>Ga0308160_10002724_pt1 | contig 20806 bp, 13 predicted proteins | sample PhyFR1_FD_201036 | JGI IMG/M metagenome (GOLD analysis project Ga0308160, IMG submission 201036) | Phyllosphere microbial communities from UC Gill Tract Community Farm, Albany, California, United States - DLSLF.R1 | ecosystem: Host-associated > Plants > Phyllosphere > Unclassified | place: USA...
CGCCGGAGTCGGACGGTAACGGTCGACCCCGAGGACCACGCCCGTGACCGGGTCGGTGAGCAGGCGCTCCCACCCCGGTGCTTCGGCGAAGAGGTGGCGCGCCGTATCGGCGTCGACGGGGGCGCACCCGTCGAGCATCGCGCCGCGCTCGCTGGCGCCGGCATGGCTTTTTCGGCATGAACCTTCCGCTAGCTTCTCCGCCACGGCATATGTCCCCGTCAGGGGACCCGACGAAGGGGTGGGAAAGATGACGGATATCCACACGCAGCAGATGCTCGGTCGCCCGACCGGAGCGTTCGTGGGGGCCTCATGGGTGGCGCTGGGGCTGGGGGCCTCGGTGTACTTCATCGGCCTGTACAACGCGCACATGACGCTCGCCGAGAAGGGCTTCTACCTCTCGGTGTTTCTCCTCGGACTGTTCGCCGCCATCTCGGTGCAGAAGGCGGTTCGCGACCGCGCGGAAGACATCCCGGTCACCGGCGCCTACCTCGGCGTCGCGTGGGGAATGCTCCTCGTCGCTCTAGCCCTCATGTCCGTCGGCCTCTGGAACGCCGAACTCCTCCTGTCGGAGAAGGGGTTTTACGGCATTGGTTTCGCCATGAGCCTGTTCGCCGTCGTGGCGGTGCAGAAGAACGTCCGCGACCTCGCGGCGTTCCGCAACGTCCACCCCGACACCGCGCCCGTCGAGCACACCGGCTACCCGACCATGGGGTGAGGCGTCAGCCGACCGGCGTCCCCTGGTGGAACAGGCACCGCGGTGCGGGGTCGCACCGCCAGAGGGACGACCGGCGGCTGACGCGGTCCTCGAACCTCAGCAGATAGGTGAGCAGGACGGTGGTGGGTCCGAGCACCCGTGCGGCTCGCTCTGCGATGGCGGGCGAAGGGTCGGCCCCCGGTTCTTCTCGAAGTGCGGCGATGATCTCGTCCCGCGTCCATCGGCGACCGGACTGACCGATCTCCACGAAGTCGGGATCGAGAAGCCGCTCGAGCTCTCCCGCATGCGCGCGCACGGCCGGGTGAAGGAGTATCTCTTCGGCGGCCCAGGCCGCGGCGATGAGGGCGTCGGCATCCAGAGCCCTCCCGCGGATGACATAGGAGCGCTGGATCCCCGCGGTCTCGCGTCCCCACGTGCTCGACGCGACACGGCACTGGTGGGCGTCGAACGCAGCCTCGTCGAGGAAGCGCTCCGACACCCGCCAGACGCCGTCGGTCTCGGTCGGGGTGACGTCGAACGAGAGGCACCCCGGCTCGGCCCGGGTGAGGGCGAGGTGCTCGTCCAGGTGAGCGCGCACGCGGTCCGCCTGATCGTCGTCAGCGCACCGCAGCTCTCCGGTGAGGGTCACCTCGGGGCCGCGCGGTACCGGCGTTGTGATCCCGCTCGCCCAGTCGCGACGCAGGACGCTGTAGGCGACGGATGCCACGGGCTCACCGCCCTCGACGGGCCAGCCGTCGCGGTAGTACGCCTCGAACACCCATCCGCAGCGTTCGAAGACCCGCCGCATCGCGACGTTGTCCTCGCGGGTCTGGCCCTCGAGGCGGATGACCGCGGGGTGCCGGGAGAAGACGAGGTCGGTGGCGATCCGGAGCGCGGCGGAACCGTGCCCGCGACCCCGGGCAGCATCGGCGAGGCGCAGATCGACCATCGCCGTGGCGTCGTCGAGATCGTCGAGACGGAGCACGCCGACGCGACCGTCCTTCTCGTCGTCTATCCAGAAGGTCTGGATGTCGTCGCCCTCCCATGCACCCGCCCGGATGGCCTCACCGACCTGCTCCGCGGTCGGACGCGTGCGCATGTGGAACGGGAACGTGTTCGCGGTGAGGAATGCCGTCAGCGCGGCCCGGTCGTCCGGCTCGGACAGGGCGGCGCGCGTCAGAGAGATACCCACCCGCCCACCGTAGACACGAACGCCCGGCGGAGTCATATCGCGGCGTGGGTACGCTGGAAACGCCGATCTCGTCCGCCTTCGCTGACGGCGTCGGGTCCCTCCGCGCTTTCCGCCCCTTTGAAGGAGCATCCCATCGCCGCTTCGCCCTCCCCGACGAGGATCCGCGCCCTCCGCACCGCTTCGCTCACGACCGCCGGTGTCGGCGCCGCGATCACCATGGGCGCCCTGGGGCCGTGGTTCACCCCCGTCATCCTCCTCGTCGCGACGGCGGGAGCGTTGCTGGTGATCTGGCGTACCTCCGCGGGTGTCATCGGCGCCCGCGCGATCGTGCCGGTGCTGGCTGTCGTCGTCGTGCTGACGATCGCGGCGCTGCTCGGGCTCATCGGCATCCTGCCCTCCGCGTGGGTGTGGGCTGCTCTCGGCGCGTACGCGGTGGCGTGGGGCGAGTACCTCGTGTCGCAGACGATCGCCCGCTCGCAGGGGCTGACGGGCTACCGGTGATCCCGGTCGCGCGCGTCACGGTCACCGACACCGCGCGCTGACGAGCCCGGCCTGGGAGTGCCGGTGCGGTTCACCTCATCGCAGCTCGAGGCACACGAGCCCCGGTCGCTCATCCCACGGCGGGACGATCCCGAAGCCCGCGGTGCGGTACATCCGCAGGGCGGGCTCGCGCCACTCCCACACCGAGAGGTGCACCGGCCGCGTCGCTCCGCGTAGCGCGGCCGTGAGCAGCGCCGACCCGACCCCGTGTCCGCGGGCGCCGGGGGTCACCCAGAACCGGGAGATCTCGGTCACGCCTCCGGAGGATCCGACCGCCAGCACTCCGCAGTCGACACCGTCGACCGCGGCGACCAGCACGCGGCGGTCGGCGAAGACGGTAGCGGGGTCGTCGATCTCACGGGTGTAACGGGCGGGCATCGCGGCGCGCGGATCGACGAGTCCGTGCTCCGCCTTCTCGGCCTCGGTCCGTCGCAGATAGTCGCCGACGAGCGCGGAGACCGATCCTGCGTCGTGGGGGAAGCTTGCGGTGCGGATGACGACGCTCACCCGCCTACCGTACGAGCCGCCGGCGGTGTCCCACGCGCGACGACGACGGTCGCGTCTCCCCGAAACGCCGAACGGACCCGGATGCCGAGGTGATCGGCATCCGGGTCCGTTCGAGGTTCGCTCAGACCGTCGCGAGCGTCGACTGCCAGCCGAGGGCGGGAGCGACGTGCTTCGCGAAGTTCTCGACCAGGCGCAGGTTGAACTCCACACCCATCTGCGAGGGGATCGTGAGCATGAGCGTGTCGGCACTCATCACCGCGGCGTCGTTCTGCAGCTGCTCGACGAGCTTGTCGGGGGTGGCCGCGTACGTTTTGCCGAAGGTCGAGCGCATGCCGTCGATCACGCCGATCTGGTCGCTGCCGGCTGAGCCGCCGAAGTACATCTCGTCCTCGGCCGTCACGATCGGGAAGATGCTGCGGCTCACCGAGGTGCGCGGTTCGCCCTCGTGGCCCGCCTCGCGCCACGCGGCGCGGAAGGCGTCGAGCTGCTGGGCCTGCAGGAGGTCGAAGGGCGTGCCGTCGGCCTCGGTGAGCAGGGTCGACGACATGAGGTTCACGCCGAGGCGTCCGGCCCATTCGGCGGTCGCCGTGGTGCCCGCGCCCCACCAGATGCGCGTGCGCAGGCCCGGGGAGTGCGGCTCGATGCGCTGGAGGCCCGTGCCTCCGCCGAAGGGGCTCAGGGGGTCGCGCTCGGCGAGTCCTTCGCCGTCGATCGCGCGCAGGAACAGGTCGAAGTGCTCGCGGGCGATGTCGCCGCCGCGCGGATCTTCGGAGCCGGTGTATCCGAACGCCTCGTAGCCACGGACGACCGTCTCGGGTGACCCACGGCTCACGCCGAGGGCGAGTCGGTTGCCGCTGATGAGGTCGACGGATGCCGCCTCTTCGGCGAGCATGAGCGGGTTCTCGTACCGCATGTCGATGACGCCGGTGCCGACCTCGATGCGCGAGGTACGGGCGGCGATGGCGGCGAGCAGAGGCATGGGGGCCGCCTGCTGGCGAGCGAAGTGGTGCACGCGGAACGAGACGCCGTTGACCCCGAGGTCGTCCATGCCCTGGGCGAGGTCGATCGCCTGGAGCATCGAGTCGCCGGCGGTGAGCTGGCGGCCGCCGCCGAGGGGGCCGTAGTGGCCGAAGGAGAGTGTGCCGAAGGAGCGCATACCGGGTGCAACGCGACAGAGCGCGATCTATTCCCACGCATACACCGCGCACGACCCCGGACGCCGTGCAGGTGTGGAACCATTCAGGACATGGACGATGACGTGCGCGAGGAGCTGCGACTGCTCCGCGCGAGAGCGTACGGTCCCCACGCCGACATCGCCGACGACGCGACCGCCGTCGCGCGGCTGCGCGAGCTCGAGGATCTCGAACGGCAGGATCGCCTGCCACCCGCGCCGCGCGTGCCGTCGACCTCCGCGGCCGCCGCCGCGGGCTCACGGGCCGCTCTCGTCGCCCCCGACGACGATGAGGACGAGGACGGCGACGACGGCGATCGCGACCGCCCCGCCCTCGTGGGATCGAAACGGCGGCTCTGGATCTGGGCGGCCTCTCTCGCGGTGGTCGCCGCCCTCGCCAGCGCTGCGACGGCGGCGAGCCTCACGGTCGTCCCCGTGACCGCCGCGGCGGGCGCTCCGCAGGTCGACACCCTCGTACCCGCTCCCGACGCCGCGGTCCCCCCGGTCTTCGGCCAGCGCACCGGCGCGGAGCGCGCTTACGAGAACTACTACGGCGTCGCCGCCTTCACGGGCCGGGCTCCCACCGACGCGACCGACAACCGCAACCCCTGCCTCTACCTGCTTGACGCCGACGAGGTGGGTGCGGACGACACCCGCGGATTCCGCGGCAACTTCGTCTACGGAGGGTGCGGAGCCGGCGTCTTCCCGGCGACCGTCCAGTTCGTCGTCGCCGACGGCATGCCCGACGCGTTCGTGCAGCGGTTCCCGATCGGCACGAGCATGCAGTTCGTGTTCGACGGCGAGAACGTCGGCGTCTTCAGCGACCGCGGCTGACGCGCCCCCGGCTGACGCGCCCCGACGACGACGCCCGCCTCGCCGGCGGGAGGTTCGGCCCCGTCCGCGGGTTCGGGGGCTCCCCGCGGATGAGAGGCTGGGGGAGTGACCCCCCTCCTCGAGCACGTTCCCGTCGGCGCTGATCCGGATGCCGCGTACCTGGGCTTCGTCGAGTGGGCGAACTCCCGCGGCCTCACGCTCTACCCCGCGCAGGACGAGGCGGTCATCGAGATCGTCTCGGGTGCGAACGTGATCCTGTCGACCCCGACCGGCACGGGCAAGTCGCTCGTCGCGGTGGCCGCGCACGCGGCATCCCTCTCCCGGGGTGGACGCACCTACTACACCGCGCCGATCAAGGCGCTGGTGAGCGAGAAGTTCTTCGCCCTCGTCGACATCTTCGGCGCCGAGAACGTCGGTATGGTCACGGGCGATTCGTCGGTAAACTCCGACGCCCCGATCATCTGCTGCACCGCCGAGATCCTCGCGAACCTCGCCCTGCGGCAGGGGGCCGACGCCGACGTCGACCAGGTCGTCATGGACGAGTTCCACTACTACGGCGAGGCCGACCGCGGCTGGGCGTGGCAGGTGCCGCTGCTGCTGCTCACGCGCGCGCAGTTCATCCTCATGTCGGCGACCCTGGGGGATGTCACCGACATCGCCGACGACCTCTCGCGTCGCACCGGTCGGCCCACCGCGCGGGTGACCGGCGTCGAGCGCCCCGTGCCTCTGCACTTCGAGTACGCGCGCACCCCCGTGCACGAGACGGTGCAGGAGTTGCTCGACACGAAGCAGGCGCCGATCTACGTCGTGCACTTCTCGCAGGCCGCGGCCATGGAGCGCGCGCAGGCGCTGTCGTCGATCCGCATCATCGGCCGCGAGCAGCGCGACGAGATCGCCGAGGCGATCGGCGGCTTCCGCTTCACGACCGGCTTCGGCAAGACGCTGTCGCGCTACGTGCGTGCGGGCATCGGCGTGCACCACGCCGGCATGTTGCCGAGGTATCGCAGGCTCGTGGAGACCCTTGCGCAGCGGGGGCTGCTGCGTGTCATCTGCGGCACCGACACCCTGGGCGTCGGTATCAACGTGCCGATCCGCACCGTGCTCATGACGGCGCTCACCAAGTACGACGGCACCCGCATGCGCCAGCTCTCGGCGCGCGAGTTCCATCAGATCGCGGGGCGCGCGGGCCGGGCCGGCTACGACACCGCCGGAACGGTCGTCGTCATGGCACCCGACCACGAGATCGAGAACGCCGCGCAGATCCTCAAGGCCGGCGACGACCTCAAGAAGCAGAAGAAGATCGTGCGCAAGAAGGCGCCGCAGGGCTTCGTCAACTGGACCGAGCAGAGCTACGACCGCCTCGTCGCGGCCGAGCCCGAGCCGCTGCAGCCGCAGATGAAGCTGAGCGCCGCGATGCTCATCAACGTCATCGCCCGCGGGGGCGACGTCTTCGGCAACGTCCGCTCGCTGGTCTTCGACAACCACGAGCCCCGCCCCCGCCAGTACGAGCTCGCGCGGCGGGCGATCGCGATCTTCCGCACCCTGGTTCAGGCCAGCGTGGTCGAGGTCGTCCCGCCCTCGCGTGAGGGGTCAGGAAGTGTCGCTTCGGAGGGGGCTCCGGCGACAGATCGTGACCCCTCACGCATCCGGCTCACCGTCGACCTGCAGCCGAACTTCGCGCTCAATCAGCCGCTGTCGCCGTTCGCGCTCGCCGCGATCGAGATGCTCGACCCCGAGGTCGAGCTCGGGAGGGGGCCGGATGCCGTGCCGGCCGCGTCCTCGGTCGGCACCGGGCACTACGCGCTCGACGTCGTCAGCGTCATCGAGTCGACCCTCGACGACCCGCGCCCGATCCTGTCGCAGCAGCAGTTCCGCGCGCGCGGCGAAGCCGTCGCGGCGATGAAGCGCGACGGCATCGAGTACGACGAGCGCATGGAGCTGCTCGAAGAGATCACCTGGCCGAAGCCCCTCGACGAGCTGCTCGCGCAGGCGTACGAGGTGTTCGCCTCGAGCCAGCCGTGGATCCGTGACTTCGAGCTGTCGCCGAAGTCGGTCGTGCGCGACATGTACGAGCGCGCCTGCTCGTTCGGCGAGTACGTCTCGCTGTACCAGCTCGCGCGCAGCGAGGGCCTCGTGCTGCGCTACCTCAGCGACGCGTTCCGCGCGATCCGCCAGACCGTGCCGGTCGACGCGCAGACCCCCGACCTGCTCGATCTGATCGCGTGGCTCGGCGAGGTCGTGCGGCAGGTCGACTCGAGCCTGGTCGACGAGTGGGAGCAGCTCATCAACCCCGCGGACGACCCCACGGCCCCCGTGGTGCCTCCCGCTCCGCCGTCGATCCTCGCCAACCGGCGCGCGTTCGGCGTGCTCGTGCGCAACGAGATGTTCCGCCGCGTGCAGCTCGCCGCCCTGCAGCGCGACGACGAGCTCGTCGAGCTCGACCCCGACGTCGACTGGCCGAGCGCCCTCGACAGCTACTTCGACGAGCACGACGAGATCGGCACCGGGGGAGCGGCGCGATCCTCCGCTCTCGTCGTCATCGACGAGTCGTCGGCCTCTGACGGCGTCTGGCGCATCGAGCAGATCATCGACGACCCCGCCGGCGACCACGACTGGCGCATCCGCGCCGAGGTCGACCTCGCCGCCTCCGAGGAGGAGGGCACGGCGATCGTGCGCGTCACCGAGGTGCTGCGGCTCTGACGCCCTGGCCGCCCCTGTCGGAACCGGGGGCCCGCGAACGACGGATGCCGAGGCCCTGAGGCCCCGGCATCCGGTGTCTTCGTCGCGTCGTCAGGACGTGCGGGCGACGCGGTTCTCCGCGCTGACCATCCACGACAGCTGCTCGAGGCGCTCGAGCACGCCGTGCAGGATGTCGGCGCTCGTGGGGTCTTCGTCGTCGACGTCGTCGTGCACGTCGCGCACCGTGCCGACGGTGACGTCGAGGCGCTCGGTGATGAGGTCGATGACCTCGGCGGTGTCGACCTCGCCCTGGGGGAACTCGGGCAGTGTCGTGGTCTCGGCGACGGTGTCGCTGCGGCCGTCGGGCAGAGCGTGCAGGGCACGCATGCGCTCGGCGATCTCGTCGCCGAATTCACGGGCGGCGTCGATGATCTCGTCGAGCTGCAGGTGGGTGTCGCGGAAGTTCTTGCCGACGACGTTCCAGTGGGCCTGCTTGCCCTGGATCGACAGCTCGATGAGGTCGACCAGCACGGCCTGGAGCGCGTCGGTCAGCTTCTCCGACGCCTGGAAGCCCTGTTCGGCGTTCTGCTCGTCGGTGGTCTCGGGACCGCTGCCTCCGCGCGCGGGGCGGCGACGGTTCTTGGTGGGGGCGTCCTTGGTGGTGGTGGACATGCGCGTTCCTTTCGCTGGCGGTCGATAGCGACGTTAGGCGCGGCATCAAAGGGGCGTCGGGGGGTTGCGAGGTCTGCGGAGGCGCGGTAACCGGGTGAATCACCGTCACCGAAAGTGGGTAATCCGCCGTTCTGGCGGGTGTTCGTTGGGCGGGGCCATCAGGTTCGGAGAGGGAACGTTCAGGTGCGTTCCGTCGAGAGGATCCGATGCGCTCCGTTACTGCTTTCCGTTCGCTGTCCGTGATGATGGCGCTGCTGGTCGCCGTGGTGGTGGGGCCGGTGGTGGCGACGGCGATGGCGTCGCCGGCTCACGCGTCCGCGTCGGCGGATGCTGATCGCGACACCATTCCCGATGCTGTCGAGCGTGTGGTGTGCGGGTCGGCGACGTGCGCCACGGGGGTGGAGGACCGCGATGGTGACGGGATCCCGGATGCCACTGAGGTTCCGGCCTGCGGTGACACCACGTGCGCCTCGCCGACTTCCGACAGAGACGACGACGGCATCCCCGATTATGCGGAGCGGCTCGTCTGCGGCTCCGACACCTGCTCGAACGCCACGGAGGACGCCGACGGCGATCGGATCGCGGATTGGGTCGAGTTCGTCATCTGCGGCGCGCGCACGTGCGCTGACGGGACGGAGGATTACGACGCCAACGGTGTCTCGGATGCCGCAGAGCTGGCCGCCTGTGTGAAGAGCGTGAACGATCTCGCCGTAACGGGCGGCGCCGTAGCGCTGTGGGTCGCCGTCGCCGCGGCGCTTGCTCTGGCTGTGGGGGTCGCGCTGCGCACGCGTCGCCGCCGGGCGGGCACGGGGACGAGCGCGTGATGCGTCGCATCGTCGCGGCCGTCGTCGCGGCTGCGGTGGTCTTCGGTGGCGGCGCGGTGGCCGAGCCGCCCGCCACTGCGGCGGAGCTCGCGGCCGTGGCGCGGGCTGAGGTGCTGGAGCGCGTGCGTCAGGCGGCGTCGCCCGACGCGTCCTATGGGGCATCCGTGGCGGGCATGGAGGAGCCGCGTTCGGAGGCGCCGGTGCCGGCGGGTTCGGCCACTCTGGACCCCGGTGCCGCGTCCACCCTGCGTGCCGACCAGCTCGGTGTGAGCGCGGTCTTCTCCGGACACGAGGTCGACCGCCGCGTCACGCTCGAAGCCCGCCAACCCGCTGACGAGGGGATGGCGTTGCGCACCGCGGCGGCTGAGACGGCCGGCACTGTCGTGTCGGATGTGGTCGAGATCACGGCGACGGATGCCGCCGGTGAGCGGCTCACCTCGTTCCCTGCGGAGTTGCACGAGGTGCCCGACGATGAGTCCGCAGACGGACCCCCGGTGTACGACGTGACCCCGGGTATCTCGCTGACGCTGGCGGTCGATGCGGCCCGGGTCGCCGAGGCCGGGGTTGATCCCGCGACGCTGCAGATCTACACCCGTTCCGACCCGGGTGAGCCGTGGTCGCTGTTGCCGTCGTACTTCGACGCCGAGACGGGCACGGTGCGGGGCGAGTCGGATCACCTGTCGCAGTTCGTGGTGATCGGCATCCCGTTCGTCCCCGCTCCCGGACCTCGGATCGTGCTGGACCCCGACAACGACGAGGGGTCGGTGCAGACGCCCGCGCCGGCGTCGGAGTTCCCGTACAACGGGGATCTCGTCGACCGCCTGCGCGGGATGCTCGAGGACCGGTGCCTCGCTCGGGTGACCGTGACGCGACCCGCGGGCGTGCGTTATGTCTCGCGCGACACCCGGGCACGGGTGGCCGAGGCGGCGAAGCCGGATGCGACCGTGGGCTTCGGTTTCAACACGCTCCGCGGCTTCGCATGGGGGACGGAGCGGGAGGGCGGGACGCTGGGGTTCTCGCGCGGACGCGGCGGCGACAACGCTCTAGCGCAGTCGTTCGTCGACCAGATGCCCGCATACACCGGGCGTCCGGCGAAGCGGGCGGCATCCACTCGGAACTTCCCTTTCGCGGAGTACGCGAACCTGCCGGGCGCGTACGCGCACGTCGAGGCGCTGTACCTCGACCACAATTTCGACCGGCCGGTGATCGATCACGGGTTCGGCAGCATCGTCGACGGGGCGTTCCGCTCTCTCGGCGGTTACCTCGAAACACAGGGGTTCGACTGCTCCGACCCGGCGACCGGGGGGTGGCCCTCTCCTCCCTCGCAGGCGGAGCTCGCCCGCTGGCGGAACCTCGGCTACCAGAACCACCAGATCTACGGCGCCGACCCGGTGTCGTTTTCGACCGGCAACCTGGTGGAATCGTTCCCGTTGTTCTCGCTCAGCGGGCCGGGCGCGCAGGCGATCGAGGCGACCCTCGTCTACAACGCGCAGGACGGTCGCCTTTCGCGGGTGGGGGCGGGGTGGTCGTTCAGCCTCGGCGCACGGGCGCAGCGCTTCTCCGACGGGTCCGTGTTGACCGTGCGCGGCGACGGCGCGTCGGACGTTTTCACCCCGGACGGGGCGGGCGGTTACACCTCGGCCGATGATCCCGACCTGACCCTCGTCGAGGCGGGGGCGGGGCGTCTGCGCCTCGCCGACCGTGAGGGGGCGTCGTGGGTGTTCGATGCGGCCGATATCGAGGGCATCGGAGAGCTTGTTAGCCACACCGACCCCGCGGGCGCCACGACCACCCTCACCTACGGCGCCGCCGACCCGAACGTGCACCAGTTCGTGCCCCTGACTTCGGTGACCGATGCCGCGGGGCAGACGGTGACGCTGGAGAGCGATGGCGTCGGGCGCGTCACGGCGTTCCGCCTTCCGGACGGGCGCATGTGGCACCTCGCGTACGACGGTGCGGGGGATCTCGTCTCGATCACCGACGCGACCGGCGGCACCCGCTCGTTCACGTACGACGCGGCGCATCGCATGCTCACCGCGACTGACGCTTCCGGTTCGACGTACCTCGTCAACGTGTACGACGACCAGGGCCGGGTGGTCTCTCAGCGCGACGCGGAGGGCACCGAGCGGCGCTTCGTCTACGAGGCGGGCCGCACGATCTACACCGACAACGAGGGCCGGCGGAGCGTCTTCGGCTTCGACGACCGGTACCGCATCACCAGCGTCGAGAACCCGGCCGGGCAGGTCGCGCGGTGGGAGTTCGACGCGCGCGGGGACGTCACCGCGCACACCGACGAGGCGGGACGCACCACGCGGTACGTCTACGACGCGGCGGGGAATCTGACGAGCGAGACGGATGCCGCGGGCCACGAGACCCGGTACACCTCGACCCCGTCGGGTCAGGTGGCATCCCGAACCGACGCGCTCGGACGCACATGGGCGTACACCTACGACGCGCGTGGCCTCGTCACGGGCGAGGACCGGCCCGATGGGACGACGACGCGGTACGAGTACACCCCGGGCGGCGACCTCTCCGCGGCGATCGCACCGTCGGGGGCGAGGACCCGGGACGAGTACGACGCCCGCGGCAACCTCACCACGCTCATCGATCCGCTGGGGCAGCGCACCGCGTACGCCTACGACGCGAGCAACAGGCTGACAGCCGTGACCGATCCGCTCGGCGCTGTCACCACGTGGGAGTGGGATGCGGGCGACCGGATTGTCGCGACCGTCGACCCGACGGGCGCGCGCACCACGTTCACCTACGACCGGAACGACAACCTGACCTCGGCGACGGATGCCACCGGTGCCGTGACCCGGTACGAGTGGGACGCCCTGCTGCGCATGGTGAAAACCATCGCGGCGGACGGCGGCGAGACCCGGTACGCGTACGACCGCGAGGACAACCTCGTCTCGTCGACCGACCCCGAGGGCGCAACGACACAACTGCTGCTGGATGCCGCGTACCGCGAGACCGGCGTCGTCGACCCGAACGGCGGCCGCTGGGAGCAGGAGGTCGATGCCACCGGCATCCCGACCGCCGTCACCGATGCCGCCGGGGCGGTGACCTCTCTTGCCCTCGATGAGCTCGGACGGACGGTGAAGACCACCGATCCGACCGGTGTCTCGACGAGTGTCACCTACGACGAGGTCGGACGGGTGGCGACCGAGACCGACACCGCCGGCGGGGTGACGGCCTACGCCTACGACGCACTGGATCGGGTGACGAAGGTCACCGACCCCGCCGGATATGCCAGCGAGTTCGTCTACGACATCGACGGCAACCTCGTCGGCACGATCGACCGCCTCGGCAACCCGACGCTGTTCGAAGTCGACGCGGCGGGCCAGGTGGTGGCGATGACGGATGCCACCGGCGCCGTCGAACACTACGAATACGACGCCGCCGGACAGATCACCGCCGTCATCGACGCCGACAGCGGGCGGACGACGTTCACGTACGACGCGGGCGGTCGCACGACCAGCGTCACCGACCCGCTCGGCGCGGTGACCCGCACCACTTACGACGCGGTGGGTCGGGTCGTCGTCGAGACCGATCCGCTGGGGGCCGAGACCCGCGTCGAATACGACTCCGTCGGTCGGGTGGTGCGCACCGTCGATGCGCTCGGTGCCGGGCAGCGGTTCGGGTACGACCGCGCCGGCCGCCGCACGAGCGCGACGAACGCGAACGGCGTCACGACCACATACGCGTACGACGCGGTCGGAAACCTGACGACCGTGACCGAAGCCGCGGATGCCGCAGCTCCCGCCGACAGCGACACCAATGTCACGACCACCTACACCTACAGCGCCACCGGACTCTTGACCGGGATGACGGGACCGACCGGCGCCACGACGGGGTGGGAGTACGACGCGGCCGGTCGTCCCGTCGTCGAGAGGGGGCCCGCGGGCGAGAGGACCGAAACGGCGTACGACGCCGCCGGGCGGGTGCAGCGGGAGTCGAACGGGGTCGGGCTGGTCGCCGCGTACCGCTACGACGCGCGCGGCGAAATCGCCACTCTCACCCGCACTGACGGGGATGTCACGTTCGAATACGACGCTGAGCAGCGGCCCATCGCGATGACCGACCCCACCGGGGTGACCGGGTGGATCTACGACGAGGTCGGCCGCATGCGCGAGCAGCTCGACTCCAACGGGCAGAAGCTTACGCACGAGTACACCGCCACCGGTCTCACCGCAGCTACGACTCTGCCGGACGGGACGGTCACGCGGTTCGCGTACGACGCTGCGGGGCGCGCGACGACGCAGACCACTCCTTACGGTGAGGTCCACTACTCCTACGACGCGGTCGGGCGGCGCACGGGCATCGAGCGGCCGAACGGCGTGTCGACGTCGGTCGCGTACGACGCGATCGGAGACGTCACCCGTGTCGCCCACACCACCCCCCTGCCCACCGAGGGGACGACCGCGGCTGTGGCGAGCACCGTCTCGGCGTTGCGGACACAGGTCGACGGATGCCGCAACATCGACGACTATCTCGGCTCTCGGACGCTGCCGGTCGCGGGTGCGGCGAAGAAGGAGTGCGTCAAGACCGCGGCCTACCTGGACCGGCGGACCCTGCCCGCGCCGGCACCCGCAGCGCCCGCGGGTGCGTCGCTGAGTTACGACTACACCTGGAACCCCGACGGGTCCGTCGCCACCAAAGCACGCACCATCACCGCCCCCGACGGGGCGGCGGACGCGGCGTCGCAGTCGTACGGGTACGACGACCTCGCCCGCCTCATCGAATCCGAAACGAACTCAGGGGAGACCACCCGATACGGGTACGACGCGGCCGGCAACCGCACCAGCGCCACCAGCGGGGGCCGCACCGTCACCTCCACCCTCGATGCCGCCGGACGGGTGACCTCCACCTCCGACGGGGCACGCTACGAGTACGACGCTGCCGGTTCGCGCTCCTCGGCAACCGTGAGTGGAGAGCGGACCACCTACACCCACGACCCCGCCGGACGACTTACCGGCACCGCGGGCGAGGGGCGGAAGACGTCCTACGTCTACGACGGTCTCGACCGGCGCGTCCGCTCGAGCGACACCGAAGCGTTCGGAACCGACCGCGCGACCAGCGCGTGGGACGGGCTCCTTCCCATGGCGGGTGGTAGCTCCCGTCACGGGGCGTCCAGCGTTCTCCGAGATGCGGGTGGGGACGCGCTGGTGCAGTCCGGTCCCGCGGGGGTGTCTTGGCTCCTGGGCGATGCCCGTGATGTCACCGCCACCGCCACCAACGGAGGAATGCTCGACGACCTCGTCGCCTACGGCGACTTCGGGAACACGTCCTACGCCACCACCGGGTGGAAGGGTGCCGTCGGCTACGACGGGCAACCGAGTGATGCCACCCTCGGGACGAGCGACTACTACGCCAGAAACTACGACCCCTCCCTCGGGTCCTGGCTGCAAGCCGACACCTGGCGCGGCCAGCAAGACGACCCGCAATCCCTCAACAGATACGCCTACGTCAAGAACTCGCCCGTCACCTACGCAGACGCGTTCGGGTTCGTGCATATGCGCGCCAGCGAAGGCACCCGGTCAGTCCGTCCCGCCTCGTCCGCCGGTCAGGCGCGAAGGAACAACGTGGGCTTCCTCAACCTGGCGAACCGGCGAAACTCGTCGGTCGGGAGCTTCTCAATCCCAGCGCTCGCGTCTCTTCAAAAGGCATCGCGCGGGCCCGCCGTGAAGTCGACGGTTCGAAAGCCCGCATCACGCTCAGCACAGACGACCGCACTTCGCCACGTCGCAACCACGACAGGGTGCACCGCTTCGGACTGGTCGTGTCGCAACGGGTGCGTCTTCTCCTACACAACGTGCAACACGAAGCCCAGCCCCGCCGTCAGAGCTACGCCGCCGCCAACCATCGCTTGCGGCAGAGACATGAAGGTGGGCACGAGCCCGGGCCAGGTCGCCATGAACGAGGCATGCGGACGCGCATACGCCGAAGCGAACATCCGCAAACAAGACCAGTGGGTCCAAAATCTCTGGGACTGGACTCAAGGCGTCGACCGAGCCATCAGACCAGCGGTCCCACTGATCTCAGCAGGGACGGCCGCCGCGCGAGGTGCCGCTCGAGCGCCCGACGTTGTTGTGCCGCCGAAGGTTCCGCTGGTATCGCGAGAGACCCTGCTGGAGACCTGGAGCAAGCTCGATGCCGGCAAGCAACCAAACGTGCGGCAAGTTTCCACAGAGGATGAGCTGTTGAGAATTTATGAAAACTGGACTGCTGGCGCGTCACCCGTTGCGAACCCGGGGAATGGCGGCAGCGCTTTTCTGCTCGCGGACGGCACGCGCATCGGTTGGCGCCCTACCTCCAAGTCGGTCGGCCCCACCATCGACATAAAAATTGCGGGAGAGGGTAAGCAGTTGAAGATTCACATAGGCGGGTAAGTCTAGGACGGTGATCGCGTTCTTCCAGATGCCCCTACTTCGCAAGATGGCGCAACTTAAAACTGAGACGAGCTGAGCGATGATTGGAGCAAAAGAGCATGGCCGAGAGACTGCGCTACTTAGGCGGCAGTGAAATGCTGTTCCCGCGCGGAGATTATCGTTGGGTCGATGTGCGGAGGTTTGAGGTGGTTGAGCCGGCAGCTGCTGTTGAGGTGTTGGCCAGCCTTATCGCAAGCCCCTGGTACGACCACGGATATGACGTCCCTAGATCGGACGCCGCTGATCCTGGTGGGCGAGTTCATGGGCCATACAAACTAGACGCGATACGCGCCTCCAAATTCAATCCGATCGATAGGGACCGGGTTTTGACACGGCTAAGAATGTGGGCGGATTTGCATGGGCCGCAGCCGGAGTCGTTCTCGTCGGACTTGGAAGCGTTCGTTGAGAGCGTCGTTCCCGTTGGCTTCGATGTATGGGAGCTTCCTTTGCTAGGCACGTTGGCGAGACGTGAGTGGGGGGACGTGGTCGGGGTTGACGGGTTCCATGAGTTCGTTGCGATTTCCCCCGGCCGGAATCTCTTGAATCTTGTCGTCGCCGCGGACGACTGATTGCAGCGAGGTGCTCACATCGCCAGCGGTCAACTGTGTCCCCCTCGACATAGAGAGTCTTACGGAGCGGCGGGTGGCACGTCGACGCCGACTGCAATCATTTCGAATAATGGGCGGGTGGGGTGCGGTTCGTTTGGGGTCTATTACATAGGAGCCGCGGGAGTTTCGCAGGCACTCACCGGGAACGCCGGATGTCTGAACTATTTCGAACTCGAAGCTGGATTGAAGGAGGGGAACTATGACCAAATTTGTCGAAAGAAACGAAATGCTTCGTAATGGGATGCGCGTGTTGGCGTCGCTCGTTGCAATTGCCAGTCTGGGAAGTACCCTAACCTCTTGTCTATGGAGCTCGAACAATGCTTTCCCAATTTTTGCGACAGAGGGTAGAGGCGGGCTGGAGTTTGTGTGGTGCGGGCCTGAAATTGGGCCTTACAGATATATTTCAGTCCACCATCGCAGCAGTTTGCCGGAGGACGGGGAAGATGAGGTCGTGTCCGCTTACGGAAGTTTTTCTTTGCACAATCGTGAAGCCTTTTCCCTTCGAACGGGTCCAAGTGGGCTGGATTTTCAAGGCAAAGAATTCGAGATGGGCGACGGCAGTCTGATTTTTATCTACTTCGGAGATTCCGCAAGCGAGTTGACGGGGCCGAACCCGCAGTTCTCAGTGTCATCCAAGGCGCAGATATCGAACGGAAACTGGCTGTCTTCCACTGGTGTTGTGACACAGGCACCTTGCTCGTGACCTTGAGCGGACCCTTTGCGCCCCTCAAGGAGGCTTTGGTGTGGACAGTGGGCCGGTTGGGGTGCGGTTCGATCCGAAATTTAGAACAGATGTGGGTGTTGAGGAATTCATGGATAACTTTAAGAAGTATTTAGACCGAGAAGAAGCAAACAGTTGGGATGGTTGGAGCGTCGACTTCACGTCGAAATCAGGACAGCTTGTGAAAATCGTATTGCCGGGAGAGTGACCATGGGTGATCAAGTGATCTTCGCCCACAGCCAGGATGAATTTGACGCCATGCGCGCTCGGATGACAGACCTATGTGACGTGAACTCGGTGCTGCCCGCTTGGCCCTTTCGTGGCGGCGGGTACGTTTATACATATGACTTCTTGACGATTCTGTCACGCGGATTTGGGTCAGTTTTGCAGTATATTGCGTCAGAGTGTGGAGATGCCGGGATAGAGATAATGGGTTGGGGGCGCGGCGAGGCGCTCGACTACTTCGGCGTTTACCCCGCTTTCGCCATTGGCGCAGAGAGCATCAAACGATCGTATGAATTGGCGCTGAGCGCCGATCGAGTGAATCCTCTCAATAGGTATAACGTTCCGGAAGATATGTTCGAAGGCATGGTTATCGTCGGCGACTCGGAGTCGTGGTGCCTCTATGGCGACCGCGATTGGGACGTAGTGCTCATCTGGTCGAGGTTCCCGCTTGACCTCGAATCTCAGGTCCTCAAGTCAATGACTTTCGAGGACTTTCTTAGCCCGCTTCGCCCGAGCGGCCCTGGCAACGATCATTCGATCTGGCGGCAACTGTATGCGAACGTGCGCGCGAACTCCTGGAACGCTTGAGCTGACATTCACGCGAGGGTGTTCGAAAAGCTCGACGTCAGCCGCAGATCGTAGCAAGCCAAACATTCAGTCCGAAGCTCCGCACAGCATCTCAGCACGGTGCGGGGCTGTGAGCCAATGAGCTGGGGCTGTCGAGGCACCTATGCCGGGGGAAGCCGGAACGCGGGTCAGGTCAGTGTGCGGGCTGTCGGGTGGGCGGTGGGTGGTCGCCGTCATCCAGTTTTTTACCTTGCGATGAGCTTCATGGTCATCCCACAAAACAGAGGGCGTCGAAAATGAAGCAGTACCAGAAAGTGCTGATGGCGATTGCGAAAGGAGACCCTCAGCGGTCGAGTGCCCTCATGGCGCAAGCTGCCGCTGCGAAAGAGCTCAACGAATCGACGACGATGTTAGACCTGTATGTACCACGTTCCGCCCCGCGGCTGAGTGGATCAGATGGTCCATTGAGCATTCGCACCTTCGTGATCGATGGTTCCGGGGAGCATGTCGGAGAGATCCTCGTCTGGATCGCTGGCGGGTACGTGACTTGTCTAGAACAGGCATGGTACGTCGGAGATGCGCCACGGTCGTGGCCCGAGGTCGAACAGCTCGTAGCGACGTGAACAGGCCTGGCTGTGTCGAGGTTGTCGTCATTCGACGACATGTTCAGAATCTCGATGCGACTCAGGGATGACGCGGCCGTAGCCGCTCGGCATCAGTCGGGCAACCCCGCCCCCGCTGCTCGGGGCCGTTCCTAGCGTGAAGACGTGCCTCTCACTCCGCCCGCTCCGTCCCGCCCGCTGCGCGACTACGCCGCGATCGGCGACGGACGCACTGTCGCCCTCATCGGGCTCGACGGGGGCGTCGACTGGCTTCCGTTGCCGAACATCCACTCACGTCCCGTGTTCGCGCGTCTCGTCGATGAGTCCGCGGGGGGCTGCATCCAGCTGGCTCCCGTCGAGGAGTACGAGGTCACCCGCCGGTACATCCCGCGCACGAACGTCCTCGAGACCACCTTCACCACGCCCTCCGGGGTCGCGACGTTGACGGACGCCATGGTGACCGGCATCGCCGGCCGACTGCCCTGGGCCGAGCTCGCGCGCCGCGTCGACGGCGTGAAGGGCGAGGTCGAATTCGCCTGGTGCGTGCAGCCGGGCACCATGCTGCGGTCGGCAGCGCCGTGGACCGAGCGCATCGACGGCTTCTCGATCATGCGCATCGGGCACGTCTCGCTCGCGGTGACGGGCCACGAGCACGGTGTGCACGGAGAGCCGGATGCCGGGAACGAGAGCATCGACGGAGGGTTCACCGCCACGAAGGGCTCGCGGCACCTGCTCGTGATCGCGGCCACCGAGGGGGAGCCCCTGCGCATCCCCGACGCGAAGAACGTCGACCGCGGCATCGACCGCACGATCGGCGGGTGGGAGATGTGGTCCGACGAGTTCTCGTACGAGGGCCCCTGGGCCGACGACGTGCAGCGCAGCGCCCTCGCCCTGAAGCTCCTGCTCTTCAGCCCCACCGGCGCGATCGCCGCCGCGGCGACGACATCGCTGCCCGAGAACCCGCGCGGCGGCAAGAATTGGGACTACCGCTACGCCTGGGTGCGCGACCTCGCCTATACCGCGCACGCGTGGGTCGGTTTCGGCCTGCGCGAGGAGACGCACGCCGCGATCTCGTGGCTGCTGCGCACGATCCGCAAGAACGGCCCCGAGGTGCAGGTCATGTACACCCTCGACGGCGACGCGGAGATCGGGCTCGAGAAGCATCAGGTGCCGGGGTGGAACGGCAACCAGCCGGTCGTCACCGGCAACCCCGCGCAGGGCCAGCTGCAGCTCGGCGTCTACGGCGACCTCATCGCCCTCTGCCGCACCTACGTCGAGGCCGGCAACCGCCTCGACATCCAGACCGGGCGACTGCTCGCCGACGTCGCCGACCGCACGTGTGATCTGTGGCGTCGCGAGGACTCCGGCATGTGGGAGCTCCCGGAGTTGCGGCACTACACCTCGTCGAAGATGGGCTGCTGGAAGGCGCTCGACGATGCGCAGTGGCTGGCAGCGGGCGGGCACATCCCCGATAACGGCGACCGCTGGCGTGCCGAGCGCGACCGCATCCACCGCTGGGTCGACGAGCGGTGCTGGTCGGAAGACCTCCAGGCGTACACCCTCGCGCCCGGCAGCGAGGATCTCGACGCCTCGGTGCTGCTGCACGCGCCCACCGGGTTCGACCGCGGCGAGCGGATGTCGAGGACGGTGGATGCCATCACCGAGCGTCTCACCACGGAGAACCACCTCGTCTACCGCTACACCGGTATGGACCAGGAGGAGCACACCTTCGTCGCGTGCGCCTTCTGGCGGGCGACCGCCCTGGCCTGCGTCGGCCGGCACGCCGAGGCCATCGAGGCGATGGACGCTCTCGTCGCCCAGGGCAACGACGTCGGGATCTACTCCGAGATGATCGCCGAGGACGACGGGGCCTTCTGGGGCAATCTGCCTCAGGCGCTCAGCCACCTCGCCCTCATCAACGCCGCGCTCGTCATCCGCGAGGTCGTCGACGACGCCGAACTCGGCGACCGCTGAACCTCCGCCGGGGCGCCTCGTCCCGGCATCCATCCCCCACGAAAGGACTCGCCATGAGCACGCAGTACACGTTCACCGATCCGTCGAAGCTGTACGCCGACATCGACCCGCAGTCGCAGGACCAGAAAGAGCCCGGCCTCGACGCCGAGCTGACGCCCAAGGCGAAGCTGGGCGAGGACACCTACGTCGGCACGGAGCGGCTGAGGGGGCGCAAGGCCCTCATCACCGGTGCCGACTCGGGCATCGGCGCCGCCACCGCGATCGCCTTCGCCCGTGAGGGCGCCTCGGTCGCCATGTCGTACCTGCCGCAGGAGAAGGAGGATGCCGATCGCATCGCCGGGATCCTCCGCGAGGCGGGCGCCACGGTCGTGCAGATCCCCGGCGACCTGCGCGAGCGCGAGTACGCCCGCACTCTGGTGAAGGAAGCGGTCGATGGCCTCGGCGGCCTCGACATCGTCGTCAACAACGGCGGAAAGCAGATCTTCAACGAGGACGTCACGACCCTGACCGACGAGCAGTTCGACGACACGTTCAAGACCAACGTCTACGCGATGTTCTGGATCTG
>Ga0308160_10002725_pt1 | contig 20765 bp, 27 predicted proteins | sample PhyFR1_FD_201036 | JGI IMG/M metagenome (GOLD analysis project Ga0308160, IMG submission 201036) | Phyllosphere microbial communities from UC Gill Tract Community Farm, Albany, California, United States - DLSLF.R1 | ecosystem: Host-associated > Plants > Phyllosphere > Unclassified | place: USA...
CGACCCCTTGCTGACGCGGATTTCCCTCAACCCCCCTCGCCCGGGCTTTTCTCGGTTGGCTAGTTCGACACCAACTCTGGCCAGATCACCCAGGAGTACGACATGCACCTCGGCCCGGTCAACACCATCACCTTTGTCGACGACAACCGACGCTTCGTCACGACCTCGGACGACAAGTCGATCCGCGCCTGGGACTATGACGTCCCCGTCAACATCAAATACATTGCCGAGCCCGACATGCACTCGCTCCCGGCCGTCACCCTCCATCCGAGCTGTCCGTTCCGCTTCTCCGTTCTTGGACCCCCCCCCCCTTGCTGCTCACCGCCTCCTTCCGCCGCTGAGAAGCTGACCACGGACACTCACCCCTTGCTTGCGCTTCGAAACACAGCCAAGTGGTTTGCCGGCCAGTCGCTCGACAACCAGATCCTCATCTGGTCGACCGATGGCTTCCGCCAAAACCGTCCGTCCCCCCTTCCCGCATTTCTACCGAGGCCCCGGTTCGTCCCCCTTAATCTTTCCTCAACATGCTGACACCCCCCCCCCCTCAAACCTTTTACCCTCTGGTCCTCTCCTACGTGCGCACGCGTGCGCACACAGGCAAGAAGCGTTTTGCCGGCCACACGACGGCTGGCTACGCCTGCGGCATCGGCTTCTCCCCGGACGGCAAGTACATCTCGTCGGGCACGGCCGACGGGACCGTCGTCTTCTGGGACTGGAAGAATGGCCGGCTGCTCAAGCGGCTCCATGCGCACAAGGAGGTCGTCATCCAGCACGTCTGGCTGCCCCATGAGAGCTCAAAGATGATCACCGCTTCGTGGGACGGCACCTGCAAGCTCTGGGTACGTCGTGTTGTTCCTCCCCCCCCTTCCCCTCACCCTTCCTTTCGCACGGCCGAAGGCTGATCCATCTCTTCCCGCCTGGCGTTCCAGGACTGAATCGATTGGACGACGGCCGATGGCCGAGCGAGAGCTAGCGCGGAGAGAGGTTGGCTGCCCTGGATGATCGTTGCTCAGCCGGGCGATGGAGGCGTGCGGCCAGCTAGCGTGGGGAGGGGTGTCTGCTGTCGTCGAATCGATTGGATGTCGACCGACGCTCGCCCGCTCACTCTTAAGATTTCCCTCTTTCGCAAGAAGCCTGCTGTCAAATGGACGCCGGAGGGAGAGCGGGGACAGGCGGCTTGGCTTCGCCTCTGATCAGAGCGTTGTCACCGGGCGCTGCTGCTGCCTCCGGTGTCGAGCGTTGCGCCGTCGTCGGCCCTGGTCGTTGCGCCGGACCGCCTTTACGCATCGCTCCGTCTCACAGCTCTTCGACGCCATCTCGCTCATTTGCTCTTTCACTTGCTCCAGCCAAGGGAAGGATCATCGTACGCAGCCGGAATGAGTCCGAGAGGGGGGGTCAAGAGATCACTCGTAGACGTTGGCCTCCGACTGGATGGTGTACTGAGCGAGACCCTCGGGGAACCAGAGGGCGATCTCCTTGAGGGCGTTCTCAACCGAGTCGGAGCCGTGGCAGACGTTGCGTCCGACGTCGATGGCGTAGTCGCCACGGATCGTTCCGGGGACCGAGGCGAGCGGGTTGGTCGCGCCGAGCATGACGCGGCCCGTCTTGACGATGTCCTTGCCCTGCCAGACCATGCAGACGACGGGGCCGGCCGAGGCCATCCACTTGACGAGCTTGGGGAAGAAGGGCTTGTCGGCCAGGTCGGCGTAGTGCTTGCCGAGGTGCTCCTCGGTGGGCGAGGCCAGCTTGAGGGCGACCTGCGGGAGGGGGGGCCGGCGAGAGAGGGGTGAGCGAGCCGCGAGAGCAAGGGGGCGAGGAGGGAGGGACGACGCACGAGCTTGTAGCCGCGCTTCTCGAAGCGGGCGATGATCTCGCCGACGAGGCCACGCTGGACGCCGTCGGGCTCTGCACGGGAGGGAGGGGGTGAGCGGGCGGCCCGTTGTCAGTCGCCTTACTTTCGGAAGGGGGGGGGGCGGCCTGCGCGAGGGACGACGCACTGATCATGATGTAGGAGAGCTCAGAGTTGGACATCGTTGGGGCAAGAAAAGAAAAGCTAGAAGCACCGCCCGAAGCGAGTCAGTCGAAAGCCTTCCCTCGAGATCTGGCAGGATGGGAACGAAGCGACGAACAGGGATTTCGGAGGGATCGAGAAGATGGCGGTTCCAAGCCGGCGGGCGGGGGCGGGCTGAAGGGGCGACTTTTTCCTGCCCGTCCTGCGCGCGCGCGCGGCGCCGGCCAGCCTGCTCGTCTGGCTCGATGCAAGTAGCAGAGGGCCCCAAAGACATGCAGGGCGGAAGGGACGGCGACGGCCAGAGGATCCGCCCTCGAAGGGGTCGGCGCGCATCTATAGAAGTACACGGGAGTCGAGCGAGAGGCGAAACTCCGGGGGGAGGGGGGGGGGGAAGGGACTAAGCCTCCCTCCGCTCCTCTCTCCGCCGCTGCGGCCCGTTAACGAGCTCGTCCTCGACCGCCCGGGCGAGGTCTTCCTGCCTGCCATGCTCGACCGCCCGCTCGAACGACCGCCGCTCGCCCTGCGACAAGTCGAGGGCAGCAGCGATCGTTGCCGGCGTCTGTGCGCCAGAGGCCAAGCCGGCTGTCCCCTTCTCGAGGTCGAGCGCTTGCCGCTCCGTTTTGGACAGCTTGTGGCGGGCAGCCCATTCCTTGGCGGCTTCCTTCTGCGCGGCGTCGTCCGCACGATTCAGGTCATCTGAGGGGCGGTGAAATGAACCCTCGTGTCAGCCCGGAAAGGACGCCATTGAGAGTTGAAAGCGACAAAGTGGGAAGGGGGGATCCACGCACGGGCTTTGATGCAGGTTACGGCGAGGACAAACGACAGGCCGGCGCAGGGGATGGCCATGTACCAGACGTGGCGGAGTCCCAGGGTGTATGCCTCGACAACGAGCTGTCGCTCGGTCAGAGTGAGCGTCACGCCGTCGTGGATCCTCGCCGGCGCCGCAGCGATCGTGTCGATCTGAGCTTGCGTGAAGACGCCCGTCGAAGAGAGCGTGTTCCTGAGGTTGGGGCGGTGGTGGGTCAGCCGGCCGGGTGTCTCGCATTGGTTGCCCAATAATGAGAGGGACGTACTGGACGGCATTGTTGAGAAGCGCCTGAGCGATGGCGAGTGCGACCGTACCGCCAAGCAGACGGACAAAGCTACAAGGGCGGAAAAGGGCGTCAGCTTGCAGCGGAAGCACTTGAGCTGCCTGACCTGCGACTGACTTTCGAAGAGCGGTGACGACGGCCATCTGTGAGCGCGGTACTGACGCCTGGAGGGCGACGAGACCGGTCTGGAACGTCTGGCCCGCACCGGCGCCGGCGAGCAGTTGGTAGCCAATGATCTTGCCGAGGCCCGAATCGGCGGTGAGCGTGCTGAGCAGGCCGACGCCGACCGTCCACAGCGCGAAGCCGACCATCAGGTTTATGCGGTACTCGCCCGTAAAGCTGACGCAGAAGCCACTGCGATAACGGACAAGGATCGAAAAGGTATCAGCCGACTGCACCGCCTTCGGGTGGAAAAGGCTGGGGGAGCTTGGAGGGGCGCCTTACGAGAAGAAGGAGAAGACCGTCTGGGGGATGATGAGACCAAAGAGAAGGACGCCCGAGCGAATGGTTGAGACGCCAAGGACGATCCTGCAGTCCATCACAGGCGAGGTCAGGAGGGGAGGCGTTGAGGCTCGGTCAACGATCTACTGACTGGAAGAATTGGGGTAGGTAGTAGAGCTGCGTGTAGACTGTCGGACACGAGGGAGGGATGGGTGGGCGCAAGCATGGGTCAGTTGCCGGCAGCGCAGTGCAGACTGATACAGCTCGAGACGCACAGATGAAGCCAGAGAGAAATGTAGAAAGGATGACGCCGGTCGCAGTGATGTTCTTGAAGATTGACAAGGGAACGATGGCTGCGGGGCGCAGGACGTCAATTGACGGTGGCTGTTGATCTAAGGCAAGGGGGCGACCCACGCAAGGCGACCTTGGTCTCGACCCAGACGAACAGGCCAAAGATGCAGAAGCCGAGGACGAGAGGCTGTGGTCCCGAGACGACTCGGTGAGAAGACTGCACCCAAGCTGCACCGCAGACGGAGAGAGGACGCACCAGCACGACCGCAACGGACCCCCAGGCGTACTCGGTCCCGCCCCTGCAACTCACAAAGGTCAGTAGTTGATCCCCTGGATATGGGCACTATGAAGGGCAGCGCACCAGGAGATGGGGATCAGAAGCGAGATGCTGCCGGCGAGGATGAGGAGCGATCCAAGATAGTCGATTTTCCTCGCCTTGACTTTCCAAGAGCCGGTCACGCGACGCAACGGAAGGACAAAAATGACAACGACGATGCTGAGCGCGCCGAGGGGCTGTCAGCGTGGAAAAGCAAGTCAGTTGAGACGCTTGGGAGCAGGCTCGCGCAAACTCTGGACGGACTAAGCAGATCCAGAAGATCCAGCGCCAGGAGTACTTTTGAGTGAAGACGCCGCCTTTGAATTCGCATCCGGTCGTCAGCGGTAGTCTCTTGAAGGGGGGAAGGGCAGGCAGGCCAGAGGATAGCGCACCGATGAGCGGGCCGAGCGAGTTGCTGAGGACGACAACGGTGCCGGTGATGCCTTGAAATTTGCCGCGTTGCTTGAGACTGACGACATCGCTGATGATGACCATGCACAGCGTGATGATGGCTCCCCCGCCCTGCCGGTGCAGTCAAGCGATGGCGAGAGTGGTGAGCTAGGCTGGCGGGCTGCGCGCGCTGCTAGCACGAGCGATCGACACGCACCATGCCGGCGACGGCCTGGAGACAGATCAGTTGAATCATGGTCCTTGAGAGCGCTGCGCCGAGCGATCCGACCATGAAGATCGAGAGGGCGAAGATCAACGTATACTGCGAAAGAGGGGCGACGCCCAGTCAGTCAGCCAGCGAAATCTCGACGGGGAACGAAGACCGAATCCAAGCTCACTTTGCTAAAGGAAGAAGGAAGAGATCCTTCGTCAGCTTTTGAAACTCTCTTGCGAGTCACCCAGGACGACGTACCGGCCAAAAATGTCTGAGAAACGGCCGTAGAGGGGCTGGAAGGCCGTCGACGTTAGGCTGCAGCAGCAAAAGAGAGTCAGTCACACGGATAAAGGAGAGGGACCAGAAGGACTACTGACAGGTAAGCCGTGGCGACCCAGCCCGACTGCCGGCTGTCGCCGAACTCGGCGCCGATCGTTGGCAGGGCGGTCGATACTGCGCGCGAGGTCCCATGTCGGTCGAGTGAGTGCAATGTTCCATAGAGAAGACTTAAACAGATCGGGTGACGGGCGATCCGCAGCAGAACGTACCCATAGTCTGCGCCATCAAGCTCACGAAGAGGGCAACCGACTAGAGAATCAGTAGGAAATGGGTCAATCATTGTTGTCGCGCGAGGTGAGCCGAGCACGTCCGTCGTTGGGGCAGCGCGTTGGAGAGAAGCACAGTAGAGACCCACCAGGCCCATAAAGACGACGGCGACTTGCCGCAGTGGCAGCAGGTTGGTCTGATCAGACAGCTCTGGTTCGGCCTTGGCGTCAGGCTGCGCATCGGCCGCCGGGCTGGCTCTGAGCAGGTGTGGAGATGCCGGGAGGGGGTCGTGTGCGAGCTTGGGCGTCGTCGGAGGGGAGACGACCGTCGTCGCAGCCGAGGGCGCATCGTCTGGCGGTCGGTGAATGCGCGCAAAGTCGGCCATGAACAAGACGTACGAGGAGGAAGGGAATGGAAGATGCGAAGGACGTGCTCCCTCATTGGTGGCGGCGAACAAGGGCGTCCGCTCCCTTGAAGGGCTGCCGACTGAGCCAGCAGGCGGTCGTCGGTCTCCTCCGTTCGACGTAGCCGGCCGAACGGGCCGATCGGAGCGCCGGCGCCGAGGTCGGCCCTCGCGAGCCGCCTCCCCAAGGTCAGCAGCTCACCCAGGACAGCTCGATGAGCCGGGGGTTCGCGAGCGGTAAGCTCAGCGTCGATAGCCTTGCTCTGCCGGGCTACTGTACCTGGGCCGGGTCCTGAGAGGTTGCTGCTGCCATGTGACTCTCGGCGACCTAGGATCCGGCTGGCTCCTGCCACAGATGGCCAGCCGCTCATTCGACGCCCATGACGACGACCCGACCTGCTACCGTGTTCTTTCATCCCTTTCCTCATCAGTACCCGAGGGCACGGCTTTCGAGATGTCGTCCAACGCACCTCTTGTCCCGCGCGAGCCGAGCTCGCTGCCCGGCCTGCCTGAGCCACTCCAACGCCTCAAGGGTCCGGACGGCGACGAGAGCTACCCGATCTGCTGGAGCAGCGAAGGTGCGTCCGCTGGGGACGAGCAGCGCTGGTTGGGTTGATCACGGCGGGGCGTCAGTGAGCTCGCTCAGGTCGACGTCTCGGCGCTTGCCTGGCATGGATGTTGACACAGAATCAAGCTCTTCCTCAACAGGCTCGGCGGAGCGCACCAAAGGGCCTCTGCTCGAGGCGATCCAGCCGCTGCTAGACGAGCTGAAGGCGAGCACTGGTCCTGGTCGACCCCATGTGCTCGAGCTCGCTTCCGGCCTGGGTGAGCACATCAGAGTGCGTCCGAAACGTCAGCGCCTGCTTTCGATCAATCGACTGACGACCTATGTCTTCATCTACGACGAACAGCACCTGGCCGACGCGAACCCGGATGTGACGTTCCAGCCGACAGAGTGCGACCCGCACCTCGTCGCGCGTGTCTCGCAACTTTGTGCCGATGTACCCAACATCCTTTCTGGCCTCGTTCTCAACGTCCTCTCGCATGACGACTGGGCCGGCATCCGGTCGCAGCTTGCCGGCTCGACGTTTGACGGCGTCTTCATGCAGAACATCCTCCACATCGTGCGCTTCACTCAGCACTGTACCTCAGAATTGTCTCCGGCCTGACTCATATCCTTATCTCTCTGATCGTAATAGGCACCCGCCGGCGTGACGACGGCCATCTTTGAGCGGCTCTCGCCAGAAGTGGAGACGCCGCTGCTAGACCCGACGACCGGCTGGGTCTCGATCTCCGGCCCCTTCATCGATAACGGCAAGCACGCCTCGGAGGCGGACAAGGCCGTCAGTCCCTCCCATCGGAGTTTGAGGCTTCTGTTCGCTTGCGATCATTTGCTGATGCGCTGTCAGCGCCCGCTTCGCTCTGTGCCTAACAGTTTGACGACCACATCCGCGGTCGCTCAGCCCAGCTCGGTCTGCGCGACATCTCATGCTTCGTCGTCCCCGAGGCCGAGCGTTGGGGCTTCGAGCTCTCCGAGCGGAAGCCGATGCCTAAGGGCAACTGGACGCTGGTCTTCCGACCCCGTCAGCGGCAGCGAGCATGAAAAGACGTTTTGACATCCATCGCTTTCAATTGCCCTGGGGACCGGCCCTGAGAAGTGGGAGAGAAGGGGAAGGGGAAGGGGAAGGGGAAGGGGGGGGGGGGGTTCCTTCGATCGACCAGCGACCGAATCTTAGATCCACTGCCAAGCCATCTCGAGCCGTCCGACGTCAAGTCCGCCAGGGACGAGCCGCTTAAAGGCACCCTCGGTAAAGTCGAGGTCACGCTCGGCGCAGCCCACACACCTGTCGGCGACCTGGGAGCAAGACGGGGCGTACAGACGGTCAATTTCGATAGTTCACCCGAAAGGGGGGGGGGGGGGGGTGAGGGCCTCTGATCGAGAGTGGGTAGAAGCGCAAGGACGTACGGTCACCTCAATCGATGTGCCAGCCGAAGCGAGCGAGACGCGAATCTTTTGGTTGCAGATGGGGTTGTTGTTCGGGTTTGTGCCAGCGTAGCCACTGCGATCCGGAGCCCCAAGAAAGGAAGAGGAGCGCGAGATGTTAGGCGATCTCTGTCTGAATGGGGTTGCGATGGCAGAGAGACGCACGGCCACGTGTCGAAGAGAAGAGAGGATACGGCGACAATGTTGTCATCGGCCGTGTTGACCCAGCCGCAAGCGCCAAGACCCTGCAACGGACAAAACAGAGGGGCTCGTTTGTCGGCAGAAACGCTGCGAGATGAAATCGCGTCGTGTAAACGTACAGTCGCAAACCAGGTGGCATCGCCGTTGAAGGGTCCCGCTCCGGCGCGGTCGACAGTCGAGACGGTCGGCTGGGCCGCAGCCGCCGTCGAGCTCGCTGCGGTCACTGTCACCGGGGGCGAGGCAAAGACGGTTGTCTGACGGGTCGAGGTTGCCGTCACTTCTACGGTTGAGATGCCGTCGTCTCCCTGGCTAACGGCAGGGGCCGAGGCCGACGCTGAGGGTGAGGGCACGCTCGCACTCGCCGAGGATGAAGACAAGCTGCCGATGGCGGCCGACGAGGCGCTCGCGCTAGAGCTGGAAGCGGCCCGAACGGAGCTAGCCGCAGGGCAAGCACGCTTGACCTCGCGTCGTCTGGCGAATTCGCCTCGGCGCTCGACCGGCATCGGCACGAAGGAACTGTCGAAGGCCCGCGGGAGGAGATCAGAGCCCACGACGGCGGCGCCGGCGCCGATGGCCGGGTGGTGGGCGCGCGAGCGCGATAGCGCCTTGTGTCGGGCTTGGTTGACGAGAGCCGAGTGCGATGAGGCAGAGGCGGCGACTGAGAGAAGCGACAGGCCGAGCAGAAAGCAGGCGATGAAAGGGAGGCGGCGGTTGACGGCGGGCATCGTTCGTCAGAGGGCGGATTGTTGGATGATGAGCGTAGGCTTCGGACGAGGCGGCGGCAGCAGAGCGAGCTGGAGCGAGAAGAAACGAGCGTGATGGACGAGATGAGAGGAAGTCGCCAAGAGACCAGCTCGAAGACGGATGTTGCGCGAGAGAGAAAAGTGAGGGAGTCCGGGTATGAGGAGGGTCGTCGTCTGGGGGAGACACCAGCAGCGACAGCTCGAGAGCCGGCTCGCCTGTCGCTCAGCCCGTTTCAGCGGCCGCAAGCGGTTCCAAAAGGGGCCCACGCGGCGCTGACAGCCCAACGCGTCAGCCACCGACGGCGGCGCGGCCGGCCCCGAGTGCCCTCTGCTGCTCTGTCCGAAGCCGACTCGCCGCCGTTCGACCTCCGACTACTCCCTCCCCCATCTTCTTTCTGGCCCTAACCTACCTCGTATGCCCGTCTCGCTTCCTGCCATCGACTTTTTCACGCGCGCTCGCGCGACGGCTGAGGCCTCGCCGGCAAAGGTCGCCGTCTTCGACGGCCGGACCGGCCAAAGCAAGACGTACGGCGACCTCCTCCGCGATGTCGCCCGCTTTCGCGAGGCCCTCGCCCCAGGCGGCCGGTGAGTCCTGCGAGCTCCTTCTCTGTGGCCTGCTTTGAGATTACAAGCTGATCTTAAGACCTGGCTTGCTCGCTCAGGGACGTCGAGGGCGAGCGCGTGGCTGGCCTTGTGCCAAACGGATACAGCTGGCTTTGCAGTCAGTGGGCCGTTTGGGTACGTCTCTGACCTCCCCACCGCCGTCTGCAGCTCAAACTGACCTTCCCATCATGCTCCTATCTGCTCTCCAGGCCGCTGGTGGGCTCTTTGTGCCCCTGCTCCACACCCTGCCCGTCAAGGAGATGGCGTACGTTGTCCGCAAGAGCGGCGCCGAGCGGCTCATCGTCTGCGACTCGCTCGCCGACAAGGGCGCCGACCTCGCCGCCGAGACCGGGTCCGTCTGGCGATCTGCTTCATCCTGACGAGGAGAAAAGTCTTATTCTGATCTTCTTTCCTTCCGGATCGCCGACGACATCGGACCGGGACAGCACCTCGGTTGTGCCGCTTGCGCTCGAGCTCGCCACCTCGGCTGATGACCCGCTGCCGACCATCAGCTCGAACCCGTTCGACACCGATCGCCAAGCCTTCATGCTCTTTACGAGCGGGTCGACGGGCAACCCCAAGGGCGTGCCGATGCGTCACTCTGCCCTCGCCTCGTACGTCCTCGCGCTTTGCGACTCCAGCTCATGCGCCTAGCCGAGCTGTTCTTAGCAGCGAGCGCCGAGAGCGCGCAGCAGCGCGCGAGTCAAGGCTGATGACGCAGCCATCGTCCCTTTCGACGCACAGGCAAGCCGCCTCGATGTCGTCCTCGTGGGCCTGGTCAGAAGAGGATCGCATCCTGCACGTGCTGCCAATGCATCACATCCACGGCGTCGTCAACGTCCTCCTGACTGCTCTCTGGAATGGCGCGACCGTCGAATTCATGCCCGCGTTCGATGCGCCCGGCGTGCGTCGACCCGATTCTCAGTGTACCGTTGCGTCAGGCGCTGATGCGCCCCTCCTCCTTTCTTTCGTCAGATCTGGGAGCGTTGGATCGACACCTCCAAGCCCCAGCTCTCGCTGTTCATGGCCGTCCCGACGATCTACTCGCGCTTGCTCGACGTCTATGCGGCGTTTGACGAAGCCAAGAAAGCCCGGGCTCGCGAAGCCTGCGGCCGGTTCCGGCTGATGGTCTCTGGCTCAGGTCGGTCGAGCCTCGAATTTTCCCTCTAGTCGTCCTCTTGAGCGCTGATCAAGTGTGCTTTGTGACCTCGACAGCTCCGCTGCCGACAACGCTGAAGGAGGCCTGGAGGAACGTCGGCGGCGGCATCCTGCTCGAGCGATGTTCGTCGCAGCCTTCTCAAGGGCCTTCTTGGCAAGTGCAGCACTAGGTCTGACCTGCGTTGACCTGCGTTCGGAATCACTTTTGCAGACGGCATGACCGAGACGGGCATGATCCTCTCGTGCGGTCTCGATGTCAAAACGCGAGTCGACGTGCGTTCCCTCCCTTACGCCCCCGATGACTTCAGGCTCGGGTCGCGCCGCTGAATCTCTTTTACAGGGCCACGTCGGGCACCCAATGCCTGGCGTCGTAGTTCGACTGCTTGCTGAGTCGGGCGAGGACGTTACCACCAAGGTTGGCAAGCCTGGCGAGATCCAGGTCAAGGGCGCTAACGTCTTTACCGGCTACTGGAATGACGCCGCCGTCACCGAGAAGGAGCACTGCGTCGACCAGGACGGCCAGCGGTGGTTCAAGACGGGCGACATTGGCCTGCGCGACACGGACGAGGACGGTGGCTTCCGCGTCCTCGGCCGCAACAGCGTCGACATCATCAAGGTTCGGTCTTGTCTTCCCTCGGCCCTTGATAACCCATCGAGCTGACCCTCAATTCCGGCGACGGCGAAAGTCGGGCGGCGAGAAGATCTCAGCGCTAGAGATCGAGCGGACGTTGCTGTCGCTCGACGAGGGTCTCGTCAAGGACTGCGCCGTTGTCGGCGTCCCCGACGAAAAGTGGGGTGAAGCCGTCGCCGCGGTCCTCGTCCTCCACGAGGGCAAGGCGCTCTCAGACGTGAAGGAGCTGCGCGAGATCCTCCGCAGTCATGTGCGCAGGCTTCCCATCGTCCTCTCGTTGTTCTGACCCTCCACTGTGAGCACCGGCGCTGACACTGCTCCCTTCTTCGCGCAGCTCGCTGCGTACAAACTTCCGCAAAAGATGCGGGTCTATGAGAAGGAGATCCCCCGGAACGCGATGGGCAAGGTGCGGTCCGCCTTGCTCCAAACTGATTGCTTCCTGAGCCAAGGGAGCTGACTATCGCCCGCGCTTCATCGTCCCCTCGCAGGTCAACAAGAAGGAACTAAGGACGACCGCTTTCCCCGACGCTGCGCCCTAGGACACTCGCTGGAGACCATGCATACATGCGTTCAATCAGAGACTGCACTCAGCAGGGGCTCGAGACGAGGCGTGCCTGCGCCAACGTGCCTGTTCGCGGCCTCCGACCCGCCCTCCGTGCCTCGCTCCGACCCGCCCCTCCCGTACGCACCCTCGCTGACCGCTGACCTCTCCTCTGACCACGACCTGCTCCCTCCCTGCCAGCCGCCTGACTTGAATCCCAATAGACGCTCGCCGGTCGACGTCAGCTTCTCCTCCCCCCCCACTGCATTCGCCTTTGACCAGCCCCTACTCGCTCCCGCACCATGCCCGCCCTTGCCCAACTCTTCTCTCTCCTTGCAGCCGGTCTGCTCGTCTTCCTTCTCCTCCCGTCCGCCATCCTCGCGGCTCCTGTCTCAGGAGCGGCAGAAGGAGTGGCTCTTTCTTTGGTCTGCCCCCACACACCGTCAACCTCCGCCATCCCCTCCCTTGCGATGACTCGCTGACGCCTCTCAACCGCTACTGCTCGCTGCTGGCCAGCAGATCGACCGCCGAGCCTCCATCACACACTCTTTTGCCCGTCGGGAGCCAGCTTTCGCGGTACGTCCAACGCTTGCCCGGCCATCGCAACTCGCCCGCAAAGACCGAATCGCTCTCCTCGACGACTCTCTCAAAGCAGCAGCGTGACACGACTTTACACGTCGGCCAGCGCGACACGACCGTCGACCTCCGCGTTGGCTTTGACACCGGAGGCGTTGCCAAGGTGCGGTCAGCTCCACCCTCCTGCCTGATATCGAGGCACCCACTGATGTCAAGCGCTCCTCTATCGGCTCTCTCGTCCAGTCCAACTGGGCCATCAAGCGCCAGACGAACGATATCCCTGCTCAGGTCCATCTCGCGTCGTCCTCACCGCTCCGTCTTGACCGCCAGGTCGGGCCCAAGACCGGCCGGACGGACGAGCTGACTCGCACTCTCTCTTTCTTTCTCTCTCTCTCGCGTGCCCGTTTCAGCTTCCAACCAAGGGCAGTGCCGCGGGCGGCATCATCCCCTTCGTCGCTCGGTCCTCCTTCGAACAGGCGATCAACAGACGGCAGGTCAACTCGATCCCTGAGCAGGTTGGTCGCTCTCGCTTCCTCACAGCCGTCTGACCTCCTCATTCACGGCCTAATCCTCTGCCTTCTCCCTTCTCTCGCACTACGCGGCCTTGCGCCTTCCCAGAACCCGACGAAGGGCTCGGTTGCGGGCGGCATCGAGCCTTACGCCTAAAGGCAGAGGCTAGTCTCCTTACCTTCACTTTTGGTCTCGCTTTCTCCCCTCCCTCCTCCACAAGTAACAGCGGCCGTCACAAGTCGGGTCCGCCCAACAGCAATGCCGCTCGCCTTTCCGTAGCTTCACACACGCTCTTCTTTCGGACCAATCGCTCAAACGCCGATCGTACCTTCCCCCTTTCCCCTCTCCCATTCCGTCACATCCCCTTTTCGCCTTTTTGCCGGTCCGAGAGCACCAAAAGCGCCTTCAAGGAGCTGCCATTGGATTGCGATACCCCTTCTCCTCTTTCCGAGATCAGCAGCGTTCAGCGAGTCGAGAGGAGCGAGGTACGAAACAGCCCTCCTCCCTTCAGCAGCCCGGCATCAGGAAGGTACTTCCTTTCAAGAGACGAAAAGCGTGGCGCTCTTCCAGCGTTCGCCCTCGAGGGCCGAGCGCTCCCAGCAGCCCGCCCCGCGAACCTCAAACTCGACGTACAGGCCGCGTCGGTTCCGCTTCGGGCCTAAAGCGGCCTCGTGCGCGCTGGCTGCTCCCTCGGCGGTTGACGTAGCGGCGGTCTCTCCCTTCGTTGCGTTGGAAGTCGCCCCAACCGTCGCGAGCGATCGATCGAGGTCCTCCCACTCGACCCAGACGCCGGGCCCGAGCCGGCCGACGTTGTCTAGCCCACCGCCCTTCCTGCTCGGCTCGCCGAGTGCGTGCAGCAGCTCCAGCAGGTCCGAGCGCGCCTGGAGGGGATGAGGCAGCGCGAGGGATTCAGAGAGGGCGAACGGGCCGAGGGGTTTGAGGGGGACGGCTGCAGATGCTGTCGAAGGGGAGGCGGTCGGTAGGGGCGGGACGGGCGATGTGAGATCAACTTGGTTGATTTGCCGCTTGAGGGGATGGAAGGAGAGCGAGAGGCCGAGAAGGGGGTAGAGGTTGTATGTCGCGTCGGCTGCTCGAGCAGGGGCAAGCAAAGAGGTGAGGACAGTGGTCAGCGCGATGCTGGCGCGCAGTTTGTGCATCCTGAAAGCCGCTTGACGGCTGCATCCATGCTAAGAAGATGAGGGATCGACGCACAGAACGTCTTGACCTGCTTGGCCGTCAGCCGCTCGATCTCGTGCTCGTCAACCGCCTGTTGGCCGCCGCCGACGTCGCTGGTCAGCTCCTCGGCTGACGAGGACGAACTCGCGAGCCGGGCGGCGGCTGCCCGACAGGCCATCTCGCGTACGGTCGCGCCAACGCGGGGCTCGTCGGCTACGAGGCCGAGGAGGCCGTAGAGGTCGATCGGGCCTGTACACACGCGGGCGGAGGGCGGCCGTCAGTCGGCGCTCAGCTCTTGCCTGTGAGCGGGTGAGGGGAAGACGGACTGGGCGAGGAGTCTTTCATCAATGGTGGCCGTCGGTCGGTCGATTCGCGTAGGAGGGAGGCGCAGGCCCCCCGTCACGCCGGCGGCCCGTTTACGCCGAGCGACCGTAACGCCCTCGTTTCCCGTCGAAATCTGGCCGCCCCCGCGCAGCGAGCCCCAGCAGGAACGCCCGCCGCCGTCTGCCTGCTGCTCCCCACCCTTCTCACCCACCCCGTCGCCGCCACGCCATGAGGAAGCAGCTCGACCCGCGGATCCCTTCGCTCATCACCTCGGGTGTCTCGGCCAACCACCGGTCGTTCTTTGTCCTCGTCGGCGACAAGGGCAAGGACCAGGTCGTCAACCTCCACTTCCTCCTCTCGCAGACGCGCGTCAGCGCCCGGCCCTCCGTCCTCTGGTGCTACAAGAAGGACCTCGGCTTCACCTCGCACCGCAAGAAGCGCGAGGCCAAGCTCAAGCGGGATGTCAAGCGTGGCATCCGCGAGGTCAACGAGCAGTCGCCGTTTGAGCTCTTTGTCAGCGTGACCGACATCCGGTACACGTACTACAAGGACACCGAGAAGGTGCTCGGCCAGACGTTTGGCATGCTCGTCCTCCAGGACTTTGAGGCCATCACGCCCAATCTGCTCGCGAGGACGGTCGAGACGGTCGAAGGAGGCGGCATCGTCGTCCTCCTTCTTCGGACGATGAGCTCGCTCAAGCAACTCTACAACATGTCGATGGTGCGACCCCCCCCCCGGGCCCCCTCCTCGGCGAGCCAGCAGCTAACTGCACTGCCCTCTTCTCTAGGACGTCCATGCTCGGTACCGGACCGACTCGCACAGCTCACTGAAGCCCCGCTTCAACGAGCGTTTCCTCCTCTCGCTCTCGGCCTCGTCCTCGTCCCTGTTCCTCGACGACGAGCTCAACGTCCTGCCCGTCTCAGCCGGCAAGGACATCGTCCCCGGCAGCCTTGTCGCCAGTCAGAAGGGCAAGGAGAAGGCACAGGGCGAGCTCGCGCGCGTCAGAGACGAGGTCGCGGGCGCAAAGATCGTCGGCGAGCTCGTCGGCCTTGCAAAGACGGTCGACCAGGTGCGCTCTGGTCCTCTCATGCGCGGCAGAGCGCAACGCGGTTCCACTGACGCCACCTTCCCTCCCCCGTACCCTTAGGCTAAGGCTATCCTCTCCTTCACCGAGGCCATCACCGCCAAGACGCTCTCGTCAACTGTGACGCTGACGGCCGGCCGCGGTCGTGGAAAATCGGCCGCCCTTGGTCTCTCGATCGCCGCCTCGCTCGCTCACGGCTACTCGAACATCTTTGTGACGTCGCCGAGCCCCGAGAACCTCAAGACGCTCTTCGAATTTGTCTTCAAGGGGCTCGATGCGCTCGGCTACGAGGAGCACCAGGACTATGATATCCTTCAGAGCACGAAGCCCGAGTGGAAGGGTTGCGTCGTCCGTGTCAACGTCCACAAGGGCCACCGGCAGACGATCCAGGTGCGTCCGATCGGGAGTCGTCTTGCACTGAAAGCTACCTCTGACTGTATTTGTGAATCGACTATGGCCCCGCCGATTGCAGTATATCCAACCGCAAGACGCTCATGTCCTCGGCCAGGCCGAGCTCGTCATTATCGACGAGGCGGCAGCGATCCCGCTGCCGCTCGTCCGGCAGCTGATCGGTCCCTACCTCGTCTTCATGGCGTCGACGATCAATGGCTACGAGGGCACCGGCCGGTCGCTCTCGATCAAGCTGATCCAGCAACTGCGCGAGAGCACGCGGGCCTCGTCGGCGGCGGCTTCGCTGACGGCCAAGGAGGACGCGGCCAAGCCGGCCGAGGGCGACAAGAAGAAGCCTGAGGGCAACTCGAAAGCGACGGTCGGTCGGAGCCTGCGCGAGATCAAGCTCGATGAGCCGATCCGGTACGGCAGCGGCGACCCGGTCGAGCGCTGGCTCAACACGCTCCTCTGCCTCGACGCCTCGCTCGTCTCGCGCAACGTCTCGGGCTGCCCACACCCGTCCCAGTGCTCGCTCTACCACGTCTCGCGCGATACCCTCTTCTCGTTTCACCCGGCCTCGGAGCTCTTCCTCCAGCGGATGATGGCTCTCTACGTCTCGTCCCACTACAAGAACTCGCCCAACGACCTTCAGCTCATGTCGGACGCGCCCGCGCACGAGCTCTTTGTCCTCCTGCCGCCGATCGCCGCCGACGACAACACGCTACCCGAGCCGCTCGTCGTCCTCCAGGTCGCCATGGAGGGCCGCATTTCAAAGGACGTCATCCTCGAGGCCCTTGCTCGGGGCGAGCGTGCCGGGGGTGACCTCATTCCTTGGCTGATGGCCCAGCAATTCCAGGACGACGACTTCGCGATGCTCTCTGGCGCGCGCGTCGTCCGGATCGCGACCCACCCAGACTACGCCAACATGGGCTACGGCGCGCGGGCGCTCGCCGAGCTTGATGCCTTCTACTCGGGCGAGCTCTCCAACCTCGACGACCTGCCCGAGCGTAATCCGGACGAGGAGCAGGCGACGATCGTCGACGACGACATTGCTGCGGACGACGCGCTTCATTCGGAGGCGATCGCCGTCCGGGCGCCGCAGGCGATGCCGCCTCTGCTCCAGCGGCTGTCGGAGCGTCGGCCTCCAGTGCTCGACTACATTGGCGTCTCGTACGGCCTGACGCCCCAGCTGCTCCGCTTCTGGAAGCGCTCGGGCTTCGTGCCGCTCTACCTCCGCCAGACGGCCAACGATCTCACGGGCGAGCACTCGTGCGTCATGCTCAAGGCACTCGGCGGCGTCGAGAAGGAGGAGGAGGGCTGGCTCGAGGCGTTTGCGACCGGTACGTGCTTCGATCTCCCGTCCACGGTTCCCGACTGCATCCGCTGACGAGCGGAAGCTTACGCCACTCTTCACACGCCATTCAGACTTCCGCAAGCGCTTCCTCGCGCTGCTCTCGTACAAGTTCCGCGAGTTCACCTCGGCCACTTCGCTCAGCATCATCGATGCCGCCACCGCCGGCGCCAAGCGGGACGAGTCGCGACGTCTGTCCTTCGATTCTCTGCGTGTCAAGCGTAGCATGTCGCTGATACCGCTTTCCCCTCACTCCCTGCTCCCCCGATAGTTCTGTCGATGGCCGAGCTCTCGTATCTGGTGACGCCGTTCGACCTCAAGCGGCTCGAGTCGTACGCGCACAACACGCTCGACTACCACGTCATCCTCGACCTCCTGCCGACGGTCGCCGCCTACTTCTTTGACCGCCGGCTGGCGGCCGACCTCAACCTGTCGCCCGTCCAGGCGTCGATCCTCCTCGGCCTCGGCCTCCAGCGCAAGTCGATTGAGGACGTCGGGGCCGAGCTCGGCCTGCCCGTCAACCAGGCCCTCGCCCTCTTCATCAAGGCGATTCGCAAGCTCTCGGCCGCGCTCCAGGCCGTCCAGAAGCAGGCGATCGCAGATGAGTTGCCTGCCGAGCGGACGCCGGCCGACGTCGCTCGCAAGCAGGGGCTCGCCGGTGCGACGAAGGACTGGCAGCCGCTTCAGCAGACGCTCGAGGCCGAGCTCGAGGAGGCTGGCGACGATGCCACGCGTAAAATGAAGGAGATGAAGCGGGCCATGATCGACTCGCTCGATCTCGACCAGTGAGTGCGGATTCCCTCTTTTTTGTCACGGCGGCGACGCTTCCCGGCCGACCTCGTTCCGAACGCTCATTGCCCCTAGCCGCTTTTCGTCGTCCGTCCAGGTACGCGATTGACGACTCTGCGGGCGACTGGGCCGCCGCTCAGGCGCAGGTGGCCGCGCTCGCCGCTGCAAAGGAGAAGGGTGACGGCGGCCGCAACCTGTCCTCGGTCGTCAGCGTCAAGGCGCCCGTCTCTGAAACGACGACGGGCGACAAAAAGCGCAAGGCTGACGGGCCCGACAAGAAGGCTGGCAAGAAGGGCCGGACATCGGTCGGCGGTAGCAATGGCGCCAAGAAGGGCAAGAAGTGATGACTGTCATGACCTTCCAATAGTCTCGGACACGGGCGTGAGATGTGTAGCTTCACGACAAGGCGCGACCTGGGTTGAGATTGGATCGATCTTAAGGCATGGAGGATGACAGCGATTGAAAGCCCATTGATGACGAGCACACCGCTATGCGACGGGATCTCTGAGTCATCAGAATCTTCAGCAAAAGACCTGCAGGACGTTCCCAAGCGACAGGGCGGTCGGCGGCGGCGGTGAAAGGGGCAAGGTGGCGGCCAGCCTCGGCTCGTCCGAAGATGGGCCGTCGTCAATGCCCATCTTTCCGGCTCCCGATGTCCAGCCGTCAGGGCTGTACTGAAGAAACAGCATGCTGTCCTTGGCAGCCTTGTCAGCTAGCAACGAGGAGTTTTGGCCTGGCAGCAGCAGCAGCAGCAGCTACAGCAGCAGTCGTGCGCTCGACTACCCATCGCTGCTTCCGGCCTCGCTGTCAGGGAGGCTGAGACCGCTGGCGGCGGCCGCCGCGCGCGCGTCTGCTGCCAGCGCGTCCGTCTGCCCTCGCTCCGACGCCAGCCCTCGAAACCGCCACCTGCTCCTTCTCTCCCGTCCTCCATCTCCCTCCCACCTCCCATCGTCATGCCGTCGCTCGCCTGGCTCCTCGGAATGGTCGCCAAACTGCGTGAGTCCCGTCTCGGACGAGCGGCCTGCTGTTGCTCTCGAGGGCGCCCGGCCAGCTCGTGTGCTCTTCTGGTCGACCGGCGAACCCGTCTTTTCAGGCCGGGAGCCGGCCGGACTCGACCGCCTTTGCAAGCTTCATCGCGGCGAAAGAGCGCCTCGGGGGCAGAAGCAAGCGACCCTTACTGACACTCCATCACCCACTTCTTCTTGCGCTCGTGCCAGTCGGAGGCCTCGCCTTTCTCTTTGTCGGCCTCGCCGTCGGCGGCGTCTGGTTCGCCCAGCACAAGATCATCTACCCGTCTGTCTCCAGCCCCGTCGGTCGTGGTCCGAGTATGTGCGAGTCGACTGACTTCTTCCGTTCGCCCGCTCGCTCATAGGTCGGCTTACCCGGAGGGCTCGCGCGAAACGGTTGCTAAGCCTGACGACAAAGGCTTCGACATGCCTTACGAGGAGCACGACCTGACGGCCCCGGACGGCACCAAGCTCAAGACGTACCTCATGCTCACCCAGGAGAAGCGCGTCGGCGAGCAGGTGCGTCGCCCTCGGCCTCCTGCTCCCGTTGGGCCAAGGTGTGACACTAGCACCTTCGTATTGGGCCGTTCTGACTAGAGCTCCTTTCTGCCTCTGCTGCCGTTGCCTGTGCCGCCTCGCTTTCACGCTGCCGCCGCCAGTTCTACAAGCAGCGCCCGACCGTCCTCTACTTCCACGCCAACGCCGGTAACATGGGCCACCGTCTTCGTGTGTAACGCTCCTTACTAGACAATGGCAACGTGGCCCGGACGCTGATCTGCTCGCACTGCCTGCTCGCAGCCGTCGCCAAGGTCTTTGTTCACAACCTCAAGATGAACTGTCTCATGCTCTCGTACCGCGGCTACGGTCTTAGCGAGGGCAAGCCGAGCGAGAAGGGCATCAAGGTGCGAAACTTCCTGGCCGGAGAGCTGTCGTCGCAGGGTCCGCCCTGCAAGCCCTCGATGGCCAGTACAACTGACTTGCCTTCTTTCGCGCGCGCAGACCGATGCCCAGACCGCGCTCGACTTCCTGACGAACCATCCCGTGCTCGGCAAGGGTCCGATCGTCTTCTTTGGCCAGTCGATCGGCGGCGCGGTCGCCATCAATCTTGCTGCCGACAACCCTTCCGTCCCCGCGGCGCTCATCCTTGAGAACACGTTTACCAGCATCACCGACCTCATTCCTTCGCTCGCGCCCCCGCTCGCCTCGTTTACATGGCTCCTCCACCAGAAGTGGGATAGCCGGAGCCGCTTCCTCGAGCTTCCTGCCGACCTGCCCATCCTCCTCCTTTCGGGCCGTAAGGACGAGATCGTCCCGTCCAAGCATATGGACGAGGTACGTTCTCTAGCAAGGGCTGCTTGGCCAATTGTGGCACCCGGTCGCTGACCTTGTTCGTGCGACCGGCTCGCCCTTTCTTCCCCCCACCTAAAGCTCGCCAAGATCGCCAACATGCGTGACCACGGCAACGGCAAGCCCAACACGGTCCTCAAGAAGTTCCTCGAGGGCAACCACAGTCCGTTTGCTTGCCCCGCTTTCCTTTCCGTTCTCGGACAACACTAATTTATCTGTTCCCTGAACCTCGCGTCGATCGCTCAGACGAGACGGTCGCCCAGAAGGGCTACTTCGAGTACGCCCATCCTCAACCCGCAGCATGCCGCCCGTCATACGTCGGTAACTGACGTCTACATCCTTCCTCCGTGCGCCACAGGGACGTCATGAGTACGTGACTCCTCGTTTGGAAGCCCACCAGGGCCTGTGCCTGCGACCGTCGCTGACGCAGACTTGCTCGTGACCTCGCCGCCCTTCACAGAGTTCATGGAGTCGCACATTGGCCGGCTGCCCAAGCAGAGCATGCAGGGCCGCTGGCGGGGCAAACGCTTCGAGGGCGAGAGTGACTGAAGCGTCTCTGCCGGCAAGGGAAGGTCGTCACGCCGGCCCGACGCATCCGAAGTCTGATTTCCAGCCGAATCATTTCTCGAAGTGAAGGAAGAGGAACA
>Ga0308160_10002726_pt1 | contig 20755 bp, 22 predicted proteins | sample PhyFR1_FD_201036 | JGI IMG/M metagenome (GOLD analysis project Ga0308160, IMG submission 201036) | Phyllosphere microbial communities from UC Gill Tract Community Farm, Albany, California, United States - DLSLF.R1 | ecosystem: Host-associated > Plants > Phyllosphere > Unclassified | place: USA...
CTGCACAGCGACGCCCCGGTGCGCGTCGGGTTCCTCTCGCAGGCGCCGCTCGGTCCGCCCTGCGAGGCGCGGTTCGACGAGATCGCGTTCGGTGCAACACCCCCGACGGACCTCCGCGACGGGAGCTGACCCCCGCTGAGTCGCCTGGAATTGCACGGAAACCGGCGGTACGTGTGCAGTTCCGGGCGACTCAGCGCGAGGGCAGCTTGACGTATCGGAACCTATCTTCCTAAAGTGTCCTCATGGCACGCAGACGACCCGGCACGCTCTTCCCGCTCGAGCTCGACATCCTCGACGTCGGCACCGTGTTGCAGTCGACCGAGGGGAGCTTCTACGGGTTCGCCCTCGCGAAGCAGCTCGCCGAAGCCGGGGACGCCGCCCTCACCGCGCACGGCACGCTCTACAAAGCCCTGTCGCGGATGGCGGACGCCGGCCTGATCGAGGCGACCTGGGAGGACCCGGAGGTCGCGGAGGCGGAGGGTCGTCCTCGTCGTCGGCTGTACCGGATCACGGGTGAAGGCGCGACGGCCCGGGATCGGGAGCACGCGAGGATCGCCGGTGAGCAGGCCGCCGCGGCGAGGCCGGCGGGTGCGGCGTGGACGCAGGGGGCGATCGCATGACCGCCATCCGGACGCCGGAGTATCGCGCGGCCGCCCACCGGGTCCTGAACTGGTGCGGGTGGTACACGCGCGACCTCTCGCCCGACGTCGCCGGGGAGCGCCGCGACGAGATCGCGTCCGACCTGCACGAGCACGCCGTCTGGGCCGAGGAAGCGGGCGTCACGCCGCAGCGGCTGCGGCGCGACATCACGCTGCGGGCCATCCGCGGGATCCCGCACGACCTCTCGTGGCGCTCCGGGCAGTTGCGCGCGGGCCACGGCGTCGATCCGATGCCGCTCGGCATGCGGCGGGCCGGCGACGTCCTCGCAGCCCTCGTGGTGACGGGCGGCGTCCTGGTCACCGGAGCGGCACTGTTCCTCCTCGTCCGGATCGTCCGTGCGCTCGTCATCGGCGACGTCGTCGAGGTGCCGGCGGGCGCGCTCGGTGTGGCGGTCGCCGCGGTCCTGGGCGTCGTGGGGCTCGTGCTGTCGCTGCGGCGACGCAGTCGATGGCTCGGCGCGGGGCTCCTGGCGCCCGCAGCGGTCCTCATCGGCGTGCTCGCGGGCGACATCATGTACCGCGTCAGCGCGACCGGCGTGCTCATCGTGTCCCGTCTGAGTTCGCACGGAGCCGGTGTCGAACCGTGGTGGGTGATGAGTGTGGCGATCGGCGTGGGTGCTGCACTCGGGTTCATCGGAGCCGCGGTGTGGTGGTGGCCGGGGGGCCGTCGAACGACGGAGCGGGACGCAGCGACGTCGGCGCAGAGGAAGACGGCATGAGCGCGAACGAGATCCACGACGGGCCGGACGCGGCGCAGGAGGCGGCACCCGTCCGCCGGAGTCCCGGAACGCTCCGTCGACGGATCGGGCTCGGCATCGCGATGAGCGGGGTGCTCGCGGTGGCGGCCGGCGGGGTGTTCATCGGGGTGTCGAACGCCCAGGCGGCCGCTGACGACGCTCGGTCCCTCGAAGCGGTCACCGAAGCCGCGGCCTCGCTCGACGAACTCCCGCCCGTCGAACCCGTGGTGCCCGCGGATCCCACAGCGACGCCGGACGCTGGCGAACCCGTCTCGCCGGCGGCCGGCGTCGACTACTCGCAGACGCCGGAGAGCTGGTACGACGCGACCACCGACCCGGCGTCCATCGTGATCCCGCCGACCAACGATTGGGGTGAGGCGAACAACGGGATCTGGGAGGCACAGCAGCAGATCATCGCGAAGTGCATGGCTGATCAGGGATTCTGGTACGCGTGGACGAACAATCGTGCGCTGCTCGACCCCGAACGGCCAACGATGGTCCTCTCGGAGGAAGGCCCGGCGGCCGAGTTGGCGGAGTACGGCGACACCCCGCTCGGCGACGCCTACGACTGGACTCGTGCAGGGTGCCACGGCTACGCCGTCCACGTCACCGGGATGGACGACGCCAACTGACGGAGCCGGCGTCCGACGCCGGTGCTAGCGTCGCCCGCATGAGAATCCTGTTGATCGGTGCGAGTGGACATGTCGGACGAGCGGCGCAGGACGCCCTCGCGGAACGTCACGAGGTGATCGCGGTGTCGCGCTCGACGGCGCCTGCCGTCGACACCACCGACGAGGCGTCGGTCGAGGCGCTGTTCGCCGAGGTGGGCGAGGTCGACGCGGTGGTCGTCGCCGTCGGATCGGTCCCGTTCAAGCCCGTCGAGGAGTTGACGCGCGACGACTACCGTGCGGCCTTCCTCGGCAAGGTGCTCAGCCAACTCGACGTCGTGCGGATCGGGACCCCGTTCGTCCGCGACGGTGGCTCCTTCACGCTCACGACGGGCATCCTCGCCCGCGAGCCGATCGCGACGGGCGCTGCGGCCTCGATGGCCAACGGAGCGGTCGAGTCCTTCGTGATCGGTGCCGCCCCGGAACTCCCGCGCGGCATCCGCATCAACGCCGTCAGCCCCACGGTGCTGGCCGAGGCAACCGGGTACCACGACGCGTTCCCGGGCTTCCCGCCCGTCGCGTCCGACGTGGTCGGCCTCGCATTCGTCCGTGCCGTCGAGGGTGTCGGCACCGGGCGCGTGCTCGCTCTCGACTGAGCCGTCGCGACACCCTCCTGAGGGGAGGCGGATCGTCGCTCGGTCGTCCGCGACGCGACGATCCGCCTCCCCTCAGTCTTGCGCGTTCGAACAAATTGCCATATAGACAATTGCCGTTGTGTAAATAGAAACTCGAACCATAGAGTTCCGAATGTCTGAACCGGCGCATGACGCACCGGATCCCCTCAACGATGAGTACGGAGGCATCTCGGTGACCACATTCGATCTCGATGGCCTGCTCCGCTTCTGGAGCAGACGCTGGGACGACATCCTCGAGCTCGTCGCGCAGCACCTCGCGGTCGTCGCCCTGTCGCTCATCATCGCGATGATCGTCGGCATCGGCATCGGGCTCCTCGTCTGGAACAAGCCCGTCCCGCGCTCGGTGACGATCGCCGCCGCCGGTGTCGCCCTCACCATCCCGTCGCTCGCCCTGCTCGCGCTCATCACGCCGATCTTCGGCCTCGGCTGGACCCCCACCGTGATCTCACTGGTCTTCTACTCGCTGCTCCCGATCGTGCGGAACACCGTCGTCGGTCTGCGCGAGGTGTCCCCGGCGATCATGGAGTCGGCGCGAGGGATGGGGATGAGCCCGACTCGCGTCCTCTTCACGATCCAGTTGCCGATCGCCTGGCCGATCATCCTCACCGGCGTCCGCGTGGCCGCGCAACTCACCATCGGCATCGCCGCGATCGCCGCCTATGTCGCGGGTCCCGGCCTCGGCCAGCTCATCTTCCAGGGACTGTCGTCGCTCGGTTCGAAGAACGCACTGAACTTCGCACTCACCGGGACCGTCGGCGTCATCATCCTCGCGCTCGTCGTCGACGGGCTCTTCGTCCTCATCACCCGCTACTCGACCTCGAGGGGGCTTCGTGTCTGAATCAACGGATACCGCCATCACCGCCATCGCCCGCAAGACCGACGGCGCGAGCATCGTGCTCGACCACGTCACGAAGGTCTACGCGGGCCAGGACGCTCCGGCCGTCGAGGAGTTCTCGATGACCGTGGATCCGGGCGAGCTCATCATGTTCGTCGGACCGTCCGGTTGTGGCAAGACCACCACGATGAAGATGGTCAACCGCATCATCGAGCCGACCTCCGGTTCGATCTCGATCGACGGCCGCGACGTGCTCTCGCTCGACCCGAACGAGCTCCGCCGGCACATCGGCTACGTCATCCAGCAGATCGGGCTGTTCCCGCACATGACGATCGCGGAGAACATCGGCGTCGTGCCGAAGCTGCTCGGCTGGACGAAGCAGCGGACCGCCGAACGCATCGACGAACTCCTGCAGACCGTCCAACTCGACCCCGGTGTCTTCGCGAACCGCTACCCGAAACAACTCTCGGGCGGTCAACAGCAGCGGGTCGGTGTCGCCCGGGCGCTCGCCGCAGACCCGCCGGTGATGCTGATGGACGAGCCGTTCGGTGCGACCGACCCGATCACGCGGGAGAAGCTGCAGGCCGAGTTCCTCCGACTCCAGGCGAGCATCGGCAAGTCGATCATCTTCGTGACGCACGACTTCGACGAGGCCATCAAGCTCGGCGACCGCATCGCGGTGTTGAGCGAACGAAGCCACATCGAACAGTTCGACACCCCGGCGAACATCCTCGCGGAGCCGGCCAACGCCTACGTTTCCTCCTTCATCGGCAAGGGCGCCGCGCTCAAGCGGCTCGCGCTCCTGCCCGTGGCGGATGCCGGACTGGGCGCTGCGAGCGGAGCCGGCCCGTTGACCGTGGACATCGGCGACAGCCTCCGCGACGCGCTCGACGCCCTCGTCCTGAACGGCTCGCCCGCGATCGATGTCGTCTCCGACGGCCGAGTCGTCGGCTCGCTCGACATGGATCGCATCTCGCAGGCCCTCGGGGCCGAGCTGCCCTCGACGAGGACCGGGGCGTGAGATGAGCATCGAATCCGCCACCATGGCGATCGCGACCGCTCGGCAACAGCCGGTCCGGGAACGCTTCTGGACGTTCAAGCGCTTCACCGTGCCGATCATCGTCGTGGTCGTGCTCGCCGCGCTCCTGATCTGGTTGTCGTCCATCCAGCTCGACTCCATCGAGGAGCGAACGCTCAACTGGACATACATCACGCTCCGCGTCGGTGAGCACCTCAGCCTCACCGTCGTGGCCTCGGCTCTCGTCGCTCTGCTCGCGATCCCGACAGGCATCCTGCTCAGCCGGACCCGCTCACGGGCACTGCGCGGCACCATTCTCGGCATCGCGAACGTGGGGCAGGCGACTCCCGCGGTCGGTGTCGTCATCCTCTTGGCCATCGTCTGGCAGACGGGCTACACCACGGCTCTCGTCGCCCTCGTGATCTACGCATTCCTCCCGGTGCTCCGCAACACCATGATCGGCCTGCAACAGGTCGATGCGAACGTGCGTGAGTCCGCGCGAGGCATGGGGATGACGCCGAACCAGGTCCTGTTGCGCATCGAGCTCCCGCTCGCGCAGCCGGTGATCCTCGCGGGTCTCCGCACCTCGCTCGTGTTCTGCGTCGGCGTCGCAACCATCGCGACCTTCATCAACGCCGGCGGGCTCGGCGACATGATCGTCAACGGCCTGAAACTCCAGCGCTTCCCCGTTCTGATCGTCGGCGCCGTCCTCGTCGCCTGCATCGCCCTCCTCATCGACTGGATCGCCGGTCTCGCGGAGGACCTCCTCAAACCCAAGGGCATCTGACCCCCACCATCGCATTACCCGACACCACAGCACACCCACCCACCAAGGAGCACGCAATGAAGCAACGCACCACCTTCTCGCTGATCGGTCTCGCGGCCATCGGGGCGCTCGCCCTGTCCGCCTGTTCCGGCGGCGGAGCGGCATCGGCCAGCAAAGGCGACGAACTCGACGGTCTGTCCGGCGACATCGGTGCCAAGGACTTCTCCGAGCAGTTCATCCTGGCCCACCTCACGAGCCAGCTGCTCAACGCCCACGGTGCCGACACCGAAGCGAACACCAAGCTCGTCGGTTCGGCGAACGTCCGGTCAGCCCTCGAGAACGACGAGTTCCTCGGGTACTGGGAGTACAGCGGCACCTCGTGGATCACCTACAACGGCAACACCGCCCCGGTGCAGGGCGCCGAGGCGCAGTTCGACGCGACCAAGAAGGTCGACGCCGAGAAGGGCATCGCGTGGCTCGACCCCGCACCGCTCAACAACACGTATGCCTTCGCGATCCGCTCCGACAAGGCCAAAGAGCTCGGCGTGAAGACGCTCAGCGACATCGCGAAGCTGCCGGTCGCCGAGCAGACGTTCTGCATCGAGAGCGAGTTCTCCACGCGCGACGACGGGTGGCCGGGTCTCAAGGCCGCGTACGGCCTCGACGTTCCGGACTCGAACGTCGCGCTCCTCGACACCGGCGTCATCTACACGGCCACGCAGAAGGGCGACGACTGCAACTTCGGTGAGGTCTTCCAGACCGACGGCAGGATCAAGGCCCTCGACCTCACGGTGATGGAGGACGACAAGGAGTTCTTCCCCGTCTACCAGGGTGCGTTCACGCTCAAGCAGAAGACGCTCGACGAGTACCCGGAGATCGCCGACGTCCTCGCGCCGCTGGCCGAGCTCCTCACGACCGAGGAGATGCAGAAGCTCAACGCGCTCGCCGACGTCGACGGTGAGGATCCCGAGGACATCGCCACGGACTGGCTCGAAGAGCAGGGACTCATCTGATGGGCGACGTGGGTCTCCAGATCGGCGAGAGCTTCATCGGCGAGGGTGCGAACGCCGCGCACATCAACACGGTGCTCGGCCACCGCGACGGTCCGGCCGGGACGGCGTGGGCCACGGCGCTCGCCTCGCCGAGCCAGGGGCACGTCCCCTTCGTGGCGGTGCTGCGGCCGTCGCTCCCGGTGAAGCCGCTCACCCTGTTCGTCACGAAGGCCGCTCCGGCGTCCGACGAGCACGGCCTGCTGATCTGGGGACCCGCGCAGGCGGGGGTCGCCGCCGGCGTGGCCGACGCGTTGGCCGACGGAGTCATCAGCGCCGAGCAGGCCGACAGTCACGTCGTGATCGCGGCCGTGTGGGTGAACCCCTCGGCCGACGACGCCGATGCGGTCTACGAGCACAACCGGACGGCGACCCGCACGGCGCTCGGGAACGGTGCCGACCGGCTCCCCGCCACCGAGGACGTGCTCGCCGCGCGCGACGCACCGACCAACCCGTTCTACACCCCGACGCCGAGAGGCTGAACCGTCCATGCAGATCACCGTCATCCGTCTCACGCGCATGAACCTGCCGCTGGATCCGCCGTTCCGCGCGGCGTGGGACCCGGTCCCGCGGACCGACTTCCCCGCCACGCTCGTGACGGTGGAGACGGACGCCGGGGTGGTCGGCTACGGCTCGGGCGACACGATGGACGGTTTCGAAGCATTCGAGCACCTGTTCATCGGCACCGATCCGCTGCAGATCCTGAACCAGGTGCGGCGGATCGAGACGATCAACTTCCACGGCGGGCGGTACTGGCCGCTCGAGGCGGCGCTCTGGGACATCATCGGGCAGGTGGCGGGCCTGCCGGTGAGCGTCCTGTTCGGGGGTGCTCGGGACCGCCTGCCGACGTACGCGTCGAGTGGTGAGTTGCAGTCGCCGTCCGAGCGTGCCGAGTCCGTCCTCGCCGCGCGGGAGGCGGGGTTCCGCGCCGTCAAGATCCGGATCGCCCGCGATCGACTCGTCGAAGGTGTCGCCGCCGTCCGTGCAGCGCGCGAGGCGGTCGGCGACGGATTCGACCTCATGGTCGACCTCAACCAGATGTGGCGGATGTCCGGTGACATCGAGACTGCGCTCCCACTCGCGAGGGTGCAGCGCCTTGCTGCCGAACTCGGCGAGTTAAGAGTGCTCTGGCTCGAGGAACCGCTCCCGCAGGCCGATGTCACCGGGGCGCAGCGGGTCAGGGCGCAGACCGGCATGCAGGTGTCGGGTGGCGAGATGGTCCGGAGCCTCGGCGAGATGATGGCCCTCATCGAGGCGGACGCCTACGACATCTACCAGCCGGACGTCGCGCTCGCCGTCGGCATGTACCGCGCACGCCAGGTCGCCGAGTCCGCGAACCTCCGTCACCGCGGCTTCACTCCGCACACCTGGAGCAACGGTCTCGGCCTGCTCGCCAACCTGCACGTGGCCGCGGGTGTCGATGCGGGGCCGTACCTCGAGTTCCCCTTCGATCCGCCCGGGTGGACGCCGGAGCGGCGTGACTTCTTCATGAAGCCGCTCATGATCGATCCCGACGGCACCCTCGCCGTTCCCGAGGCCCCGGGGCTCGGCGTCGAGATCGACTGGGACGCCGTCTCCCGATACTCCGTCTGACCACCACACCGTCCGACTCGATCACCTCCTCCCAGAAACGAGAACCATCATGACCTCGCCGTCGCACACCATCGACGTCCCTCCGCCCGACGCCCACCAGCTCACCATCGGGTTCATCGGGCTCGGCAACATGGGCTCAGGAATGACCCGCAACCTCCAGGCCGCCGGATTCCGGTTGGTCGTCAACGACATCCGCCGTGAGTCCGCGGATGCGCTCCTCGCCGGCGGTGCGCAGTGGGCGGACACCCCGGCAGCGGTCGCAGCGGCGAGTGACGTCGTCATCACGATGCTGCCGACCCCGCGCCATGTCGACGCCGTAGTGAACGGACCCACGGGCATCCTCGCCGGGATCGCGGACGGCGGGACGTGGATCGACATGTCGACATCGGTACCCGAGGTCGCGAACCACGTCCGCGCGACGACGGCACATCGAGCGCTCCACATCCTCGACGCACCGGTCAGTGGCATGTCGGTCGGTGCGGCCAACGGCATGCTGCAGATCTTCGTGGGTGGCGACGCCGCCGACGTCGCCCGGCTCCGCCCGGTGCTGGAGGCGATGGGCGATGCCGAGCGGATCCTCCACGTCGGTGGACACGGTGCCGGGTACGCCGTGAAGCTCATGATCAACCAGCTCTGGTTCTCGCACCTCGTCGCGACGGCCGAGGTCCTGAGCATCGGTGTCAAGGCGGGCGTCGACCTCGGTGTGCTGCGCGAATCACTCATCGCGAGCCCGGCGAACAGCAACTTCATCCAGAGCGACGTCCTGTCCATCCTGGAGCACGGCGACTACGACGAGGGATTCGCGATCGCGCTCGCGTGCAAGGACCTCGGGTTGTCGATCGACCTGGCCCGCTCGGTCGGCGTTCCGGCCGAGGTCTCCGGTCTCGTCGAGCAGATCTACCGCCGCGCTCGGGCGCAGTACGGTGACCTGGCCGGTGAGATGACGCCCGTGAAGCTGTACGAGGACCTGATCGGTGTGGAGCTGCGGCTCGCCGACCGCGGGGAGGCCGTGGCATGAGCGACTCCAGGCGTGTGTCGATCGGCGACCTCGCCGATTCCAGTCGGGTCGACGACGAGCGAGCCCTCCTCGCGAGCCTGCCGACCGGCGTGTTCGTCGGCGGCGAGTGGCTGGCGTCATCCGACGGCGCGACGTTCGCGGTCACCGATCCGTCGACGGGCGAGACTCTGCTGGCCATCGCGGATGCGACCCCGGACGACGGCGAGGCCGCACTCGCCGCAGCGCACGGAGCGCAACGCGAGTGGGCGCGCACGGCACCTCGCGAGCGCGCGGAGATCCTCCGGCGGGCGTTCGATCTCGTCACCGCCCGCGCCGACGACTTCGCTCTGCTCATGACGCTCGAGATGGGCAAGCCGCTCGCCGAAGCACGCGGCGAGGTCGCCTACGGTGCCGAGTTCCTCCGGTGGTTCTCCGAGGAGGCTTCGCGCATCTCGGGCCGATACGCCACGGCTCCCGACGGTCGTTCGCGGCTCCTGGTCACCAAACGTCCGGTCGGCCCGAGTCTCTTCATCACCCCGTGGAACTTCCCGCTCGCGATGGCGACGCGCAAGATCGCCCCGGCGATCGCGGCCGGCTGCACGATGGTGTTGAAGCCCGCAGCGCTCACCCCGCTGACCTCGCTGCTGTTCGCGACCGTCCTGGAGGAGGCCGGGCTTCCGGCCGGTGTCCTCAACATCGTCCAGACGACGCGGGCGGGCGCGGTGACCGGGCCACTCATCCGCGACCCTCGACTGAAGAAGCTGTCGTTCACGGGCTCGACCGGGGTCGGGACACGACTCATCGCGGACGCCGCCGAGCAGGTCCTCCGAGTCTCGATGGAACTCGGCGGCAACGCGCCGCTCCTCGTCTTCGACGACGCCGACCTCGACCAGGCCGTCGAAGGAGCGATGCTCGCGAAGCTCCGCAACGGCGGCGAGGCGTGCACTGCGGCGAACCGCCTGATCGTCCACGAAGCCGTCCTCGACGAGTTCACCGATCGACTGGTGGCGCGCATGCGCACCCACACGATCGCGCGGGGCACCGCCCCGGACTCGAAGATCGGACCGCTCGTGGACGAGGGCACGCGCACGAAGGTGCACGAGCTGGTGGAGGACGCCGTCGCCTCCGGCGCGACGATCGCTCTCGGCGGCCGCGCCGTTCCGGGTTCCGGCTGGTTCTACGAGCCGACCGTGCTGACCGGGCTCGCGCCCGATGCACGTATCCTGCACGAGGAGATCTTCGGCCCGGTCGCCCCGATCGTGTCCTTCGCCACCGAGGAAGAGGCGATCGAGCTCGCCAACGACACCGAGTTCGGCCTGGTCGCCTACGCGTTCACGAAGGATCTCGGGCGGGGTCTCCGACTCTCAGAGGAACTCGATGTCGGCATGTTCGGGCTGAACACGGGGATCGTCTCGAACCCCGCGGCGCCGTTCGGCGGCGTCAAGCAGTCCGGACTCGGCCGGGAGGGGGGTTTCGAGGGCATCGACGAGTATCTCGAGACCCGATACGTCGGGATCGCGGATCCCTTCGGTGTCTGAATGCGGCTCCGATCCCGGGTCCCGAACGACGTCCGTTCGATGTCCGCGTCATAGGCTGGCCGGATGACTGACGGTGAGCGGGCACCTCGACGCAATTCCTCCGGCCTCGCCCGGGACGTGGAGATCCTCGAGGTGCTCGGTGGCGTCGAGGCCGACCGTGGGAACGGTCTCGGTGTCATGCGCATCGCCCAGCTGACCGGACGCGACAAGGCGATCATCTCCCGGAGTCTGGCGACCTTGTGCGATGCCGGACTGGTCGACCGCGACGCCGAGACGCGCACGTATCGTCTGGGGAGCCGGGTCTACTCGCTCGCTGCGCGGACCCTGGAGGCGACCCTCGCTGCTGAGGCGCGGATGCATCTCCGGCGGATCGCGCGGGCGACTCGGGAGACCACGCACCTCTGCGTCCTGCGCGGCGGCAACGTGCTCACGCTCCAGAGCGAGCTCAGTCCGCACGAGGTCCGCAGCACGGGCTGGGAGGGGATCCTCACCGCAGCGTGGCGCACCCCCTCGGGACGCGTCCTCATCAGCGACTGGGACCGCGGCTCGCTCGCCGCCTGGTACGCCGAGCACGGCCAGGACCAGCCGGTGGTCGGCCCACTCGACCCGGCGATGGCTGCAGCCGGATTCCACGTCCTCGAAGCGCCACCGCTGGAGAAGGCGATGGTGCGCGACTTCGACTCGCTGCTGGAGGAGCTGCAGCGGATCCGGGAGCGCGGGTACGCCACGCTCGACGAGGAGCTCGAACGCGGTGTCGTCGGCGCATCTGCGCCGATCGTCGACTTCTCCGGCCGCATCATCGCGGCGATCAACGTCAGCGCGCCCAAGGAGCGGATCGGCGGACAGCTGGACAAGCTCGGCACCTACGTGGCCAATGCGGCTCAGGAGCTGTCGCAGCATCTCGGAGCGGTGGGTGCCCCGGTGCGACGGCTGCCGTAGTCGCAACGCGGAGCCGGTTCCCGGACATCCGTAGCGGAGTGGACGACCCCTCGGTGCTCTGCTATCGTTCCAGCTACATCCGAACATCGGCCGGCCCCTCGGGACCGGCAGTCACTCAGAACTCAGAGAACAGTGGCCCACCGACGCTATCGCGTCAGGGCTCGCTGTTCTCTTTTTTTATGTCCATGTGCAACCACAGGCGCAGAGCGCCCCCACGAAGGAGTGGTCATGAGCAAGGCCCGTCGCCTGGCGTCGTTCCTCATCCTGTCGATGACCGGTGGCGTCATCTTCCAGGTGGCGTACATCCGGTTCGTCTTCCTCGCAGACACCGCCCACGCGCTCGACCTCACGATCCAGCAGTACGGCGAGATCACCTCGGTCTTCGGTGCCGTCGCCGTCGTCGGGTACTTCTGCGGTGGCTGGTTCGCCGACCGTTTCTCGCCGAAGGTCCTGATCGTCATCGCGCTCGCGGGGACGGGTGTCGTCGACCTCTACCTCGCGACCGTGCCAGGAGCGACAGGCATCCTCGTCGGGCACATCCTCTTCGCGGTGTTCGGGACGGGACTCTACTGGGCCGCGCTGGTGAAGTCGATCAGTTTGCTCGGTTCCCCCGCCGAACAGGGGCGACTCTTCGGGTTCCTGGAGGGTGCGCGCGGACTGACCTCGACGGTCATCGGCTTCATCGGCTCGGCGATCGTCGCCTCCGCCATCGTCGCGAGTGACGGTGTCCTCACGATGATCCGCATCTACGGCGTCCTGTGTCTCGTCTTCGCCGTCCTCGTCCTCGTCGCAGTCCGACAGGATCAGCGGGAGCTCGCCGCGGCCGAGCGCCAAGCCGTCTCCGTGCGGGAGCTCGCCGCTGCCGCACGGAACAAGTACACCTGGCTCATCGGCGGCACCATCATGATGATGTACTGCTTCTACACGCTGCTCGGCTACCTCAGCCCGCTCCTGCAGAACGGTTTCGGCGTCGCTGCCGCCTTCATCGGCGTGATCGGGGTCGTCCGCACCTACGTCTTCCAGTTCGTCGCGGGCCCCGTCGGCGGCATCGTCGTCGACCGGGTGACCCACAGCGCTCCGCGGTTCCTCCGTTGGACCTTCATCGTGGCCGGCGCATGTGCCCTCGGGTATCTCGTCCTCCCACAGAGCCCGGCGCTCGTCTGGGTCGCGGTCGCCCTGATGCTCGTTCTGAGCCTCGCCGTCTTCACCGCTCGTGGCGTCTACTGGGCGACCGTCGGCGAGGTCGAGATCCCCGTCGCCCAGCGCGGTGGAGTCATCGGCTTGGCGTCGGGCATCGCGTACCTGCCGGACGCCTTCCTCCCGGCGGTCGCCGCGTGGTGGATCGGCGACCCGGCGAACGACATCCCCCAGCAGGGCGGAGGCTACTCGGCGATGTTCGTCTTCCTCGTCGCCGCCGCCGTGGCCGGCGCCGTCCTCACCACACTGACCATGCGGATCCGAGCCCGCGACATCCGGGACATCCTGCCCGACGCGCCGTCCGTCACCGCTTCCCCCACGACCATCCCCAGCCCCTCACGAAAGGCCTGATCCCATGCAGATCACCGACTTCTCCCTCGAGATGTTCTCACTCGCCGGCAAGGTGGCGATCGTCACCGGCGGCAACTCCGGGCTCGGGCAGGCGTTCTCGCTCGCCCTCGCCAAGGCCGGAGCGGACGTGTTCGTCCCCAGCTTCGTGGACGACGACGGCACGACCAGACGACTGATCGAAGGTGAGGGTCGCCGGTACGAGTTCCTCGAGATCGACATCACCTCCGACGGCGCACCGCAGCGCATCATCGACACCGCCGTCGAACGCCTCGGAGGGCTGGACATCCTCGTGAACTCGGCGGGCATCTGCAAGCTCGCGACGGTCGAGGAGTTCGGCCGCGAGCAGTGGGATCCGATGGTCACCGTCAACCTGACCGCGCCGTTCGAACTCGGCCATGCGGCGTCGAAGCACTTCATCGCGCAGCGCTCGGGCAAGATCATCAACATCGCCTCGCTGTTCGCGTTCCTCGGCGGTCAGTGGTCGCCGGCCTACGCCGCGACGAAGCACGGCATCGTCGGATTCACGAAGGCCTACTGCGACGAGCTCGCGCAGTTCAACGTCCAGGTCAACGCGATCGCACCCGGCTACTTCGCCACCGCCATCACCGAGCAGACGCGGGCCGACGCCACGACGAACCAACGTGTGCTCGACCACATCCCGGCCGGACGCTGGGGTGACGTCGCCGACCTCATGGGTGCGACGGTCTTCCTCGCTTCACGGGCCTCGGACTACGTCAACGGGCACACCCTCACCGTCGACGGCGGCTACCTCGTCCGGTAGTCGGGTCCGTCGCCCAGAACTGAACACCATCGGAAAGGAACACCCTTCATGATCAACTCACTCGCAACCCTCGACGGCGCCGACATCCTCGCCGGACTCACCGACCTCGTCGGCACCGCCAAGATCAGCACCGACGAGACCGAGCTGCGCGAAGCCAGCGTCGACCGGTTCAAGAAGTACCAGGCTGTCCACGGCATCTACGATGCTCCGACGCCCGTCGCCATCGTCTTCGCCGAGTCGACGGAGGACGTCGCGGCCGTCCTCCGATTCGCGAACGACAACCTCGTCAACGTCGTGCCGCGCACCGGCCGTACCGGCACCGAGGGCGGTCTCGAGACGAGCGTCGTCGACACCATCGTGCTGGACGGCTCGCGGATGAACCGCATCCTCTCGGTCGATGAGGAGAACATGCAGGTCACGGTCCAGGCCGGTGTGCAGCTGCAGGTGGTCGAGGACCAGCTGCGGGAACGCGGGCTCACCACGGGACACTCGCCACAGTCGAAGCCGCTCGCACAGTACGGCGGACTCGTCGCGACGCGCTCCATCGGCCAGTTCTCGACGCTGTACGGTGCCATCGAGGACATGGTGCAGGGTGTCGAAGCGGTCTTCCCGGGCGGCGACGTCCGCCGGATCAAGAGCGTCCCGCGTCGTGCCGCCGGGCCCGACATCCGACACGTCGTCATCGGCAACGAGGGAGCGCTCTGCTTCATCACCGAGGTCACGGTGAAGGTGTTCAAGTACCAGCCGGAGAACAACGAGTTCCACGGTGCGCTCGTCGACGACATGCGGACCGGTATCGCGATCCTGCGCGAGGTCATCACGAACGGCTTCCACCCCTCTGTCGTCCGTCTCTATTCCCCTGAGGACGCGAACCAGCACTTCGCGCACTTCTCGAAGGGCAAGTGCGTCGTCGTGTTCGTCGCCGAAGGCCCCGCAGGCATCGTCGCGGCGACCAGCGATGAGATCCGTCGGGTGATCGCGAAGCACGAGCACGAGGCTGTGGCACCGGAACTGATCGAGGCATGGTTCGACAACCTGAACTGGGGGCAGGACAAGATCGACGCTGAGAAGCGCGTCATGCTGGAGTCGCAGCACCTCGGGTACACGACCGAGGTGTCGGCGGACTGGTCCGCGGTCGGGGACGTGTACGACGCGGTCATGCGTCGCGTCCGGGAGGAGTACCCGCACGCCGGCGACCTCACCATGCTCGGCGGTCACTCCTCGCACAGCTACCAGACCGGTACGAACATGTACTTCGTGTACGACTACCGCATCGACTGCAGCCCGGAGGAGGAGATCGAGAAGTACCACATCCCGCTCAACGCGATCATCGTCGAGGAAGCGCTCCGTCACGGTGGCTCGATGGTGCACCACCATGGCATCGGGAAGTACCGGACCCCGTGGACGGAGCAGGAGCACGGCAGCGCCTACCCGATCCTCGCGGCCTTGAAGACGGCGTTCGACCCCAACGGGATCATGAACAAGGGCACCATCTTCCCCGTCGCCGGGGCGATCCAACCAGCTGCCGAGCACGCCGGTTCCACCGCGACCGCTCTCTGACCAGCCCTCCCGTCCACAGCTGCACCCACCCGACTGGAATCCTCATGTCCCGCTACCTCATCGGCATCGACAACGGCTCGCAATCGTCGAAGGTCACGATCTTCGACGAGCACGGCACCGCGGTGAGCGAGGGCCGCGTGCCACTGGCGCCCAGTGACCTGCCGCGACCCGGGGTGGTCGAACACCCGGGCGACGACGTGTGGGACTCCATCGCGGGGGCCTGCCGGATCGCCATGCGGGGGTTTCCCGGAGACCTGGACGACATCGTCGGGGTGGGGCTGTGCACCATCCGATTCTGCCGGGCGATGCTGCGGGCCGACGGCAGTCTGGCGCAGCCGATGTTGAGCTGGATGGATGCCCGGGTCGGGCAGCCGTTCGTCGCGGAACACGATGACATCCGGTGGGTGACGACGTCCTCGGGGTATGTCACCCACCGGCTCACGGGCAGGTTCCGTGACACCGCGGCCAACTACCAAGGGGTCTGGCCGATCGACACCGCGAGCTGGTCATGGTCGGAGGACGACCGGCGGTACGAGGAGACGGGGATGGCCCGGGAGCTCCTGTTCGAGCTGGTGCAACCCGGCAATGTGCTCGGTACCGTCTCGGCTGCGGCTGCAGAACTGACCGGGCTCCCCGAGGGGCTCCCGGTCATCGCCACCGCGAACGACAAGGCGGTCGAGGCCCTCGGTTGCGGATTGCTGGACTCCGGGACGCTCCTGGTCTCGCTCGGCACGTACATCGCCGGCATGTCGGTCGGTGAACAGGACCTCCCCGCGGGCGACGCGTTCTGGACCAACTTCGGTTCGGCTCCCGGACGCTATCTCTACGAGAGCGGCGGCATCCGGCGGGGGATGTGGACGGTCAGCTGGTTCCGGGACCTGCTCGGACCGGCGACGGCGGCTGCTGCCGCGGCGGCGGGCGACCGGGTCGAGGATGTGCTCAACCGCGAGGCGTCCGAGGTGCCGGCGGGTTCGGACGGCCTCCTGACCGTGCTCGACTGGCTCGCCCCGGCGGACGCGAGCTTCCGGAAAGGGTCGATGCTCGGCTTCGACGGGCGGCATGGGCGTGCCCATCTGTACCGGTCGATCCTCGAAGGCATCGCGATGACCATGGGGCACCACGCCCGGGCCATGGCCGGCGAGCTCGGTGTTCCCTTCGACCGGGTTGTGGTCTCCGGTGGGGGCTCGTCATCGGATCTCATGATGCAGATCATCGCCGACGTCTTCCGAGTGCCGACCGTGCGGATGGTCGGCGACAGCGCGGCCGGGCGGGGGGCAGCCGTGTGCGCGGCAGTGGGCACCGGCGTCCACCCGTCGTTCGCCGAAGCGGTCGAGGCGATGGTCCGCGCGCGCGACCGCTTCGACCCTCGCCCGGACGAAGCCGCTGTCTATGCAGCGCTCGGCCCGATCCACCGTTCGATCACCGAGCACACCGACGGGATCTACCGACGGACTGCTGCACTCGTGGGCTGACCGGCGGGAGACGGCGCCTCGGCTGTCCGCCCCGCCCGTGTCACATCGACCAGACGTCGCGGTTGGAGGAGGCGACCGCCAGGGCTCCCGCTCCGAGCGCGGCCATCACATCCGCTTTGTCGCACACGAGGCCCCCGGCGATGAGTGGAACGTGGACGTCGTCCCGCAGCCAGCTGATGACCCGGGGCATGCATCCGGGGAGGATCTCGATGGCATCCGGGCGCGACTGTCCGACGACGCGGGGGAGCTGGTGGTAGGAGAACGAGTCGACCAGGAAGAAGCGGTGCACGGCGAGCAGCCCGGCGGCCTTCGCTGCCTTGATGAGGTTGGTCTTCGCCGACAGGACGCCGTCGACCTGTGTCCGTGTCGCGAGCCAGGTGACCACGACGTCGCGGGTGGCGAAGCCGTCCAGGAGGTCGATGTCGACGAGCACGATCTTTCCAGCGGCTTTACACCGAGCGATGATGTCGTCGACGTCGACGACCGAGCCGAACAGGAGGAAGACGACGCGTCGATCCGAGGCGAGGATGGCGTCGAGTGAGGCCGCGTCCTTCGCACTGGCGATCACAGGATCCTCGTGGAGCAGGTCGACCAGTCGGTCGGAGGTCGTCCGAGTCGTCACATCCGTCATACCCCCATTGTCCTCCTCCGTGCTGTGGCGATGGTGTGCGGTACGGGCCGAGCGCTAGGGTCCTTCCCATGACCCGCTTCCTGCTCAGCATCGCCGTCAGTCTGCTGTCCTCGGCGATCGGGCTGCTCGTCGCCGACTGGGTCGTGCCCGGCGTCCGCCTGTCGCTCGGCGGCTTCATCTTCGCCGTCGTCGTCTTCACGGTCGCGCAGGGCGTCCTCGGGCCCTTCATCCTCCGCCTCGCGCGACGCTACGCCTCGGCGATCCTCGGCGGCATCGGACTCCTGACGACGCTCGTGTCGCTCTTCGTCGCGTCGATCCTCCCCGGTGGCCTCCACATCCGCGGGGTGCTGGCCTGGGTGCTCGCACCGCTGGTGGTGTGGCTGGTCACGGCGCTCGGGAGCTGGATCCTCGGGTGGGCGCTCATCACGCGACGGTTCGGCGATCGGGATCGCGACCGGGGCCGTACGAGCTCGAAGCGGTAGGCGGCGGCGCAGCCCGGACGGGATCAGCGGCCGGCAGCCAAGGCGGCCGCCAGCTCGACGCGGCTCGCGACGCCGAGCTTCCGCAGGACGTTCGCGATGTGGAACTTGACGGTGTTCTCGCTGATGGTGAGGGTCTCGGCGATCGCCCGGTTCCGTGCTCCACCGGCGGCCAGCTCGGCCACGCTCCACTCGCGCTCGGTGAGCGCGGCGGCCGAGTCTGCGCGGGTCTGCGTCGCGGGTGGCGGGTCGAGCGGCAGTGTCACGTGCAGCTCCGAGCCCCACCCGGGCGTCGCCTGGACATCGAGACTGCCGCGGAGGGCCGCGACCCGAGCGCCGAGCTGCTGCACGCTCGGGGTGTCGACGGTCAACTCGCCGGGGCCGTCGTCGCGGATGCCGATGAGCAGGTTGCTACCGTCGCAGTCCCACTGCACCCGGACCCGCCCGACCGAGGACTGCTCGACGAGCGCGAGGACCGTGCCGCGGACGATCGCCCGTCCGGCGTGCGCCACCTCACCGGGGAGGGCCCGACCGTCGACGGGCGGCTCGATGAACTGGACCTCGGGACCGCCGAAGCGGGCCAGCGGGCGGAGGTCCTCGCGGAGTCTGGCGAAGGCGCGCGCGACCGGTTCCTCGGCCAGCTGGCGGTCACGGTCGGACACCGCCCGCAGCTCGACCATCGCGGCCGAGGCGATCTCGGTCACGGCCGCTCGGGCGTCCTCCGGCGACGTCTGCCGCGACCTGGTGACCGCGAGGATCGACTCCAGCGTCGTCGCATGGGCGTCGGTGAGTTCCGCGATGGCGCCGGCCCGCTCGCTCGACGCGGCCCGCGAGTCGCGGAGGTAATCGGGGGCCGCCGTCGCGACCTGCTGGCGGATGCCCGCCGCGACGACCTCCCACAGGGCGCCGACGAGCCGGTCGTCGATCGGTCCCTGCGGGTCGGTCAGGACGAGGAGGGCGCCGGTGTCGGCCAGCCAGGCCGCGATCGGACGCTCCGCGCCTGCGATCACCGCCGACGTCGGCCGGTCGGCGTGTGGTCCGGCATCAGCGAGCGCCGTGGTTACCGGGCCGCGCGGGGTGCGCTGTCGGACCGCGTCGAGCTCGGCGATCGTGACGCCCTCGACGATCGCCGGGTCGCCGGCCTTCTTCCGGGGGCGACCGGTGCAGTCCTCGGTGAAGATCACGAGCGCGGAATGGGCGACGACCGGCTCGAGGACTTCCCGGAACGCACCGGCGATGCGCAGCAGCGAGCTCGATGCGACGGAGGCCAGGCCGTCGAGCAGCTCGACCGGGTAGGTGACAGTGCGCTCGGTCATGTCCGCACCCTATCCCATCGGTCCACGCCCACCCGTTCGGGTAGTTGAAACCGTTCGGGCGAGCAGCGGTGCACCTACCCGATCACGCCCAGGATGGAGGGATGACGAACCCCACCGTCCCTCCATCCACGTCGGTGACGCCTGCGACCTCGACGGTCCAGGGGGCGCTCGCCGCGATCGACGCCGAGCTGCATCGCACCGTGTCGAGCCTGCTGGAGGCCGATCCGGCTCCCTTCGCCGGCGCACTCGACCGCCTGCGAACGGCGGACAGCGTGTTCGTGTCCGGTGCCGGTCGTTCCGGTCTCGCGCTCCGGATGACCGCGATGCGACTCATGCACCTCGGGCTCACCGTGCACGTCGTCGGCGAGACGACGACGCCCGCCATCACCTCGGGTGACGTCCTGCTCGTCGCCAGCGGCTCCGGTACGACGACGGGTGTGGTGCGCGCTGCGGACACGGCCGTCTCCGTCGGAGCACAGGTGATCGCCATCACGACCGACCCCGCATCCCCGCTCGCCGAGTTGGCCGCCGAGACGATCGTCGTCCCCGCCGCGCAGAAGACCGACCACGGCGGCACGCGTTCCGTGCAGTACTCGGGGAGCCTCTTCGAGCAGGCGGTCATGCTGCTCGGCGATGCGTTCTTCCATGCGCTCTGGCAGTCCGCCGGCGTCAGCGCCGAGGAGCTGTGGCCGCGCCACGCGAACCTCGAGTAGTCACCCTCTTCCTTCCCACGCGCCCGGCGCACGCCGGCCGCATCCCATCACGACAGAAAGCAGCACCACATGAAGCTCCAGGTAGCCATGGACGTCCTCACCACCGAGGCAGCCCTCGAACTCGCCGGGAAGGTCGCGCCCTACGTCGACATCCTCGAGCTCGGCACGCCCCTCATCAAGAGCGAGGGCCTGCGTGCCGTCACCGCGGTCAAGGACGCCCACCCCGACAAGATCGTGTTCGCCGACCTCAAGACGATGGACGCCGGTGAGCTCGAAGCCGACATCGCCTTCTCCGCCGGTGCGGACATCGTCACCGTCCTCGGGACCGCCGGTGACAGCACGATCGTCGGCGCCGTGAAGGCCGCGAAGGCGCACGGCAAGTCCGTCGTCGTCGACCTCATCGGGGTCGCCGACAAGGTGCAGCGCGCGAAGGAGGTCACCGCTCTCGGTGCCGCGTTCGTCGAGATGCACGCCGGTCTCGACGAGCAGGCGGAGGAGGGCTTCACCTTCCAGACGCTCCTGTCCGACGGTGAAGCGGCCGCCGTGCCGTTCTCGGTCGCCGGTGGCGTGAACGTGTCGACGATCGCGTCGGTGCAGCAGGCGGGGGCGCAGGTCGCGGTCGCCGGTGGTGCGATCTACTCGGCCGACGACCCGGCGGCCTCCGCAGCGGCGCTCCGCGCGGCAATCGTCGCGTAACCCCCTCCGCCAACCCCGCACCTGTCGGGTTGGCCAGCGCGGTGCGCTGACGTGAGCGCGGTGCATCGGACGTGAGCGCGGGTCTCCAGAGACCCGCGCTCACGGCTCCGGGGCGCGCGCGGGTC
>Ga0308160_10002727_pt1 | contig 20747 bp, 19 predicted proteins | sample PhyFR1_FD_201036 | JGI IMG/M metagenome (GOLD analysis project Ga0308160, IMG submission 201036) | Phyllosphere microbial communities from UC Gill Tract Community Farm, Albany, California, United States - DLSLF.R1 | ecosystem: Host-associated > Plants > Phyllosphere > Unclassified | place: USA...
TAATCTGGCTGGTGCGCAGCACGCGCTCACCGTCGAGCTTGCCAAGCTGAAGCAATTCAGCAGCGGCGCTGATCGGCGCCAGCGGGTTGCGCAACTCGTGGGCCAGCATGGCCAGGAACTCGTCCTTCCTGCGGTCAGCCTGGCGCAGGCGCTCGCCGCTTTCGCGCAGCGTTTCTTCGTCGGCCTTGCGCCTGGTGATATCGATGGCGGTGCCAATGATGCGTGTGCATTCACCGGCTTCATTGAACAGGCCGCGCCCCTTGGCGGCAACCCAGCGGATGACCTGGTCGTCCTTGCCGATCGTCCGGTACTCGGCTTCATATTGAAGACGAAGGTCGGGATTGGCGGTATTGGCAAACGACGCGAGTGTGCGTTCCCGGTCGTCGGGGTGGACGCCCTCGTAATAGTCCTCCAGGGTGACGGGCGCGTCAGCCGCAATGCCGAACATCGCTTTTACGCGCGCGGGCCAGTACATCGTACCGGTTGCCATATCGACGTCCCACTCGCCCACGTCCGCGGCATCGATCACCAATTGCAGCTGCTCCTCGCGCTCGGTCAGCGCCGCCACCGCCAGTTTGCGGTCGTGGATGTCGGTGGACGTACCGAACCACATGACGATCCCGTCGGTCTGCGGGTCGCGATACGACTCTGCACGTGCCAGAAACCAGCGGTATTCGCCCGAAGCCGACCTGATCCGGTGTTCGACACTGAAATTCTGTTCAGTGGTGCGCGCACTTTGCCAGGCCTGTAGGGTGGCGGCCCGATCATCGGGATGGATGAATTCGCTCGCGATATCTTCGGGGCCAGCCGCATCCGTCGCCAGGCCGGTGTAGGCGGTCCATTGCTTGTTGAAATAGACCATGCGGCCGGTCGCGTCGATGATCCAGACCATCTGCGGGATCGAGTCCGCGGTAAGGCGAAAGCGCAGTTCACTGGAACGCAGTTTTTCTTCGGTCAGATATTGCGCTTCGGTACGGGCCGCAACACGCAGCTCGAGCAAATCGTTCAGTTCACGCAGACGCCGGTTCGCGATTTCGATTTCAAGCGCCTGATCGTCGATCTGGTGCGCCATCAGCGCGTTGCGGTCTTTGGCGCGGGCGAATTCGGTGACGTCTTCGACCCGGTGGATAATATGGGTCAGCTCACCACGGGCGTCGAAAACTGGCGTATTGACAGGGCTCCAGTACCGCTCTTCAAAATTTATGCCGTCTGGCCCGGACACGCGGATGTCATACTTTTGGATGGCCATGGTATCGGCGCATGCGCTTTGCAGCACGCGCTCGAGTGATGCCCGCAATTTCTCGACCCCACTGGCACTTGGATCATCGGGGTTATCGGGGAAGGCGTCGAAGATCCCCTGTCCGAGAATATCGGCTCGGGTAGTCCTGGTCGCTACCAGGTATGCCTGATTGACAGAAACAATACGCAGGTCTGCCGATAGAACCAGGTAAGGCGACGGCGTTGCATCAAACAGGATTCTGAAATCCGGCTCTGCGTAGGTAGAGGATTGCAATGGTGATTTCATCTTTTACGGAACCTGTCATTTGACCTGCGGATGATACGTTGGCCCAGGCCAGCGGGAAATCAAAACGCATGCGACTGAACGATCAGCTCCGATTTAGTCCTGCTAATAAAGAGTTCAGTTGTTGAATGTCGACAGGTTTGACCAAGCGATGGCTGAAGCCGGCAGAGCGCGTCTGCAGGCGATCCTGCTCCTGACCATACCCGGCTACTGCAATGCGGCGCCATCAACAGGTAACGGTGACAGCGCCAAGATTTCGCATGATTGGCCGACATGGTGATTCTTTCTCAACCCTGCGGATATCCCTGCGCGCGCGTTGCGTCCCCGGAATCAGGGTCGAAGCATTCGGATAATGCAGATACCAGATCTGGAACCAGATGCCGGTCAGCCCTCTTCGTCGATAGCGGCGGGAAGGATCACCGTGAACCTGCTGCCGGCACCGAATCCGTCACTCGCCGCACTGACCTCGCCACCATGTAACGTCACAATCGTCTTGACCAGCGCCAGGCCGATACCAAGCCCGCCTTGCGAACGGTCCGGGGTACGTGACGCTTGCGTGAACAGGTCGAAGACAAACGGCAGCAAGGCGCTGTCAATGCCGATGCCATTGTCTTTTACGTCGACTACGATGCGACGGCCGTCGTTGTGGACGGTCAGCGCGATGATTCCGCCGTCCGGCGTGTATTTCGCTGCGTTGTTGAGCAGATTCACCAGCACCTGCACCAGGCGGTTTCGATCGCCGATGACGGCTCGATGCCCGCGCTCGAGATGGACGGTAAGCGAATGCTGCTTCGATTCAAGCAAGGGCCGCGCCTGCTCGAGCGCACTTTCAACGATGGCGTCCAGGTCGACCACGCCCATCTGCAGCTCGACCAGACCCCTGGTGACGCGGGAAACGTCAAGCAGATCGTCGACCAGTGCGCTCAGGTGCCGGGACTGACGCGTAATGACCTCGGCGGCGCGCAGTACCTTGGCGTCGCCCCGGGCGACCATCTGAAGTACTTCGGCGGCACTGGTAATGGGCGCAAGCGGGTTTCTCAGTTCGTGGGCCAGCATCGCCAGGAATTCGTCCTTGCGGTGGTGGGAGGCTTTGAGTTCGGTCTCGCTTGCGCGCAAGGCATTGAGCGCCCTGACCGATTCGGTCACGTCGCTGCCTTCGACAAATATCCCGCTGATGTTCCCCCAATGGTCGAACGTCGGCTGATAGATAAAGCTGACAAATCGTTCTTCGAGACTGCCATTCGGCTCGCGCTGCAACATGATGGGCAGCTGGTCGCCGATATACGGCTTGCCGCTTGTGTAGACCTGATCGAGCAGCTCGTAGAAGCCTTGCCCTTCCAGTTCAGGCAGCGCCTGCCTGACTGTCTTGCCCACGCTGTCATGACGGAAAATGAAGCGGCAATAGCCATCGTTGGCGATATCAAAGACGTGCTCCGGCCCGCGCAGGATGGCAATGATCCCGGGCGCCTGTTGAAACAGGCGCTGCAAGCGCGTGATCTCATCGGCGCGGTGGCGCTGCGCCAGGACTTGTCCGGTCGTTTCCATCACCGTACACAGCAAGCCGCCGACGGCGCCACTTTCGTCCCGCACCGGCGAGTACGAAAACGTGAACCAGGCCTCCTGGTCGGCGCCCAGACGTCTCACGGTCAGTGGCAGATTCTCGGCGTAGACCGCGTTTCCGCTCATCGCTTGTTTGACGCTCGCCTCGACCTCGGGCCAGACTTCACGCCACGTATCCTCGAGCCGGCTGCCAAGCGCACGAGGATGCTTGTCGCACAGGATCTCGATATAGGCGTCGTTATACAACAAGCTGAGCTGCGGCCCCCAGGCCAGCAACATGGGGAACTTCGAGTTCAGCAGCATTCCGACCATGGAGCGCAATGACTGCGGCCATGAAGCGGGTGGTCCAAGAGGCGACGAAGACCAATCTCGAGCGCGCATAAGCGCGCCTGTTTCTCCGCCATCGGTGAGAAATGCGAGTGGCGCAAGGTCGGCTAATTGCATGCAGTCGATGCCGGTACAGGGGCTTGAAAATTGATCACGGCGTAGTGTACAGGAAGGGGGCGCACACAAAGACACTATCGCCGGATTTACCGCTTTATGCGTCTTTTCGATGCTGACGACAGCGGTTCGCAGCGTCCCGAAATACAAGACGATGTTTCATGAACGTGCCACAGACAAGCTTTAATCGCCGCGCCGACCTGGCGCCGCGCTACGGCGGTGACGAAGCGTTGCGACGGCGACTACCCGCGGCAGGCCAGCCCGAACTTGGTGGCGACGCAGCCGCGCCGCATGCATTGGGTGGCGTGATAGCCGGCAGCGCGGCACTGGCGCAGGGTTTCGGCCTGCGACAATGCGGCCGCGGATTCGGCCGCCGATTCGGCCGCTGCGGAGGACGCCGGCGCCACAGCTGGCGTGGCGCGGCTTGCAGGTTTGGCCTTGTCGGGCTTGCGTGGTTCGGCTTTGGCGCTTTCCCTGGCCGCTGGCTTGGGCGGGCGCACCTGCGACCTGGGCTTGTCCTTCTTCGTGATTTCTTGTTTGGGCTGGTCCTGCTTGCGCGCTGCGGGCTGCTTCGGTATTTCCTTGCGCGCCACCGGCGGCGGCGCCTTCACTGGCGTCGCTGCGGGCGCTATCGCCGGCCCCACCGCGGCCGGCTGTTCTTCGTCGTCAGTCTGGTCGAGGGCATCGGCAACCCGGAAGTCGACCTGGCGCGAATCGTCCATCTCCGGCGCGGGCGCCGGCACCGCTGGCGCCGGATCGGGCCGCGCCAGTACCAGCGGCGGCGCGACTGACGGCGCCGGCGCGACATACGGAGCAAACCGGAGCGCCGGCTTGACCGCGCCCGCAACCGCTGCCAGGGTGGCCGTATCCTGGCGATCGCGCACGACCCAGGCCCCGGCGCCAACCACCAGCGCAGCCAGCACAAGGCCTGCACCCCAGCCGAGCACGCGGCGTCCCTTACGTTCGAACCACGTCGGCTGCACCACTGGCACGCGCAGCATTGGCTCTGGCGCGCGGCTTGAATAGGATGGGGCGGACGGCGCAGGCGCCGGCTTGGGCGCGATCGACTTGGGCGCGACCGGCGCCGGAGGTACGGCGGCAGGCACTGGGGACACTGGCGGCACTGGCGTAAGCAGTTCGCCCGACGCAGTCGCCGCGTCGCGTGGACGCCACGCCGACCGGTGGTTGATCTTGCGCGCCCGCCAGACCCTCGGCCGCGAGTCCGGCATCGGCTCTGGCGTAACAGCAGACGTAACGCCAGGCGTGACAGGCGCCACCAGCGGCAAAGCCGTGGCTGGCGGTGTCACAACAGGTGCTACCACAGCCGGCTGTGAGCGGCTGTCACCAAAATCTTCCAGCAACTGATTCTTCATGGGGCGCGGGGCTGGCTACGAACAGCCCGATTGTAGCCGGATGCGGGCAAGTCGGGCGATGCACGTGCAGCGCCGCGCATCGGGCAGGCGCCGCGCGGATCGTCAGGCCTTGCGCGACTTGAAGGTGGCGACGCGGTACAGATACCAGCCAAGCAGGCCGATCAGCACTGCCTTGGAGACCGGATCGACGTACTGCGCCACGCGCTCGTACTGGCTCTCGAGCAGATAGCCGGCGCCGGTCAGCACGCCGGTCCAGATCAGCGAACCGACCGTGGAATACAGCAGGAACTGCGCCATCGACATCTTGGCCAGCCCGGCCGGCACCGAGATCAGGGTCCGGATCGCCGGGATCAGGCGTCCCAGCAACACCACCTTGCGGCCATGCTTTTCGAACGCGTCCATCGCGTGTTCGATGTCGCCGTGGGTCACGGTCAGCCAGCGTGCGTGGCGGTCGGCCAGCTTTTCGAGGCGCTCCTTGCCATACACCTTGCCCGCGTAATACCACGGCAAGGCGCCGGCCACCGAACCGGCGGTACCGGCCAGCAGCACCCCCACCACATGCAGATCACCGCGCGCGGCAACGAAGCCGGCGAACGGCATGATCAGTTCGGAGGGAATCGGCGGGAAGATGTTTTCCAGCGCCATCAGGGCGAACACGCCGAGATAGCCGCTGTTTTGCATGAAGTCGGTGATGAATTCGAACACGGTACGCGCTCCGTCAGTTAGGCAGCCCCTACAATACCAACTTTGTCGAAATGACACCGTTTCACTACGGTATCGTGCTGGTCGACATAACATACACCGTGGCGCGGTGCTTGTCCGCGCCGCCATGCATGCGGCGCGATGCCGATGGTGTCGTGAAACGTGCGCGTGAAATGCGACTGGTCGCAAAAACCGTGGGCATGGGCGATCGCCGTCAGCGGCGCGTCGGACGCCAGCATCGCGGTGCAGGCCGCGGCCAGGCGGCGCCGGATCACGAACACGCGCGGCGGCACACCGACGCTGCGCTTGAAGGCGCGCGTAAAGTGGCTCACGCTCAGGCCGACGCTGGCAGCCAGGCTGGTGGTGCGCAAGGTCGCATCGAGGTTGGCGTCGATATATGCGGTGACCTGCCTGACCTGCCAGCCGGGCAAGCTGCCGGGCTGGGCTGTGGCATGAATTATCGGGGTCAAGGGCGCGATCTGCACAGGGCGTCTCCAGGGTGGCTAACAGGAATCGTTCAAGCCACGATGTTGCAGTGCGGGAGCGATCCCGCACAGACCGGATCGAGGCGCAGCCGCCCCCCACGAAAGTGGGGGGTGGCGCGGGCGCTGGCGCCGTGCCCGCCGTGCCCGCATCAGCGGCCACTGGCGCTGCTGTGCTAACATAAGTGCCGCTCCCATCCGCGCCGACATCCGCATCCGCCGCAATGAAACACCGCCTGTTCTTGTTCGACCTCGATGACACCCTGTTAGATTTTCGCGCCTCCGAAGCCTTGTCGTTCGCGCGCACGATGGGCGCGCTCGGCGCCGCCGGCGAGATCGAGGCGATCTTCGCCGACTACCAGCGCATCAACCTGGCGCTGTGGAAGGCGTTCGAACTGGGAACGGTGAGCAAGGATTTCCTGAAAGTGGAGCGCTTCCGCGCCGCCTTCGCCGCGCACGGGCTCGACTGCGATGCGCAGGCCGCCAGCAATCTGTACCTGGAAGCGCTGTCGGATACGGTGGTGCTGATCGATGGCGCCACCGAGTTGTGCGAAACGCTGGCCGGCATCGGCGAGGTCGGCATCATCACCAATGGCGTGCACCAGATCCAGAACCGGCGCATCGCCAGCTCGGGGCTGGGGCCGTCGATCTCGTTCGTGGCCACGTCCGAAGCCTGCGGCTTCGCCAAGCCCGACACCCGCTTCTTCGAGTACTCCACCCGCATGGCGCGCCGCTTCGTGCCGGCCGAAACCGTGATCGTCGGCGACCGGCTCGATGCCGACATCCTCGGCGCCAACCGCTTCGGCATCGAGAGCTGCTGGTTCAATCCGGGACGGCTGGCCAATACGTCGGCGGCAGTACCGAGCTGCGAAGCAGCCAGTCTGCCGACGGTGATCGCGTCGCTGCGGACACTGACGCCCGCCTGATCGGGCGCACGGTTCGGCGCGTCATTGTTCGGCGCGTCATTTAGCAGCCTGGCGCCGCCAAATCCCTGGTTCGTCGCACCGGGCAGCGCACGGCGCCCGGGATTGGCATAGTGGCCGCACCTTGACCACTACTGCCTTTCGGAGCCGACCATGCTGCTGCAGATCCTGAACCACACCCCAATCTACGTCTGGGCGATTCTCGCCATCCTGATTGTGCTCGGCGTGAAGTCGATGCGCGAGCGTGAGATGACGCCGCGCAGGCTGCTGATCCTGCCGCTGGCGATGCTGGCGCTGTCGCTGAACGACATCGGCAACAAGTTCGGCTTCACCGCGCCGGCGATCGCCGCCTGGGTCGCCGGCTGCGTCTGCGCGGCGCTGTTCATGGCGCGCTTTGGCGTTCGACGTATATCGCCATCCACCCTGCCAGGGCATGTACGGGTGGCCGGCAGCGCCGCGCCGCTGGCGACGATGATGGCGGTGTTCTTCACCAAATATGCGGCGTCCGTCATGCTGGCGCTGCGCCCGCAACTGGGCGCGGCGGCGCTCGCGGTGCTGCCGGTGGGCGCCCTGTTCGGCATCTTCAACGGTGTCCTGCTCGGCAGGCTGCTACGCGATCTGCCCGATTTGCGCGCCGCCAGCGGCTATTCGCGCGTCGAACCCGTGGCGGCGCTGCGCAACCAGTCGCTGCCGCCCTTGTCGAGTGCGGATGCGATCACGTCTTCGGGCAAGCTGTAGACCGTGGCCCAGGTGGCGCGGCCGTCGGCGGCGTTCGATGGAAAGCTGGTGGTCTCGATCGGCCAGTTGTATTTGCGCTTGAGCGCACGCACGATGGCGGCCAGGGTGACGCGCCCGCGTAAAGGCTCGGCGCCGGCCTGGTCGGCGTTCGACAACAGGACGGCAAGGACGGCGCCGCGCGCGGTGCGCGGGCCGGGGAAGACGGGTGACTTTCTTGGCATGCCGCCATTTTAGCGGACTGGCGCCCAGGCGACGCCTGGCTTACAGTTCGATGAAGCCGCGCTCGATGCCAATCGTGACCGCGTGGGTGCGGTTGCTGGCGCCGAGTTTGTCCATGATGCTGCGCAGGTGGCCTTTGACAGTGTCCTCGGACAGCCCCAGGGTGGCGCCGATCCGCTTGTTGGCGCTGCCGCGTGCGATCAGTTCGAGCACCTGCAGTTCGCGCGGGGTGAGCGACTCCTGGCCCAGGTGGTTGGCCAGTTCGGCGGCGATCTGCGCTGGAAAATAGCGGTGGCCGGCGGCCAGCGTGCGGATGGCGTCGGTCAGTTCGCGCCGCAGCGCGCTTTTCAGCAGGTAGCCCTGGGCGCCGGCCTTGATCGCCTGGGTGGCGCGGGCGTCGCCGCTGAAGGTGGTCAGGATCGCCAGGCAGGCGTTGGGGAACTCGGCGCGGATCGCCTGCACCGCCTCGAGCCCACTCATGGTCGGCATCTGCAAGTCGAGCAGCGTCACGTGCGGGCGCAGTGCACGGTACTGTTCGAGCGCCTCGCGGCCGTCGCCGGCTTGGCCGACCACCCGCATATCGGGCTCACTTCCGATCACGGCGGCGATCCCCTCGCGCATCAGCGGATGGTCGTCGGCGATCAGTACCTGGATCGGCAGCTGCTTGATGTTCACTCGGTCTCCTGCTTCTGATGTTCCTGATGTTTCTGATGGTCCTGGCGCTGTTCATGGTTCGCCTGCGGCACCAGCCACAACGCCGCCAGCACCACATGCAACGCCGAGCCGAGCGGCGCATACCACAGCGCCAGCCCCACCGCGCTCGCATACAGCGCGACCGACAGCCGGTTCTTGCGGCTTTGCCAGGCGTGGGCGTGATCGACCCCGCCCAGCGTGCCCAGGCGCCAGGACAACAGCATGAACGAGATCGAGCACATCAGCAAGACGAGACCATACAGGGCCACCGGCGCCGACGCCATCGGATGTTCGCCGGCCCAGGCGGTAACATACGGAATCAGCGACATCCAGAACAGCAGGTGCAGGTTGGCCCACAGCGCCGCCCAGTCGACCCGCCGCACCTGCTCGAACAGCGCATGGTGGTTGACCCAGTAGATGCCGACATAGACAAAGCTCAGTCCATAGCGCAGCCAGGCCGGGATCACATTCGCCGCGTCAGCCAGCGTATCCGACGCCGGCGGCTTGAGTTCGAGCACCATGATGGTGATGATGATCGCGATCACGCCATCGCTGAAGGCCTCGAGCCGGGTCTTGTTCATGCGGCAGCCGAGATTGGTTTTGCTTCAGCCTCGGGCGCGGGCAGCAACAGGTGCGCGCACAGTATCGCGATCGGCGCCAGCAGTGCGACAAAGCCGAATGCGAGGAACAAGAATGCGGCGCCGGCGCAGCCCAGCGCAAAGCCGCACACCGGCCAGAAGAACTTGCCGCAGCGGGCGGCGGTGCTGGCGTCGCCGGCGCCGCGCAGCCAGTCGACGCCGTCGAGGACCAGCTGGGTCACGTTACCGGTCATCATCGAGGTCGGCGCCAGCTTGGTCAGCAGCAGTTTGCTGGCCGCGCTGTGGGCGCCCATCGCCGCCGTGCCGAGCAGGCCGCCGGCCATCGCCAGCGCCGACATCTGGCGGCCCACCGGTTCGGCCAGCATGCCGCACACCATGAAGCCGATCAGCAAGACCAGCTGCAACAGATACGACGGCTTGTGGGCCGATACCGCGCGCCGCTCGCAGGAAACCACCAGCAGGCGCGCCGCCGCGATCCCGAGAATGAACGCCGGGAACGCCAGGATCTTGAGCAGCGACGGGGTCTGCTGCGGGTCGGCCAGCGCGGCCCCGAGCAGCACGAAGTTGCCGGTAACGTGGGCGGTAAACAGCCCGAACAGGGCGATGAAGCCGAGCGTGTCGACATAGCCGGCCAGGAAACCCATGCCGAAGCCGTGCAGTCGTTGCGATGCCTGCGGTGCCATGTTGTTCTCCTTCAGAAGGCGAAGCAGCTGCAGCCGAGCGCGCCCCAGAAGCCGGTATGGTCGGACACCGGCATCGTCGAGCGGCGCGCCGTATCGTGGCTGTGCGCATGCACCCCGCACGGCCCCTGGCACTGGTGCGCCAGCGGCGCCGGCGGTGGCGCTGGCGGCACGCTGCGGCGCCAGTGGCCGGGCACCTTCTGCACCGGCGACCATTCGGGCAGCACTGGGATCGGCGGCGGGCCGAGCGCGCTGAATTCGGCGGCGCCATACACGATCTTGCCGCCGACGATTGTCAGCACCGACTCGATCGCCTTGATCTGTTCGGCGTCGATGCTGAAGAAGTCATGCGACAGCACCGCCAGGTCGGCCAGCATGCCTTCGCGGATGCGGCCCTTCTTTTGCTGTTCGTTCGAGAACCAGGCGCTGCCCGCGGTCCACAGTTCGAGCGCGGTCTCGCGCGGCAGGTGGCCGGCGCTGCCGTACAGGGCCAGGCCGCCGACGGTGCGCCCGGTTACCAGCCAGTACAGCGCGGTCCACGGGTTGTAGCTGGCCACGCGGGTGGCGTCGGTGCCGGCGCCGACCGGCACGCCGGTCTCTAACATGCGCTTGATCGGCGGCGTCGAGCGCGCGGCCTCGGCGCCGTAGCGCTCGACGAAATATTCGCCCTGGAACGCCATGCGGTGCTGGATGGCGATGCCGCCGCCGAGCGCCTGAACCCGGTCGATATTGCGCTGGGTGATGGTTTCGCAGTGGTCGAACATCCAGTGCAGGCCGTCGAACGGGATCTCGCGATTGACCTTCTCGAACACGTCGAGCATGCGCGAGATCGATTCGTCATAGGTGGCGTGCAGGCGAAATGGCCAGCGGCTGGCCACCAGGTGGCGCACCACGCGTTCGAGTTCGTCTTCCATGCCGGGCGCCAGGTCGGGGCGCGGCTCGAGAAAATCCTCGAAGTCGGCGGCCGAGAACACCAGCATCTCGCCGGCGCCGTTATGGCGGTAGTAGTCGCTGCCCTGCCCTGGCGTCACCATCTTGGTCCAGCGCTGGAAGTCTTCCAGCTCGGCGCCCTTGTTCTGGGTGAACAGGTTGTAGGCGATGCGGATGGTCAGCTGGTCGGCCGCCTCGAGTTCTTCGATGACCGCGTAGTCTTCCGGATAATTCTGGAAGCCGCCGCCGGCGTCGATCGCGCTGGTCAGGCCCAGCCGGTTCAGTTCGCGCATGAACTGGCGCGTCGAATTGACCTGCAGATCGCGCGGCAAGCTTGGCCCCCTGGCCAGGGTGGCGTACAGGATCATCGCGTTGGGGCGCGCGATCAGCATGCCGGTCGGGTTGCCGCCGGCGTCGCGCACGATCTCGCCGCCCGGCGGGTTCGGCGTATCTTTGGTGTAGCCGACGGCGCGCAAGGCGGCGCGGTTCAATAGCGCGCGGTCGTACAGGTGCAGGATGAACACCGGCGTATCGGGCGCGGCGGCGTTGATTTCGTCGAGCGTCGGCAGGCGCTTTTCGGCAAACTGGAATTCGTTCCAGCCGCCTACCACCCGCACCCACTGCGGGTTCGGCGTGCGCAGCGCCTGCTGCCTGAGCATGCGCAGCGCATCGGCCAGCGACGGCACGCCTTCCCAGCGCAGTTCGAGGTTGTAATTGAGACCGCCGCGGATCAGGTGCAGGTGCGAGTCGTTCAGGCCCGGAATCACGGTGCGGCCATTCAGGTCGATCACCCGGCTGCCTTCGGTATGCTGGCGCATCACGTGGTCGACGTCGCCCACGGCCACGAAGCGGCCGTCGCGGATGGCGACCGCGCTGGCCTGCGGATGTTCGCGGTCGACCGTGGCGAAGCGGCCGTTAATAAGGATGAGGGCGGGCGTTGCCGCCGCAGTGGTCTGGTCTTGCATGCTGGTCTCTCCGGTGGCGCCGGCGTGACGCAGCCGGCAGTCAATCGTTTGCCGGCGCCGTGCACGATGCGCACGGGCCGGCCAGGCGCTACTTAATTACCTGCGTTACCTGCGTTACCTGCGACCGGCGCCTGCAGCGGCGCCAGCACTTCGTGTTCGCTGGCGGCGCGCGCAGGCGCCTTGTGCACCATGGTGTAGGCGTAGTCGACGCCCATCCCGTAGGCGCCCGAGTGCTCGGTCACGATCTTCATGACGGCGTCGTAGGTGTCGCGGTTGGCCCAGTCGCGCTGCCACTCGAGCAGCACCTGTTGCCAGGTTACCGGCACCACGCCGGCCTGCACCATGCGCAGCATCGCCATCTCGTGCGCCTCCCTGGTGGTGCCGCCCGAGGCGTCCGAGACCATGTAGATTTCATAGTCGCCTTCGAGCATGGCGCACAGGGCGAAGGTAGTGTTGCACACTTCGGTCCAGAGACCGGCCACGATCACTTTCTTGCGGCCGTTTTCTTTCAGCGCGTCGCGCACCTTCTGGTCGTCCCACGAGTTCATCGAGGTGCGCTCCAGCAGTTTCTGGCCCGGGAACACGTCCAGCAGTTCAGGGTAGGTGTTGCCCGAGAAGGATTGGGTCTCGACCGTGGTGATGATCGTCGGAATGCCGAACACCTTGGCTGCCTTGGCCAGGCCGACCACATTGTTCTTCAGGGTCTGGCGGTCGATCGACTGCACGCCGAAGGCCATCTGCGGCTGGTGGTCGATGATGATCAGCTGCGAGTTATGCGGGGTCAGGACTTCGAGTTTTGGATTGGTCATGCGGTGCTCCTTTGTGCTTGTGATTGATGGGCGCCGCGCCCCGCGGCCGCCCCCGGGTGCTGCAATATCATATGGCGCTCAGCCGTGACGGCTGGCGTTGTCGTCGTCCTTCAGGGCTGCCTGCCTGGGCCCGACGCCGGTGATCTTCGGCTTGCACTCGCTGGCCAGCCACGAGATCGTCAGCGGCTCGCCATCGATCACCCGCTTGGCCAGCGGCACGATCTGTTCACCGATCAGCATCCCCAGCAGGCCGATCAGGGCGATCGCGGGCGGGGCCGGCGAACGCACGTTGAGCAGGCCGTACAACACCCCGGCCAGCACGCCGGCGCCCAGTGAAATCAGGTACATATCAGTCTCCTCGCTGGCGCCGGGGGGCGCCGCCGGTTGAAGTATCGTTTGACCGCGCTCGCGCCGATAGAATCAGATTGCTGTCCAATCAGCAGTATCGAGCACACCAGCACTGGAGGCAGCGCAACAAAACCGCTACCATGGCGCATCCAGTTCACAGGTAACGCCATTGCTCAAACTTAGCCTCGACGCCTTGCAGATCATCGACACCATCGCCCGCAAGGGTTCGTTCGCCGGCGCCGCCAAGGCGCTGTTCCGGGTGCCGTCGACCATTTCGTACACGGTCTCCAAGCTCGAAGAAGACCTGGGGGTGCGCCTGTTCGACCGTTTCGGCCCCCGCGTGACCCTCACTGCCGCCGGCCAGGAACTGCTCAAGGAAGGCCGTTATCTGCTGCGCGCCGCCGCCGACCTCGAGTCAAGGGTGCGGCGCGTGGCCTCGGGTTGGGAAACCGACATCGCCCTTGGCATGGATTCCCTGCTCTCCGCGGCCGGCCTGCAGGCCGACATCGAAGCCTTTTATGGCGTGGCCGACCAGACCCGCCTGCGCATCGTGCGCGAGTCGCTCTCGGGCACCTGGGACGCCCTCCTCGAGCGCCGCGTCGACCTGCTGATCGGCGCCGCCGGCGAAGGCCCGTCCGGCGGCGGCTTCACCGCCGAGCCGATCGGCACAAGCAGCTTCGTGTTCACCGTGGCGCCCGGCCACCCGCTGGCCGCCGCCACCCACCCGCTCGACAAGAGCGACCTGCTGCCGTATCGCGCCGTGTCCGTGTCCGATTCGGCCCGCGTGCTGGGACGGCGCACGGTCGGCCTGCTGTTCGGCCAGGACACGCTGGCCGTGCCGGACATGACCACCAAGTACGAATTCCAGGTGCGCGGCCTTGGTTTCGGCTTCCTGCCCGAAGCCTGGGCCCGGCCCGCGATCGAGCGCGGCCTGCTGGTCGAAAAACAGGTGGTCGAGCCGAAGGCCGCTGAAACCTTCTACCTGGCCTGGCGCAGCGGCGAGGACGGCGCCGCGCTGCGCTGGTGGATCGAGCGCATGCGTACCAGTTCGCCGTTTGCGCGGATGCTGCGCGATCCCTGCTCCTGAAAGGCGTGGTAAGCCACGTTTTGCACGATGCGCCGGCACATGTTGCGGGCGGCGCCAATCGTTAGCTGGGCAGGTCGAACAGCAGCACTTCGGCCGCTTCGGCCCCGCTCAGCGCGACCGCAGCTTCTTGCGTGAGCTTGAGCGCATCGCCGCCATCGAGCGCCACCCCGTTCACCGTTACCCGGCCCCGGATCACGTGAACGTAGGCCTGGCGGCCAGCGGCCAGCGGGTGTTCCAGCGCCGCGTCGCCATTCAGGATCGACGCGTAGATCGACGCATCCTGGCGCAGCGAAACCGAACCTTCACGGCCATCGGGCGAGGCGATCAGGCGCAGCTTGCCGGTCTTGGAGGCGGCGTCGAAGTGCTTCTCTTCGTAGCCCGGCGCTTCGCTGCGGGTATTCGGCTCGATCCAGATCTGCAGGAAGTGCACGCCGTCGGTTTTCGAGTGGTTGTACTCGCTGTGCACGACGCCGCTGCCGGCGCTCATCCGTTGCACGTCGCCGTAGCGCAGCACCGAACCGTTGCCCATGCTGTCCTTGTGTTCCAGCGCGCCGTCGAGCACATAGGAAATGATCTCCATGTCGCGGTGACCGTGCGAATCGAAGCCGCGCCCTGCCTGCACCCGGTCTTCGTTGATCACGCGCAGTGGACCGAAGCCCATGTGGTTCTGATCCTGGTAGTGACCGAACGAGAAGGTGTGCTTCGAGTCCAGCCAGCCGAAGTTTGCGCCGCCGCGTTCATTGCTTTTACGTACGTTCAACATGATGTGCTCCTTTGGGGTTATGGATCATCGAACCACTCGACGCTGTGAAACGCTCTACCTCGTCGTCGCCTGCTGCCTTGTGTTCGATGCGATGGAGTCATTATGCGCGGACCGTCGCAGATTGAAAAACGGGTAATCTACCGGCCTATCATCGAATTATTCGATCATCCCATGGACGAGGGGCCGGACGAACAACGGCGCCTGTCGACCACCAGGCGCCGTCCGATGCATGCGCCGGGCGTGGGCCCGGCGTGGATCAGAACTTCAGGGCCACGCGCGCGTAGTAGTAGCCGCCATTGATGCCGAACGGCGAGATCGCCGGATAGATCGTCACCGCCCCGTTGTCCAGGTTGGCGCGCTGCTCGGCCAGCAGTTGCGGATTGACCTGGTCCGGATACTCGTTGAACAGGTTGTTCGCGCCAAGCGAGATCGTCCACGCCCGGTTGAACTGGTAGCTCGCTTCGAGGTCGGTCAGCAGGGTCGCCTTGACCTTGTTCTCGTAGTAGCGCGCGCCGTCGGTCGATTGCAGCTCGGTCGACTTGCCGAAGTAGTTCTCACGCAGGTTCACGCTCCAGGCGCCGATCTTCCACAGCGCGCCCAGGTTTACGCGCACCCGCGGCGAGGCCGTTTCCAGGTGCGAGATCGCGGTCTCGTCGAGCAGGGTCTGCGGCTGCAGCTGGAGCGGCGCCTGGTTGATCTTGATGACTTCGACCCGGTTGTAGTTGGCCGCCGCCGACCAGTCGACGCGGCCGTTGGCGCCGTAGTTGCTCGACAGCGTGGCCACCGCTTCCAGCCCGCGGCTGCGGGTATTGACCGCGTTCGAGAAGATGTTGATGCCGGTTTGCACCACCGTCGGATCGAGCACGTTGCCGTTGGCCAGGATCGCCGCCGTCACCGCCGGCGCATTCACCGCGCCGCCCGACCCATACAGCGCGCCGCTGCCGACGATGCGGTCGCGGATGCTGATCTGGTAGGCGTCGAGCGTGATCGCCACGCCATTGCCGGGGTTGAGCACCAGGCCGGCGCTGATATTGGTCGACGCTTCCGGCTTGAGGCCGTCGATGCCGACCAGGCGCGCGCCCGGCGAATTCGGCGCCAGCTGCACGAAGGCGCTGCGCGGCGAAACGTTGGTGGCCGAATAGAACGACTCGGCCAGCGTCGGCGCCCGGAAGCCGTTGCTGTAGGTCGCGCGCAGCGCCACGGCCGGCGAGAAGTCGTAGCGGCTGGTGAGTTTGCCGACCTTGGCGTTGCCGAAGTCGCTGAAGTCTTCGAAGCGCCCGGCGATGTCGACGACCCATTGCGGCAGCGGCTTGACCGACACGTTGACGTAGGCGGCCTTGTTGTTGCGGCTATGGCTGCCGGCGTCGGTCAGCGAAAAGCCCGGGAACGACTGCGAACCTTCCTTGTAGCGCGACGCGGCGTCGCCGGCCACGATGGCATAGGTGTCGCGCCGGTGTTCCAGGCCCATGGCCAGCGTCAGCGGCGTGGCCCAGCCGACGTCGAACTCGCGGCTGATATCGAGGTTATTGGTCCACTGGCTGGCGTGGAACTGGCCGGCATCGAATTCGAGCGGGGTCGCGCCGGTGTCGGTGAACAGCGCGATATTGGCCGAATTGGCCACGCCCAGCTTGGCCACGTCCTTGCCGTAGGTGCTCGACAAATCCCAGTTCCAGGCGCCGCCGAGCTTGCCCTTGAGGCCGACGGTCAGCGCGTAGTCTTCTTCGTTGAACGTTTCCTGCGGGCTGAAGCCGAACGGGTAGATCGAAGGCAGGCGGTTCGGCATGCGGTAGTTCTCAAAGGCGCGCGCCTTCTTGCGCCCGTAGGTGCCGAAGCTGTACAGCTCGGTGTCGGGACTGAGCTCGACGCCGAAGTTGAGGGCGAAGATATGCTGGCGGTACTGGGCGTCGCCCGAAATCTTGTTCAGGTTCGGGTAGCCCGGGGCGTCGACCAGGGTCGGCATCGCGGCCATCGTGGCGGGGTCGATCACGCGCGGATCGATCCCGCCGCGGTCCGAGAAGCCGTGGTACTTCGATTCGACGGTCAGGTTCAGGAAGGCGTCGGTGAACGGGGTCAAGCCGATGTTGGCCATGCCGTCGCCGGTGTGGCCGCCGCCGTCCATGTAGGCGCCGCCATTGACGTTGGCGCTGCCGCCCCGGTTGTCCGACTTGAGGATGATGTTGATCACGCCGGCGATCGCGTCGGTGCCGTACTGGGCGGCGGCGCCATCCTGCAGCACCTCGATATGGTCGATTGCCGCCACCGGAATGTAGTTCAGGTCGGCTGCGGCGCCGCCCTGGTAGGGTCCGCCCAGCACCGCCAGATTGGCGGTGCCGTGGCGGCGCTTGCCGTTGACCAGCACCAGCGTGTTGTTCGGGCTCAGGCCGCGCAGGCGCGCCGACAGGGTCATGTTGGCCATGTCGCTGCCGAAGGCCTGGGCGTTGAGCGACGGCAGGTTCTGCGACAGCGCCTGGATCAGGTCCGGCTGCCCGGTGCGCGCCAGCGAGGCGGCGTCGAGCACCTGCACCGGCGAGGCGCTGTCCTGCACGGTCAGGCCGGCGGCGCGGGTGCCGGTGACGATTACGACGCCCGAGTTGGTGACCGCCGGCGCTGCGCTCGGCGCCGCCGCATCGACAGCCGCAGTCTCGACTTCCGGTGCAACCACCTTGTCGCTGGCATGCGCGCCGGCGAATCCGGCGCTCAGCAAGCCGGCCGCGACGCCGGTATGAAATATGGCTTTGTACATCATGCGATTCCCCCTGGTTTGAACGATCTGTCGGGCGCGGCGTGGCCGGCCCTTGTTTTTAAATGCTGATTGGCTGCTGATTGCTGGTGGAACCGTCCTCTTACTTTTTCGCCGCCACCACCTCGATCTCCACCAGCCAGCCCGGGTTGCTCAGCGCAGCGACCTGCATCACGGCGCGCGCCGGCAGGTTCGGCTGGGCGCCGCCGAAGTACTGGGTGTAGCCTTCCATGAAGCCGGCGACGTCGGCGCGGCCGCCCTTGCCCGGGTCGCCCACCAGGAACACCTGCATCTTGACCACGTCGCCCATGGCCAGCCCCATGCCGGCCAGGATCTCCTTGATCTTGGTGAGCACGCCGAGGGTCTGGGTTCTGGTGTCGCCAAACGCGGCCAGCGCGTTTGGGTCGGCCGCCTTGTTGACGATCGGCGGCACCTGGCCGCTGATGAAGTGGATGGTGGCGCTCGGCGGCACCGAGACCGCCAGCGCGATCGGAAAATCCGAGCCGGGAATCTTGTGGCGCACGATCTCCTGGGCGCCGGCGCCGGCGGCGATGAACGTCAGGGCGGCGAACAGCGTGCTGGACAGCCTGGATGGGGCAAGTTTCATGTGGTGCTCTTTCATGGCGAGGAAAATCGGTGCGGGATTCAATGCTTGTTGCCGAAGCGGCTGCGGGTTGGCGGCGCCACCCCGAGGGCGCTGCGCCGTGCTTGTACTTCGGGGCCGGACACGGCGCCGGCGCGGTTGCCCCAGCTGCTGCGCGCGTAGGTCAGCACCTCGGCGATCTCGGTGTCGTCCAGGCTGCCGCTGAAGGCCGGCATCCCGCCGCGCCCCTTGAGCAATACTTCGGCCGCCTCGTTGGCGGCGCCAACCACCACCGGACTGGTGGCCAGCGCCGGGAAGGCGCCCGGGATGCCGCGCCCGTCGAGCTGGTGACAGGCGGCGCAGTTCCTGGCGAACAGGGTCTTGCCGTCTGGCTTGGGCTGGGCGGCGGCGCCGGCGCCGGCGGCCAGGGCCGCCAGCAAAAGGAGAACGTGTTTCATGCGCTGGCCCTCCGGTGCAGGCGCTCGATCTGCTGCCAGCTCGACTCGATGGCGCCGGCCTGCCACCCGGTCAGGTAGCTCAGGTGCTCGCCGGCGAGCATGACCCGCCCCTCTCCCTCGAGCAAGGCCGGATAGGCGTTCTGGCGCGCCGCATCGTTCCATTCGGCCCAGCCGCCCAGGCTGTACTTGACGCGGTGCCAGGCCACCGAGAAGGCGCTCTCGAAGTCGCTGCGGTAGCCCGGAAAGATCTTTTCGCCGGCCGCCAGCGCCAGTTCGGTGCGCTCCTGCAGGCTCAGGGCACTGACTTCGATCGCGTCGAGCGCGTAGTGGTAGTAGCCGAGCAGCACGCCCTTGCGCTGCTGCCAGCCGCTCGACGGCAGCGAGATGGTGTTGATGCCTGGTATGTCGGTCAGCACGTGGCCGCCGTAGATGTGGTCGTCCTCTTCCCAGAAGCGGCGCCGCATCTGCAGGCCGATCTTGCCTACCGGCGCGTATGGCACGGCCTTGATCGCCGCCTTGAAGCCGTCCGAGAAATTCGAGTCGATCATGCGCAGCACCGACAAGGGCACGGTGCACAGGCAGTAATCGGCCTGCACGCTCGAGAGCTTGCCGCTGGCGGCGTCGCGGATGTCGAGCGTGACCTTGTCGGCGTTCTGGGTGATGCGCTGCACCTCGGCGTTGTAGCGGATCGCGCCGCCCAGGCGCCTGGCGAAGGCGCGCGGGATCGCGTCCATGCCGCCGACCGGCTGGAACATGGTGGCGTGCATCGGGAAATCCTGCACCGCGCTGTAGACCTTGCCGACCTTGGCCGCCAGCAGGTCGCGAAACGCCAGCGGATCGGATGGCGTGCCGGCGCCCGGCATCAGCCCCGCGCCCGGATTGACCGCGTAGCCGCGCCCGTTGCGGCCCTTGTAGGCCAGGTCGCCGCTTTCGAGCGCGCCTTCGCGCCGCAGGTAGTCGAGCAGCAGCATCTGGTCGTCGGCGCCGAGCGCGGCGTCGAGCTGATGGCCCTGCACTGACTTGGCCAGCAATTCGGCCACATGGCCGCGCATGTCGGCCTTGATCTGGGCGCCGCGCAGGCGCTGCTTCGACAGCGGACCGCCGTCTTCGAGGTAGACGAAGGCATGGTCGTTCTCGTTGACCATCACCTCGAGCGGCACGTCGAACAGGCGCGTGTAATACAGCGTCGACTGGTGGTCAAGCGGGATGCGCCACGGACCATGGTTGATGTAGTGGCCGTCGTCGAAGCGGCACTGCTGGGCCTCGCCGCCCAGCTCTTGCAGGGCAAACCCCTTGCGCGCGCTTTGGCAGCGCCCGCCGGCGAACGGGCGCGCCTCGAGCACCTGGACCTCGTAGCCGAGTTTGCGCAGTTCGAACGCCGCACTCAGGCCGGCGAGGCCGGCGCCGAGCACCACCACCTTCTTGCCCTTGCCGCTGCCGCTCAGCGCCGGCGGCGCGGTGACCCGGGAGGCGATGCCGATTCCCCAGGCATTCATGGTATTGAGGAGCAGCGCCGAGCCGCCCACCGCAGCGGCCCGGTGCAAGAACTCACGTCGCGTCAGCGCCAGCGCCAGTGTCGAACCATTCATCCCACCCTCCCAGTTATTTGCCAAAAACCTTTTTATTAATGGTCTTTCAGCAATAGCTGTGCCAGTCAGGGTGAATTAATTCGTCACGGGTAATTTAAAAATACAGTGATGGCGCGCTGGACATTTGAATCGGCGATGAGAAAGGCAATTCTGTAAATATAGTCGTGCTCGGTTACCAGACAGGCTGAATATTTACACGCGGGTTTTCGGTAATTATTCAGGACTGTATTTTTAAAGGCGCGAACATTATTGATTTTCAATTTTTTATGCCGAGACTACGCTCGTTCCAGCTGTCATATTCTGCTGATCTAGTCACGAATTCCATGCTGCACTGCAATGGTGTAAATACTCATCCGGATGGGCTAGCGCGGTGCGTCGTGCACCGCATCCGCAATGCGGTCGCGCCCGAGCCAATAAATGAATTGGCCATAGCTGGGAATATCGTGCGGTGCGCAGCCGGCAAAATCTTCGGCCAGCATCTGCCGGTAGGCCGCCCGGCGCGAAAACTCGGGGTGCTGCGCCGCATAACGCGCGGCGGCGGCG
>Ga0308160_10002728_pt1 | contig 20746 bp, 19 predicted proteins | sample PhyFR1_FD_201036 | JGI IMG/M metagenome (GOLD analysis project Ga0308160, IMG submission 201036) | Phyllosphere microbial communities from UC Gill Tract Community Farm, Albany, California, United States - DLSLF.R1 | ecosystem: Host-associated > Plants > Phyllosphere > Unclassified | place: USA...
CAATCTGCGGGATCTCCACGTAGGCGTCGGTGGTGACTTCGCCGGCAACGTGCACCAGCCCGGTGGTGGCCATGGTTTCCACGGCCACCCGGGACTCCGGATCGGCCGCAAGGAGGGCGTCCAGGATGGCGTCACTGATCTGGTCGCAGATCTTGTCCGGGTGGCCTTCGGTGACGGACTCCGAGGTGAAGAGCCGAAGGGACGAGGGCGTAGCCCCGGAGGTCTGGTGAAGGTGCAGCGGTAAAGTCACTCAACTACCTTACTGGTTGGATCACGCGCGGCCGTCAGGAGACGTCGCGGGATGTCACGGTACTAAGCAAACGTGGTACTAAACACGTCACGCCCGGGGCGACACCTGGTTCAGTTCGAAACCGATGCGGCTGATGATGGCCGCGGAAACGTCTGCCTTGGTGCCGGACGCCTCTTGGGGTTCGGAGCCGGAACGGGCCAGGATGACCACTGAATTGGTGTCCTTGCCGAAGACCTTGTCCGAGCCGACATGGTTGACCACCAGCAGGTCGCAGCCCTTGCGCTGGAGTTTGGCCTCCGCGTAGGCCAGGACATCCCCGTGCTGGTCACCCGTTTCAGCAGCAAAGCCCACAATGAGCTGGCCGCCCGCTGCTGGACCGGCGATGCCTTGGTTGCGGCGCTCGACGAGCTCCTGCAGGATGTCCGGGTTGCGGACCAGGGTGATGACGGGATCTGCAGTGTCGTCGCGTTTCTTGATTTTTGTGTCCGAGATGTCCGCGGGGCGGAAGTCTGCCACAGCGGCGGACATGATGACGACGTCGGAATCAACGGCGGCAGCAAGCGCAGCCTCGCGCAACTGCAGGGCAGTTTCGACGTTGACCACGTCGACGCCCGGGGGCGGCGGAACTTCCATGTGGGCTGCGAGCAGCCGGACGGTTGCACCGGCGTTCCGTGCGGCGACGGCCAGGGCTACGCCCTGCTTGCCGGAGGACCGGTTGCCCAGGAAGCGGACGGGGTCCAGTGGTTCGCGTGTTCCGCCGGCGCTGATGGTGACGGTCTTGCCGGCCAGCGGAAGCTGGAAATCAGTTTGTCCGTGGACCAGCGCCATGGCGGCGTCGAAGATGGCATCAGGTTCGGGCAGCCGTCCCGGCCCGGAGTCCGAGCCCGTCAGCCTGCCGGAAGCCGGCTCCAGTACCGCCGCACCGCGCCCGCGGAGTGTTTCCACGTTGGCCCGGGTTGCGGGGTGCTGCCACATCTCGGTGTGCATGGCGGGCGCGAAAAGGACGGGGCCGTGGGCCATCAGCAGCGTGTTGGTGAGGAGGTCGCCCGCCTGGCCCGTGGCCGCTTTGGCCAGGAGGTCGGCCGTGGCCGGGGCGATGACCACGAGGTCCGCCTCGTGGCCCAGCCTGACGTGGTTGACCTGGTGGACGTCGTCGAAGACGCTGTTGCTCACGGGGTTGCCGGAGAGGGCCTCCCAGGTGGCAGTCCCGACGAAGCGGGTTGCCGCCTCCGTGGGGATCACCGTGACATGGTGGCCGGCTTCAGTAAAAAGCCGGAGGAGCGATGCCACCTTGTAGGCGGCTATCCCTCCCCCGACTCCGAGGACTATGCGCACGTGACCTCCGTCAGCAGCACGTCATGCGGCAGATGTTATTCTGCGGCTTCGATCGGTGTGGATACCAGCTTGCCCTCGTTGATCTCGCGCAGGGCGATGGAGAGGGACTTCTCGTTCAGCTTGGTGTCTACCAGGGGGCCGACGTACTCGAAGAGTCCCTCGTGCAGCTGGGCGTAGTAGGCGTTGATCTGACGAGCGCGCTTGGCACCGAAGATCACCAGGCCATACTTGGAGTCTGCCGCTTCGAGCAGCGAGTCGATCGGCGGGTTGATGATGCCTTCAAGGTTCGTGGACACGAATTCTCCAAAAATTCTAGCGGGCTGACGGTTCCTGCAGGTGTGCATGAGGAGTCAGCCCCATGAGTGAAACAAGCTCGTCCGCTGCCCGGCGGACGTCGTCATTGATGACGGTATGGTCGAACTCCGGTTCAGCAGCAAGTTCCAGTTTAGCGGTTTCCAGCCGGCGCTGCTGTTCTTCCGGGGTTTCTGTGCCGCGGCCCACCAGGCGGCGCACCATTTCGTCCCAGGTGGGCGGGGCGAGGAACACGAACTTGGCGTCCGGAACGGCCTCCTTGACCTGGCGCGCACCCTGGAGGTCGATTTCCAGAAGGACGGAACGCCCTTCCTTAATGGCCTCGTTGACGGTGCTCTTCAACGTGCCGTAGGTGTTTTGGCCATGCACTACTGCCCACTCCAGGAGATCACCCTCCGCAATGAGCCGTTCAAACTCCTCCGTGGACTTGAAGAAGTAGTGCACGCCATCCACTTCGCCCGGGCGGGGGGCACGGGTGGTGGCTGAGACGGACAGCCAGACCTCGGGGTAGTTGTCGCGGATATAGGTGGATACGGTGCCTTTGCCAACAGCTGTCGGACCTGCGAGGACTGTCAGTCCGGGTTTCTTGCTCACGTATTCCTTTGCCGAGGTTTCGGGGTTGGGGCGGGCCGGCGCCGGCCGGCCCTAATGTTCGTCTATAAAATCTACCAGCGCCCGACGCTGGTGGACGCCGAGGCCCCGGACGCGGCGGGACGCGGCAATGCCCAGTTGTTCCATGATGGCAGCTGCCCGCACCTTGCCGATGCCCGGCAGCGCTTCGAGGAGTTCGGACACCCGCATCCTCGCCAGGGCGTCGTCGGCGGCAGCCGAGTCGATAATGTCGGCTGCGGACCGTTTGCCGTTCTTGAGGCTTTCCTTCGCGGCAGCCCGGGCAGCGCGTGCGGCCGCCGCCTTGCCCAGGGCCTCGGCCCGTTCCGACGCGGATAACGGTCGCAGTACCATGACGCATACCCCCGGAATCGGCGGAATTTATCCAAGGGCGGCCGCCCTTGGACCTGTCCTGAAACTACCCTCTGGTGCTGGATGAATCAATGGATGGGCGCAAACCGGGAACTATTCCCGGCTCAGCCCTGGCGCAGGCCCGCCAGGGTCCGCTGGGCGGCTTCCCGCAATCCGCGGGGTTCCGGTCCCGCAGCCAGGATGTCCCGGCTGGATGTGCCCAGGACCAGCGGGTAGGCATCCCCGAAGGTGGCCCGCAGGTCGGCCGGCGTTGCGCCCTGGGCGCCCAGCCCGGGGGCCAGGATGGGGCCCCGGACGGCTGCGAGGTCAAGGTCAAGGTCCGCCAGGGCGCTGCCGACGGTGGCCCCCACCACCAGGCCCACCGAGCCCAGGCCGCTTTGGTACCGTTCGTTCTCGCGGGCGGCTGCGGAGGTGATCCGGCGTGCCACCGAGTCCGCTCCCCCGACGTGCTGCACGGATGCACCCTCCGGGTTGGAGGTCAGCGCCAGGACGAAGACGCCGCGCCCGGTCTCGGCCGCGAGGTCCAGCGCCGGGCGCAGGGATTCGAAGCCGAGGTAGGGGCTGAGGGTGACAGAGTCTGCCGCCAGCGGGGATCCGTCGCGCAGCCAGGCGTCGGCGTAGGCGGCCATGGTGGAGCCGATGTCGCCTCGCTTGGCGTCTGCGATGGTCAGGACCGAGTGGTCCCGCGACTCAGCCAGGACTTCCTCCAGTACCGCCATGCCGGCGGAGCCGTGGCGCTCGAAGAGCGCCACCTGGGGCTTGACCGCGGCAGCGAGCGACGCCACCGCCTCGACTACGGTGAGCGAGAAGCGGCGCAGGCCCGCGACGTCGTCGGCCAATCCCCAGCTCTTCAGCAGTGCCGGGTGCGGGTCGATGCCCACGCACAGCGGGCCGCGGGAGGACATGGCGGCGCCGAGCCGGGAGCCAAAGGACTCCCGGCCCTGCACGTCAGCTGACGCTGGTACCTGCTCAGGCATGCTGCAGGTCTGCCTTCCCGGCTGCGGCCTTCTGGGCTTCGCCCAGCGCTGCGGCGTGCTCCTGGAGGCTGGTGACGGACCATTCGTACGTGCGCATGGCCTCGATCGCCTGGACGGCGGCGTTGAACTCGGCCACCGTGGTGATGCAGGGAATGCCGATGGACGTTGCTGCCGCGCGGAGTTCGTAGCCGTCGCTGCGGGCTTCTCCGCCCGAAGGCGTGTTGAAGACCATGTCGATCTCGCCGGCGACGACCAGGTCCGCAATGGTGCCTTCGCCCTCGGCGCTGCTGCCCTCTGCCACCTTGCGGACTGGGGTGGCCTGGATGCCGTTGCGGCGCAGGACGTCCGCGGTGCCGCCGGTGGACACGATTTCGAAGCCCAGGTCCGAGAGCCGCTTGACGCCCATGATCACGGACCGCTTGTCGCGGTTGGCCACGGAGACAAAGATCTTGCCTTCGGTGGGCAGCGCGTTGTTGGCGGCCGCCTGGCTCTTGGCGAACGCGGTGTCGAAGTGCTTGTCGATGCCCATCACCTCGCCGGTGGAGCGCATCTCCGGGCCAAGCAGGGAATCCACCACTTTTCCTTCAACGGTGCGGAATCGGCTGAACGGCAGCACTGCTTCCTTGACGGCCACGGGCGCATCCAGGGGCAGGGTGGACCCGTCACCGGTCTCGGGCAGCATTTTGTAGGCGGTGCGGAGCTGGTTGATGGTCACGCCGGTCCCAATGAGGGCCGCCGCCTTGGCCATCTGGACGCCTGTGGCCTTGGAGACGAACGGCACGGTGCGGGAGGCCCGCGGGTTGGCTTCGAGGACGTACAGAACGTCGGAGGCCAGCGCGAACTGGATGTTGATCAGGCCGCGGACGCCCACGCCTTCGGCGATGGCGCGGGTAGCGGTACGGACCCGCTCGATGACGTTGCTCCCCAGCGTGATGGGCGGCAGGACACAGGCGGAGTCGCCGGAGTGGATACCGGCTTCCTCGATGTGCTCCATGATGCCGCCCAGGTACATGTCAGTGCCGTCGAAGAGGGCGTCGACGTCGATTTCGACGGCGTCTTCCAGGAACCGGTCGATCAGGACCGGATGGTCCGGGGTGATCTCTGTGGCGTTGGCGATGTAGCGGGAGAGGTTCGGCTCGTCGTAGACGATCTCCATGCCGCGGCCGCCCAGCACGTAGGAGGGGCGGACCAGGACCGGATAGCCGATTTCGTCAGCGATCTTCTTGGCGTCCTCGAAGGATACGGCGGTGCCGTTCTTCGGGGAGATCAGGCCCGCCTTGTCCAGGACGCGGGAGAAGGCGCCGCGGTGCTCGGCCAAGTCGATCGCCTCGGGCGAGGTTCCCAGGATGGGGACACCGGCGTCGGCCAGCTGCTGGGCCAGCTTCAGCGGGGTCTGGCCGCCGAGCTGGACAAACACGCCCATGACGCCGCCGGTGCGTTCTTCGGCTGCGATGACCTCAAGGACGTCCTCAAGGGTCAGAGGCTCAAAGTACAGGCGCGTGGACACGTCGTAGTCGGTGGAGACGGTCTCCGGGTTGCAGTTGACCATCACAGTCTCGTACCCGGCCTTGCGCAGGGCCATGGAAGCGTGGACGCAGGAGTAGTCGAACTCAATCCCCTGGCCGATGCGGTTGGGGCCTGAACCGAGGATCAGGATGGACGGCTTGGAGTGCAGCGCCACCTCGTCCTCCTCGTCGTATGACGAGTAGTGGTACGGCGTGTAGGCGGCGAACTCGGCGGCGCAGGTGTCAACGGTCTTGTAAACGGGGCGGATGCCCAGGGCCTGGCGGACACCGCGGACCACTGCCTCGGAGTTGTGCGTCAGGGCACCGATCTGCTCGTCGGAGAACCCGTGGCGCTTGGCACGCTGCAGCATGTCCGTGGTGAGGGCGCCGGCCTGGCGGATCTCCCGGGAAACCTCGTTGAGCAGTTCGAGCTGGTCCAGGAACCAGGGATCGATTTTGGTGGCCTCGAAAAGCTGTTCCACGGTGGCGCCGCCCAGCAGGGCGCGCTGGACCTGGTACAGCCGGTCCGTGGTGGGGCGCTTGGCCTTTTCGATGAGCTCGGCGACCTCGTACTCCGGGACGGAGCTGAAGTCCAGCTGCGAGCCCTTCTGCTCCAGGGAGCGGAGGGCCTTCTGCAGGGCTTCGGTGAAGTTGCGGCCCATGGCCATGGCTTCGCCCACCGACTTCATGGTGGTGGTGAGGGTGTTGTCCGCGGCCGGGAACTTCTCGAACGCGAAGCGGGGAACCTTGACCACCACGTAGTCGAGCGTCGGCTCGAAGGATGCCGGGGTCTTCTGGGTGATGTCGTTGGGGATCTCGTCCAGCGTATAGCCCAGGGAGAGCTTGGTGGCGATCTTGGCGATCGCGAATCCGGTGGCCTTGGACGCCAGGGCCGAGGAGCGGGAGACGCGGGGGTTCATTTCGATGACCACCACGCGGCCAGTGGCGGGATCGATGGCGAACTGGATGTTGCAGCCGCCGGTGTCCACGCCCACTTCGCGGATCACGGCGATGGAGACGTCACGGAGCTTCTGGTACTCGCGGTCCGTCAGGGTCAGGGCCGGCGCCACGGTGATGGAGTCGCCGGTGTGCACGCCCACGGGGTCGAAGTTCTCGATGGAGCAGACGACAACCACGTTGTCGTTCTTGTCCCGCATCATCTCGAGCTCGTATTCCTTCCAGCCGAGGATGCTCTCTTCGAGCAGGACCTCGCTGGTGGGGCTGTACTGAAGGCCCTGGCCCACGATGCGGCGGAGGTCGTCCTCGTTGTAGGCCAGGCCGGAGCCCAGGCCGCCCATGGTGAAGGAGGGGCGGACCACCATGGGGTAGCCCAGGTCGTCGGCAGCCTTCAGGGCCTCGTCCATGCTGTGGATGATGTGGCTGCGGGCGGATTCGGCACCGCAGCGCTCCACCACGCCTTTAAACTTTTCGCGGTCTTCGCCGAGCTCAATGGCGGCAATGTTCGCGCCGATCAGTTCCACGTTGTACTTCTCGAGCACACCGTTCTTGTCCAGCGCGATGGCGGTGTTGAGCGCCGTCTGGCCGCCCAGGGTGGGCAGCACAGCGTCCGGGCGCTCTTTGGCGATGATCTTCTCCACCACCTCAGGGGTGATGGGCTCGATGTAGGTGGCGTCGGCGAACTCGGGATCGGTCATGATGGTGGCCGGGTTGGAGTTCACGAGGATGACGCGGAGGCCTTCCTCCTTGAGGACACGCAGTGCCTGGGTACCGGAGTAGTCGAATTCGGCGGCCTGGCCGATGACGATCGGCCCGGAACCAATGACGAGGACGCTCTTGAGATCTGTACGTTTCGGCATTACTTCTTGTCCTCAGTCTTGTTGTCGGAATTCTTCGGCATTGCCGATTCAGCGCCTGCCGGGTGGGCGGAGTCCACGGGATCCTTGGACTCGTTGGCGGTCTTCCCGTCCCGCGTCCCCTCCATCAGGTCGATGAAGCGGTCGAACAGGTACGCGGCGTCGTGCGGGCCGGCCGCGGCCTCGGGGTGGTACTGAACCGAGAAAGCCGGAATGTCGAGGCAGGCGAGGCCTTCCACGACGTCGTCGTTCAGGCTGACGTGGCTGACCTCCACCCGGCCGTAGCGCTCCTCCGGGGCCCGGGTGGCGCCGTCGAGCGGTGCGTCCACGGCAAAGCCGTGGTTCTGGGAGGTGATTTCCACCTTGCCGGTGCGGCGGTCCATGACGGGCTGGTTGATGCCGCGGTGGCCGTAGCGGAGCTTGTAGGTGCCGAATCCGAGGGCGCGGCCCAGGATCTGGTTGCCGAAGCAGATGCCGAAGTACGGCAGCTTCTCGTCCAGGACGGAGCGGAGCAGCTTGACCTGGGCGTCGGCCGTGGCCGGGTCGCCGGGTCCGTTGGACATGAAGAAGCCGTCGGGGTTTACCGCCTTGACGTCCGCGAGGGTGGCAGTGGCGGGCAGGACGTGGACGCGCACGCCGCGCTCAGCGAACCGGACAGGGGTCATGGCCTTGATGCCGAGGTCGATGGCGGCGATGCTGAACCGGGGTTCGGCGTCCCAGCCGTGGTCCTTGGGCTCCACTACGTAGGCTTCGTCTACGCTGACTTCCTCGGCGAGGCGGGCTCCCTCCATGGGGGCACTGGCGAGGACGGCGTCCACCAGCTCCTTGTCCGATGCCCGGGCCGCGTCACCGGAGAAGATGCCGGCGCGCATGGTCTTGTGTTCGCGGAGGTGGCGGGTGATGGCACGGGTGTCCACGCCCTGGATACCGACAATGCCCTGCTCGACGAGTTCTTCGTCCAGGGACCGTTCGGAGCGCCAGTTCGAGGGACGGCGGGCGGCGTCGCGGACAATGTAGCCGGCCACCCAAATGCGGCGCGATTCGGCGTCTTCACTGTTGACGCCGGTGTTGCCGATGTGCGGTGCGGTCTGGACCACCAGCTGCCGGGCGTAGGAGGGATCGGTGATGGTTTCCTGGTAGCCGGTCATGCCCGTGGCGAAGACAGCTTCGCCCAGGGCGGTTCCTGTGGCGCCGTAGCTGGTGCCGCGGAAGATGCGTCCGTCTTCGAGGACGAGCGCAGCGGGGGCTGCCGGGGTGGCGGTGGTTGAAGTCACTGTATTCGCTTTCACTGTCTTACTTTCCACTGGTGGCGTCAGCCGCCGGGGCTGAAGAGATCAATTCCTGGAGTGCTGTGTACAGGGTGTCCTTGTCCGCCGCGCGGCGGGTCCGGAAGCCGGTGTCCAGCTCGTGGGAGCCGTGCAGCCAGGTCAGGACGAGCAGGCCGTCCTTCTCCACGAACTTGCCGGCCATGCCGCTTTCCTGCCGTACGCCGGTGAGCGATGCAGCGGGGATGTAGAGGGCGGGGGTGCCGGCCCGGTCGAACAGCACACCGTCCGGGTACACGGCCAGGGTTGCGTTGGTGCGGATGCCGAGGCTGTGGACGGCCACCCGGTCAAGCCAGTCGCCGCCGGTGGTGGTGGCAACATACTGTCCCTCGGCTTCGGCGGACAGCTCGCCCGGTTCCGCGGGTGCCTGGGGCAGGGGCCCGACGTCGGACTGGCGCTTCAGGCGGTTGCGCCAGCCAATGCCGAGGAGGACAAAGACGACGGCGATGATCGCCAGCATCGCCAGTCCCGGAAGGATTTTTTCCATCAGGCGGCGCCTGCCTCGACTGCGGCGTGGGGGTAGGGAGTGTTGAGCTCGCCGTCCAGGACGGTGGGGTGGCCCTTGAAGAACGTGGCCACCACCTTGCCGGGGAGCTCGCGTCCCTTGAAGGGTGAGTTCCGGCCCATGGTAGCCATCCGGAACGGGTCCACCGTCCAGCGGGCGGCGGGGTCCACCAGGATGACGTTGGCCGGTTCACCGGCTTCGAGCGGCCGGCCCTGGTCTTCCAGCCGGCCGATCTGCGCAGCCGCCGCGGATGTGACGCGGGCGAAGTCGGCCCAAGTCATCAGGCCGGTCTCGATCATGGTGTGCTGGACCACGGACAACGCGGTCTCCAGGCCGGTCATGCCCATGGCCGCCTGTGCCCATTCGCATTCCTTGTGCTCGCTGGGGTGCGGCGCATGGTCGGTCCCCACAACGTCGATGGTGCCGTCTGCCAGCCCGGCCCGCAATGCCTGGACGTCGGCGTCGGTGCGCAGCGGCGGGTTGACCTTGAAGACGGGGTCATAGCTGCGGACCAGGTCGTCGGTGAGGAGCAGGTGGTGCGGAGTGACCTCGGCGGTGACGTTGATGCCGCGTTCCTTGGCCCAGCGGATGATTTCCACCGAACCGGCGGTGGACACGTGGCAGACGTGCAGCCGGGAGCCGACGTGCTGGGCGAGCAGCACGTCCCGGGCGATGATGCTTTCTTCCGCAACGGCGGGCCAGCCGGCCAGGCCCAGGACGGCGGACACCTCGCCTTCGTTCATCTGTGCGCCGGCGGTCAGGCGCGGTTCCTGCGCGTGCTGGGCCACCACGCCGTCGAACGCCTTGACGTACTCCAGCGCCCGGCGCATCAGGACGGGGTCGTGGACGCAGATGCCGTCGTCGGAGAACATCCTGACCCGGGCCCGGGAATCGGCCATGGCACCCAGTTCTGCCAGCTGCTCCCCCGCAAGGCCCACCGTGACGGCGCCCACCGGGCGGACATCAACCCAGCCTGCGGTGCGTCCCAGGGTGTAGACCTGCTCCACCACACCGGCGGTATCGGCAACCGGGGTGCTGTTGGCCATGGCGTGGACGGCCGTATAACCGCCGAGGGCAGCTGCGCGGGTTCCGGTCTCCACGGTTTCCGCGTCCTCCCTCCCGGGCTCACGGAGGTGGGTGTGGACATCCACCATGCCGGGCAGCGCCACCAGGCCCGCGGCGTCAATGACCGTGACGTCCCCGTCCTGCCCTTCCGGCGAGAGGCCTGTGCCGACTTCGGCGATGATGCCGTCGCGGATCAGCAGGTCTGCCGGCTCGCCGCCCAGGATGGAGGCGCCTTGGATCAAGTACGTTCCGGTGTTGCCGGCCATCAGATGCTCTCCTTGGTGGAATGGGCGGTTCCGGCGGTGGCCAGGACCGGGGTTGCGGCCGCTTCCCGGGAGTCCCCGGAGAGCAGCAGGTACAGCGCAGCCATCCGCACGGACACACCGTTGCGGACCTGCGCGAGGACGGTGGAACGGGGTGAGTCGGCTGCGGCTGCGCTGATTTCGAGCCCCCGGTTCATGGGGCCCGGGTGCATGATGATGGTGTCTTTCATGCCCAGGGTGTCGAGGGCGCGCAGGCGGTTGTCATCGAAGCCCCAGCGGCGTGAGTATTCGCGGGTGCTGGGGAAGAACGAAGCGTTCATTCGTTCGCCCTGGACGCGGAGCATCATGACGGCGTCTACGCCCCGGGCAAGTGTCTCATCGAGGTCGTAGCTGACGCTGCAGGGCCATTTTTCGACGCCGATGGGCAGCAGGGTGGGCGGCGCAACCAGGGTGACTTCCGCACCCAGGGTGCGCAGGAGCCAGACATTGGAACGGGCCACGCGGGAGTGCAGGACATCGCCGGCGATCGCCACGCGCATCCCTTTCAAATCGGCGCCTTCAGAGGGGGTACCCGACAGTTTCGCCCAGTGCCGGCGCATGGTGAAGGCGTCCAGCAGTGCCTGTGTGGGGTGCTCGTGGGTGCCGTCGCCGGCGTTGATGACCCCGGCATCGATCCAGTCCGTCGCGGCGAGACGGTGCGGTGCGCCGGAGGCCCAGTGGCGGATGACGACGGCGTCGGCACCCATCGCGGACAGCGTCTGGGCGGTGTCCTTGAGGGATTCACCCTTGGAGACCGATGATCCTTTGGCGGCGAAGTTGATGACGTCCGCTGACAACCGCTTGGCTGCCGCTTCGAAGGAAATCCTGGTGCGGGTGGAATCTTCGAAGAAGAGGTTTACCACAGTGCGGCCGCGCAGGGCGGGAAGCTTCTTCACTTCACGGTCGCCCACTGCCGACATCTCCTCGGCGGTGTCGAGGATGCGGATGGCGTTGTGGAGGCTGAGGTCCTGGGTGGAGAGCAGGTGCTTCACAGTCCGCCCTCGATCACGACTTCGTTGACGGGGGTTCCGCCGGCCGGGGTGTCGGTCTCTTCGAGCCGGACCCGGACCTTTTCCACGGAGGATGTGGGCAGGTTCTTCCCCACATGGTCGGCCCGGATGGGCAACTCACGGTGTCCGCGGTCGATCAGGACGGCGAGGCGGACGATGCGCGGGCGGCCCAGGTCCACGAGGGCGTCCAGTGCTGCCCGGATGGTCCGGCCGGAGTACAGGACGTCATCGATCAGGACCACGACTTTGTTGTCGATGCCGGTACGGGGCAGTTTGGTGGGGTGCGGCGGGCGGGTTCCCTGGTGCGAAAGGTCATCCCGGAACATGGTGACGTCCAGTTGGCCGACGATGGCGGCGGCGTCAACGGTGCTGTCCGCGGCGGCGATTTTCTGGGCCAGCCGGACTGCCAGCGGATATCCGCGGCGGGGAATGCCCAGCAGGACGAGGTCCCGGGATCCCTTGTTGGCTTCGAGGATCTCATGGGCGATACGAGTGAGGGCACGGTCTATGTCAGCCTGGCTGAGTACTACCCTGGCTGGAACCGGTGCGCTGGTGACAGAAGTCAACGCTCGTCTCCCCTTTCCCCGCCTCACAGGACGGAATTAAAAAAGGATCATGTGCGTTTCAAAATTACCATAGGCCCGCCCCCCGGCGGCGCCGGATCAACGCGTTGATCGTCACATTGAAACGCGGCGTGCGGACGGTCCTTGGACCGGACCACCCCGCCACCTAGGCTTGCGGATATGTCGACGCATCCCCGCCAGCCGCCGTCGGGCCCGCCCTACGGTCCCCACCCTGGCGCTTCCGGCCCCCTGCCCGGCCCAGCGAATCCCAGCTGGATGGGCCAGGTGGCACCGCAGCATTACCTGGCTGCCCCGGACCACCGCGGCCGCCCCGTCGGCAGCGTCCTGCCTCCCCCGGACCAGGAAGCGGCACGCAACCCGGGCAGGCTCAACGGCGGACTGGTTGGCCTCACGGTGGCGGGCGGAATCCTCGCCTTCCTCAGCCTGTTCCTGGTGGTGCCGTTCCTGCTGGCTAACACGGGAACGGCCGGGTTCGTGGGGGGCTTCGTCGCGTCCCTGATACCGCTGTCCCTGGTACTGCTGGCCGTTGCCATCATCGACAAGTGGGAGCCGGAGCCAAAGCGGCTGCTGTTGTTCGCCTTCACGTGGGGCGCGGCGGTGTCGATTGCCGTCACCCTGCTGGTCCAGCCGCTGTTTGTGCTGACGTTCCAGTTCTCGGATGAACCCGACCTGCGGACATACATGGCAACGGTGCAGGCACCCATCGTTGAAGAGTTCGCGAAGTCCCTTGGCCTGCTGGTCCTCCTCCTGCTGGCCAGGAAGCATTTCGACGGGCCGGTGGACGGCGTGGTTTTCGCCTTCACGATTGCCGGCGGCTTCGCGTTCACCGAAAACATCCTCTACTTTGGCCGCGCCATCGCCGAGGCGCCGGGCCCGGGCGGCGATTTCGCGCAGGTGTTCTTCCTCCGTGGTGTGATGTCTCCGTTCGCCCACGCCATTTTCACCGGGACCACCGGGCTGATCATGGGCTTCGCGGCCCGGCGATGGCACACCGGAGTTTCCATCCTGGCCTTCTTCGTGGGACTGCTGCCGGCGATGTTCCTGCACAACCGGTGGAACAGCATGGGCAACGGCTTCCTGGTGGACTACATCGTGGTGCAGGTGCCCATCTTCTGCCTCGCGGTTGCCGGGATTGTTGTGCTGCGGGTGGCGGAAAAGCGGCTGACCAGGCAGCGGCTGCTTGAGTATTCCGCCGCGGGCTGGTTTACGCCGGCGGAGGTCGAATTGCTGGGTACCATTGGCGGGCGGCGGACCGTGCTGAACTGGGCCGCCGGATACGGCAAGAAACAACAGATGAAGGACTTCCTCAGGGCAGCCACGGTGCTGGCCAATATCCGGCAGCGGATCCTCAGCGGCCGCGATGTGCAGCTCCACCAGGCTGAGGAGCGCAAGCAGCTCCAGCGGGTATTGGCACTCCGGGCAGCAATTGTCGCCTAGCCCGTACCGGGGTGCGCCGGGTTCCTTCGTCCCGTCCCGGGCTTGTTCGCGGAACCGGACCTTGCAGGTTCTGACCCGCGAACAGGACAGAATTCGACGGCGGCCGGCCGCCGTAACGCATGAAGGCCGCACCCCTCAGGGTGCGGCCTTCATGGCTGGTTCGTGGGTCAGGCCAGCAGCGACGGCTTCAGCTGCTGCAGGCGGCCCAGGAGCCCGTTGATGAACTGGGGCGACTCGTCCGTGGACAGGGTCTTGGCCAGGGTCACGGCCTCGCTGACGGCGACGCCATCGGGGACGTCGTCGTTGTAGAGGAGCTCCCAGGTGCCGATGCGCAGGATGATCCGGTCTACCGAAGGCATGCGCTCCAGGCTCCAGCCCTGCGAATAGGTCTCCAGGAACTCGTCAATGGCTGACTGGCGGGACACCACGCCCTCGACGATTTCCAGGGTGTAGGGGTTGACGATCTGGTCGGTCTTTTCGCGCCGTGCACGGAGGACGTCAAAGGCGGAAACGGAGCGCTGCTCGGCTTCAAAAAGAACGTCCAGTGCCCTGCTGCGGGCTTTACCGCGTGCGCTCACTACTCAGAGACCCGGCCGAGGTAGCTGCCGTCGCGGGTGTCCACCTTGACCTTGGTGTTGTTTTCGACGAACAGCGGAACCTGGATCTCGTAGCCGGTTTCCAGCGTGGCCGGCTTGGTGCCCGCGGAGGAGCGGTCGCCCTGCAGGCCGGGCTCGGTGTAGGTGATTTCAAGGACAACGCTCGGCGGCAGTTCGATGTACAGCGGGTTGCCCTCGTGGATGGCGATGTTGACCATCTGGTTCTCGAGCATGAAGTTGGTGGCGTCGCCCACGGTGGCGCCGGAGACGGTGATCTGGTCGTAATCCGAGGTGTCCATGAACACGAAGTCGGCGCCGTCCTGGTACAGGTACTGGTAGTCCCGGCGGTCAACCGTGGCGGTTTCGATCTTGAGGCCGGCGTTGAACGTCTTGTCCACAACCTTGCCGGACATCACGTTGCGCATTTTCGTTCGCACGAAAGCGCCACCCTTACCGGGCTTGACGTGCTGGAACTCGATGATGTTCCAGAGCTGGCCCTCGAGCTTCAGGACCGTTCCGTTCTTAATGTCGTTCGTGGTTGCCACTGGGTTTCCTTAGGTTTCTCAGTCTGGCGCGTGGTCAGACGTTCTATGCCGGGCAGTCCGCCGCATGGCGTGCCTGCACGTTTTTGTCAAAGATCCGGGGAGCTGGGAAAAAAAATTCAAAAACCATTCTACCGGCAATTGGACGCGGACTTCCCCGGCGGCCCAAAGCGGGGTCTCAGCAGGCCAGGTCCAGTACATCCCGCGCGCGCTGCAGGGCAACGGTCGACGAGTAGATCAGCGCCGCATCAGCGGACTGTGCCACGCGCAGGTCCAATGCCCGGGCGAAGGATTCCACGGCAGCGGAGGTCTGCCCGGCCGTGTACTGGGTCTTGCCGAGGAACTGCAGTGCCAGGGCTTCCTTGGGGGTGCCCTGGACCTCGTGCAGCAGCTGGCGGAACAGCTCCACAGCCCTGTCCAACCGGTTCGAAACCCGCAGGACCTCTGCCTCGAAGGCACGCAGCCGGAAGGATTCAGGATCCTTGAACCTGGCTTCGGCCAGCAGTTCGGCAGCTTCTGCCCCGTGGCCCTCGACCAGCAGTACAAAAACGTGGTCGGCAGGATCCGTGGAGGCCGCAAGCGCTTCCCGGCACGCATCATCATTGACGATTTGCGGGAGCAGGGTTTCAGGGTTGATCCGGATTCCCGGGAAGCCTGCTTCGGGCCATTCGGCGGTGCCTTCCATGTCGCCCTGCATCAGGAAGCGACTTCCTGGTAGGCAGCGAACAGGAGGGACGTGTCGGGCACATCCAGGATGCCCGGCTTGGCCACACCATCCAGCACGACGAACCGCAGCAAGTCGCCGCGGGACTTCTTGTCCCGCCGCATACCGTCCAGCAAGCCCTGCCACCGGTCCCGCCGGTAGGTGACCGGAAGCCCAAGGCCTTCGAGGATACTTCGGTGCCTGTCGGCGTCGGCATCGCCCAGGCGGCCCACGCTGCGGGCGAGTTCCGCGGCGAACATCATGCCGACGGAAACGGCGGCGCCGTGCCGCCACGAGTAGCGTTCCACCAGTTCGATGGCGTGGCCCAGGGTGTGGCCGTAGTTGAGGATTTCGCGGAGCCCGGATTCCTTGAGGTCTTCGGAGACCACCTTGGCTTTGACAGCGATGGCACGTTCAATGAGCTCGCGGAGCGTCTCGGACCGCGGATCGGTGACCGCGGCAAAGTCCTTCTCCACCAGTTCGAGGATGGCGGGGTCCGCGATGAAGCCGCACTTGACTACTTCGGCCATGCCGGAAATGAGTTCGTTCCTGGGCAGGGTGTCCAGGGTGTCCAGGTCGGCCAGGACAGCTGCGGGCGGGTGGAAGGCGCCCACCAGGTTCTTGCCTTCGGCAGTGTTGATGCCGGTCTTGCCGCCGACGGAGGCGTCCACCATCCCCAGCAGGCTGGTGGGCATGTGGATGACTTTGACGCCGCGTAGCCAGGTGGCGGCCACGAAGCCGGCCAGGTCGGTGACCGCTCCCCCGCCGACGGCGACGATGGCGTCTGACCTGGTGAAGTCGTTCTGGCCCAGGACCTGCCAGCAGAAGGCGGCAACCTGGATGTGCTTGCCCTCTTCGGCGTCAGGGATTTCCGCGGTCAGTGCGGTGAAGCCTGCGGATTCAAGGTCATCGCGGACGGTGTCGCCGGTGAGGCGCAGGGCCCGGGGGTGGATGACCAGCACGCGCCGCACCCGCTCCCCCAGGATTTCCGGAAGGGTTCCCAGCAGGCCCCGCCCCACCACAACGTCGTAGTTGTTGGCTGCGGATTCACCGGTGACCTTGATGACTGTTGATGAGGTGTTCACTTTTCAACTTCCTGTTTGGCAGCTGCGTAGTTGTGCAGCGCTGCTTCCAGCCGGTTGCCGAGCTCGGATACCGAGCCCTGGCGCACGTCCAGGGTGATGTCTGCAAGCCTCTCGTAGACCGGCTTGCGGGCGGCGAACATTTCTGTCCACCGCCCCATGGCGTCCCCTGCCAGCAGGGGGCGCCCGGAGTTGCGGGCAATGCGGGCAGCAACGGTATTCGCATCGCATTCGAGGTAGACCACTGTGCAGCGGCCAATCAGCTGCTGCGTTCCCGAGTCCAAAACAGCGCCCCCACCCAGTGAGATCACCGTGGCCGTGCCTTCGGCCGCTTCAACGGTGGAGGCAACAGCACGGGCCTCGATCTCGCGGAAGGCGCGTTCGCCCCGGCCGGTGAAGATGTCGGCGATGGAGCCGTGGCCCGCCACGATCACGGCATCCGTGTCTACGAACGGTGCACCGAGTTGTTGGGCCAGTTGCTGTCCGATGGCGGATTTGCCCACGGCCATAGGGCCGATCAGGACGATCGGCCGGTTACCGACGGGCCCGATACTGCTCTGGGCGGGCACTACTGGCCGATCGAGTCCAGGGACGCCGGAATGTTGTCCAGGTAACCCTTGATGTTGCGGGCGGTCTCTGCCACGGAGTCCCCGCCGAATTTCTCGGTAACGGCTTCGGCCAGGACCAGGGCCACCATGGCCTCGGCAACCACGCCTGCGGCCGGAACGGCACAGACGTCAGAGCGCTGGTGATGGGCCTTGGCCGGTTCGCCGGTGCTGACGTCGATCGTTTTCAGGGCACGGGGCACCGTGGCAATCGGCTTCATCGCGGCGCGGACACGCAGGACGTCCCCGATGCTCATGCCGCCTTCAATGCCGCCTGCCCTGTTGCTGGTACGCACGATCCGGCCGTCTTCATCCCGCACGATTTCGTCGTGGGCCGCAGAGCCGCGGCGGGCAGCAGTCCGGAATCCGTCGCCCACTTCCACGCCCTTGATGGCCTGGATGCCCATGAGGGCAGCAGCCAGGCGGGAATCCAGCCGGCGGTCCCAGTGGACGTAGCTGCCCAGTCCGGGCGGCAGGCCGTACGCCAGGACCTCCACCACGCCACCCAGGGTTTCGCCTTCCTTGTGGGCGGCGTCCACCTCGGCAACCATGGCGTCGGAGGTTTCCCGGTCGAAGCAGCGCAGTGGATCGGCGTCCAGGGCGATGACATCTGCCGGCTCCGGGAGCGGCCGGCCGTCGGGAACGGATACGCTGGCGATGGACACGGTGTGGCTGACGAGCTCGATGCCGAGGTGCTTGAGGAACCGGGCGGCGACGGTACCCATGGCCACCCGGGTGGCGGTCTCGCGGGCGCTGGCACGTTCCAGTACGGGACGGGCTTCATCGAAGCCGTATTTCTGCATGCCGGTGAAGTCCGCGTGGCCGGGACGCGGGCGCGTCAGGGGCGCATTTCGCGCCTGGTCTGCAAGCAGTTCCGGATCCACCGGATCCGGCGCCATGATCTGCTCCCACTTGGGCCATTCGGTGTTTCCCACCTGGACAGCTACGGGACCGCCCTGGGTCACACCGTGCCTGACGCCGCCCAGGATGGTGACGACGTCCTGCTCGAACTTCATCCGGGCACCGCGGCCGTATCCGAGGCGGCGGCGGGCCAGGGAGTCAGCGATGTGCCCGCTGGTGATTTCAACACCGGCGGGGACGCCTTCAATAATTCCCATCAGAGCCGGACCATGGGATTCACCGGCAGTCAACCAACGCAACATATCTTCCATCCTGCCACGTAGGGCGGTTACAAAGCCCGTCGGGGAAGGCCGACTGAGGCGCACATCACATCTATGACAGCTGCGTTAACGTCATCCCCGCGGCCTGTGAAAAGGCGCACCTGTTCCACTGCCTGGTACAGCAGCATCTCCAGTCCGGGGACCACCGCACCGCCGCCCGCCTGCCATACGGAGGCGATCAGGCTGGGCCAGGGGTCGTAGGCAACATCCAGGAGGACGCCCGGGGTTGCCGTTTTCAGGGCGGCTATCTCGGCGGCAAGGCCGTCCGCCGCCCGGGGCGGCAACGTGGAAATGACGACGTCGGCAGCAGCCGTGGGCAGCACGGCTTCGGCCAGCGTCAGCACCTCAAGGTTGACGCCGGCGTTTGCGGCCGCTGTACGGACGTCTGCAGTGCGGGCAGGGTCCCGTACGAAGATCTGCACACGGCTGGTTCCGAGCTCCCGCAGTGCGGCGACCGCGGACGCCGCGGTGCCTCCGCCGCCGAGGATGACTGCGGAGGGTGCGGTAGTCGCTCCCGCCTGCCGGAGGGCATTGACTATTCCAGCCACGTCCGTGTTGGAGCCGATGGCCCGCGGCCCCTGTCCGTTGTCCTCAAAGGAAACGGTATTGACCACGCCGAGGGTCCGGGCGATGCCGCGGACCTCGTCCACATGGTCCAGCATGGCGGTCTTCAACGGCATGGTGACCGAAAGTCCGCACCATCCCCGTTGGTGGCGGACCTGCCCCATCAGGCCCGGAAGGAGCTGCTCGGTGACGTCGATTGCCGTGTAGCTGATGTCTGCATCCAACTGCCGGTAGGCAGCAAGATGCAGGGCCGGGGACTTTGAATGGCTGATCGGGTGCCCCAGCACTGCGGCCCGCAGGGTCATGTGCAGCGGCCCGCGTTCGCCCGGCACCAGGAGTTGTACTGCTCCACGTAGACATTGTGTTCGGCCAGGGTTTTGGCGAACTTGGTCTCTTTGGTGTCCAGGTTGACCGTCACCCAGAAGAGGTAGTCGTTGGTCTTGGGCCTGGCGGCGGCGTCGATGGCAGTCTTGCCCGGCGAGCCGATGGGTCCCGGAGGCAGCCCGGGGTTCGCATACGTGTTGTACGGGTTGGACTTGTCCTGGCGCTGCTCGTCCGTGAAGTTGTAGCTCTTCGTCCCAAGCCCGTACGTGACGGCCGAGTCGACCTGCAGGAAGCCGCCGGTCTGGTCGTTGGGCTTGAGCCGGTTGTAGATGGCTCCGGCGACGTCACCGTATTCGGCCTGGCCGCCTTCGGCCTGGACAATGCTGGCCACGATCACGGACTGGTACTGCTTGGCAGGATCGGTGATGCCCTGGGACACCAGCTCGTCCACGGTCACCTTGACCAGGGCCTGCAGGATGTCCTTCGCGGACGTGCCCAGCGGGAAGCGGTGCTCGCCCGGCGCAAGGTAGCCCTCCAGGTTCTTGGCGTTTGCCGGCAAGCCGAACTGCGCCGGCTCGTTGCTGAGCGCCTGGAGTTGCTGGATCGATATGCCGGAACCTTCGGAGATGGCCTGGAGGGACTCATTGACCCGCAGGCCCGCACTGAGGGCGAAGTAGATCACCTTGCCCTTGTCCTGGCCAAGGAGGACGTCGACTGCGTCCTTGTTCTTCATTTCAGACTTGAAGGTGTAGTCACCCGGCGCCAGCGTGCCGCCCGAAGCGCTGAACGCCTGCAGGAACGTGTCAGCGTTGGCCACGACGCCTTTGTTTTCGAGGTCCATGGCCACGGACCGGGTGCCTTCCCCGTTGTCCACGGTTACCTGGACCTGGCCCGAGCCTGGGCCCGGGAAGTCGCTGGCTTTGGTGCTGCCGAGGAGGGGTTTGAGGAACTGCGCACCAACGGCCACGGCGGTAACGAAAACGGCGAGGGTGAGGAAAAGCGCCAGCAGCCGGCGGCGGCGTCGGACCTTCTTGGAGGGCCTGCCCACTACCTGGGTTGCCGTTGAACCGGCGATAAGGTTATGCGCTGCGGTATCGGCATGGTGCACGTCCTCCGGGTGGCCGGTGTGGTGGCCGGCCTCTTCGGCGTGGAGGCCGTGGTGGTAGTCGGCGTCGCCGTGGGCCGGACCGTAATGGGCGTTGTCGTGGTACTCGTGACCGTCCGGGTACTGGGCCGGGTCAGCGTAGTGCGGGTCTCCCGCGTACTCATGAACGTCAGTCGCCGGGTTTTCCCCGGCCGCATGCAGGTCCTGGTGGTCGTCGGCAGCGAACACTTCGCCGTGCCGCGACCCGGGTTCGTGGGGGTCACTCACGTTGTCCGCGACGGGTTCAGGCTGCTCAGGCGCACCGTGTGCGGCGGGGTCCTGCTGTGCGGCACCATGGTGACCTCCGTCGTCGGGCGTTCCGTTGCCAGGTATCCCGTGGTCAGGCGTCCTGTTGTCCGGGGCTGTTTCCTGGATGGAAGGGGGCACGGCCGGTGCGGCCGGCAACGGCGCTGCGGCAGTGGGGCCGGTGGCCGGCTGCGCAGGGACGGCGGGAGGATCTGCGGGCTGCGGGGGCACGTCGGCACCAGTCTCGTAGGCCTGCTCAGGGACAGCGCCCTGGCCGCCGGTGTCGAGGCTCTTTTCCCGTGCCCGGATCTCCTTGCGCGTCAGTGGCCTCCCTCCCCCGGAGTCCAGGGGCCCTGA
>Ga0308160_10002729_pt1 | contig 20743 bp, 28 predicted proteins | sample PhyFR1_FD_201036 | JGI IMG/M metagenome (GOLD analysis project Ga0308160, IMG submission 201036) | Phyllosphere microbial communities from UC Gill Tract Community Farm, Albany, California, United States - DLSLF.R1 | ecosystem: Host-associated > Plants > Phyllosphere > Unclassified | place: USA...
AGGCAACTCGCATGTAAAGCTAAGCAGCCGGTCCGCCCGGCAGAATTCCGCTCGATTCATTATGCCGCATATCCCCCGCTGCTACCGAGTCGGCGTCCATGACGAGAGTCGTTCTCTGATAGAGACGTGAGATCTGGTAGTTGACGCTCGCTTGAGTGCATGCCAGGCTTGTAACTTTCTTGTTCGAGTACAAATCTAGTTGTGAAAAGAGCTGCGCGAGGTGCTACGACGGACCAGCACCCACCCCATGGGGTGTTCCCACCCCTCCCGGAACAAGGCTTCTCGCGCGCCAATGCAAGAAACGGTGAAGTCAATAAATAGTACAGTCTTGGAGGGCAGCGCATCGGAATTATCTCATGCTGTATCTTTCGACTGCTCCGAACATATATACGTTAACAAGGATGCAGCGCCAGTGGCGGCGGTCGACCCACTCCCAGGCATCCTCGATGGAACAGAGTGTGTATCCGGTGAATCACCTTCCCACAAATCCGCGAGCGCCTTCATCTGATCTCTAGTGATGACACTCCTACTGCAATCTTTGATTTCGCCTGCCTCGTCAACTACCCATTTCGAAGCCTCGCCGACCTCTCCGCGGACCATACAATTCGCATCCACCCCAACTTGCGCTGAGTACATGTATGTTGTGGTCTTGCATCCGCCGGCAGTCCTTTCTCCTTTTATTGTCTCTTCAAACCAGAGCCCCATTTCATCTGGCTTCTCGTCATTGGTCCAGACCCCACGGCTGAGCGATTGACCGGTACCTTTGTCTTTCGTCGAGTACACAGTGCCTCGTCTTCCATCTGGGGTCTGGAATTGCCGTTTGATATCGGCAGTTTGATTGTAGTCGTCGTCTTTGAAGCTGAGCTGTTCGAGTGCTTGGTTGGACGGATGATCGCATGGACCGAGACTCGCAGCCGATCGAGGTGGGCTCCCATGTCTTGCTCGACGGCTCCCTCCTGGTCGTGGCATGAGTGATATGTGTTGGGGTGATTGTTTGTTAGTATATGGGTTGTGAGTGAGATGGCAGAGTATGTGGAAGATAGTGTTGTGGAGGGAAAGAGAGAAAGGGGAAGGTGCGTATCCCTTTTAACCTTTCCAGTGGACTTCTGCTTTCTGAGATCCCTTCACGCCCACAGCACATGAAAGGTGAGCACCTATAGCACCGTTCGGCGATTCATCAAGTGGCGTCTGTGCGATCAAAGGAATGGCCTAGGCCTCTGTCTCTCCAGCATATTCCTCGATGGTTTGGCTAAGAGAATACGGAAAGCCTCTCACGGCGTCGAGGCATCTGGTATTTGTCACGTGTTTCTGATTCCGGGTAAGCCGGTTAAAAGTCGTGTTAGCCGGGATGGAAAGCTGTATCTGTTCGATTCACTCAACCCTCTGTCTCTTGCATCTTATTGTTATCATATTAGTCTATACTATATCAACAGACTACTCTAGCATCACCCTCTGCTTCCAATCAATAATCAGAGTCATCATCAACACATCAGAGAATCAAACAACTATACCCCACCACGATGGCGTTCCCAAGACCTAAACCTAATACCGTGAGTACCACCCCGACATTCAGATCGGCGATCGCTAACCCATCCAGATGGAGACACTCGCTATGGTATGTGTCTTCTCATGGCTATCGATCCGCCATAGCTGCTAAGCTGCCCTACGAGCTCACAGCTGATCATATCAGGAACGAGTTGACCCTCCTTTCCATATCCGAAAAATTTCTGCCATCCTCCACGGCTCTGAAAAGGCTTTGGCACTCAAGGAGAAGTTTATGCACGAGGTAAGCTCAACTAATCGAGGCTTTGGATAGGATCTGATACTGTAGATTGCCCGTCATCCTGCGTTCAAGCTATCCGATATCCACGATATGACCAAGGACGAGTTGAGAGAAAGGACCATGGAGAAGGTGAGCTACCATACTCCTGGGTGGATTAAGCTGATGACTAGTTCGCGTCCATGGTATACTTCGTTACGACTGAGTCATTAGAGGTGTTTACCTTACGGATGGAGGTATGTATCTTTTATCATAACGTCCGTGTGCAACTAATTGTATAGCTTATCGGTATGGCTGATCCATCCTTCGCGACCCGTTTCGGTGTCGCCTATGGTCTTTTCCTAGGTGCTCTCAGGAGTGGAGCCACTCCCAATCAATTCAGTGAGCCCACCAAAACCAGTCCACGAGATTTAACGTTAACAATATAGGCTATTGGATGGACCAAGGAGTCCTCGGCATGAACGGTGTCATTGGTTGTTTCGCCATGACCGAGCTCGCTCACGGTTCCAACGTCGCTGGATTAGAGACAACCGCTACTTTTGATCATGATACCGACGAGTTCGTCATTCATACCCCTCACCTCGGGGCTACCAAGTGGTGGATTGGAGGAGCTGCTAGTACAGCTACCCACGCTGCTGTATTCGCTCAGATGATCATTGACGGCAAGAGGAAGGGTGTCAAGACTTTCATTACTCAGCTCAGAGATACCAAGTGAGCCAGCTGTAGCATTCAATGTATCGTAGCTGACAAACAGATCATTCACTTTGCTCCCCGGAATCAACATTGGTGATATCGGAAAGAAAATGGGACGTGATGGTATCGACAATGGTTACATCCAGGTCAGCTAGCTGTTGACTGTGTATGATCATAGCTAATCCCCAGTTCACATATGTCCGAGTCCCTCGTGCTCACATGCTTATGAAGCACACTCAAGTCGCCCGTAACGGAACGGTCACTGAGCCTGTGAGTGATGAACAGCTCTGTTCAAGCCATCGCTAACCTGTAGCCACTAGCTCAGCTCACATACGGTGCTTTACTCTCCGGGCGAACATCGATGGTCGGTGACTCTGCCAACACAGCCAAGAGGGCACTCACAATCGCTACACGGTACGCAGCCATCAGGCGACAGTTCAGCAGCGGCAAGGGCAAGGTATGTCGACCCGCACACTCACAAGCTCAGCTTACAAGACAGGTCGAGACTCAAATTCTGGATTACCCAATCCATCAGCGACGATTAATGGTGAGCTAAGTACCACACGTTCCTGCGAGCCACCAGCTGACCATCAGCCACTAGTCGCTCAGTCTATCGCTATGGGTTTCACCAGTATGAGGCTACAGGCCATGTATCAGGTACGTCTGAGCTGTCGACATCATGTATCTCAACTGATGTACAGGACATGACTACTGCTTTGGACCGCCTGGATCCTTCAGACGTAAGTCATTGATAGTCTCCCCATCGTACGCGACTGACGATCAGCCCAACCTGTCTGAAGTCCTAGACAAGCTCAAGGAGACTCACGCTACCTCCGCTGGATTGAAGGCATTCTGTACCTGGGCATGTCTGGACACTATCGACAAGTGCAGGCAGTCATGTGGAGGACACGGTTATTCTGCGTAAGCCTCGGTATAATATTCGATGAAGTGAGCTTACCCGGTTAGATACTCGAATTTCCCTGCCATGTATGCCGACTTTGCTGTTCAATGGTAAGCTTCCGGGCCCAGTCGTTCGTAAGTAGCTGACATGCAGTACTTGGGAAGGAGACAACACTATCCTATCCCTACAGGCCGGACGATCCCTTGTTGGAGCATGGGGAGGTAAGTCAGCTGAGGTGGCTCCGTGACAGCAGCTGATGAATAGCCGCAATCAAGGGCAAGCGCCTCGCTCCTGGTGTTCGATACCTCGGAATCAAGGGTATTCTCACCGCTAAATCCGATTCATCCCTCTCTCTCGACGATATCACCCAAGCGTTCAACTGTGTCGCCGCCAACGTCGTCAAGAAGGCTGCCGAAGAGTTTGTCGCTCTCACTAAATCCGGCAAGACCAAGGAGGAGGCCATGGAGAAATGCTCTCAGAGTCGATTTATCGCTGCCAAGCTACATACCTACGGATATATCTTTGGGATGTTCAAGGAGGCCATCGGGGACTTGGAGTCGAGCAACGAGTCCAAGACGCTAGAGACTGTTTGTAGGCTCTTTGGTCTTTGGGTTATTGAGGAGCAGCAGGGATTCTTCCTCAAGTGTGAGTCGCTAATCAGCTTGATTAGAGAGTTGACCAGAGCTGATGATAGATGCCTACTTCAATGCCGAGCAGATGGACAAGGTTCAGGCTAGTGTTGATTCCCTATGTGCCGAGGTCCGAAAGTATGCAGGTATGTCTCAGCTAGCCACTTCACCTAGGCCCAGCTGACAAGCAGTACCCCTCGTCGACTCTTTCGCGCTATCAGACCACATTATCAACTCTCCACTCGGTAAATGGGATGGATCAGTTTACGAATCCTACTTTGCCCAAGTACAGGCATCGAACCCACCGCTCAAGGAGCACCCGTACTTCAACCGATTGATCAAACCATTGTTGGATAGAAAGGATGATGTTCTCTATGATCCTGGAAGCACAATGAGCCTAGACGACGAGTTGAAGGAGATGACTGCGGACCGCAAGTCGGCCGAGGAGAAGGTCAGGAGAGAGGATTAAGTGTATTGAAGTGTTGTTTTGTTGTCGTTTCGTTTAGCATGCATATTTGTCTCCATACCATCCATGACGACGTGGAAAAAAAAGACATACGCCCAGGTTCGGGCGTAATTAGGGCACCTAGATCCCTATCCGCCGGTGATTATGCATCATTTAATTGAGGAATGGGGTCGAGGGTCAAGTAAGTAAGCAGGAATGTGAAGGCACCAGAGCGTGTGGGATTTCTTCGAAACTCGCTAGAGGAACGATATCTCCCGCTCAAGTCCAAGTGCAAAGCGTCATGCCGGTTCCAATTGAGCTTAGCCGTTCTATCCGGAATCGGCATGGACGCATTGGCATAACATAACATACCCTTGGCAGGACAAAGGAGATTGACTACATGACTAAAACATCAAGTTGAAGATCTTTGAGGAGATTTCTTGTCGATCCTTTGTCATTCGAGCTCCGTGAGAGTATAAGGGAGTGTTTGACCATCTTTCTATACTGATCCCCACATCAATTCATACTATTCCTCTTCTCTTTGTTTCTTGTATCATTACCTATACGAATATACGACCTCGATTCCGACAAATCATTAAGTTTGGCATCCCCCCGCCTTAGTAGTAAGTCCCTCTTACCTCCCCACATACAACTCTCGGGTATACTTAAATTTTTTACCGTTCCTTCGCTAAACCTCAACCCACCCCACTTGGCTGACTTGACAGCCACCCAGGGGTATATATCAATCACCGTCAACGAGAACAATAAGAACATTCAATCCTCCCATCTCAGGGTTTGTGTTCAGGAACGATCAATTCCAGGGTTTGAGTTAGTAACTTATTGTTCATGATGGATATCGATCATTCGAACAATAAAGATGATGGAGTACGTGATGCTGGAATTAGATTAGAGTCCGAGCTAGTAGATCAAGAGGAGAATATCATCAGGGGTATTCACGAGGGTGAGCAAAATGCCCTTGCCCTCGTCGGCGCCGGACCACTTTATCTCCCGAATACAAATTATGGTTTACCGGAACGAAATACGCCCGTGGTGAGTTTACTCGCTGGTCGAGTAACTTTAGAAGAAAGAAGTATTAAGTCTATTCAAGAGCACGACTCTCTATCTTATTCGCCTACCGAGCATAATTCACATTCTCGATCCAATCTCCATTTCCATAACGGCATAAACGGAGACGCCGACGGCAAGGTAATCGGCAACGACGCCAATAGGGAGGAATTAGATACGTATATACCCAAAGAGGTTGGCTTAGAACAAGGGCAAGGACAAGAACAAAGGAGTAGAAGGATATCAATCGATGATCTATTAACTGGACCTTCATCAATATCATTACCACGTATTCAATCCAATTCTGCCATTTCAACCCCTACTTCAATCTCACCGGCTACACCAGAAGATCACCAACCAAGTCCATATCAACATTATATACCTGGTTCTATCCATTCACCAGTCCCTCTCCCTTTACGACCAAGATCATCATTCGGAACCTCAGCTCGACCTATTTCCAATCGACGACCTGGCCCTATCAATACTCCTCGATCAAGGGCTTCACCATACCTCACTTCTGCGGCTCGAAACGAAGGCGTAGGATTAGGGATTAACATGTTGAATTCCCCATCTACTCCGGGGGATATGCATTCCCATTCGAATTCACCATTAGGAATGGGTCCAGCTCAATCACCAGGATCAATGTCTTCTAGAAGACGTAAAGCACCCGAATGGCCTGAATTGAAATCATCTCGATCACATTCATTCAATCAATCAACATCATCAACACCGAGGGATATGTACCAAACTCTCAAAACGCCCGCTGCACTACGAGTTCCATCTACTGCGCAATTACTATCTAGGCCTGGGGAAATACATTCACCTATGCTTATCCCTGGATCCGCATCAGGTGTCGGGCCAATGAGGAGAGGAATCCCACCATGTTCTGCACCACCACTATCGGCCAGGCTGGACACTCAATCCCCTCAAATCCCAACAACACCCAGACGAGTCCATTTATTGGATGTACCAAGAGCAAAAGTGATTAGTACTTTGAACGAGAGAGCAGGGAAATACTGGTTCGACCCATCTTCATCAGATTGTAGGATCTGTAAGTCCATTCATCTCATTTATATTATCAACGTGAAGGGGGACTAATGAAAGATGTCCCTATCCCACCTAAGAAAGCAGGCCCATTATCACCGGACGGAACGGGTGAACAGTTAGAGGCAAAGACGAGTAGTTGGCCACCTGCGCCTGATTGTCCGAATCATGTAGAGGGGATCACAGGGGAGGAACGGAATGTGGTCAATACGAGATCTCATTACAAGTCCAGAAGAGGTAGCCAGCCTGATCAAGAGGATCTTCCGGTAAGTCCTTCTCCTTCCTCTTTTTCCCCTCCCATTCTCGCTGTCTGTGAAGAAGAGAGTAGTAGCTAATCCCCAGGTCCTAGTATTCCACATTCACCGAGATTACCTAGTCACTCAATCTGCCCTTCTTCGTCAACTCCTCACTGCAACATCTCCTTCACGGCCTACATTCCCCCAATCTCCCAATACACCCCAAGCCCGTTCTTTCCCCGCCCCTCTCCTCCGTATGCCAAAAGAGAAAACAATGAGAGGATCAAGAGTCCTACCCCAAAGAGATGGGGAGCCTGTATCAATCTACATGCCTATTCCAGATCCTGCTTCTTTCGGTCTAGTCCTTCATTGGCTTTACTGGTATGTCACTTCAATTGAGTTTGGATAAGAACTGATGATTTAGGGGAGATACACCTACCCTCGAACGTGCTTTATCACAAGGTCTAGCCACCTGGCAGGGGGTAGTCAAAAATATCGAATACTTGGCACTTGACGATTCTATAAAGAGAGTCATTGGGAAATGGTGGAGAACATGGGTTAAAACAGATGTAGGGCGTCGATCGGAACAAGTAGATAGGAAACCTAGTGTTTCAGATACAGAGGTATCGAAGAGGAGGGGATTTAGTGTAGAGAGTGAAAGTACGGATGAAGAGAGAGAGGAAGATGGGATGGAAGTTGATTTACTTGATGGTATTGTTGTCAAGGAGGAAGATGATGGGGGAGTTGGGGAATTGTTGAAGAATCTGTAGAGACTGTTGTTTAGAGTAGGTTAGTCATTGTCGAATTTGGACATTATATTCATCCTTGATGGATTGTATATGTACTTCATGTATCTTACATCCGTGAAAAACCATCGATGCAATGACGGTCTCGGAATACAGTATCTTTGTCGCCTGTCTGACACTCTGGATGACATAGTCCTTGAGTCGCTGCACTTCCTGGCGGGTGTGATCTCAGAGCCCTCAACCTAGTCCTCCTCGACCTTCAACCCGCGCCTCTTCCTCCACATCCCAAGTCCATCCTTGAACAACCTCAAATCAGTTCCCCTACTCTCAACAAGACACATGGTAACCCCAAGACTCTCCACTTCAAAATTCCGATGTTCATCATCAAAGAATAGCTGAGGGTCAGTATCTTTTCCTTCTCAGATGGAGCCGAGTTGAGGAAGGATGGAAGGAGAGAAGGAGGGAAGGAAGAGGGACGTACCATCTGCTCATATGGGATTCCTGTACGTCTGTGGATTTCTCTAAAATGGCGTAATTTAGATCCGGGATATATCTCCATCTGTCATCAGCTCACTTCTAAACCAAGGCATAGGTGGGAGGATTTAGTTGCCTGAATGTAGGAGTTGAGTAGAGGAAAGACGAGGGATAGGGATATAGGCGGGGTACTTACTGTATTGAAGTATTCGATTGATTTCATAATCTTCCCATTCTCATCGGGGATCAATAACATTCCTAAAGCTTCTCTCGCACTTTCATTAGCCCTTTTCAATATATCCCCGTGAAGCCTATTCTTGACGGGAGAATGGAGAGAGAAGGACATACAGCTCAGGAGCAGAAGTACGTGATGCAGCTGCAATATGGATCTTTCGTTTCCTCAATTCCGCCAGGATAGTTGGTACTTCCCTATAAAAACCTAGATCTTGACCGCGTCTGATGATTAGCTCTGGTACCCCCCGTGGAGACTGACCTATCAACCAAGGAATTCACTGTATCCCCTTTCCGTTTAAGTGGGGGCGTGATATGTGTCTTACGATATTAGCTATGACATTTGACAGTGTTGCTTAGCTTACATCAATCCAAAGATCCCATAATGTATAACTATCATCAGCTACCTCATTCTGCCCATAAGGAGACTTACTCCAAATCAAAGACCACACAAAGAGGAAACGCCTCCGGACTCTCTTTTCCAACTACCTTCCAACCTCCCTCTGGCTCAATCACTTCTTGGGCTTTACGGCGAGGCATAATTCCTCCGTGTAGTGAAATATAACTTAAATTCGCCGATCCGAGGATTATAGAGACAGCTGTGAGGTAGCGTAGGGGATATATTGTGATTGCGATGTGATGTAGTCAGCTTGGTCATTGATTGATAGACTTTTGAAGTGGATGGAGACTCCGGTTATGACGCAGTTTACCAGTTTACCAGTTCATGAGTACCGGGTCTCTTGCTATACTGAAGATACAGTCCAGTGATAGATCAAATAGATAACGTGGAGCAAAAGATGTCCGCTCAGAAGCCTGAACAAGGTATTTGTCCACCGTCAGGGGTTTGATAGGGAGTGAAATCTGACATACAGTCGTACCGGTCGAGAATGACCACCAAGAAGATGAGGATGATGATGAGTACGCAGATGACAATGAGGTGAGTAGGTGTTCATCCCATCTTAAACCCTCTATACTTCATCATAAAAGAGAGCAACAGCTAACCACATGTTTCTACATTTCGAATTCACACGAATCACTCCATCCCTCATCTTACACCACACGTGCACATTCAGGTCGGCGGAGAAGCTCTAGCAGACAACGACGACGATGAAGACGATAGTGAAGCAGGAGACCTGAACCCAGCTCTAAACGAAGAAGAAGAAGACGATTATAGCTCAGAAAACGAGTCACTCGAAGATGATGAAGAGGAAGGTGATGAAGACGAGGATGACGATGACGAGGAAGAAGAGGACAAAGATCTTTTAAAGACTTTTTACTACGTACGTCCCCAAATCACTGAAATGACTGATTGGGATAGGCAAAAGAATCTGAATTGGTAAAAGATGAAGAGGGTGATAAGACTTTTGAAGCTGGAAAACCTGTTAGTGCACCTGCCACTGCCACTGCGAAAGGCAATGGAACTGGTGTTGCTGCTCAAGTAGCTCCCAAGGGTCAAGCGGAGGGAACAAAGAGGAAAGCAGATGAGACAGATGGAGTTGATGGGACTGCAGATACAAAGAAATTAAAGGCTTAGGGTTCATACAGTGATTCATGGAAATGACTGCTGGAAACGAAGTAAACATTATGGAGAGTTGGAAGGATTGTATCTGATACGAATGCAGTGTCTGCTCTATTCGACTGATCGTGAGATATACTTACTACTCATAAGCAGTACTAACTCAGTGCGTAGAAGTTGAATCAACCCCACGCATCAAGGATACCTCGTCATCACAACACACACACACACACAATATACTCCGGCCAGTTCATCAACAAGTTCATTATTCGCCCTCATTCATTCTCCAATTTATTGCCCCCACCCTCCCTCGTATACGGATTTATCAAGCAAGCAAGGATAAAGCAATCATGCAACGAACTCAAGGTTATCAACAGCATCGGACACAATATCAGAACCGGAATTATTGCTGTGAAGGTCATATGATCATTGGATTCATCTTATCGTTAGCATCAGCTATACTCTTGTATGTCTTTCTCCACTTCTAATATCTCCATTCGATGCTAGGAAAAATGGAGAAAAGAGGAAGGATGGACTGACGATCAGAACACTGGTATCCCTCTCCACACCGTTGATCAAGCAAATCACATTCCTAAACACCCCATTATATCATTATGGCGCATTTGGATATTGTCCAACAGAAGGAGAATGTATCCATGCAACTGGATACTCGACAGGACCGGAGATAAGGGAATGGATGACGGAAACTACAGCTTTGTTTCCAGTTGGTACGTCCCCTTTACAATCATGCACCAATGGATACGACGTTGAGAAATGTACTGATGAGTAGCCGCTGTACTTATGTTTATAACCTGGATAACCGTCATTCTGGGGATGTGTAATGTAGGTATATTATCATGGGAACCGAAATTATATCGTACTTTTGCAGTAAGTCCGATCTGTCCTTGCTTCAATACTCTCAATCCGGGCAAATCACAATTGGGGGCGTAATTGCAGGAGACTGAGCAGGAAGAGGAGACTAATCAGAAAGAAGAGGAAGGTTATGAATAAGAAAGAGTACTAATGCCAGATCCTCGGTACACTCATTTCCATAATTGCTGAAATCTTCGCTTTGGCATTATGGGTGAATGCCCGTCAAAAGTTTCTTGCGGATGTTATTAAAGTGACTTATGGAAGTGCATTATGGATGGGTTTGGCAGCTTGTGTTCTTGCCTTTATAGGGTGAGTGCAACTGAATGATTGAACTGGAAAGAAAGATGAACTGATGAGTAGGATGTGTATTGGTGGACCTGCTTTTGCTGGGCATCGGATGTATTCTGCACATCAAAGCGTTGCGTATAACGTCTAGAGTCAAGTTGTAGTTGTTGAGTACTTATGAGGATTAGTATCATGCAATATCGTACCTGTATCTGTCCTGCGGTAGCAGTCACCAATACATAACCCAACTCGTCATATTAATACAAACCCAGACCCCCCACCGCCGTCCACCACCTCCTCAACCCCAGCCTTCACTTGCTAAGCCTCAACCTCTACCTCTCTCTTCTTCAAAACAAGAGGTTCACCCTTGACTCGCTGCCAGACGTCGAAAACATCTTCTACGACTGTCTCGAAGTGGGATGTGGCGTCGTATGATTTGGTTATGAAAATGTTTTCATCTGTTCCTGGGGATGTTGGGGCGTAGAGGGGGGTAATGGAGATGAACCTGGATGTCAGCGGGTGCTAATAGACTTGAGAAGAAAGGGAATTGCAAAAAGGAAGAGGGGAGTTGGGAGGGGAAAAGAAGAAAGAGGTGAGGAGAAAGACGTACTTGTCAACAACAGTTCCGAGGAGCTGGAGACCTGGGAGGATCTCTCGCTCTGGAACAGAGGTCTCGACGATGGTAGAAACCTCTGCAATCCAAACATCCTTGGCTGCTACATTGTGCGAAGCAGATACAGCCGCAATGTAGATATCTGCCATCAGCTTACATCATTGAAGGTAGTAAAAGGGGCTCACCATTCTTCCTTCCAACCTGGTTCTGAGGAATGATAATCTGGGCAGAATCGGAATCATCAGTCCCAGGAATAGGGTGCTTGAGGATACAAATCGCCCTAATGACTTTCCCAGTTTCAACAACCCTAACTTTGCCACCTTCCTCCATTTCTTTCCCAGCACCGAAATAAGATGGATCACCAATAACTCTTTTGGCCCTTACGGTTTCACCACCCGAAGTGACTCCTGTGAATTTCCCATCTTCCCCTACGTTGACCGATTCAATCTTTCGGTCGAGCATGTAGGTTCCTCCGTAAATTGCGGAGAGACGGGCGAAAGCTTGGGGTAATTCACCCAATCCGTAGAGTGGGTAGATGTAGGGTGATTTACCGTATCGTGCCATGGATCGAGTGTAGAGGATGATTCGGTCTACAGTTGCTCGAGCGGGTTTGGTAATGTAGCTGATTGTCAGCTTAGCCTGGTTATCCGGAGGATTGGGCAGCTTACTCGTCATCGAGCCAGAGGGCCATGGCGTGACCGACAAAGTCTTGAGTTCCGGCTTCGAGACCGAACTTGGTGTAAACCTCCTTCATGGAGCACTTGTTGATGTCCAATCCTGCTCATCAGTTTTCGTCCATACTGCTCAAGCTGAGCTGATATCGCTCGCGCTTTGCGCTCGCAATAAACTCACCCTGGTGGGTAGCAGGATCCTCCTCCTTCCAGTTCTGAATGTACAAGAAGAAATTCCTAGCTCTTCTCTTTTCAAACAAACCCATCAAAGGACTTCTAACAGCTTCCATCTCTGTCGAGGGCACCTTTGAGATCCGTCCATCCCTGAATACGTATGATCCAGCAACAACCTTGAATTCAAGGTATCGGATAACATCGGTATGAACCAGCATCCTAGTCAATTCACCAGAGGATAAGATGAATTTGGGAACCAGATCCACGGCGTAATCTCGATCACGACCTAGGTTGAGGTTCGCGGGGGGTGCAGTTCCTCGGAACTTTTGGTAGAGCTACATGTCAGCGGGGTGTCGCGTAGTCATGAATGACGAAAGATCAAAGAGGACGTACCTGGGTGAGATTGAGACTGGCACTATCTCCACCGTAGTAGTCGTTCCTGTCCATGTGCAAGACTTTCTGTCCATCGACAGAAAGGAGTCCAGAGAGGATACATTCGGTAAGACCGGTTCCCTATCTATGAGCTTGGTCGCGACTGGAGGGTGGGTGAGGTCAGCTTACAAGAACCAATACCTATATGTCAGCTGGTGTATCAGGCGTACCTCACAGCTGGTACTCACATCGTATTCTTCATCCATTGTTGTTATAGTTATGTAGTGATAGTAAGAGATAGAGATAGAGATACCCCTATAGACGTGTCAAGGGGGGAATGACGCGCACAGACTATCAGTTGACACGTGTTTGTGGCATTTAAGGGAGGTTGGAAGGCGGAGTAACTATTTAGCATCTATTAACGTTTGTTTTGTTCTTGGTGCTAGGTAAACATGTTGACTTGTTGACATGGCTCAAGTGGCATTCACCTTCAGGGATAGGTGATGCTCTACAGGGCACGTCGTTGTTTGGGGACTTACAAATACTAGCTGTCAAGTATTAAAACGCGAACTCTTCATCGCATACTTCTTCTTACTCTTCTATCGTACAACAACTCACAAACTCATACCTACTCCCTCTAGCAAGTCTATAACATAACTACAAGCAATCAACGAATCATGTCCGCCATCATCGAAACCCGACACTCTTCATCTCCCGTCGTGGGGAGATTTATCGCCATCCCGGGACCGAGGGACTATCTTCGTTCAAAACAACAGGCCGCCTTTTTCGGGGTCATCATGGTAGCTTACCTTACCATCGCTACTCTCATCCCTCAAGACAATGTAAAACTCAGCGACTATAACTCATTGGTCATTGAGAAGGAAGAGGACTGGGAGGATGTTCAGGACGAGGAAGCGCCATTGACGCCTGTCCAATCATGGGGCGAGTACACGAGGGTACGTCCACATCTCTTCTTTTATCACACACCTGTCTCATTGTTTTCACTACGATCTTGAGCTGACGTTCAGATGTTCTACCACATCCACTACATTGCTTATTTCCACTCGTCCATTCCCGGTCTATCATCTACAGCTACCAAAGCACTATCCATCCTTAAAAACCTCATCTTCTCCGCGGAATTCCGACAATTCGCAAACCTCGATATCACCCCAGACGCATACCTTGACAGATATCAATACAATGCCTCAGGAGCCCAACGGTATCAAGGTACCCTAGGCTCCGAATTTGAAGAACATTACGTCTGGCCAACATGCGGGGAAGAAATCAAATTAAAGGATATCCGAGTCGCCCAGCTCTGGTACGATATCAACGCTATCAAGAATCTACCCCACAAAGCTTCCGATATTGGGATGCATGGATTGGTCTTGGAGTTGCTGGAATGGTCAAGGAATGCCTGTCCGGAAATGCTTTGGCCATTGACGACGATGTTGAATCGACTCAAACTTGGACAGAAACTCGTTAATTTCGCCGATGAAATCAAGGAGCAAGAGGATACCGAGGAGGAGTGGACAGAAGATGCATCTCAGGAATCTGAGCAGGATGGAGAAAAGGAGGATGAGGAGGAAAGTGATGATTCCGACTGTGTACTTGTTTAAATCAGACTCCCGAATTTTTCATTCCAATCCGGTTCTTCTATTAGTACAAATGTATTTGTTGTTAGATCTTAAGAGTTGTATTATACATAAATGGCATATGGTATCTTATTGCGTATTTCCTCACAATTGGTCGGATGCAAAATCGATTGTTGAATTCTGCCAAGGCGATTCATATTCGCGTCAACCACTTCCCACCTTCTTCATTTGGCGAGTGTATTATTGAGTAATAAACATGTGTAAAACACCCAGGGTCAGTACCGAAACTTGTTGTGATAGATGAATAAGGTCAGGGTTGAGGTTAAACATTACATCTCATCCCGTTACCATCATCACTTCAAACTCCGCAACGCGGTTCCTCAAGCCCGCCCATTTCACCCAGTATTCCATTAAAAGATGACCATCTCATACGTAGGCAGGACCGAAGGACGGGTTTGTTATGGATCGTAGACTTCAGGTACGTCAGTAAAGACAAGGTATGGTGGGATGGTTCGGAGGACAATTTGCCTAACGGATAACACAAACATTCTACAATACCACTCTGTTATATAAGCCTCTCCATCCATCTCTCATTCCGCTTCTCCTTCATTCATTCTAACCACATTTCATCTTTCACAATCATTTCAAACCTTCAATCCCTCACCTATTTAATTATCAAATCAATCTCCACGTCACTATGCAAGTCCAAAGTCGAGAGATGGAAGCTGTCATTGCCGACCGCCTCAAACGCCGCGAACCAACGACCGCAACGGATCACCTGGTTTGTGCCAGTCTCGATTTCATCCAGCGCCACGATGGTGCTATCTTTGCTACTGTCAGGATGGTCAATCTTACCATTATGAGGTTGATGGGATGGTCTGGGCCGAATGGGTTTGGGGATATGGAGAAGGCATTGAGGGGATGCGATGAAGGGTTCAAGAGGAATGCAAACTTGGATGAGATAGAGGAGGAGTATGGAGACGCCTACTGCTCGTTCTATCGAGTAAGTCAATTTGACATACTGTACACTTGAAGTGGTGCTGACAAGTAGCGGTTGATCGAAATCCAAAAAGCCGTCGACCTAATCCCTACAAGCAAGACCATTCCAGATGGGTCCAAAGCAAAAGTGGAAGAACTGGCACGACGGTTTCCAAAGAAGGTTCTCGGTTCCCTGCTCCTCGCAGTGGATCCGGGATACTATCTCCGATGCGAATCAATTCAATCTCCTCATGACGTGTACGAGCCTTTCCTCTTCTATCCCGAGAATGTAGTCGAGGTCGAACACTTGGGCATAGATGATATATTCTACCACGGGATTCACAAAGCACTGGTCAAGCTGGAAGAAGAGGTTGAAGGTCCTTCAAAGTATACCCTGTCCGAACCCAGGCGTGTCGCTACGAGATTGATGGGATGGGTGGTTACGGCGCTTATAGGTGAACAAGTGCCATCATCGAATCGGGGAAAGAAACAGCTATACAAGAAGGTACTGAAAGAGCAGAAGGAGGAGTTGGAGCGCAAGTTTGCCCAGTAATATTTTCACATACTTATGGTATTATACTCTGGTTTACGCGTTTTATAAAAGACCTAGAAGCTTGATGTTTGTAGTGATATAATCAGTAATGATAGAGATGCGATGAAAATATGAGCACATATTTCGTAGCCTAAGTTCAGGCTACTCCGTCGCCAGATCTATGATCAGGGCGACGCCTCGATCTAGGCGGAGTGGGGTAGTAGCTGTGCAAGCGTCAAGGGCATTCACTTTGTGACCTTGAGATCGGATCGATCTGATATATGGTTTCCCGTCTGACATTCGTCACACATTGTATACATCGAGCTAATCTAATCCCGAGCAAGGATAGCACCGCTTTGAACGTCGCTCTAGGGATGGTGAAGTCGAGGTGTTACAGGATATCATACATTGGTCGATAACCAAGTACACAAGGTTCACTAAACCTGCCGCAAGAACCGATACACAAGGTGCTCACTGACCCTGCCCCAACAAACAACAGACAACAAACAAGGCTCCCTCTGACCCTGGCCCCATACAATAATACTTAAGCTCACGCACATCCTCTTTCTCCTCTTCTTATCCACTCATCTCTTTCATACCGTACTTTACCACACCTCACTAACCTACATCATGGGCAAAACCACTCCCGAGCCCCCAATATCAAACAGCCCGTAAAGAGCGGGCCTAAGCTCATGCGTCAAGCGAAGAATACAACGCACCAAGCCCAAAGGAAACCGCAATTAAACCGACAAAACTCCACCTCTGCCATTGATCTTATCCGGCGACATGATGCCCTTACGTTTGCCGTCACTTTGGCTGTTCGACTGTCCATACTAGAATTGATGAACGTTGATGGGCATTCATCGAATGTGTTTAGCATGTGGTCTGCATTCGCCAAAGAGGATGAGAAGGAGGAAGATTGTGAATTGGTCGATTGCGCCGCGAGTGAGACCTACATCTCGTTCATGAACGTAAGTCTAGATCCACAATATGATTCAGAGGTCATGCTGACGAATAGCGATTTGGAGACATTGATACTGCGTTAGATAGGATCAAAAGCTGTCCACGAATACCGCACCACGCCAAGGCGACATTAGTGAAGCTTGCCAATTCATTCAGCGGGAACGATCTATTACCCATGTTCAAATCGGTCAACCCGAACCTGTACCCTCTACCTAAAGATTACGTTGAGTACAGCCTTGCCGCGCCAGATGCCCACACTATCTTCAGAGACGAAGGAATCAAGGACTACCTTGTCGATTACCACAGTGCCGAGTGGAAGGGGCAGTTGGACCTATGTGACCTCAATATCAATCGAGTCCGATACACGCTCAATCATATCGAATCAGAGCTTGTCGACCCCAAATCATTCAAGTATGAAGCCCGAGAGATCGCCAAGAAACTGATGGAATGGGTTGTCGAAGCCAAGACGACAATTGCCCTAGATCAATGGCGAACGCAAATAGCACGATGGGGGTGGACTAGAGAAGATTCGTCAATTCCACGATTTGGGGATAGCGAGTGGCCTTTGGCCCGCGTGAGTTGGACATTCCTTGTGGTGTTAGAGTGTACTTGGATAAAGGATTTTTGTGTGTATGTTAGTATATGTTGGTAGAGTTACGTAATTGAATGAATCTTGGTTTGAACGTTCCTCTCTGTCCACTGTCCACTGTTCACTTCTCACTTTACACTATATATCTTGCGGGCAACATATAACCCCAGCTTATAGAAGCATCCCACCACTCTCTCGCCACCATACAGTGAGAAGTAAGACTTCCAACTACGCCCGACCCAATATACGCCCAGGAACCTCGATAATACGAAGGAGTGAAGATGTCGGTCCTCAATGTGAATATGCCAGAAAGAGACCTAGATCCAGAGGAAATAGATCTAGAGCAGGAAGAGGAGGATGCGTTTGGTGAGTCCCCTACAACCTCTGTTGAATGAGCGCAGGGTGTGGGAGGTATGCTGACTGATAGATTCCTCATCCAACGCTTCTTCGACTCAAACGTCAACTCTTACCTGGATTGTAAGTCTCCTCCCTCCTCCTCCCCTGTGACATACCCGTCCATATTTTGGGAGCTCATGATGGAGTTAAAGCTGACAGACAGAACTGGTATACATCATTACCGGGCCACGATTACTTCTGTGACGTTCATGAAGATTTCATAGAGGATGATTTCAATCTAACCGGTATGTCCCTGCACACTTCTCTTCGTCTTTCTCTTCCCTTCCGTTCGAGATCTTTTCTCTCCAGCCTTTCGGTCTGATCATGAATATAAACTGACGAATAGGCCTACCATCCCTCATTCCATTCTGGAAAGAAGCCTTAGAAATGGTCCTAGACGTTGAACCAGGTTAGTCCCTCTCATCCTCTGACCGCTTATATCATGGGACGTAGTGAGCTAATCAGATAGAGGACTCATCAAAGATCCCCGATGTATCTATTGTCGAGTCGTCTGCGGAATTACTCTATGGGCTTGTGCATCAACGATATATCCTTACGAAAGTTGGATTGGCAGCTATGGTACGTCGACTTCCTCTCTCCTTGTTTCTATCGTGCCTTCTACTTGTTCTCGATAAAGGGGTATAGGGAAGGGAGGAAGAGCAAGCGAGGAAAAGGATGTGGAGGAATGACGCTGACGTGCAGGTGGAGAAATACGACCAAGGTCATTTCGGAGCTTGCCCCCGAGTCTTCTGTCACGCAACACACGTCTTACCTTGTGGAAGAGCCGATATACCTGGTTTGGATACTATCAAATTATATTGTCCTAATTGTGGAGATATCTATTCTCCACCTAGTAGTAAATATGCTTCTGTTGATGGTGAGTCCTTGATCTACTCTCTCCTTCATCCGATATTTCTCTCTTCCACCTTGCTTCTCTCCCGCGACATATGGTTATCCTTGACCCTCGACTATTTTCAGCTGCCCCTTTCCGTCTTTGATTCTTCTCTTTAGCTCGTCCCGCTTCGCTCGACGGCTAACGTACAGGTGCATTCTTCGGAACGACCTTCGCACCCCTATTTTTCCAGACATATCCCGAACTCCTCTCTGTACCCTTCAACCCAACTCTCCAAAAAGACACCCAACGCCCATCCTCCTCACGACCCATCTCTCCATCCCCCTCGCCAACGCCAATAGGAGGTGAAACACTAATCAACCCAAATCCCCACGGTGGTCAGAAACCGGCCCTTGGAAAAGTTTACGTTCCAAGGATATACGGCTTCAAAGTTAGCGAGAGGGCAAGGAATGGACCTAAAATGACTTGGTTGAGGGAAAGACCGGAACGATGGGAAGAATTAGATACTGTTGATTGGCAAGGGAAATTCATCTCTGAGCAAGGAGATGAGGAAGTAGAAGAGGATATCAAGGAAGAAAAGGAGAAGGGGAAAGGAAAAGGGAAATTGTTTGATGATGAAGATGATGAAGATGATGATGAGGAAGAAGAGGAAGAGGAGGAAGAGGTGAAACCGGTTAAACCACCGGTTGTATTAGCTTCTCCTGCGGAGGTACATGAGAAAGGAAAGGGGAAAGGGGGTAGGGCTACTACGGCTTCGCCTGCTGTTACACCTGCTGCGGGTAAAGTTAGGATTGAAAAGGTTAAAGGGGAGAGAACTAGATGACGGCCTGGATCTTATATACAAGAGCATGGAGGAGTTTAGAGATTGGGTGTCTGTAAAAACTATTTTTGGTGATACGTCACGCATGCATGAGTTCTGGTACGTGACTCGAGAGGATTCTTTTGTCGTCATTGACGGATGAATCTAATCAAGATATCACGGTCCATAAGTACAAATACAGTCACTCGCTACATAACTTCTTATATAGTGGGGAAAGGGCCCAGTCTGCTTTCTATCGATTCTACTATCGTCCTGACATCATCCAATATTTCCCATTCCTCTCTGTTCTTGTATCGTTCTATGATATGGCGAATATATCCATCACGCGCTATACGGTCCCCATCATTCAGTCCCATTGGCGGGTCCTAATTATCAGCACCAAACATGACTGGGCATATGATTTACGCCAAACCGCAAGAGGGAGTGATTCGATGAGTGTAACAAGACTCGGAAGGGAGACAGGAAAGACGAGATTGCGGGAACACATGGAAGGAATGAAGAAGGAGGAAAAGGAACGTACATCAAGATTCCCTCGCACACATTCCCAAAACCCCCTCCAACCCCACCCAGCATCCCTCTCCAATAACCCCTGTACTTCCTCAACCCATTCCCTCTTCCACTGGTGGCCAAGACGGGAAATGATCATCTCTTTGACATCCTGGATTGAGTTTTCGACCCTCTCTTGTGAAATCTCCAAAGCTGAGAAGATGAGAGGGAGGGTTGGGGAGGAAAAGAAATTGTGATTTATTGATATACACTGTTTATCAGCCTTCCTTCACTTTGACCTCGGGGTAGAGGTAGGTGATGGAATGACTCTTTTTGATAATCCAGAGATGAAGACAATAGAGAGGGGGGTCGGAGGGAAGGAAGGGGGACATACGAAATCGAGATTGAGGACTTGATGATACCATCCACTCGGAACCCAAATGACTTCTCCTTCCTGTCCGTCAGTCACCGTCATCTAGTCATCTTTGGACTCTACCACGACAAAGGTCAGAGCAGAGAGAAACAGGGGCAATAAAGAACAAGAAAGTACGAAAGGGGACACACCTCCTGAACAACTTTCATCCCCCCACCCTCATTCTCAACCTCTCTCACATCGAAAATAGGTTCACCCCTCTCCAGAACCCGTTGAACGCGATCAGGGGGGAATAACCACCATAATTTCCTTCCTAGGATATTACATGACCAGGAATATGAGGAGTAGACGTCCCTGTGTAATGGGGTATATGTGTTGGGTGGGCCAAGGTAGGTGAATCGGAAATCTGATGT
>Ga0308160_10002730_pt1 | contig 20742 bp, 5 predicted proteins | sample PhyFR1_FD_201036 | JGI IMG/M metagenome (GOLD analysis project Ga0308160, IMG submission 201036) | Phyllosphere microbial communities from UC Gill Tract Community Farm, Albany, California, United States - DLSLF.R1 | ecosystem: Host-associated > Plants > Phyllosphere > Unclassified | place: USA...
TTTGGCAGCGGCAGTCTTGGTTGCAGCAGTCTTGGCCGGTGCTTTAGCAGCGGTTTTGGTTGCGCTCGTCTTAGCCACTGGCGAAGCCGAGCCTTTAGCCGGTGCTTTGGCAGCGGTCTTGGTTGCAGCAGCTTTGGCCGGTGCTTTGGCAGCGGTCTTGGTTGCAGCAGCTTTGGCCGGTGCTTTAGCAGCGGTCTTGGTTGCGGCAGCTTTGGTCGCAGTCTTGGCGGCGGTCTTGGTTGCGCTAGTCTTCGCTACTGGCGAAGCCGAGCCTTTGGTCGCGGTCTTGGCGGTGGTCTTGGTTGCGCTCGTCTTAGCCACTGGCGAAGCCGAGCCTTTAGCCGGTGCTTTGGCAGCGGTCTTGGTTGCAGCTGTGGTCTTGGTTGCTGCAGCTTTGGTCGCGGTCTTCGCAGCGGTCTTGGTTGCTGCAGCTTTTGCCGGTGCTTTGGCAGCGGTCTTCGTTGCAGCAGTGGTCTTGGTTGCTGCAGCTTTGGTCGCAGTCTTCGCAGCGGTCTTGGTTGCTGCAGCTTTGACCGGTGCTTTGGCAGCGGTTTTGGTTGCAGCAGCTTTTACCGGAGCTTTAGCAGCGGTGGTCTTGGTTGCAGCAGTTTTGGTCGCTGCAGTTTTCGTTGCAGGCGCTTTGGTTGCTGCAGCTTGCTTTGCTGCAGGTTTCGCTGCCGGTTTTGCGGCGGCTTTTGCAGCCGGTTTAGCAGCCGGCTTGGCTGCTGCTTTTACTGCCGGCTTGGCTGCCGGTTTAGCCGCTGCTTTTTTAGCGGCCGGTTTTTCTGCAGCGGCAGCTTTTGCTGCCGGCTTTGCTGCGGCTTTCTTGGTGGCTGTTGCCATTTTATGTTCTCCTTCTCTGCGATGAGAAAATACGCTACAAGGTTTGAACCCGTCCAACCCGGTCTGCTTGGTCGGGCGAATTATTCATCGGCGCACACACGGTGTCTGCGTCAATGAATCCGGCACCAGCTGAACTGCTGCAACTCCTCAAGTCTGCAGCGCTTCAGCTATCGTCGTCGCCGACGACCGAAACGACTGAAGTCCGATGGTTCACTACGCCGTTCACATCGCTGCCGTTAAGCACACGAAAAGAAAAAGCCGCCATGCCCGAAACTTATTCAGGCAATGCGGCTTGTTCTTTTCGCTAAGCTCACGTGCATACTGAATGAATCAGCGTCCCATTTTCGATCGGTCTGTTTCCGTTTAACACCCTTGAAAACAGGCGTGTTCACGTTTTGACAAATTCAATCACGTAAGGTACATGAAAACCTTGTCAGTGCGCAACCCGCGCACAGTATTTTTCATGCCTTTGCATATGGGAGAACCCGTAATATCAATCCTTTTAGATCGATCAACGCGATAACGTTTGATTCCTTCTTCGTTCTGCTCCGTTCGAAAAAAACAAGCGCGCCCTTACTGCGCTTCTTTGCCACTCATCATTACTGCAATTGCATAGCGCCTTTATATACAGGCCTTATTCATTGCCCGCACCGATGCGCAGCAAGTCCATCTTGCATAACCACGCCAATCCGCGCAGCAGCGTGGGACGGTCGCACGGCCCCAATGTATCGAGCAATTCATCCACCTGCATCGGCCGCGATTCGATCGATCCGAAGATCAGGCCGAACTCCTCCAGTGTCGGCAGCGACGCTGCCGCGAAGCGGTTGATCGCCAGCTCGCGATACTGGCGCAGCAGCGCCAGCGACGCATCCGGCGCCAGCTCCACCAGCGACGCCGGCGTGATCTGCGTACTCGGATACGACGCAAACAGCGCGAACGGATCCTGCCGGTCCGGCACCACCTGCGGCAGCACCGGCATCAGGGCTGCATCGGCACGGCGCCGCTCATCGAGTTCGCTCCACAACGCGCGGTAGCGCGCGAACACCACCGACCAATCGAATTCGTGCTGCGCGCGCCGGCGCGCGTTCTCGCCCAGTTGCCGGCGCAAGCCGGCATCGTCGATCAGCCGGGCATAGGCCTGCGTGAGCTGCGCGCCGTCCACTGCGACCGCCTGGCTGGTATGACCGCAATACATGTCGTAGCTGTCGACGCCATCGTCGTAACGCTGCGCGAGATCAAGTCCGGCGCCTGCTGCGGGCATCACGGTCGGGATGCGATAGCCATCGACACCGTCGCGCACCGTGTCGCGATAGCCGTTCCAGTCGCTCACGACGCAGGGCAAGCCGGCCGCCATCGCTTCCAGCGGCGTCAGGCCGAAGGTTTCCTGCACGTTGTCCGAGAGCGAGGTGAAGACGTCGGCGGCGGCCCAGGCATCGCGCTGGCGCTCCGGCACGCGGCCATCGGCCACGGTCAGCCGCACCGATGGACACAGCACGGCCGCGGCGTCGCGGAAGGCCTTTTCGATGGCGTCGTTGGCGAACCAGCCGCACAGGACCAGGTGCACCTGGCGCCCGCCCTTGTCGGCCCGTTCCAGCGCGCTGAACATCTGCTGCGGATGGGCCTTGGCGTGGAACGAGAGGCGTCCCAGGAACAGGAAGGCGACGTCGTCGGCGCCGATGCCGAACCGGGCGCGCGCCTCGCTGCGGCGCGCTTCGTCAATCGTGAAATCGCCGCAATGCACGCCCAGCGGAATCATCGGCAGCTGCGGCAGCTCGAAACGCTGCGCACCCAGGCGCGCGCGCAGGTAGTCGGCCTGCTGCTCGAGCACCGCGCGCACGCTGTCGCGCACCACACGCGAGGTGCAGATGACGGCATCCCAGCTGCGCAGCGGTGCTACCGTCAGGTTGGCGATGGTGCTCATCACGGCGTGGCTGGCGGTCGTGTGGGTGATGCCGCACAGGCTGTAGCGGCGCTCGCCCAGGCCGAGGCGGCGCCAGGCCAGGCGTTCGATGCCGGGGGCAGGATGGTACAGGGTGCCGAAGCGCTCGAGCTGCTGCGGCCGGCCCTGGGCCACCCACTCGACCTCGCCCGCGAAGCCGTGCTCGCGCAGGCTGCGCTCGCATTCGGCGGCATGCGCCTGGCTGGCGGCAAAGCAGCCGACCTGCGCAATGTCGCCGCTGCGCGCGATCGCCCGTACCAGGGCGGCACCGGCGGCCTGGCGCCCCATGAGTTTTTGTCCGGCGACCGAATAGCCGTCGGGGACGAAATGCAGTGCGAACCTGTCCGTCATGCGGCCTCCTGTCGCGGTGATGGTGAAGAAAGCGGCTTGAGCAGCTCGAGGTAGACCGGCAGGCCCACCGTCTCGAAATCGTAGCGTTCCAGTATCGTCTCGCGGCCGCGCAGGCCGACGTCCAGCGTCTCGTGGCGGCGCGCGACCAGGTCGAGCACGCGGTCGGCCAGGGCGCCGGTGTCGAAGAAATCGGTGAGATAGCCGTTGTCGCCGTCGCGGATCACTTCCTGCACCGGCGCCGTGCGCGACCCCAGCACCGGCACCCCGACCGCCATCGCTTCCAGCATCGACCACGACAGCACGAACGGATAAGTGAGGTACAGGTGCAGGCTCGATACCTGCAGCACGGTGCGGTAGGTCGCGTAGGGCACCTTGCCGAGGAAATGGACGCGCGACCAGTCGACCGCCTGGCCCTGGGCATCCAGCTCGGCGCGCAGGGCCTCGCGGTAGCTGGCGAAACCGGCCGGCGGGTTGCGTCCGTAGCTCACCTCGTCGCCGCCGACCACGACCACCTGCAGCCCGGGATTGCCGGCCAGGATGCGCGGCAGGCTGCGCATGAAGACGTGGAAGCCGCGGTAGGGTTCGAGGTTGCGTGACACATAGGTCAGCACCGGCTGTTCGCGCGTCAGCACCGTGCCGTCCGCCAGGACCAGGCGCGCCTGCGGATCGGGCACCAGGAAGGCGGTATCGACGCCCTCGTGGATCTCGCGGATCTTGGGGCGCAGCTCGGGCGGGTGCACGCTGTGCTGCCAGGCGGTCGGGGTGATGCCGTCGTCGGCCGCCAGCAGCGACTGCATCAGCACCGAGTTCTTGATGCGGATGCGCAGGCGGTCGTCGAAGGTGGCGGGATACTCGGGATCGAAGCCGACGTCGAGGCCGTCGGCGGCCCACCAGAACTCGCAGAACACGACCAGGCGCGCGCGCGGGAACACGTCCTTGACGAACAGGCCCTCGCCCCAGCCCGGGTGGCACACCACGACGTCGGGGTAATAGCCTTGCTGCTTCAGGTCGACGCAGGCGCGGGTGACGGCCTGGCCGCGGCGGATGCTCGCCTCGAAGTACTTCAGGTAGTGGTGGGTCTTCTGTCCCGCGCCCTCGGGCTTGGGATAGGCGATCGCGCGGAAATTGGGGCCGAAGCGTTCGCGCTTGATGGCGCCCTCCTCGCCGATGCCGGTCAGCTCGTAGCCGGGCCGTCCTTGCAGGTACTGGATCAGCCGGCGGAACTGGCCGGGCAGGTTCTGGTGGATGAAGAGAACACGAAGCATGGGCTGTTGATCGATGGAGCGGATTTCAGCGCATGATAGCCGCAGTGACGAGCTTATGGCGCGAGCCACGCATATTTAACTGCACACCGAATAAAAACGCGCCCGCTGCGGCCGTCGCGAGACGGCAGCAGCGGGCGCGCAGGCAGCGCGGGGCGCTTATTTGACGGCGGGAGCGGCGGCCGGCGCGGTCGCAGGAGCGCCGGCATCCTGGTTGATGCTGCGCGCCGACATGGCTTGGGCCAACGGACGGGTCGGCACCGCGAAACGGCCCTCGCCGATGCCCAGGCGGTCCGGGGTCAGCTGGCCGGTGGCGGCCATCAAGCGGTAGAACGCGATCTTCGAATCGTATTCGGCGTTGATCATGTTGCTCAGGACCGAGTAGTACTCGACCTCGGCGTCCAGCACGTTGATCGCGGTTTCCTTGCCGGCGTCGCGCAGGCGCTTGCGGAAGGCCATCACTTCGGATGCGATCTTGGCCGCGTTTTCCAGCAGGTCCTGGCGCTCGCGCCCGTTCTGCAGCTGGTTCCAGGCGGTCTGCACGTTCTCGTGCACCTTGCGCTCGACGGCCACCTCGCGGTCGACCACGGATTCGAAGGTGCGCATCGCGGCGTCGGAGCGCGAGCGGGTCTCATTGCCCGCGAACAGATTCCAGTTCATGCGCAGCAGCGCCGACGCTTCGCGGCGGCGGTTCAACTGGTTGACGTTGTTGTCGTTGCCATAGAAGCCGACCAGGTCCACGTTCGGCAGGAAGCCGGCCTTCTCGACGCCGACCTGCTTGCTGGCGCGGCGGCTCTGCAGCCTGCTTTGCGTGATGTCCGGGTTGTTGTTCATCGCCATTTCGACCGCCTTGTCGATCCCGGCCGGCAGCGCGCTGTCGATGATGGCGACGTCTTCGAGCGAGTCCAGGTCCGGCGCGTGGCCGAACACCTGCTGGTAGTTGGCGACGGCATCGCGCATGCTCTGGTTGATGAAGACCTTGCGTTCGCGCGCGATCTGCAGGCGGGTGCGGGCCTGCAGCACGTCCACCGCGATGCCGCCGCCGCGCTGCATGCGCTCGTTTTCCAGGTCCATCTGGCGCATGGTGGTGCGCTCGTTGCGCTCGGCCACCGCCAGCAGGGTGCTCAGGCGCACGATCTGGATATAGGCGACCAGGCCGTCGTAGACCGTGTTCTGGACCGTGCTGCCGAGTTCCGCGTTGCGCAGGTCGGTGTCGGTCTGGGCGATCGCGACGTTGTTCTGCAGGCGGTTGCCCGAGTACAGGTTCTGGGTGACGGTCAGGCCGCCGCGGATGCGGTTCATGTTGCTGCGCACGTCCGGACCCGGCGTGCTGTCGCCGTTCACCGCCGTGCCCAGGTAGCTGCGCGAATCGACGTTCTCGCGGCCGCCGTCGATGCTGAGATCGACCCGCGGCAGGTAGCCGGCGCGCGCCGCGTCCTGGGTCTTCTCGGCCGCCTGCACGGTCTTCTGGCCGGACAGGATGAGGGGGTGGCGCTCCACCAGGTTTTTCAGTTCGAGCGCGAGCGGCTGCGCCACGGCTTGCGACGCCAGGCCGGTCAATACCATCGCCCACATCAACGGCTTCATCTTTTTCATTCTCATACCTTTTATAGACACTTTGGACACTTCGTAAATCGTGGAATCGGGTACCGTGCAGGCTTACACCTGCCGGAATGCCTCATGTTTGAGTTTCAGGACCGGCTTGAGCATCAGCCAGAACACCGACCGCCGCTCGATATGGATGTCGACCTCGGCCTGCATGCCGGGTGTGATGCGCAGGTTCGGGTCGTCGGCGAGATAGGCTTTCTGCGTGCTCACCATCACGCGGTAAAAATGGACGTCGTCCTTGCCGACGTCGGTGTCGGCGGCAACCGAGGTCACCTTGCCGTCCAGGCCGCCGTAGCGGACGTAGTCGAAGGCGCTGATCTTGACGTAGGCTTCCTGGTCGCGCGCGACGTAGCCGCGGTAGCGCGGATCCAGGCTGACTTCCATCACCAGCTCTTCCTTCAGGGGGACGATTTCCATGATTGGCTCGCCGGCCTTGACCACGTTGCCGGGCGAGGTGTAGCGCACGTTCTTGACGATGCCATCGATCGGCGAGCGCACCACTGCGCGGTCGGCCTGGTCGGTGGCGCGGCCCAGTTCCTGGCGCAGGCTGCCCAGCTTCTGCTCGACGTCGGACAGTTCGTCGGCGGCGCGGCGGCGGAATTTACCCTCTTCCTCGCGGCGGCGTGCCAGGCTTTCCTCCAGCGCGGCGCGGGCGCCGGGAATCTGCTGGCGCGTCATCGCGATGTCGCCGTCGATGCGCTCGACCGCCGAACGGCGCTGGAAGTGCTCCAGCTGCGAGGTCAGCTTGTCCTTCACCAGGTCGGTCGACACCGCCAGCTCCTGCTGGGCGATGGCTTGCGAGCGCTGCAGCGAGGTCAGCTTGGCCTCGGCTTCGGCGATGCGCTGGCGGCTCTGCGCGATCTGGCCGTTGACCACGTCCAGCGTGCTGGCCAGTTCGGCGTTGCGGGCGCGCAGCGTGCCCTGCTCGGCTTCGGCGACGGCCGGGAAAGCCTGCAGGTCGGCCGCCGGGATGTGCAGCGGCTGGCCACTGATTTCGGCTTCCAGGCGCAGCTTGGACAGGCGCAGCGAAGCCTGGCGCGACTGCAGCTCGGGGCGGTTCATGCCGGCCGTGGCCAGGTTCAGTTCCAGCAGCGGTTGGCCGGCCTTGACGACCTCGTTTTCGTGCACGTTAAGGGTCTTGATGATGCCGCCCTCCAGGTGCTGGATGACCTTGACCTTGCTGAACGGGATCACCTTGCCGGGCGCGGTGACGACCTGGTCGACCTGGGCGAACATCGACCACACCAGCAGCGCCACCAGGATCACGACCACGATGCGCGCTTCGCGGCGCCAGAACGGGGTGCCGTGGCGCACCAATACTGCATCAAGCGTTGCCATTTACTGCCTTTCGGATGTCGTTGCGGGGTTGCATGCCGAGCTTGGGCAGCAGGTCGGCTGCCGGACCGGCTGCGACCAGCCTGCCCTTTTCCATCACCAGCACGCCGTTGCAGGCTTCCAGCACGGCCGGGCTGTGGGTGACGACGATGACGGTGTGGTCCTTCGCCAGCTCGCGCAGGGTCTGGCAGAAGGCTTGCTCGCTGGCGTGATCGAGGTCGCTGGTCGGTTCGTCCAGCAGCAGCACCGGGGCGTCGTGGATCAACGCCTGGGCAATGGCGATGCGCTTGCGCTCGCCACCGGACAGGCCGCTGCCCTGCTCGCCCACGCTGCTGCCGTAGCCGTCCGGACGCGCGACGATGAAGTCGTGGGCGCGCGCCAGCGTGGCCGCTTTCACCAATGCCTCGTCGCTGGCGCCGGTTTCGCCCAGCGCCAGGTTGTCACGCACGCTGCCAGACAGCAGCTGCACGTATTGCGGCAGGTAGCCGATCCAGCGCACCAGGTCGCGCCGTGCGAACTGGGCGATGTCGGCGCCGTCGATGGTGACCCGGCCCTCGGTCGGGGCGTACAGGCCGCGCAGCAGCTTGAGCAGCGTGCTCTTGCCGCTGCCGTTGGCGCCGACGATGGCGTGCAGGCCGTAGGGGCCGATCTGGCCGCTGATCGGCTGGATCAGGTCGTGTTCGGCGCCGGGGAAGCGGAAGCGCACGTTGTCCAGCACCATGGTGCCTTTCGGGCGCGGCAGCTGCACAGCCGAGGCGCTACGCTCGGTCGGCATCGCGAACACCGCGTCGAGGCGCTTGCGGGCCAGCTGGAACTGACCGAACAGGCGCCACTGGCTCACCAGTTGCACCAGCGGCGAAATCACGCGGCCGGACAGGATATTCGCGGCGATCATGCTGCCCATGGTCATCTCGTGGCTTAGGACGGCGATGGCGCCGACGCTGGTCATGGCCACCGTCAGGGCCAGCTGCAGGCCGTGCGCGAGGTCGCGGTAATGGTCGCCCTGGCTGCTGCGGCGCGCGCTGTCTTCCAGCCAGTCGGCATAGCGCGCTTCCCAGCGCGCGTTGATGGCGTCGTCAAAGCCTTGCGCCTTGACGGTGGTGCGCATCGCCGTGATCTCGGCCATCAGGGCGTCGCGCGACAAGCCTTTTTCGCGCTCGGCGCCGCTGCTGTCGCGCAGCACGCGGCCGGAACGCCAGGCCAGGAACATGAAGCCGGCGCCGAACAGGATCATCACCGGCAGCACCGGCCAGGCGATGACGCCGATCACCAGCACCGAAATCAGCGTGAACGGCAGGTCGATCAGCAGCAGCGCGTTGGCGCCGGAGCAGGTCGAGCGCACCAGTTCGACGTCGCGGAACAGCGATTGCCAGAACGAGGCCGGGCGGCTTTCCAGCGCCAGCGAAGGCAGGGCCAGGAAGCGGCCGAACAGGCGGCGCCCGATCTCGACTTCGAGGCGCACGCCGGCCTGCTGCAGCAGTTCGGCGCGCACGCCGCGCAGCACGTGCTCGAAGCCGATCACGAACAGCATGCCGACCACCAGCGCGGCCAGCGTGTACAGGCCGGAATGGAACACTACCTTGTCGTAGACCTGCATCGAGAACATCGAGGCGGCCAGCGCCAGCAGGTTGACGAAGAAGGACACCACCAGTGCCTGGCGGTAGGCCGGACGCACCGAGAACAGCAGGTTGTCGAGCCAGTTGCCGCCTTCGGGACGGGCCTGGCCGTCGTCCCCCGCATGACGCTGCGGCCCGGGGTCGGTCAGGAAGCGCTTGAGCCATCCGAATCCGCGCGCCAGCGTGCCGGCGGCGGGGCGGACCGCGTCGTTGGCGGCGGGGCCGCTGCCGGATACCGGCGCCGCTGCCGGTGGCGCCGCGTCATTCGCTTCGGCGGACAGCCCCGGGGGCAGCGCTTCCTTCGTTAATTCCATGATTCCTCGTCAGATCTCGGTTGTACTGCAGCGCCACAAGCAAGGGGCTGCCGATGCGCGGGTGCGCACCGGTCGGCGGCGCAATGGCATGGCCAATGCGCTCGGGTTCCCTGGTAACAGTAACGATGTGGAAGGCGGGCTGGCGAAAGCGGGGCCTGTCCCTCGGACGGCGCGTTGTTCGGGCGCCATCCCCGGCCAGGGCGCGGACCGCGGGTTGCGGGCCGGCCTGGACGATGAGTTTGTCAGCTGATTTTTGTGAACAAAGGTTGTGTAGCCATTGTAAGGCGACCGTTTTCCAAGGGGCAATATGACTTGCCCCAAATCTCCGGAAAATATTGCCGCCCGTCTATCTTCCGCAACATGAAAAAGTGACCATCAATCTAAGAAAACAGACAAGAAAAGGCAGAAAGATGAAAAGATGGCAGGCGCGGACGCCTGCCACTCTCGTTCTTTATTGATGCACCGCCACGAACACGTTCTCGCCGTTGTGCTGGTACACGCTGAAGCTGCCGCTGTGCCCATCGACGGTGGTCGTGCCGACGTTGGTCCAGTTTGCGTTGCCGTCGGCAAAGGTGACGGTGTCGCCCGCGTCCTTGTCGATCACCAGCGTGTGGCCGGTCTGGTAAGCGGCGTCGGCGACGGCCGTGTTCTTCTCGTCCGTCATGGCCACCACGTCCAGCGCATTCAGCTTGATGGTCGAATCCGCGCCGCCGGTGGCATCGATGATCTCGATGCTGGTCAGCCTGGTGTTCGCCATCGCCGTCAGGTCCAGGCTGGACGTGATCTTCAGCGTATCGATGCCGGTGCCGCCATCGATGCGGAAGAAGTTCGCGTCGCCTGCCGTGATGACGTCGTTGCCGGCGCCGCCCAGCAGCACGTCGGCGCCGCCGTTGCCGATCAGCGTGTCGTTGCCGGCATTGCCGATCAGGCGGTCGGCGCCTGCCGTCCCGGTGAGCGTGCCGCCGGCGCTCGTGAGCACGTGCTGCACGCCCTCGTTGGTGCCGGCGGTCAGCGCATCGCTGCCGTACATGATCTTGGCGATGCCGTTGGCGCCTGCGTCGCTGCCGGTCGAGTAACCGAGGTCGTCGAAGCCGTCGCCGTCGATGTCGCCCAGGCTCTGGAACTCGCCTGCACCTGCGCCGAGCAGCTGGATACCCTTGTCCTGGATGTTGATCAGGTTCAGGTCGGTCCAGCCGTCGGCACGGCCGAAGATCAGGTAGGCCGAGCCGGAGCTGCCGCTGCTGCCGTTGATGCGGCCCTCGTCGTCGCCCGGTGCCGTCAGCACGAAGTCGGTGTAGCCGTCGCCGTTCATGTCGCCGGCCGCCGAGATCCTCGAGCCGGCCTGGTCAAAGTCGACCGCGCCGGTGATCGTGAAGCCGCGTCCGGTGGCCGCCAGGGTATCCAGGTTGACGTTCGCATCCCATCCGCTGGCCGAACCGAACAGCACATACGCCGCGCCGTCCTGCTTCAGGATGTGGTTGCCCGAACCCGCCGACGAGAACATCACGTCGGCATAGCCGTCGCCGTTGATGTCGCCGATGCCCTGGATGTACTGGCCGGTCAGGGTGTTGGCCACGCTGCCGGTCAGGGTCACCATCGCCGGCGTTGTAGACGTCGCCGCCGCGTTGCCGCCCACCGTCTGCGAGGCGTTCCAGCTGCTGCCGCTGGCGCCGGACTTGCCGAACACCAGGGAGTACTGGCCGGACGTGTAATTGCCCATGATGAAGTCGTCGTAGCCGTCGCCGTTGACGTCGCCCACCGCCGCCAGCGAGTTGACACCGGCCGACAGGTTGAAGGTCACGTCGCCGGCGATCGAGCTGGCGCTCTGCGCCAGCTTGTTGGCGTCGGTGATGCCCAGCTTGTGGCCGAAGGTCAGCTTGACGCTGGTATCCCAGTCGTCGTACCAGGACGAGCCGTTGGTGCCGGACAGGTAATCGTCGTAGCCGTCGCCGTTGACGTCGCCCACGCTGATCGGCGTGTAATTGCCGGCGTGCGCATTCGCCGCACCGGTGTAGACGCCGCTGGCCAGCGTGCCTGAGGTGGTCCAGGTGTACACCGTGTTGGCCACGTTCGAGGCGGAGCCGCGGTCCGGCACGTCGTCGATGCTGTCCGGGATCAGCGGCGTCGACGTATTGTTCGACGCATAGCTCGAGGTCGCGATGTTGCCGCTGGTGCCGCTCAAGAGCGTGCTGTTACCGCCCAGGAACACGTACTGACGGCCCTGCAGCGAGAAGGTCCAGGAATCGGAGCTCCAGTCCGGCGAGTTGTGGTCGATGTAATAGGTACCGGTGCCGTTTTCGCCCAGCGACGAGATTTCGCCGCCCTCGTCATAGGTGTAGGTGGTGCTGTAGTTGCTGGCACCGATCACGAAGTCGGCGATACCGTCGCCGTCGAAGTCGCCGATCGAGGCCACCGAGCTGCCCAGCTTCTCGTTGCTGCTGCCGCTGCCGGTCAGGTAGATGCCCTGGCTCGACGTCAGGTTCGACAAATCGACACCGGTCAGGCCGTGTGCGTTGCCGAAGACCACATACACGCCACCGCTCGATATACCGGTGGAGGTATCGCTTTCCGAAATCGAGTAGTACTGGAACGGGGACGTACCGGTGCTGTAGTTGTAGGGGGCGTAGCGGCTCTCGCCACGTACCGTGAACGGCAGGCTGTCGGCGCCTTCGCCCGACTGACGCACCGCGAAGTCGGTGAAGCCGTCGTGGTTGACGTCGCCGACCGCGATCAGCGAGCTGCCGTAGATCGACTGCACCGTGCCGTTGCCGCCCACCGTCTGGATGCGCACGCCGGCGTTCGGCTGGGTCGTGGCGAAGAAGTCGATGGTGGCGCCGGCGAACGGGATCTTCCAGCCCTTGATCACTTCGTCGACCGCGTTCGAGACCCGCACCGTGATGCCGTCCAGCGCATAGGTGGTGTAGGTCGCGTCGGTGCGCAGCAGCGCCCACGGGCCTTCCAGCGTCAGCTTGTCGTCGGCGTCGCCGATGATGGTCAGCTGGGCCTGGTTGCCGAAGGACGTCGCGGCCTTGCGTTCGAGCAAGTCAACGGCTTCGTTGTAGTTGAACACCAGGCTGTTGGCGCCGTCGCCGCGGATATCGATGGTCTCGATGCTGCGGATGCTGGAAGCGGCGAAGCCGGTCATGTCCAGGTTGATGCCGTGGCCGTTGAACTGCAGCGTGTCGGTGCCGGTGCCGCCGTCGGCCAGCTTGAAGTCGAGGTCGCTGATACCGATGGTGTCGTTGCCGACGCCGCCGCGCAGGATGTCGGCGCCGCCCAGACCAAGCAGCAGGTCGTCGCCCTGCTGGCCCGAGATGCGGTCGGCATCGAAGCTGCCCAGCACGACGTCGCCGCGGCTGGTGCCGACGTGCATCAGCGCGTCGCTGAAGTCGGCGCCGTCCAGGATGTAGGCGCCACCCGAGTTGAAGCCGTTCTTGTGGTTGTCCGGCTGGCCGAACACCAGGTCCGGGATGCCGTCGCCGTTGACGTCGGTGCCGCCCGCGAACGAGAAGCCGAGCTGCTCCATCGGCAGGCCGCCGGTGATTTCTACCGCCTGCTGGCCCAGCTGGGTCACGTCGGTGGTCTTGGTCCAGTCGCCGCGGTCCTTGCCGTAGATGATGAAGGTCGCGCCGGAATTCTGGTCGCCGTCGCTGCTGGCCGAACCGGTCGGGCCGTTGTCGACCTGCAGCACGTTGCCGCCGGCGGTCGCCATCATGTCGGCATAGCCGTCGCCGTTGATGTCGCCGATCGCCTGCACCGACTGGATCGGGTTGCTCGTGTTGGTCCAGCCGTACATCGGATCCCAGGTCGAGGTGTTGTTCCCGGTCAGCTTGACCGCGGAACCGAGCGCCTCGGCCGCGCCGTTGCCCAGATTGGCCAGCGTCTGCAACTCCGCGTTGGTCCAGTTGGCGCGGCCGAACACCAGGTAGAACTGGCCTTGCCTGCCGTCGTTCGGACCATTGGTGCCGACGATGAAGTCCGCGATGCCGTCCCCGTCGACGTCGCCCACGCCCTGCACCTTCTCGCCGAAGTTCAGGCCGCTGCCGTTGTCGCCCGCCAGGTAGACATAGTTGTTGCCGTTGCCCGCGGTGCGCGACAGCGTCGTGTCGGTCCAGCCGCTCTCCTTGCCGAAGATGACGTAGGCGCCGCCGTCGGTGTCGGGGTTGCTGATCGACCGGTAATTGCCGTAGTCGTAGTAGTCGTAATAGTCGCTGCGCGAAGGCGCGCCGATCACGATGTCGTCGATACCGTCGCCGTTGACGTCGCCCACCTTCGCCACCTGGGTGCCGAGGCCGTCGTATTCGGCGCCGGTCAGCGTGATGTGGTTGGCATTCGCCACCGACAGGTCGACGTTGGCGCCGGACGCGCTGCCGAACACGATGTAGGTCTTGCCGGCGTTGCGCGTGTCCGTGCTGCGCGGATCGCTGCCGTCCGTGCTGAACTCGGTGATCGCATAGTCGGCATAGCCGTCATGGTTGACGTCGCCGATCGCGTAGGCCGCGCTCGGGAAGGTGGCGTAGACCTCGTTGCTGTCGTAATTGTAGGCCGCCTGCGGCTTGGTGACGATATAGCCATCCGCCGCATTGATCGTGCCCGAGGACAGGTCGATGTTCGACCAGCCGCTGGCGCGGCCGTAGATCACCGCATACTGGTTCTCGTTGATCTTGGCCATCATGTCCGCATAGCCGTCGCCGTTGACGTCGCCCACCGAGCCCATGCCCTTGTCCAGGTTCGACTGGTAGTCCCGGTCGGCATTGGCCAGGTAGTCGGGGCCGGCCGCCGGCGTCAGGCCGCTGACGACGATGCCGCGCGAACTCAGGTTGTCCAGGCCCAGTTCACCGGTGACGGCATCGCTGCCGAACACCAGGTAAGCCTTGTCGTAGGTGTTGACCACGACGTCGGCATAACCGTCCTTGTTGACGTCGCCCACCATCGAGACGCGGTAGCCCGCCCACTCGTCGATGCCGACGTTGGTCAGGTACTGGCCGGCGTTGGTGTTGATCGCGTAGATCGACATCTGCAACGTCGGATCGCTCATGGTGGCGGTGAGTTCCTGCTCGTAGTACACCTTGACGCCGTTGTCGCCGATCTTGACGTTGTAGGTAATGCCGTTGAGCACGTCGGTACCGGCATTGGCCCAGCCGCCGCGGAAGTCGATCGCGTCGCCGTTGTCGCCGGACACGACCAGCAGCTTGTCCGCGTCGGTCATGTTGGCGGCCGCTTCCGCGGTCAGGACCAGCTTGTTGTTGCCGGTGCTGGTGCCGAAGCTGGCGTCGCCGGAGTGGTTGCCGAGGTCGATTTCCTCGATGTTGGTCAGCGCGGTGGCCGGCAGCAGGCTCGTGTCGAACGTATTGCCATAAGTCCACTGATTACCGAAATACACCTTGTCATAGCCGCGGCCGCCGTCCACGCTGGTGAAGCGGCTGTTGTTGATGACGATGATGTCGTCGCCGTCGTTGCCCTGGGTGCCGCCGTCGGTCGGCACGACATTGATGTCGTTGCCGTCGGTGCCGATCGTGATCTTGCCGCCCAGCTCGTTGGTGATGTCGAGCGTGATGTCCTTGTTGACTTCCACGAAGGCATCACCCTTTTGCAGGATGCGGTAGATCTTGCCGTCGTCGAGCGATTCGACGCCCTTGTATACCCACGAACCGTACAGCTTCAGGGTGTCGCCGGCTTCGCCCTTGACCGTCACCATGTCGGTGTCGGACATGCCGATGACCGAGATGCTGTCGAGCTTGATGGTCTGGGCGCCGTTGCCGCTCAGGTCGATGGTCTCGAAACCTTTCACCGAGACGCCGCCGGTGGTCGTGAAATCGACGTCGCCGGCCGCCGTGTTGGTCGCCTCTGCCGCGTCGGCATCGACGTCCTTCACCACCAGGGTGTCGGCGCCGCTGCCGCCGTCGACCAGCAGGTCGTTCTTGTCGTGGACGATGGTGTCGTCGCCGCCATTACCGTACAACACGTCGACACCGCCCTGGCCGTCGATCGTGTCGTTGCCGTCCAGGCCGCGCACCAGGTCCGGCAGGTCGGTGCCCACCGTGACGATAGCGTCGCCGCCGGTCGTGCCGTGCTCGACCATGCGTTCCTGGATGCCATTGGCCACGCGCACCGTCAGGCCATTGCCGACGTACACCGTGTAGCCATCGTCTTCCGGGCCGCGCATGATGTCGATCAGCCAGTTGTCCTGGTCTTCGAAGAACACCACGTCGTCGGCATTGCCGTCCACGGTCAGGGTGGCACCCTGACCGGCCATGGCACGGACCGTATCCTGGCTCAGCACCAGGTAGTTGCTGCCGGTGGTGTTCAGGTCGATCGCTTCGATGTTGGCGAAGGTCGGGGTGCTCATGACCGGCAGGTCGATCAGGTGGCCGGCGCCCTGCACCTGCAGGGTGTCGGTGCCGGTGCCGCCGTCGTGGGACAGGTCTTTCGCGTCGTACACCAGGGTGTCGTCGCCGGCGCCGCCCTTGACGATGTCCGCGCCGAGGCCGCCGTCGATGGTGTCGTTGCCGCCGCGGCCGTCGATGTCGTCGCTGCCGTCGCTGCCCGTCAGTACGTCGCCGCTCACGTCGTCGCCGATGATGACTTCGCCCTTGTCCACCGCCAGGCCGGTCAGCAGCTTGGCGCTGCCGTCCGCGGACAGGTATTCGTTATAGGTGATGCCCGCCACTTTCGAGGAACCGTGGGCGATCCACTCGCCCACCAGGCGCACCGAGTCGCCCTTGTTGCCGCTGACGATCAGGGTGTCGGTCGTGCTCGACATCGCCTTCAGGGCGGTCGCGTCCAGCACCAGCACGTTGTCGCCGGTGCCGGAGAGGTCGACCATCTCGATGTCGATGATGGTGGCGTGGGCGCGGGTCAGGTCCAGCGTCTCGCCACTGCCCGCGAACTTCAGGGTGTCGGTGCCGTCGCCGCCGTCGATGACCGCGTCGCCCTGGTCCAGCACCAGGGTGTCGTCGCCCAGGCCGCCGTGCAGGATGTCGTTGCCGGCGCCACCATCGATGATGTCGTTGCCCGCCAGGCCGGCCATGGTCTGGTTGCCGGCGCCCGAGGTCATGGCATCGCTGCCCGCGCTGCCCTGGTAGTCGATGGTCACGGCCACGCCGTCCTGCACCTTGACGGTCGAGCCGTCCAGGCTGAACACGTGCTGGCCGCTGTCATCCGCGCCCTGGGTCCAGTTGCCTTTCAAGACCACATTGTCGTTGGTATCGCCCAGCACGCTGACCGTCTTGCCGGCGTTCAGGGCGGCGATGTCGGTGGCGTTGGCCGTGAAGGTGGCCGGGTTGCTGCCGACCACCAGGTCGATGACTTCGATGTTCTTGATGACGCCGTCGTTGACGGTGGTCAGGTCGATGTTGCCGGTCGAGACGCGCAGGGTGTCGGTGCCGTTGCCGCCGTCGACCACCAGGTCGTTGGCGTCGTAGACGATGGTGTCGTCGCCGTCGCCGCCGCTGAGGATGTCCCTGCCGGCGCCGCCGTCGATGGTGTCGCTGCCGTTCAGTCCGCGCACGACGTCCATGCCGGGTGTGCCGTTCAGCGCGCCATTGTCGTTGTCCGGGGTATCGTTGATCACGCTGCCGACAGTCACGCCGTCCTGCACCTTGATGGTCGCGCCATCCTTGGTGTAGGTGGTATAGCCGTCGCTGCCGCCGTCGCTGGTCCAGGTGCCGTCCAGGAACAGGACGTCGCCGCTGTTGCCGGTCACGGTGAGCACGTCGTTATCGGACAGGTTCTTGACCGAATCCGCGTCGATGATGGCGATGTTGTCGCCACCGCCGGTCAGGTCCAGCCTTTCGAAGCCGGCCAGCGCCGGACGGTCGCCGTCGGGGCGTGCCGAGGAACCGAAGTCGAGCACCACGCCGCTGGCGGTGGCCGCCATTTTCAGGGTGTCGGTGCCGAGGCCACCGTCTTCCAGGCTGTCGTTGGCGTCGTAGATGATGGTGTCGTCGCCGGCTTCGCCGCGCACGACGTCCTTGCCCTTGCCGCCGTCCAGCGTGTCGTTGCCGTCGCCGCCGCTGACGGTATCGTCGTTGGTGTCGCCGGTCAGCGGGTCGTTGCCGGGACCGCCCTGCATGTCGAGGCTGACCGTCATGTCGGGTGCGACCAGCACGGTGGCGCCGTCCAGCGTCAGCTTGACGTACTGGACCGCGACGCCGTCGACCGTCACCGGCTGGGTGCCCGCGGACACCCAGTTGCCGGACAGGACGATGCCATCGCCCTTGTCGCCGTGGACCACCAGGCGGTCCGAGGTGTCGGACAGGGCCAGCACGTCGGCGCCGCCCAGCTTGACGGTGTTGTTGCCGTGGCCGCGCAGGTCGATTTCCTCGATGCCCGTGATGGTGCTGCCGGCCAGGCCGCTCAGGTCGGTGGTGCCCGCGGTACGGATTTCGAGCGTGTCGATGCCGCTGCCGCCGTCGACCAGGGTGTCGGCCGCGTCGTAGACGATGCGGTCGTTGCCCGCGCCGGCCGCGATGACGTCGGCACCGGCGCCGCCGTCGATGACGTTGGCGGCGCTGCTGCCGGTGATGGTGTCGTTGCCGGCGGAGCCAAGCACGTTTTCCAGGTTGAGCAGGGTATCGTTGCCGCTGTCGGTGCCGCGCGCGGTGCCGGCTGCCAGGTCAATGCTCACCGCAGCGAGGGCATCGCTGTAGTCGACCCAGTCGCTGTTGCCGGCGCCGCCGTCGAGGGTATCGTCACCCTGGCCGCCGGCCAGGGTGTCGTCGTTCAGGCCGCCGAACAGGCTGTCGTTGCCGGCGCCGCCGATCAGCAGGTCGTTGCCGTCGCCGCCGTCGAGGGTGTCGTTGCCCGCGCCGCCGTCGAGGGTGTCATTGCCGGCACCGCCGGTGAGCGAGTCGTTGCCGTCGTCGCCATCCAGCTTGTCGTCGCCCTTGCCGCCGTCGAGCGTGTCGTTGCCGGCGCCGCCACGCAGGGTGTCGTTGCCGTCGCCGCCGTACAGGAGGTCGTTGCCGTCGCCGCCGTCGAGCGTGTCGTTGCCGCGGCCGCCGTCCAGGGTGTCGTTGCCGCGGCCGCCGGTCAGCGAGTCGTTGCCGTCGCCGCCGGACAGGCTGTCGTCGCCATCGGCACCGTCCAGTGTGTCGTTGCCGGCGTTGCCGTAGAACTCGTCGCTGCCGTCCTTACCGGTGTCGTTGTTGTCGCCCGAACCTTCGTTCAGCAGGAAGCCCACGCCGACGCGCTGTTCCACCTTGATGGTGGCGCCGTCCAGCGTGTACACGCGGTAATCGATGCCGTCGATGGTTTCCGCGCTTTCGATCCAGTCCTTGCCGATCAGGCGCACGCTGTCGGTGCTGTCGCCGCGGACCACCAGGGTATCCGGGGTAGCGCTGTCGGTGCCGATCGCCTTGATGTCGGCAGCCGACAGTTTCAGCAGCTGGGTACCGTGGCCTGTCAGTTCGACGATCTCGATATGCTTGACCACGCTGTCGTTGGTCAGGCTCAGGTCAATCGACTTCATGCCGTCGCGCACCGTCAGCACGTCGGCATTGCCGGCACCGCCGTCGATCAGGGCGTCGTTCTCGTCGAACACCAGGGTGTCGTTGCCGGCGCCGGCGCGGATGACGTCGGCACCGCCGGCGCCGTCGATGTAGTCGTCGCCGTCGCTGCCGGTGATGGTGTCGCCGAAGTTGGTGCCGATCACGCCTTCGATGCTGATCAGGGTATCGCCGCCGCCGTTGTTGTCGGCCGCGCCGATGGTGATGACCTTGGCCGCGCTGCTGTCGCTGTAGTCGGCGACGTCGACGCCGTCGCCGCCGTCCAGGGTGTTGTTGCCCAGGCCGCCGCGCAGGGTGTCGTTGCCGAGACCGCCGATCAGGGTGTCGTTGCCGCCGTTGCCGATCAGCAGGTTGTCGCCGTCATCGCCGGTGATGCTGTCGTTGCCGTAGCCGCCTTCGGCGTTTTCGATGCCGACCAGGACATCGGTGCCCCCGTACGTCTTGGTCGCGGTGCCCGCGCCCAGGTCGACCGTCACGCCATAGTTATTGGATGCGTAGCTGGCCAGGTCCGTTCCGGCGCCGCCGACCAGGGTGTCGTTGCCGGCGCTGCCACCGAGCGTGTCGTTGCCGGCGCCGCCTTCGAGGCGGTTGTCCAGGTAGTTACCGGTCAGGCGGTCGTTGCCGCTGCCGCCGATCACGTTTTCGATGTCGTTGCGGTCGTAAGTGTCGGTGCCGCCGCTGCCGTCGGTGCCGCTGCCCTGCTCCAGGTTGACGGTCACGTTGCCGGTCGCGTCCGAATAATCGAGGGTGTCGATGCCGGTGCCGCCACGCAGGGTGTCGTCGCCGGCACCGCCGATCAGCACGTCGTTGCCCGCGCCACCGTCGAGCAGGTTGGCGCCGCCGTCGCCCTTCAGGGTGTCGTCGCCGCTGCCGCCGGCAACATTCTCGATGCCGCTCAGGGTCTGGGTGCCGCCGCCGCCGTCGGTACCGGTGTCGGTGGACAGGTCGATCGACACATCGGTCTTGACGTCGCTGTAATCCGCGGTGTCGGTGCCGCTGCCGCCATTCAGGGTGTCGTTGCCACCGCCACCCATCAGGGTGTCGTTGCCGGCACCGCCGTCGAGGCTGTCATTGCCGGTGCCACCGGACAGCAGGTCGTTGCCCTCGCCGCCGATCAGGGTATCGTTGCCGCTGCCGCCCATCAGGGTGTCGTTGCCGGCCGCGCCGTCGAGCACGTCGTTGCCCGCGCCGCCGGACAGTACGTTGTTGCCGGCGTCGCCAGTCAGGGTGTCATTGCCATTGCCGCCCGTGATGTTCTCGATGTTGTTCAACACGTCGTTGCCGGTCGAGGTGCCGGTGCTGGAACCCGGCGTGCCGAGGGTGGCGCGCACGTTGCCGGTCTCGTCCGAATAGTCGGCGGTGTCGTTGCCCGCGCCGCCGTCGAGCGTGTCGTTGCCGGTGCCGCCGCGCAGCACGTCATTGCCGGCACCGCCGACCAGGGAGTCGTTGCCGTCCAGGCCGCGCAGCAGGTCGTCGCCGTTGCCGCCGGTGAGAGTGTCGTTGTTGCCGGTACCGTCGAACTGGGACAGCACCTTGACCGCCGGGGCCACCACGAGGGTCGCGCCACCGGAGGTGTACACCTGGTACAACTGCCCATTGACCGGTTCCATGCCGGACAGGGTCCAGTTGCCGACCGTGATCACCTGGTCGCCGATGTCGCCATGGATGTACAGCTTGTCGGTAGTGCTCGACAGGGCCAGCACGTCGGTCGCGTTCAGCTTGACGGTGTTGTCGCCGTTGCCGCGCAGGTCGATCTGCTCGATGTTCTTCAGCACGCTGTCCGGGATCGCGGTCAGGTCGACGTTCGCATCCTTGATGACCAGGGTGTCGTTGCCTTGGCCGCCGTCGATCAGCGGGTCGGCCGCGTCGTAGACCAGGATGTCGTCGCCATCGCCACCCAGCAGGGTGTCGGCACCTTCGCCGCCGTCAATGAGGTCGTTGCCGGCGCCGCCGTCGAGGCGGTTG
>Ga0308160_10002732_pt1 | contig 20730 bp, 20 predicted proteins | sample PhyFR1_FD_201036 | JGI IMG/M metagenome (GOLD analysis project Ga0308160, IMG submission 201036) | Phyllosphere microbial communities from UC Gill Tract Community Farm, Albany, California, United States - DLSLF.R1 | ecosystem: Host-associated > Plants > Phyllosphere > Unclassified | place: USA...
AATGGGGTTCGTTCGACAAGTTCAAGGAAGAGTTCCAGAAATCGGCCGTGAGCAACTTCGGTTCGGGCTGGACCTGGCTGGTGAAGAAGACCGACGGCACCGTCGACATCGTCAACACCTCGAACGCAGCCACCCCGCTGACCACCGAGAACAAGCCGCTGCTGACCTGCGACGTCTGGGAACACGCTTACTACATCGACTACCGCAATGCCCGTCCGAAGTTCGTCGAGGCATGGTGGAACACCGTCAACTGGGACTTCGTGAACCAGAACCTGGCGTAATCAGAAAAACGCCCTCCACGGCCCGCCGATGACGCGGGCCGTTTTCATTGCAGCTTCCGATACTGCGCACTTCCCAGGTCCGGCGACAGGTATTCCAGCAATTGCTGCGCATGCACCGACAAGGCCTCGGGATCCTGCACGCAAATCCGCAATTCACGCGCCGCCCACGCATCCGCAATCGGCACCTGGCTGACTTTCATATCATGCGTGCCGGGATTCCACGCAATCTCCGGCAACAAGGCAATGCCCGCCTTCTCGGCCACCAGCTCGATCATGGCGTTGAAACTCGGTGCCCGCACCCGGATCTTGATCGATCGCGCATTGCGCAGCGCGATGTCTTCCAGGAAGTGCTGCATCGGCCGCTCGGGCGGCAGGCAGACGAAGGGGTAATGCAAGGCATCCTTGAACGTGACTTCCTGGAGTGAGCTCAAGGGGTGATCGGCCGGCACCAGCAGGATCAGGCGATGCTTCCGAAACGGCATCGTCAGCACGCTGTGGGGCGCGACGCTGGGATCGAACACGCCGATATCCACATCCCCCGACTGCACCGCATGCAGCACGTCGGCATCGTTGCGTTCGATCATCTGCAGATCGACTTCGGGATAGTCCGCCAGGAAGGGCCCGATCGCCGCCGGAAGAAACGCGGTGGTTGCCACCGTGGTGCCGGCAAGGCGCAGGTTGACGCGCCGGCGTCCGGTCAGGTCGCGCACCGTTTCCTGCAATTGCTCCGCTTCGCCGACGATGCGCTTGATCCGGTCGAGGATCAGGCGTCCGGCCGGCGTCGGCGTCATGCCGTCGGCGCCGCGCGTGAAGACCTCGACGCCGCATTGCTGCTCGAAACGCCGCAGACGGCTGCTGGCGGCCGACAGCGCGATCGGCAAGGTGACGGCCGCCTTGCTGAGACTGCCGGTCTGGACGACGGCCAGCAGCAAACGAAAATCCACGAGATCGAAATTCATCCCTTCTCCAAACGCGAAGGCTTTATCAAAAAAACAGGCATTCCAGATGTCAACATTCAGCGCGAAAATACGGCCTTCCCTCTAGACCCTTTTAGAGCCAGCGGGATTTTACAGCTTCGAGCCGAGGCGTGGTTACGCCAATTTCGAAGGCAGACATCACCTTGAGATCATGATGAAACTTAAAAATATCCTTTTCGCGGCCTCTTTCCTTACTGTACTCAGCGCCCATGCGGGCGAGATCGACAAGAGCACCTACGGCGTCGCCCTCCCCGACACGGCACAAACCGAACGCGTGGTCGAGATCCGTCCGGGTGCCCGTTGGGCCAACGTCACCAACGGCCAGACCGTGAAGTTCGTGGTCGGTGATAAAAGCTTCAAGTTCCATGTCTGGACCATGCCGAACGTCAATGCGTTCGACCTCGACAAGATCGCGCCCACGGACGTGAAGGCGGCCGGCATCAAGGTCTATGTCGCGGGCAGCGCGCAATACCAGGCCGGCTGAACTTCACCGGCATCACACAGCTTTCCTTTATGGGCTTTCGAATCCGAAAGCCCTTTCTTTGCCCTCCCATGAAGAAGCCACTCCTATTCGTGCTCGGCCTGTCGGCCGCTGCCGCCCATGCCCAGTCGCAGGTATCGATCTATGGCGTCGTCGACGCCGGGATGGTCACCGAGCATGGCAGCCGCAACGCACCCTCCACCAAGATCAGCAGCGGCGCCGCGTCGACATCGCGCATCGGTTTTCGCGGCACCGAACAGCTCGGCAACGGCCTGTCCGCCTTTTTCACGCTGGAGACCGGCACCCGGATCGATACCGGCGTGCTCGACGTCAACAACACCATCTTCAACCGCCAGGCCCTGGTCGGCCTTCAGGGTGGCTTCGGCGCCGTCGCCCTCGGGCGCCAGTACACGCCGATGCACAAACTGCTGGTTGCCTTCGACCCGTTCAAGACCGGCTACGCCGGCACGGTGAAGAACCTGTTCCCGGACACCGGCACCAACGTCAGGACCAGCAACACGCTCACCTGGCAATCGCCGACCGTGCGCGGCGCTGACGCCATGCTGGCCTACAGCACCGGTGAGCAGAGCGATGCCTCGTCCGGCCGCCAGTTCGGCGGCGCCGTCGGCTACGCGCATGGCCCGCTGACCCTGCGACTGGCCTTCAACAGCAAGAACTCGGACCTTGCCGCGACCGACAGCAGCCCGAAGATCAGCCACGACATCGGACGCAACACGGCGCTGGGCGCGAGCTACCAGTTTCCCGTGGTGAAAGTGCACTTCATCTACGGCATCGACAAGGGTTATGGCAGTGCCCCGTTGTGGAATACCAGCAATCCGTACGGCGGTGTGAAGCCGACCGCGTCGACCGACAGCCGCGACCTGCTGCTTGGCCTGAGCGGGCGGGTCGGCCCGGGTACCCTGATGTTCTCGATGATGAGCAAGGACGACCGTACCGCTTTCGACCAGGACGCCAATTCGTGGGGTGTCGGCTACAATTACCCGCTCTCCAAGCGCACCAGCCTGTATGCGGCCTATGCGCACATCAACAACAAGAACGGTGCGGGCTACACGGTCAACAACAATTCCGAAGCCGGCAGCGGCAATACAGGTACCAACCTCGGGCTTCTCCACACCTTCTGATTGCATTGCATGCGGTGGCTTTCCACAGGGTATTGACTTATAATTCGCGCGCTCCACGCCAGCCATCCTCCCCGATTGCCATCGTCATCGTGATCACTCCGCAAAACATACCTACCTTTATCATCAGCCTGCCCAAGGACAAGCATCGCCGCGACTTTCTTGGCGGGCAGCTGGACAAACTGAACATGCCGTTCACGGTGCTGGAAGCGGTCAACGGCAAGGCCTTGTCGGCCGAGGAACTGGCGGCGTCCTACGATCCGAAAAAAGCAGTCCGCCTGTTCAATCGGGAACTGTCGAAAGGCGAGATCGGCTGCACCCTCAGCCACGTCAGCATCTACCGGAAGATGGTGACCGAGGACATTCCCCACGCGCTGGTGCTGGAAGACGATGCCAGGATCCTGGAAGACGACCTGCCGGCGACGCTGTCGAAACTGGCAACGCTGTACCCGGCCGACGTTCCCGTCGCCGTGATGCTGATTCACGTAAAACGGGTCGATGCCAACAGCGAAATCCAGCTGGATGACAAGCACAAGGTCTACGACGCGTATCGCGGCGTGCACACGCATGGCTATTTCATTACCAAAGCGGCTGCCGCGATTCTCGCCAAGAAGTTATTCCCCGCTCACGTCGTCGCGGATAAATGGGAATATTTTCAGGAAAACTTCATTGCCGTGAAATGCCTGGTGCCGTATCCGGTCGGCCTGACCGAAGCGGCGCTGGCGTCGAGTATCGAAGCGATGGGCGTGCGCGAGAAAAAACTGACCGATGGCCGCAATTACCAGTACTACCTGCGGAAAAGTGTCAGGCAGTTGCTGTATCTGATCCGGTCGCGCCCATTCATCCGGATCGAACATAAAGGCCGCTCCGAACTCGATCAGGCCTGACTGCCGGCCCAGACGATTTCCAGTTCCATGCCGATCGAGCGCGCCAGCCCATCCAGGTCGGGAAACAGGGTGGCGTTGGTGACGTTCATGCGGTAGAGCGCCTTCATCGCCTCCTCGCGCACCGCCTTCGGCAGCACGATCTTTTTCAGCAAAGGCGCCGGCTCGCCGTAGTGCGCCAGGATGTCGTCGAGCGGCTTGTCCAGCATGCCCGGCACCACCAGCGTGCCGGACTGGGCCACCAGGCGGCGGTCCATTTCGGTCGGTTCGCCGGTCCAGATGATGGCGTTGGTGTTGGGCAGGAACAGGCGCGCGAAATTGCCGGGCTGGCGCGGGTCGATGCTGTCGCGGTCCATCTCCGGATGGGCCAGCGGTGCGGCCCGCCACAGGCGCGGCGTGTTCAGCGCGTACACCGCGGCGTCGCCGGTGGCGCGTTCCAGCGCAAAGAACACGGCAACGAAGGGCGACTTGGTGAAGTCCAGCAGACGGGTCGGCGCGCCATGGTGCTGCATCAGCGCCAGGCAGCGCAGCGCGTTGTGCAGCACGCTCGGGTCGCCGAGGTAATTGTGCGCCTTGCGCTGGAACACGCGGATGGCGCGCTCCTCGCGCTGGCGCCAGCTGGCGCGGTCCGGAATGTAGGCGTTCAGGTAGCGCGACAGCGAGGTCAGCAGCGGCCAGCGCGCATCCTGCTGGCCGCGGAAGGCCCAGCCGTCCAGTTCGGCGCTCAGCGCCATGAAATCGCTCCAGCTCTCGACCCGTACTTCGTCCATGCCCTTTCTCTCCTTTTGATTCTGTCACGAAATGTATTGATTTGTCGTCCCGGTCACATAATGTCCGCCGGATCTGCCTGCTCTTATAGAATACGCCGCGGAGGTGACAAACATGTATCGCGTACTGCTGGTGGAAGACGATCCGCGCCTGGCGGAGCTGGTGACGGAGTACCTGTCCGGCTATGAATTTACGGTCGAACTCGCGACACGGGGCGACCACGCACTCGACAGCTTCAAGGCGAGCAAGCCGGACATCGTCGTGCTCGACCTGATGCTGCCCGGCATGGACGGCATGGTCGTATGCCGCCAGATCCGCGACATTTCCGAGGTGCCGATCCTGATCCTGACCGCGCGCGAAGACACCTATGACGAAGTCTCGGGCCTGGAGCAGGGCGCGGACGACTTCGTCAACAAGCCGGTGCAGCCGCGCGTCCTGCTGGCGCGCCTGCGCGCCCTGCTGCGCCGCTCCCAGCCCAAGGCGTCCGGCGACAGCCGCGTGCTCGAATTCGGCGCGCTGCGCATCGTCACCACCGACCGCAGCGTCAGCTGGCGCGGCGAGCAGTGCGTGCTGAGCAATACCGAATACAAGCTGCTGCTGGTGCTGGCCGAGGCCGCCGGGCGCGTGCTGTCGCGCGACGAACTGCTGAAGAAGATGCGCGGGATCGAGTTCGACGGACTGGACCGGAGTATCGATAACAGCATCTCGAAGCTGCGGCGCAAGTTCGACGATGCGGTGTCGGAAAAGATCAAGACGGTGTGGGGTGAGGGTTATCTCTTTTCGCCCTCGGCCTGGAACTGAGCGGCGGCGTCCACGCCTATTCGAACACTGGCAGGATCGCCAGCGGAATACTGTCCGTCAGCACCTGCCCGCGCTCGCTCCCGAAGCGGTAGGTCACCACCGGCAAGCCCTGCTCGGCCGCCCCCGGCACCACCGGCAGCACCTCGTCCGCCCCACCCTCGCGCCGCCAGTGCGCCCCGCCCTCGCCTTTTTTCGTGAACACGAAGCGTGCGCCAACGCACTGGCGGCTGCTTTGGGAGGCGTCGGCGTAGCGGGCGAAGCCGAGTGCCTGGCCGCAGGCGGCGCGCAGGTCGGCGCTGTCGTAGACGCCGTCGGTGCGGGCGGCGATGCTGACCTGGGGACGCAGCGTGAACGGCGTGCCCTTGCGGTTCAGCACCAGTGCCGCGTTTTCGTCGTAGGCCGCCTTTTGCAGCGGCAAGGGCGTGCGCCCGAGCGGATCGAGCGGCAGGTGCAGCTGGGTGGTCTTGCCGGACAGCGTCAGCTGCAGGCCCTCGCCGAGGGCGGCACGGTCGCGCGGCAGCACTTGCAGCTGGCTCTGCAGGAAATTCTTGGGGCCGCCATATTTCTCGAACACGACCATGGCGCGGTAGGCGTCCCGGTAACTGGCCCACTCGCCATCGTGCACTTGCGCCCGCGCCTGGCCGGCCGCGAGCAGCAGTGCCAGGGAAGCGACGGTAGCGATGGGAAGCCGTGCGGTGCGCATCGTCAGAAGCGGTAAGCGATGGCGGCCGAGACCGTCACATTGGTGGACCGCTCGACGAGCGGGCTCTTGGCGGCATTGCCCAGCAGGCGCCTGGCCTGCAGGTTGGAAGTCAGCATCCACGACGGCGTCCAGTCCCAGGTCCAGCGCACGCCGACGTGGGCATCCTGCAGGCCGCCGCCGGGCTGGTAATAAGGGAAACGGCTGCGCAAGGCTTCCTCGCGGGTCACGCCGTACCAGCTTGCATTGTCCTTGCGGTTGACCAGGGTCACGCCGGCCGCCACGGACAGGCGGTGGCGTTCGCCGATGGCGGCGGCAAGGCGCTGCACGCCGAGTGCCAGGCGCGCGCCGTCGTGGTCGCGGCCGGAACCGGCGAGCAGCGATGCCGTCATTCGCCATTGCGGCGTGAAGTAATAGTTGGCGAAGGCACCGGCCTGCACGCGCGGATCGATCTCGTCCATGCCGCCCAGGCGCTGGTTGCGCAGCAGCGATTGCCGTTCGACCGGGTTGAACAGCACCATGCTGGTGGTATCGATCACGCCGCCAAGATTGTTGCCATTGCCGCTGTCGCCGCGGCCCGGCAGCAGCGCCAGCAGCGGGCCGTATTCCAGCGTCGGCGAATCGGACAGGTGCATGCCGGCGCTCATGCCGGAAATGAAGATGCCGTTGCTCCACTGGACCTGCAGCACCGGCAAGGCCGAGACCTTGCGGCTGTCCGCGCCATCGTAGCGCGGCCCCGACTGCGCGCCGAGGCCGATGTACATGTCGCGGCTCCCGTCCGGCATTGGGTTCCGGGCCGGCGTCTGGGCCCGGACCTGAGACCAGGCGGCGCTGCAGGCAATGCTCAGGACGAAAGGCAGGAGCTTGTTCATGTCGAAGAGTTGAAGATTCGGGAAGACAACATTCTACGTGCTTGTATTCCCACCTCCCATATCTCTTGAGGAACTCAGCTGGAATAAAAAAGCCCACCTTCACTCGCGCTTCAGGTGGGCAAACGGAAACCTGATGGATCAGTATCGTACGTAAGGCAAGTGCGGGAATCACCCTCCGAATGTCGGGCGATTGTCGTCAATTTGTAAATGCCGGCTTTTTGCAATTACTCCTATACAATCTCGCGGATGCGCAAGCCCCCTTCATCCGCCTGCGGCGGGACGGCGTGAACCGCCTCTTCTTCCGCTTTTTCGTGCTCGTGATGCTGTCGATCACGGCGGCGACCTTCGTCATTTACTTTGTCTTCGCGCGCCTGTTCGGCGATCCGCTGGAAGACATCGCGCGGCGCCAGGCCTCGGCCCAGATCTTCCTGGTCGAGCAGTACGTCGACCAGGCCCCGCCCGACGAATGGCTGGGCCGCCTGAACAAGGTGCGCGAAGTCTCGAGCGCGCACTTCGACCTGCTGCCGCTGGCGCAGGCGCGCGCCGCCCTGCCCGAGCGCCACCGGGCCGCGCTGGACCGCGGCGAGATCGTGCTCGATCCGGGCAACCGGACCTTCTACCGGCGCGTCGACACCACCGGGGCGCGCTACGTCGGCAGCGACGACGAGGCGATCCACGCCTGGAACCTGCCGATCGACCTGGCACAGGCGCTGGCAATGGAAGTGCTGCGCTACGTGATCGTGGCGCTGGCGCTGCTGGTGCCGATCGCGCTGTGGTCGCGCGCGCACTGGAAAGCCTTGCAGTCGCTGTCGCGCGTGGCCGACGAGTTCGGCGCCGGCCGGCTGTCGGCGCGGGCGCAGCTGCAGCCGGCGGATGCGGTCTACCCGCTGGCCGAGCGCATCAATGCGATGGCCGAGCGCATCCAGGGCTTGCTGGAAGCGCAGAAGAATTTATTGCATTCGGTGTCGCACGAACTGCGCACGCCGATCGCGCGGCTGGAATTCGGCCTCGAACTGCTGGCCGAGCGGGCCGCCGATCCTTCCGCCGTGGGGCCAGGCCATGCTGCGGCACTGGTCAAGCGCATCGGCGCGATGGGCGGCGACCTGGCCGAGCTGAACGAACTGGTCAACGAACTGCTGTCGATGAGCAAGCTGGACAATGCACAGGCCGCACAGCGCGCGCCCTTCGCGCTGGCGCCGATGCTGCAGGAATGCGTCGACGGCATGCATCCGCGTCCGCAGCAGCTGGAGTGCGTGTTCGATGACGGCCTGGACAGCATCGACGGCGACCGCCGCCTGCTGGCACGCGCGGTCGGCAACCTGCTGCGCAATGCCGAGAAATACGCGGCGCGGCAGATACGCCTGACCGCCCGGCGCTTCGAGGACCGGGTCGAGATCGCGGTCGAGGATGACGGCCCCGGCATTCCCGAGGACGAAGCCGAGCGCGTGTTCGAGCCCTTCTACCGGCTGGACCGCAGCCGCGACCGCGCGACCGGCGGCTTCGGCCTCGGGCTGTCGATTGCGCGCAAGGCGGTGCTGCTGCATGGGGGCACACTGCAGGTCGAACGCGCCGCACTCGGCGGCGCGCGCTTCGTGGTCGAGCTGCCGCTGTCCTGATTCATTTGGACTGGGCCGCCTTGTCGACCAGCGCGCTGGCCACTTGCAGGGCCGCATCGAACAGCGCGGCGCGGTCGCGCGGCTGGAACTTGGCGCCCACCGTCGCCGGCGCGGTCATGTAGCGGCCGGAAAACTTAAAGCGGGAAACGCAAGATGAGCGAGCCTGACCCACTCAACGGCCGGGCTTCGCCGGCGCCTCCGGCTTCACGTGCGTGACCCCGTACCACAGGTGTTCCCACCAGTGGTCGCGCGAACGCACGGTGCGCAGGCATTGCTGGTCGATCGATCCCTTGAAGACGGGGTCCGGACACTTGTTCGTCATCAGGGCATTGCGCTGGTTTTCCGCATTCACCAACGCGATGCCCAGCCAGAAGGCGAGCGCCGCGAATGCCAGCGCCAGGCACCACGCCAGGTGGTTCCAGTTGCTCGAATCGAACAAGTGCTCCGTTTCCGGCTTGGACTTGTCGTATATGTTGAGGATCTTGCCTTCGACGTCGCTCATCTTTGATTACTTCGTTTTTGCCGCCTTGGCGACCAGGGCATCCATCACCTGCAGGGTGGCCCCGAACAGTTGCGGCTCGTTGCTTGTTTTCACCGAATTGTAGACGATCGCCGGCGAGGTCTGGTACTTGCCGTCGATGACGATGGTCGGCGCGCCGTCGACCTTGTAGGCCTCGACCAGCTTGCCCTGCTGGCGCAGCTTGGTCATCACACCGAACGAGTTCCAGGCATTCAGGAAGGTCGCGCGGTCGATGCCGTTCTTGGAAACCCAGTCGATGATCGCATCGTCCTTGATCAGGCGGACGCGGTCCTGGTGCACGGCCTTGAATACCTTGGCGTGCATCTGGTCCACCTTGCCCAGCGCTTCGAGCGTCAGGTACAGGTGGGCTTCCGGATCGCTGGCGCCCTGCGACGGAATGTGAACCCGGCGCAGGACAATGTTGTCACCCTGCTTTTTGACCCATTGTTCGAACTGCGGTTCCAGCGCGTTGCAATGCGGGCAGTGGTACATGAAGAATTCGATCACCTCGACCTTCTTGCCCGCAGCCTGCACCGCTTGCGGCTGGGCGAGCGTGATGTACTCGACGCCATTCTTCGGATCGGTCGGCGAAGCGAAGGCGGTGCCGACGGCAAAGGTGGCGGCGAGCAGGGCAAAACGCAGGGAACGCATAGATATCCTTCTGGTATTGGTTACAGGTACGGTGTTGAACGAACGACCGCGAGATTACCACTTTTTCGGCCGCAAGCCCTTAGCCGGGGCTTAGATTATGTTAAAAGTCGTAACGGGCCGAGAGTTTCAGCTGACGGCCGTTGCTCGGGTAGATGCCGCTGCCGCAGCCATAAGCGTAGCTGTAGTACTGGCGGTCCGCCAGGTTCAGCCCGGTCGCGGCAATTTCCCAGCCGTCGACCTTGACCGCATAACGCGCGTCGAAGGTGACGTACGACGGGATGCGCGCGGTGCAGGTGTTGCCGAAGTCCTCGCCGTTACGCTGGCGGTCGACCCACTGCACGCCGACGTCGGCTGACTGGCCGCCCGCCGGCAGCCAGGCCATGCGCGCGGTGACCACGTTCTTCGGCACCAGCACCAGTTCGCGGCCGGCGTTCGGGCCTTCGGTGAACGCGGCGTTCACGTGCTGCAGGTGGGCGCTGGCGTGCCAGTCGGCGGCAATACGCGTCTCGGCATCGATCTCGACGCCCTGGCGGCGGGTCGGGTCGAGGTTGGTGTTGGCGCCGAAGGCGCCCGCGGTCGGGTCGTAGAAGATCTCGTTGTCCAGCTTGTGGCGGAACAGGCGCGCGGTCAGCTTGCTGTCGCCGGCGCCGTTGCTCAGCGTCGCGCCGAATTCGAGGTCGTGCGAGGTCTGCACCTTCAGCAACGCGTTGGCCGGGAAACGGAAAGCGTTGTCGTCGACGTTCGGCACGCGGTAGCTCTGTCCCGCCCTGGCGTACACGCCCAGCAGCGGCAGCGGCTTGTAGCTGGCCTGGGCTTCCCAGGCGTTCTGCGACTGCTTGCCGTGGTCCGGGGTGGCAAAGGCCAGCTCGTCGGTGAAGTCCTTGTCGAAGGTCTCGTGGCGGGCGCCCAGCGCCAGGCGGCCTTCGTGGGCGGCGTCGAAGCGCAGCTCGTCGCGCAGGTAGACGGCGCGCGAGGTCTGGCTGGCATCGGCGTTCGAATACGGCGAGTTGGTCTTGCGCTTCCAGCGCGCCAGGTCGACGCCGGCCACGACTTCGTTGAGCATGCCGCCCACGTTACTCAGCCAGCGCGCGCGCGGCGAGAACTGGTCCTGGCGGCCGTCGTAGGCATTCGTCGACGGGAAAGAGTCCGACAGGTAGGCCGCACGCACGGTGCGCTCGCGGTGCGACAGCTCGGCCGCCAAATCGACCGGACCCAGGCGGTACTCGGCAAAGGCGGTCGCCAGGTTGGTGTCGAGCGAGCCGAAGTCCAGCGGCGTGCTGGCCATGGTCGGGTGCTGCTCGAACTCCTGCTGGGTCAGGGAGCCCGGGAAGCGGCTTTCCTGCTGCGCGCTTTCGACGCGCATGCCGGCGCGGCCGCCCGTGAAACGCGTCTGCAGGCCGACGCTGAAATTGCGCAGGTCATAGGCGCCGTTGTCGCGGTAGTTCTGGCTGCCCTGGCGCGCCACGGCGACGTCGGCCGTGATGTCGCCGGTGACCTGGGTCAGCGCCACGCGCATGTCGTGCTGGTGGAATTGCCCGCCTTCGGCGAATACCGAGCCGTGCATGCCCTGCTGTGCGCCTTTTTCAGTACCGGCGCGCGTGAAGATCTGGATCACGCCGCCGGTCGCGCCGTCGCCGTACAGCACGCTGCCGCCGCCGCGCGTGATTTCGATGCGCTCGACAGTGTCGATCGGGATCGCGGCCAGGCTCGGCGCGGTCTGTTCGTTCTCGCTCAGGCGCACGCCGTCGACCAGGATCACCATGTTCTGGGCGCTGTTGGTGCCGAAGCCGCGCAGGTCGAGCGTGAAGTCGGGCGAGGAATCCAGGCTCTGGCGCCCGTACACGCCGCCGATCTTGCGGATCGCCGCGTTGACGTCGTTGACGCCGGCGCGGCGGATCTCGTCCTGGGTGATGACGGTGGCGCCGATCGGCTGCAGTGCGGCGTCGCTCGGGAAGCGGGCACCGGTGATGAGGACGGTCGACGGGGTGTCCTGGGCGGCGGCAGCGGCGCTCAGCAGGGACATGGCAAGGGCGCAGGACAGCGCGAGCGGCCGGAGGGCCGGACCGGAAACAAGGGCAGAATTCATTGGACTTTTTTATTTCGTTTTGGCCGGCGCGCGTCCCCGCACACCGGCGTGTCATTGGAACAGCCATAAGAGCGTGTGCGCTCCGGCTTGTTCCCCCTGTCCTGGCCGGTATCCGGGCTTGCAAGACGGACTGCGTCACCTTCCTATGCACATGCACAGTGGTCGTCGACACAGCCTGCCGCCATCGATGGCGGCGCTTGCTTACCGTTGCGGGGGCAGCACACGTTGATGCCGCGCCGGAGGCGAAGCATGCCGTGTTTCCCGTTTGACTCGACGCGCGGAACGCACGCCGGAGCACCAGAACCGGATGATTATACCTTTGATAAAAATCCACCGCCATCCGTAGACCGCCAGGTCATCATAAAGAGTGGCTTCTTGGTCGCGTTCTCGCATATAGTATGTGCATAAAAGCAAGATCCACTTTTGGGGGTGTTTTCATGCGATTCGGTTCCACGGTATTCAAGATGGGGGCGGCAGCTGGCTTGACCGGCGCCCTGCTGGCGGCGGGCGCGGCGGTCACGGCTGGCCTGCTCGTCCAGGACGGCGCGCCCGCCACGGCCTCAGCCGCCACGGTCGCCACGCCGGCGCCCGGCGCCGACGGCATCGCCCTGGCCGGCCCGCACGCGGCCGCAGTGACGGTGCCGAGCAGCCCGGATGCCTGGGGCGGCCCGCGCACCGGCAACGAGCCGACCCTGTCCGACCGCGTGGTCCACTACGACATCGACGCCACGCTGGACCCGGTCAAGCACGGCGTGACCGGCCGCGAAAAGCTCACCTGGCGCAACCGCAGCGCGGTCCCGGTGAAAAGCGTCTACCTGCACCTGTACATGAACGCCTTCGAAGGCAGCGGGAGCACCTTCTTCACCGAGAAGCGCCAGCGCGAGACCGGCTTCCGCTCCGGCGTCGACACCCGCGACGGCGAATGGGGCCACATCGCGCTGCGCGGCGTCAGCCAGGGCGATGCGCAGGTGCCGTGGACCTTCGTCCAGCCCGACGGCGGCCCCGCCACCGACCACACCGTGGTGCGCTTCGACCTGCCCACAGCGGTGGCGCCGGGCGCCTCGACCACCTTCGACATCAATTTTCATACCCAGCTGCCGCGCGTGATCGCGCGCACCGGCTACTTCGGCACTTTCCACCTGGTCGGCCAGTGGTTCCCGAAGATCGGCGTGCTGGAATTGCCGGGCGAGCGCGGCGCCACCGCTCCGCGCTGGAACGCGCACGAGATGCACCTGAATTCCGAGTTCTACGCCGACTTCGGCAGCTACGACGTCAAGCTGACCGTGCCGAAGGAGTACACGGTCGGCGCCACCGGCGAGCGCGCCGGCGCCCCGGTCGAGAAGGACGGCATGCTGACCCACCGCTTCGTGCAGGGCGACGTCCACGACTTCGCCTGGACCGCCGACCGCCGCACCGCCAAGCCGATGGTCGACACCTGGACCGGCCCCGGCAGCCCGGAAGTCGCCCTGACCGTGCTTTACCCGCCGGAATACGCGGCCAGTGCGGCGCCGGCCCTGAAGGCGGCCAAGGATTCACTGACCTACTTCTCGAACACGCTCGGCCCCTACCCCTATAAAACGCTGACCGTGGTGATCCCGCCCTACAACGCGGAAGAAGCCGGCGGCATGGAATACCCGACCTTCTTCACCGCCGAAGGCTATGTCAACGCCGATCCCGACACGGCCAGCCGATACGCACTGGACTTCGTGACCATCCACGAATTCGGCCACGGCTATTTCTACGGCCTGCTGGCCTCGAACGAGTTCGAAGAACCGATGCTGGACGAAGGCCTCAACGAGTACTGGGACCTGCGTATGCTGCGCGCCAGGAACCAGGACATCCACCTGGCCAGCCCGCTCAGCCGCAAACTCGGCTTCGCGCCCAGCTTCAAGGTGTTCGAGGCCGAGCGCCTGGGCACGCCGCGCAGCGACCCGGCCGATGCGCTCGGCCAGAACGCCTACGACCGCCTGCAGGGCATCGGTCCGGTCTACTCGCGCACCGCCACCACGATGCGCGACCTGGAAGCGCACGTCGGCAAGGAAGCGCTTGAAGCCGCATTCAAGGAATACTACCGGCGCTGGAAGTTCCGCCACCCGAGCGTGGCCGACCTGCGCGAGACCCTGGCCGAGGTGACCGGCCAGCGCGCCGCGGTGGAAGCCGTGTTCGAGCAGCAGGTATACAGGAGCACCCGCGTCGACGACCGCATCGCCACCTTCACCAGCCGCGAGGAAGTGCCGCTGCCGGGCACGCGCCAGGCCGGCAGCGCCTGGGCCGAGGACAAGCAAACCGACATCGACAAGCGCGTCGAGACCGTCCGCGCCGACTGGAAGAAGGCGCATCCGGACGCCAAGGCCGGCCAGGGCCCCTACCCCTACCGCACCGAAGTCCTGCTGCGGCGCCAGGGCGCAGCGGTGCCGCAGACCTTGCGCGTGACATTCGCCGACGGCAGCGTCGAGACCGTACGCTGGGACGCCGACGAAAAATGGCGCAAGTTCAGCTGGGTCAAGCCATCGAAGGCAGTATCGGCCGAACTCGACCCGCAACGCCGCCACTACCTCGACGTCAGCAAGCTGGACGACAGCCGCACCATCGAGCCCGACGCCAGCGCCTCGCGCCGCTGGAGCCTGGATGTCGCCGCCATTTTCCAAACCCTTCTTGCCCTGATCGCGACCGTATGATGAACGCCCAACTCGAATCGCCGTCGCTGGCCCCCGAGAACGACGCCCTGCGCGGCGTGCGCCGCCCCCGTTTCGGCGTCAAACGCGCCCTGCGCGCCGCCGGCGCCGCGCTGCAATGGCGCCTGCTGCTGTGGTGGGCCCTGCTGCTCCTGCTGCCGGCCATCGTGGCCGCGCTGCCGGTGTGGCAGATGCTGTCCGCCAGCCTCGACCACTCGGTGCACGCGCCGCAACTGGCGGCGCGCCTCGACATGCTCGCCATCGCCGACATCGCAGGCAGCGTGCAGGAGCGCTGGAGCCCGGCCATCGGCGCCGGCGGCCTGGTCGCGCTGGCGCTGACGCTGCTGCTGTCGCCGCTGCTGTCGGGAATGACGATCGTCGCCGCGCGCGCACCTGGCCGCCTCGGCATGGGCGCCCTGCTGACCGGCGCCACCCAGGAATACCCGCGCATGCTGCGCACGCTGGTCTGGGCCGTGATCCCGCTCGGTATCGCGGGCGCGCTGGCCGGCGCCATCTTCCATGCGGCCGGCAACAGCGCCGGCAATGCGATCCTGGAAAGCGATGCCGGGCATGCCTCGCGCATCGCGGCGCTGGCGGCGGCGCTGGTGTTCGTGATCGTGCATGCGACGGTCGATGCCGGCCGCGCCCTGCTCGGTGCCGAACGGCACCGCAAGTCGGCGGTGGTGGCATGGGGGGGCGGCGTCAAACTGCTGCTGCGCCGGCCGCTGGCGCTGCTGGGCAGCTACCTGATCATCACCGTGCTCGGCCTGGGCATCGCCGCGCTGCTGGCGCTGGCGCGCGTGCAGGTGCCGGCGCTGGGTACCGGCGGCACGATCGCGGCCTTCTTGCTGGCCCAGCTGATCGTGATCGTGCTGGGCTGGATGCGCAGCGCGCGGCTGTTTGCGCTGATGGCGCTGGCACGCGACCAGGTCACCCGCTGACGTCCGGCCGTCACGCGAACCGCACGGATGGGATAACATCTTCTTTTCGATTGACCGAAGGAGCCGCCGTGTCTGATTTGCCCACTCGCCGCCTGCCCACTTATTTCGTTTCGCACGGAGGCGGCCCCTGGCCGTGGATGAAGGACCAGTACGGCGGCGCCTACGACAAGCTGGAAGCTTCGCTGGTCGACATCCGGCGCCAGGCGGGCGCGCGTCCGAAGGCGGTGCTGGTGGTGAGCAGCCACTGGGAGACCGACGGTTTCACGGTGTCGTCCGGCAGCGCGCCGGGCATGATCTACGACTACGGCGGCTTCCCGCCGCACACTTACCAGATCCAGTACCCGGCCCCGGGCCAGCCGCAACTGGCCGAGCGCGTGGCCGCGCTGCTGAACGGCGCCGGCCAGCCGGCCGCCCTGGATGCCGGGCGCGGCTTCGACCACGGCACCTTCTCGATGCTGAAATCGGTGTATCCGGACGCCGACATGCCGGTGGTGCAGCTGTCGATCCGCCGCGGCTACGACCCGGCCGTCCACCTGGCCGCCGGCCGCGCACTGGCGCCGCTGCGCGACGAGGGCGTGCTGATCCTCGGCAGCGGCCTTTCCTTCCACAACCTGCGCCAGTTCGGGCCGGGCGGCGCACTGGCGTCGCACGCCTTCGACAGCTGGCTGCAATACGCGCTGCTGGAATTGTCGCCTGCCGACCGGGAAGATGCGATGCTGCACTGGAGCGAGGCGCCGTATGCGCGCCATGCGCATCCGCGCGAGGATCACCTGGTGCCGCTGTGGGTGGCGCTGGGGGCGGCCGAGCAGGAGGCGGCGGCCTGTGTGTATCACGAGGACAGCTTTTTTGGGGCACTGACCGTGTCCAGCTTCCGGTTCGGCCAAGCGCCTGGTGACATGGCGTAGGGTGGGCACCCCGTGCCCACGCGAACGTTCGCGTAACGCCGGCTTCCGCGTGGGCTCGGAGAGCCCACCCTACGATGATGCCGTAGCGAGGCTTAGGTGCCGCGCTTGCCGCGGGCTGCTTCCTCGGCCTTGCGCGCCGCCTTTTCCTCCGCCAGGCGCGCCTTCTCTTCCATCGCGATGCGGTGCCGTTCCAGCGCCACGGCGCGGGTCTGCGGCGTTTCCAGGCTGATGCGGCCGAGCGCGCCCTGGCGGTAATCCTGCAGCAGCACGTGGGCCGCCTTTTCGTAGTCGAAGTCACCGCCGCGCACGCGGAAACCGCGCCGCGCCGCCACGCCTTCGATCACGCCGACACCGTCCATGCCCTCGGTCTTGATGCCGTAGCGCGCCGCCAGCAGTTGCGGATAGCGTTCCAGCAGCAGCGTGCCGAGGAACTCCGCCACTTCTTCCTCGATCACGGCATTGGTGCCGACCGCGTGGCTGGCGGCCAGCATCATGCCGTCGCTTTCCATGGCGATCTTCGGCCACAGCATGCCGGGGGTGTCGACCAGCACCGTGAACTTGTCCAGGTAGAGCCGCTGCTGGGTCTTGGTGACGGCCGGTTCGTCGCCGACCTTGGCCACGCGCTTTTTCAGCAGCGCATTCATCAGGGTCGACTTGCCGACGTTGGGAATACCCATGATCATGATGCGCAGCGGCTTGGTCGGCACGCCGCGGTGCGGGGCCAGCGACTTGCACAGCTCGGGGATGCGGTTGACGTCGGACGGCTTCTTGGTCGTCATCGGGTACGCCGTCACGCCTTCCTGGGCGTCATACCAGGCGGCCCAGGCGGCGGTGGCCTGGGGATCGGCCAGGTCGGTCTTGTTCAGCACTTTCAGGCAGGGGCGCTGGCGGAACTTGCGCAATTCCTCGACCATCGGGTTGCTGCTCGCCTGCGGCAGGCGGGCGTCCAGGACCTCGATGACCACATCGATGTTTTCCATCTGCTCCGCCGCTTCCTTGCGGGCGGCGGCCATGTGCCCCGGGAACCATTGTATCGACATCTTGTATTCTCAAAAATCTGCGTTCAAACCGCTATTTTACGCTGGGTGCGCCTCTTCCCCCTATTTCCGGGCCGGTTTGCCCATGTTGTGCGCATTCGCCCGGCGGCAAGGGCCGGGCCGGATCGAAGGCCGCCAGTTGCTGCCTGGCCTGCGCCACATCCTTGCCGAACTCGGTCAGGTAGCGCGATCGCTCCTCGCTCTGCCATTCGGCGTCCGAAAAGCCGCTCAGCGGGTGCGGCTTGCTGGTGAGGACCTTGCCTTCCAGGCGCGGCAGCAGGGCGCGGTCCGTGCTGTTGTCCGATGCGGTGTTCTCCTTGAGCAGGTAGCCGTCGACGTCGCGCAGGGTCAGCGGCAAGGCGGCGTTGTCGTCACGTATCTGGTCGCGCATCAGCTTGCCGAACACGGTCAGTTTGACGTCGTTGGGACCGGGGCCGAGGATGTCGTTGAAGGTGAGTAATGCGAATGGCTTGCCGCGCGCATCGTCGACGCGGCCGCTGATCACGTAGCGGCCGGGCATGCGCACGTCCAGCTTCAGGATGAAGGCCAGCGAACCGTTCTCGACCGCTTCGCGCACGGGGCCGCTCCACACGGCCGGCAGCTCGGGCGTGTAGATGACGTCGAAGAGCACCGTGCCATTCTTGCCGCCGACACTGTAGCGGACTTCGGTGCGGATGGTGCCGTCGAAGCCGGCCAGGCCACCCTGCGCCGGCGCCAGCACGCCGGCAAAGGCGCCATCGTTCGGGACCGGGTCGGCGCCGTTGCCATCGTCGGCGAAGGGCACCGTCACCTGGGGCGCCGCACGCGTGGCGCCATAGACGATGCCCCGCGCCAGGGCACGCGTGACCACCAGCGGCTGTACCCTGCCCTCGGCATCGACCGCGCGCAGCGAGAAGGCCACTGCCTCGTTCGCCGCCATGTAGACGCGCGATTGCGAGGTCTGCAGCTGCACCCTGGCGTCGCTCATTGGCCCACTACCGCCGTCCACGCGCATCGGGTTCACCTCGAGGACCGGGGCGTTCGGCGCGTTCTGGTCGGCGTGCTCCATCATCGGGCGCGAGCCGGCAGGGTACTGGCTGGCGGCGCGATAGCTGCAATAGGTGTGGTCGACCAGCTGCAGGTGATCGATCAGCGCGCGGCGCCGGCGCGCACGATCCTCGGGCGGCGACAAGCCGCCATCGTCGACCTTGCCGAAGAAGGGCCGTCCCGCCGGCGCCGCTGCCGCAGCAGCAGCGACGACGCCCGGTGCCGGCGCCTCATGGCGGATCCAGCGCCACAGAAGCGGCACCAGTATCAACACCGCGGCGGCCGCCAGCGGCGCACGCCAGCGGCGCAGCCAGGATGGCTTCGGCGCCGGACGCGCTGCCGGATACTTGTCCGGTGGCTCAACGTGCATTGGCCGCCACCGCCGTCCGCATCACGCCCACGATGCCGCCCCAACTGCCGTTCGTGTAATGATTGTAGTCTTCGCCATCGTCGCGGAAGGCCACCGAGTGGTTGTTCCACTTGGTGCTGCCGCCCTGGTTCGGTGCCGTGCCGAGGGTCAGGTCGTCGCAGAACCAGTCGCCCGGATTGCACAGCGACCGGCCCGAGCTGCCGGAGACCCCGCCCGCGCTGTGATAGGCCTCGACCTCGTCGTCCTGGCCCGGCAGCACGCCGGAGTACAGCGTGCCGCGCGCGCCGGCATACATCCAGAACACGATGCCGCGGGTTTCGTTGTGGTTGTACATGGCGCGCGCGGTGGCGACCCGGACGTCCTGCACCAGCGGCTCCGAGGTGGTCCAGGCGCCGATGCTGGCCAGTTCCGAGCCGCCGCCGGAGCCGGCCGCGGAGGCGACCCATTTGATGTTCCAGCCGGTCTGCGTGCCGCCTGAGGCACCGCACATGCCGGACGCATTGGCCACGGCATTCCTGACCGTACGCGTCGAGCCGCCGTAGTTGGCCAGCGTGTAGCCGATCAGCAGGTCGCCGGCGCTGTGGGCCGCGATATAGCACCAGTTGGTGCCGGTGCAGAAGCAGTCTAGGGCATCGCGGATGCGTGGACTGGTAGCCGCGATGCTGCTGCGCCCATCCCAGTTGACGGCTTTCTTGTTGATGCCGGCATCGACCCCGGACGGCCCCCAGTAGGTCCAGCTGTTGTAGTCGCCGACGGTGCCGCCGCCGGTGCGGCCGTTGATCCACAGCGTGTAGTTGGCCGCCGATGCCAGCCCGGTCACGATCGGCAGGCACAGCGCCATCAAGAAGCGCAACGAGCGAAGATCGCGCAGCAGTCTCATCATTCTCTCCAACGTGATTATTGTTGGGTTTAGAGACTGCCGGGCTCAAATAGGTTCTCAGTCGAGTTCGGCCAGGGCTTTGACGTGCGCCACAACACTGCGTCCCAGCGCCGACAGATTGTAGCCACCCTCGAGGCAGCTGACGATGCGTCCCTGCGCGTGCTCGCGCGCCACCTCGACCAGGCGGTGCGTGATCCAGGCGTAATCCGCCTCGACCAGCGCCATGCCGCCGAGGTCGTCCTCGCGGTGGGCGTCGAAGCCGGCCGACACGAAGATCAGCTGCGGCCGGTGCGCATGCAGGGCCGGCAGCCATTGTTCCTCGACCAGCTTGCGCACCACGCCGCCGTCGCTGCGGGCCGGCACCGGAATGTTGACGCTGGTCTGCGTGAGCGGGCCCGGTTCGGTGTACGGATAGAAGGGGTGCTGGAAAAAGCTGGCCATCAGCACGCGCGGGTCGTCGCGGAAGGATTCGTCGGTGCCGTTGCCGTGGTGGACGTCGAAATCGACGATCGCCACCCGCTCCAGCCCGTGCACCTCGAGCGCGTGGCGGGCCGCGATGGCGACATTGTTGAACAGGCAGAACCCCATCGGCTCGGACGGGCGCGCGTGGTGGCCCGGCGGACGCACCGCGCAGAAGGCGTTGTCGATGGTGCCGGCGATGACCGCGTCGGTGGCGGCCACGGCGGCGCCGGCGGCGCGCAGGGCGGCGCGGTAGCTGTCCTTGCACAGCAGGGTGTCGCCGTCGAGCGGATAGTGCTCGCCGGCAGGCGGCAGGTTGTCGCGCACCAGGTCGAGCGCGGCGCGGCTGTGGTTGCGCAGGATGGCCGCTTCGTCGGCCGGCGGGGCGCTGCAGTGCTCGATCAGGCCGTCCAGGCGCGCCAGGATCAGCTGGTCCTCGATCGCGCGCAGGCGCGCCGGCGTTTCGGGGTGCCAGTCGCCCATGTCGTGCAGGAGGCAGTCCGGGTGGCTGTAGATTGCGGTGCTCATGGTCGTTCTCGGTATGCTGGTCTCATCCGTACCGCCCCCGTTTTACGGTTCTCGCATAGAATCGATACGAAGGCATGTTGATGCTGGAATAAAAAGATTGCCGCTGTTGACGCTAATCTACCATGCGTCTTGG
>Ga0308160_10002733_pt1 | contig 20718 bp, 19 predicted proteins | sample PhyFR1_FD_201036 | JGI IMG/M metagenome (GOLD analysis project Ga0308160, IMG submission 201036) | Phyllosphere microbial communities from UC Gill Tract Community Farm, Albany, California, United States - DLSLF.R1 | ecosystem: Host-associated > Plants > Phyllosphere > Unclassified | place: USA...
CCGAAGTCCGCTACGAGATCCGCGGCGAACTGGCGCGGCGAGCCCGGGAGCTGGAGGCGCAGGGGCGCAAGCTGATCAAGCTCAACATCGGCAATCCCGGCGCGTTCGGGTTCCGCGCGCCGGAGCACCTGCAGCGCGCGATCGCCGACGACATGGGCCGCACCGATCCCTATACCCACCAGCAGGGCCTGCCGGAGGCGCGCGAGGCGATCGCCGCGGCCTATGCGCGGCGCCAGCACCCGGACGCGCATCCGGACCGCATCTTCATCGGCAACGGGGTCAGCGAGCTGATTGACCTTTCGCTGCGTGCCCTGCTCAATCCCGGCGACGAAGTGCTGGTGCCCTCGCCCGACTACCCGCTGTGGTCGGCCGCGACCATCCTCAACGATGGCCGCCCGGTGTACTACCGCTGCGCACCGGAGAACGGCTTCCAGCCCGATCCGGTGGAGATCGAGACGCTGGTGTCCTCGCGCACCCGCGCCATCGTGCTGATCAACCCGAACAATCCCAGCGGCGCCAGCTATTCGCGCGAACTGCTGGAGAAGATCGTGGCGATCGCCGCCAAGCACAACCTGCTGCTGATGGTCGACGAGATCTACGACCAAGTGCTGTACGACGGCGCCGAGTTCGTGCCGGTCGCGCCGCTGGCCGGCGAGCATCCGTGCATCAGTTTCGGCGGCCTGAGCAAGGTGCACCGCGCCTGCGGCTGGCGGGTGGGCTGGGCGCTGCTGTCCGGCGCCGCCGAGCGCGTCACCGAGTTCCGCAACGCGATGGATCTGCTCGGCGCGCTGCGCCTGTGCGCGAACGTGCCGGGCCAGTACGCGATCGACGCCGCGGTCAACGGCCCGGACACGATCTCGCCGCTGTGCGCGCCGGGCGGGCGCCTGTACGAAACCCGCCGCGCGGTGGTCGAGGCCTGCGCGGCCAGCGAACACTTGTCGCTGGTGCAGCCGGCCGGCGCGCTGTACGCGTTCCCGGCGGTGGTCGGCGCGGCCGCGCGCAACTTCGACGACCACGACTTCGCGCTGGAGCTGATGAACGACGAGGGCGTGCTGGTGGTGCCCGGTTCCAGCTTCAACGTGCCCTACCGCCACCATTTCCGCGTGACCCTGTTGCCGGAAGCGGCGGTGATGCGCGAGGTGTTCGCGCGCATCGACCGGGTGCTGGCGCGCCGCGCCGACGCGGCGACCAAGGTGGTGCCGCTGAAGCAGCGCAGCGTGGCTGGGGGGCGGTGAATCGGGAATGGGCAAAGCGTGAGGCGTTGCTGCGATTTCCGGTGCCGGTGACCCGACCGTCTTCGGTGCCGTCGCGATGAGCCAGGCCAGCTTCGCCACGCTCCAGCATGCCCCGCTGCGCTATCTGGCGCTGGGCGATTCCTACACGATCGGCGAAGGCGTGGCCGACGCCGGGCGCTGGCCGCTGCAACTGGCCGCGGCGCTGCGCCATGACGGCATCGCCATCGCCGAGCCGCAGATCGTCGCCACCACCGGCTGGACCACGGACGAACTCGATGCAGGCATCGATGCGGCCGCGCCGCAGGGGCCGTTCGCGCTGGTGACGCTGCTGATCGGGGTCAACAACCAGTACCGCGGACGCGCGCTCGACGAGTACCGCGCGCAGTTCGCGGCGCTGCTGCAGCGCGCGATCGGTTTTGCCGACGGCCAGCCGCGGCGGGTGCTGGCGGTATCGATCCCGGACTGGGGCGTGACCGCGTTCGCACAGACGCCCGAGCACGATCCGACACTGATCGGCAAGCAGATCGATGCGTTCAATGCGGCCGCGCAGGCCTGCTGCCAGGCGCGTGCGGTGCGCTTCGTCGACATCACCGTGGCCAGCCGCGATGGCGGCGGTAGCGCCTCGATGCTCGCCGCCGACGGCCTGCATCCGTCGGCGGCGATGTATGCGCGCTGGACCGGCCTGCTGTTGCCTGCGGCACGCGATGCGTTAGCCTAGCGGAGTACGACGCCCCGCTGCCAAGGACCGACATTGCGCGACGCCAGCACCATCCAGCCCATGACCCGCCCGCAGGCCCTGGCCATCGCCCGTGCCTTCCTGCCGACGCATCCGCTCGGCAACCGCTACGACTACTACTACACCCGCACCAAGCTGCGCACCGATCCGCTCTACCCCGGCGTGCTCGCCGCGCTGCGCGGCACCGACGCGCCGATCCTGGACCTGGGCTGCGGCCTGGGCCTGCTGGCGCATGCGCTGCGCGCCGACGGCCAGCGGCAGCGCTACCACGGCGTGGACATCGACGCGTCCAAGATCCGCCGCGCGCTCCGCATCGCCGCGCGCAGCGAACTGCACGACACCCGCTTCGACGTGGTCGATCTCGGCCAGGCCTGGCCCGAGCACAGCGGCAGCGTCGCGATCCTGGACGTGCTGCAATACCTCGACGCGGCGATGCAGGCCAACCTGATCCGCAGCGTGGCGAAGATGCTCGGCCCCGGCGCCAAGCTGGTGATCCGCAGCGGCCTGGGCGATGCCAGCGGCCGCGGCCGCACCAGCCGCGTCACCGACGTGCTCGCGCACCTGGCCGGCTGGATGCAGGAAGTGCCCAAGTGCTATCCCACCCGCGACAGCCTGGAACGCCAGCTCGGCGACGCCGGGCTGCGCGCCACGTTCGCGCCGCTGTACGGCAACACCCCGTTCAACAACTGGCTGATCGTGGCCGAACTGCGCTGACGCGGCTGGTCACGCGCCTCTCCGGCAGGGAATACACCGTGCAGCGCCGTTTCGGCATTGCATGCACTGCCGTCGCCAGACGCCTGGCGACGCGGAAACGCTGTGCATCGGTTGCGTGCACGCATTGCAGCTCGAGTCCGCACCGCATTTCCACGGCCACCGGCAGCCGGCGAGGCGCGCGACGTCTATACTGCCGCGCCGTCGCTGGCGCATCGACAGCGCCGCTCGGATTCCACGGATAGAAATGCAAGCTTCGGCAATGTGCAGCGCCACGCTCATTCAGTGCGAACGCGCCGACCTGCCGATTCGCATCCGCATCCGCGATCGCTGCCATGGCAACGCATGCCGACGCGACCAGCGCCGCGCACGCAAACCGCATCACGCTGTCCTGCGCGCATCGGCGCCGGGACGACCTGTTCCCCCTCGGAGTTCCCATGACATCCCCAACGCTTCCTCCCTATTCCGGCCTCGGCATCGCCTCGTTCGCGGTCAGCCTGATCGCCGCGGTGCTCACACTCGTGCTGATCGGCGTCTGCGCGGCGCTGGTCTATTCCCAGCCCGACAGCCTGGACGATGACTCGCCGCTGGCGATGCTGGTCGGCATGGCGATGATGGTCGGCGTGTTCGCCGAGTTGGCCGCCGCCGCGCTCGGCATCGGCAGCCTGTTCCAGCGCGACCGCAGGAAGCTGTACGGCGTGCTCGGCCTGATCTTTGCGATCGCGACCCTGGTCGGCGTCGCCGCGCTGATCGTGTTCGGGCTCATCCAGGGCAGCTGAGTCCAGCGCGAACGTGAGCTGCTCGCTTGCGTCGCGATTCCACAGGGACTGCAGTGCGGACAGACCAGCACGTTTGCCGCCGGGGCATCCCACTCGTGCAGGCGCGCTAGCCCGGCAGGGTGCTGACCAGTTCTTTCTTGCTCATCGCCTGCAACACGCCTTCCACGATCGCCAGGTTGTGCCCATGCGCTGCGCCTTCGTGCAGCAGCACGATCGCGCCGGGGGTCAGGTCGCGCGCGATGCGCGCCACGGTCGCGGCGGGATCGCAGTTCACGCCGTCGAAGCCGCGCGCGCTCCACGCCACCCGGGTCAGTCCATGCGCGCGCAGCGGCGCGGCGACGAAGGGGTTGGTCATGCCCACCACCGAGCGGTACCAGCGCGGCGCGGTACCGGCGATGGCGCCCAGCGCCTGCTGTGCCTGGCCGATCTCGCGCGCCATGCGCCGCGGCCCCAGCGCCCAGAACCAGGCCTGTGGGTGGGTCTGGCTGTGGTTGCCGATGCCGTGGCCACGGCGCAGGATCTCGCGCACCAGTTCCGGGCGCGCGGCGGCGCGCGCGCCGACCAGGAAGAAGGTGGCCTTGGCCTGGTGGCGGTCGAGCAGGTCCAGCAGTGGCGCGGTGTCGTCGGAGGGGCCGTCGTCGATGGTCAGCCACACCCGCGGCGCAGTGCCGGGCAGGCGGCTGAGCACCGGGGCGTACAGCCAGGCCCGCGGCAGGAACACCGGCAGCACCAGGGCCGCATGCGAGGCCAGCAGCGCCGGCAGCCCGATCCGCCAGCCCCAGTGCCACCAGAGCGCCGCCACCAGCGCCTGCGAGGCCAGCGCCACAGGCAGCCAGCGGTAGGGGTGACGGGGGATGCGATGCAGCGTTTCCGGAACTGTCATGCCCCATGATGCCATGCGGCGTAGAATGACCGGTCCGACTCAGCGACCGAAATCACTGCCATGTCCCTCGATCCCGCCCTGCGTTCCCGCATCGAAACGCTGCTCAATTCCAACCGCGTCGTGCTGTTCATGAAAGGCCAGCCGAGCATGCCGCAGTGCGGCTTCTCCGCCAAGGCGGTGGGTGCGCTGAATGAACTGGGCGTCGACTTCGCCCACGTCAACGTGCTGGCCGACCAGGACATCCGCGAAGGCATCAAGGCCTACGGCGACTGGCCGACGATCCCGCAGCTGTACGTGGACGGCGAACTGGTCGGCGGCAGCGACATCATCCTGCAGATGGCCGGCAGCGGCGAGCTGAGCGAACTGCTCGGCGTGCAGGCGCCGGACCGCACCCCGCCGTCGATCACCATCACCGACGCCGCGGCGGAAATGCTGCGTGGCGCGCTCGCCGATGCCCCGAGCGCGACCCTGGCGCTGGCGATCGACGCACAGTTCCAGCCGAACTTCCAGCTGGCCCCGACCGACCCCAACGCCATCGCCGCCGAGTCCAACGGCCTGCGCGTGCAGTTCGACCTGGCCAGCGCGCGCCGCGCCGAAGGCATCACCATTGACTGGGTCGACGACCTGCGCGGCCGCGGCCTGGCGATCGACAACCCCAACGCGCCCAAGCCGGTGCAGGAGCTGAGCGTGCGCGACGCCGACGACCAGGTGCGCGCCGGCGGCCTGATCCTGGTGGACGTACGCCCGCCGGAAGAGCGCGCGATCGCCTCGGTGAACGTGCCGTTCCGTACGCTGGACGGCGACCAGCGCGCGCAGCTGGAAGCGCTGCCGAAGGACACCGCGCTGGCCTTCCTGTGCCACCACGGCGGGCGCAGCGCGCAGGCTGCCGAGCAGTTCCGCGCGCTCGGCTTCAGCCGCGTGCACAACGTGGTCGGCGGCATCGATGCCTGGGCCAGCGATGTGGACAGCAGCGTGGCGAAATACTGAGCCAGCGGCACGCGATACAGCGGCATCACGGCGGGCGATCCAGTGGGTCGCCCGCTTTTTTTGCGATACGGTTTTTTGCGCTTCCGGGGAGGAAGCAAGCCATGCCACGCACACTGAAACGCTGGACCGCGGTCCTGATCGGCCTCGCCGCCCTGCCTGCCGCCGCCGCGCCAACCGCAACGGCGCCGCAGACGGTGATCTACGTCACCCCGGTCTCGGACGAGGCGAAGGTGATGAGCTATATCCCGGTGCGCGGCGCGCCGTCGGAAGAAGCCGAACTCGGCGCCTGGCGCGGGCTGAAAAAGCCGTTGCGGGTGTTCGACAAAGGCGCCGAGGACGGCGTGGCGACGCCGCTGGCGTTCTCGGTCGACGACAACACTATGTGCGGCGGCGACCTGCGCGTGCGCCTGAAGACCGCGCACGGCGCCACCTTCGCGCACGATGCCCTGCTCGCCTCGTTCGACCTCAATCCCGGCCAGCGCTTCACCCGCCACGACCTCGATGCCACGCAGCGGCGCGCGCTGTTGCAGGTCGTCGGCGCCGATCCGTCGGTACGCAAGCGTCTGCCTGCCGCGGCGCTGAAGCGGCTACTGGCGCATCTGGCCGCAGCGCCCGCCGACGAGAAGCCGGCACTGACCGTGATCGCCGATGCCAAGCAACCAGGGCACGACGTGGCACTGATCACCGCCAGCGTCTACGACCCGGCGCCGGCTGCGAACGCGGACGGGGCCTCGCCCAAGCTGACCACCCTGCTGGCGGTGCTGGAACGCAGCGACAGCGGTTGGCGCATGCGCGAGATCCTCGCCGACTACGGCTGCGACGATTGCGAAGGGCGCAAGGACGACTATGCGCTGCTGCAGTTCGCCGATATCGATGCCGACGGCACGGTCGATTTCCTGATCCAGCACAGCGGCTACGAGACCTACGGGTTCTGGCTGCTGCACCTGGTCGATGGCCAATGGCGCAGCGACGACCTGGTCGGCGGCTGCTGAGCGCGAAAACGCTCGGCGCTGCACTGTAGGAGCGGCTTCAGCCGCGACAGACTCTCCGGATAAAACGCGTCGCGGCTGAAGCCGCTCCTACAACAACAGCGCGGCCGCCGGCGCGGCACTCAGCCGGCGAATCCACCCTCGTCCAGAAACCGCTGCTCGTCCTGCGTGCTCTCCCGCCCCAGCGCCGCATTGCGATGCGGGAAGCGGCCGAAGCGCTGGATGATGTCCTCGTGCTGCGTGGCCCACTGCAGGCTGTCGGCATCGCCGAGCGCGCTGAACAGTTCCACCGCCTCGCGCTGCAAGCCCGGATCCTCCGCGTGCTCGTACGGTAGGTAGAAGAACATGCGCAACTCCGGCTCGACCTGCTGGTCGAAGCCGGCCGCCAACGCCCATTGCGCGTAGCGCCGCGCCAGGCCATCGGTGGCGTAGGCGTGCGCACTGCCGCGAAAGGCGTTGCGCGGCACCTGGTCGAGCAACAGCAGCAACGCCAGCGCGCCCTCGGCGCTGCCCATCCATGCCGCGTACTCGTCGCGCGCCGCGGCGTGATGCGCCTCCAGGAAATGCTGGCGCACATTCGCATCGAACGAGTCGTTGGCGGCGAACCAGCGCTCGCGGCCGGCGCTGCGCCAGAACTCCACGACATCGCGGGGCAGGATCTCGGTCATCGCATTTCCATCGATCGGCAATCGGCCTCTATACCCGATCCGGCGTCGGCATGCGGTGTGCGCCGCGGTGGCGCCGGCGCGCGGCCGACGCCGCCCGCACTTGGCAAGCGCGCCGGCTCGGGCTAGCGTGCGCAGGCGGCGCCAACGCTGCAGCCAACATCCGGGGAAAATCTGATGCGTCATCTGTTGCTCGCCTGCCTGGGCGTGGCGCTGTGCGGCCCTGCCGCGGCCGCCTCGCGCTTCGTCGAAGATCCTTACCCCAGCACCTACCGGCCGCTGGCGTCCACGCCAGTGCTGATCGAGCACGCCACCGTGCTCACCGGCACCGGCGAGCGCCTGGACGATGCCGACGTGCTACTGCAGGACGGCCGCGTGCAGGCGGTGGGCCGTGCGCTCGCCGCCCCGGCCAATGCCACCCGCATCGACGGCCACGGCAAGTGGATCACTCCCGGCATCATCGACGTGCACTCGCACCTGGGCGTGTACGCCAGCCCCGGCGTCAGCGCGCACAGCGACGGCAACGAGATGACCGCGCCGGTGACGCCCAACGTCTGGGCCGAGCATTCGATCTGGCCGCAGGATCCGGGCTTCGGCACCGCGCTGGCCGGCGGCGTCACCTCGCTGCAGGTGCTGCCCGGATCGGCCAACCTGGTCGGCGGCCGCGGCGTGACCCTGAAGAACGTGCCGGCCACCACCTACCAAGCGATGAAGTTCCCCGGCGCGCCGTGGGGCCTGAAGATGGCCTGCGGCGAGAACCCCAAGCGCGTGTACGGCGAGAAGGGCGGCCCGGCCACGCGCATGGGCAACGTGGCCGGCTACCGCGCCGCGTTCATCGACGCCAGCGAATACCTGCGCAAGAACGCGCCGAAGAAGAAGTCGCCGGAAAAGCGCCATTGGTGGAGCCGCGGCGCGGGCGACAACGACAGTTCCGGCGACAGCGGCGGCAAGCGCGACCTGAAGCTGGACACCCTGGCCGGCGCGATCAACGGCGACATCCGCGTGCACATCCACTGCTACCGCGCCGACGAGATGACCACCATGCTCGACCTGGCCAAGGAATTCGGCTTCAAGATCGCCGCCTTCCACCACGGCGTGGAGGCCTACAAGATCGCCGACCGGCTGGCCCAGGAAAACGTCTGCGGCGCGCTGTGGGCGGACTGGTGGGGCTTCAAGATGGAGGCCTTCGACGGCATCCAGGAGAACATCGCGCTGGTCGATCGCCCGGCCAACGGCTGCGCCATCGTGCATTCGGATTCGGAGGAAGGCATCCAGCGGCTCAACCAGGAAGCGGCCAAGGCGATGGCCGCCGGGCGCCGCGCCGGCATCGCCATCGCGCCCGAGCGCGCGATCCGCTGGCTGACCAGCAACCCGGCCAAGGCGCTGGGCATCGAGAAGCAGACCGGCTCGCTGGAGCCGGGCAAGATGGCCGACGTGGTGGTGTGGAACGGCAGCCCGTTCAGTTCCTACGCGCTGGCCGAGAAGGTCTACATCGACGGCGCGCAGGTCTACGACCGCGCCGACCGCCGCCTGCAACCCACTTCCGACTTCATGCTCGGCCAGGAGGCTGCCCCATGAGCCGCTCCGCTCCGCAATCGCGCCGCCTGGCGCAACGCCTGCTCATCGCGACCTGCCTGGTCCTGGGCAGCGCGCCCGGCTTCGCCCAGGACGTGCTGATCCGCGGCGCCACCGTGCATACCGCCAGCACCCGCGGCACGCTGCAGAATGCCGACGTGCTGGTCCAGGGCGGCACCATCCGCGCGGTCGGTAGCGGTTTGTCGGCACCGGCCGGGGTCGCTGTGATCGAGGCCAAGGGCCGCCCGCTGACTCCCGCGCTGTTCGGCGGCATCACCGAAATCGGCATCGAGGAAGTGTCCGGCGAGTCCTCCACTGTGGACAGCGCGCTGAGCCTGCCGCACGACCAGCCGATGCGCCCGGAGTTCGACGTGACCCTGGCCTACAACCCGGATTCGGTGCTGATCCCGGTCGCGCGCGTGGAGGGCATCGGCTTCACCGCGCTCGGCGCCAACAGCGGCGGCGCCTTCATCGCCGGCCAGGGCGCGGTGATGCGCCTGGACGGCGGCGCCGACCCGATCGGCCCGCGCGCGCTGTACGTGCGCCTGGGCAGCGACGCACTGGAACTGAGCGGCAAGTCGCGCGCCGCGCAGTGGATGCTGCTCGACCAGTTGGTGGCCGAAGCGCGCGGACGCATGCCGGCCGACTCGCCGCATGCCTTGCTGACCCCGGCCGGGCGCGCCGTGCTGGCCAGGTACCTGGCCGGCCAGGGCCGCATCGTGGTGGCGGTGAACCGCGCCGCCGACATCCGCCAGCTGCTGCGCTGGGCGCAACGCGAGAAGGTGCGCATCGCCATCGCCGGCGGCGACGAGGCGTGGAAGCTGGCACCGGAACTGGCCAGGGCGCAGGTGCCGGTGTTCGTCAACGCACTGGACGACCTGCCCGCCAGCTTCGACCAGATCGGCGCCACCCTGGAGAACGCCGCGCGCCTGCACGCAGCCGGCGTCGCGGTGAGCTTCACCCAGGGCGGCGACGGCTCGCACAACGCACGCAAGCAGCGGCAGCTGGCCGGCAACGCGGTGGCCCACGGCCTGCCCTGGGAAGACGGCCTGGCCGGCCTGACCCGGGTCCCGGCCGAGGCGCTGGGCGTGGGCGACAAGCTGGGCAGCATCGCACCCGGCAAGCTCGCCGACCTGGTGCTGTGGGAAGGCGATCCGCTGGACGTAGCCCACTACGCCGAGCAGGTCTGGCTGGGCGGCCGCGCGATGCCGATGCGTTCGCGCCAGACCGAACTGCGCGACCGCTACATGAAGCAGGCCGGCGCGCTGCCGCGGGCGTATACGCAGTAGCGCGCCGACCAACGCCAAGATCGCCGTTCGCTGACGTTGCCGCCAGAAGCTCATACAGACATAGGTGTCATGGAAGATCTCATCGCCGAATTGAAGGGACGAAAGGCAAATGGAACGCTCTGTGCGGACGATCCGCTGCTTGGCGGCTGCGCTGCTCCTCTTCGTCAAAGTGAAATCGAATCGGCGGAGGCGATACTGGGATTCAAGATCCCCGTTTTACTGCGACGCATCTATGCCGAGGTCGCAAATGGCGGCTTCGGTTATGCGTATGGACTTCTGGGGTTGCTTGGCGGCCCGCGAAACGAGGACGGATTGGACTCAGTAGGGCTTTACCAAACGTTCCGCGAGCTCGATGCAGAAGATCCCGCATGGCATTGGCCTCACGGACTGCTTCCCATCGGACATCTGGGCTGCGCGATGTTTCATTGCGTCCAGTGCAACGACCCGAAGCAGCCAATCATTTGGTTTGAGCCCAATCTGCATGAATGTGGCCAATCGTGGGATGACTCATTCATTCAGTCCGCATCGTCATTGGAAACATATTTGCATGCATGGCTGGATGGGAAGGACCCATTTGAGACGTTCGCGAATGAAAGCCAGCAGTCCATTCAAGCCGAACCAGCTCTTCCTGCCCATCCGAATCCGGACTGCAGAAGCCCATGAAATTCTGCATCGCGCTGAGTTGCAGCTGGACCGTCAAGATCGCAGAAAATATCGATGCCGGTTGGGTATTTGATGCAACCAAAGGAGCGTGGTGACTTCGACTCACGCATATCGAGAACATGATCGACGTCTCCCTGCCCGGCATGACCTTCGGAAATTCGATTGAAAGGTATGTCTTTGGATTTGAGATATCGGATACGTCGGATGGATTCACATTCGAAGAGACTCGCGACTACGTCAGCTATCGCCCCAAGACCAAATCGCTCGTCTCCGTGGGGCAAGTAGATTGGCCTGCGATTCGCTTGCTCAGCCCGCTCGAGCAACTGGATATCTTCAAACAGTTGCTGCTTGGCTCCATCGATCGCGCGGCCAGCGCACGACGAAAGCCCCGGGATTTCGACTTCAAGGCATTTCGTCTTGCGATATCCCGGGAGCTGGAATTGCTTGAGCATCAAGATTGCATCGCCCTGCTCGATCGAGCCTGACACTCAATGCGGAGCTGATTGCGATATAGGCCGCTTGGCGACGCCATGGCGCACATGCCGCTGGGCAGGCCGCACGTGCGCATGTCCAACCAACATGCGCTATGCACCATGGGTCACCGCGGACATTGCCCGCTCAATGTGCGTCGATGGTCGCGCCGACCTTCGCCCAGCCGTTGCCGCGCACCACCTCGAAGCCGGCCTCGACCACGTGCAGGTACAGCGCGTTGCTGTAGCGGCCGTCCTTGCTGCGGTTGGCCTGCAGCCAGCTCAGGAACGGCTTGACGTCGACGTTGAGGTTGCCGCTGGTGGGCAGGTTGGGCTGGCCGGCGGTGCCGTGCGGGATGAAGGTGTAGACGTAGTAGCCGGCGGCGCTGTTGTTGCCTTCCCACAGGTCGAAGGTATAGCCGCCGGCGCTGATCACGTTGCTGGCGCTGAGCGTGCCGATCGGCCAGGAGTTGTGCCCGCCCCAGATCATCACTTCCAGCTGCGGCACGCCCTTGCTGGTGTCGTGGCGGAAGAACAGGTCGTAGGCGAAATCGCCACCCAGGTTGCTGCCGCCGGCGCTGTAGTTGAACTTGACCGGGATCGTGCTCAGCGACGACACCTGCCGCGGGAACAAGGTATCGCTGGTCGGATTCCAATCGTAGTGCCAGCCGCGCACGATCGCCGGATACCCGTACAGACTAGAGTTCGCGAAATTGAAGGTGACCGTCAGCTCCGGCGTGCTGCCGTTGCCGAACGTGCCCTGGATGCCGTTGTTGGGATCGTTGAAATTGTTGACCCACGCATAGTGGTTGCCGAAGATCTTGTAAGGCCCGGCCAGCGCCAACGGCGCGGCCGCCAGGCACGACACGGCGAACAGCGCCTGCAGCAGGCGCCGGCGCAAGCGCGCGCGTGGCACGGCGGCGCGCAGCTGCGGTGCGGCGATCGGAGCGATCTGGACATCATGCATGTTCGGTTTCTCCCAGGAGGTCGGCAGGCGCGGCAGCGGAGGTGCTGCCGCGGCGGACGCTAGCAGGACCCGCGCGGCACGAGCTATGCGAAGAACGGCTGGCGGCATGCGCTGCAGCAATAGCGCCACGCGATCGAGGCCTGCAGCGTGCGCACGTTCCCAGTTCCCACACGCCATCGAGATCGGCGGCGACGCATTGTCTACCGCAGCGTCCAGCGTGACGGTCGCAACACGCACACGAACGCGGCATGCGCCGCAGTGCAACACGCTGCGCCGCATGCCGGCAGGCGAGTAAGCTGGCGCATCCCCGACGGAGCCCGCTCATGCGCCTGCGCTGGTATTTCGATTTCGTCTCGCCGTTTTCCTATCTGCATTGGCACAAGCTCAAGGCGCTGCCGGAGTTCGCGCGGATCGAACCGGTGCCGATCGTGTTCGGCGCGGTGCTGCAGCATCTGCACACGCGCGGACCGGCGGAGATCCCGCACAAACGCAGCTTCACCTATCAGTTCGTGCAGTGGCAGGCGCAGCAGGAAGGCGTGCCGCTGCGGTTTCCGCCGGCGCATCCGTTCAACCCGCTGGCCGCGCTGCGGCTGTGCATCGCCGCCGGCAGCACGCCGCAGGCGATCGACGCGCTGTTCGATTGGCTGTGGCGCGACGGCCAGGCCGGCGACGATGCCGCCGCACTGGCGCCGGTAGCGCAGGCGCTGGGCATCGCCGATGCGGCCGCAGCCGTCGGCGATCCGCAAGTCAAGGCACGGTTGCGCGCCAATACCGAACAGGCCATCGCCGCGGGCGTGTTCGGCGTGCCGACCCTGCAGATCGGCGAGGCCTTGCTGTGGGGCAACGATGCGCACCCGCTGATGCAGGCGCTGCTGGCCGATCCGCAGCTGCTGCAGCGCGGCGAGATGGCGCGGCTGGCGGCGCTGCCGGTCGCCGTGCAGCGCGGCGGCTGAGCCGGCCGCGACGTTCCCGGGCGTCTGCGCTAACCTAGCCGGTACTGACGAGGCGCAACGCCGGAGGGGGCCAGATGCGTATCGGGATCGTGGTGGATTCTGCCTGCGACTTGCCGCAGGACTACATCGCAGACAACAACATCGTATTGCTGCCGATCAGCGTGCGTATCGGCGAGGCGGTGTTGGCCGACCATCGCGACGAGGAAGCCACGCTCAGCTTCCTGCATGCGCACGTGGCCGAGCACGGCGCCGAAGCGGAGACCATCCCGTTCAGCGTGGCGCAGATCCGCGAGCTGTTCCTGAGCCGGCTGGTGATCGACTACGACCACGTGTTCTGCATGACCATCACCAAGACCCGCAGCCCGATCCACCAGCATGCGCTGCAGGCCAGCTTCGCCATCCTCAACGACTACAAGCCGATCCGGCAGGCCGCCGGGCACACCTCGCCGTTCGCGCTGCGGGTGATCGACACGCAGAACCTGTTCGCCGCGCAGGCGGTGACCGCGGTGGAGGCGGTACGCCTGCGCGCGGCCGGGGCCAGCGTGCAGGCGATCCGCGAACGGCTGGAGGAACTGGCCGGCAACGTGCACGGCTACATGATCACCCGCGACCTGTACTACATGCGCGCCCGCGCGCGCAGCAAGGGCGACCGCAGCGTCGGCCTGATCAGCGCCGCGCTCGGCACCGCGCTGGACATCAAGCCGGTGCTGCACGGCTATCGCGGCGACACCGCGCCGGTGGCCAAGATCAAGGGCTTCGACGCCGCGGTGCAGAAGCTGTTCGAGTTCGTCGGCAAGCGCGTCGCCGCCGGGCTGATGACACCGACGCTATGCCTGAGCTATGGCGGCGAGCTGAGCGAACTGCGCGCCCTGCCCGGCTACGCGGCGCTGCGCCAGGTCTGCGCGGCGCACGCGGTGGAGGTGCTGGAAAGCGTGATGAGCCTGACCGGCATGGTGAACGTCGGCAAGGGCGCGCTCACCCTGGGCTTCGCCGATGGGCCGCATACGTTCGCCTAGGCGTTGCTGGCGAATCCTGTCGTTGTAGGAGCGGCTTCAGCCGCGACAGGTGCTATCGGCAGCTGCTCGCGGCTGAAGCCACTCCTACAGGAGTCACAGCGTAGACAGCCCACTCACGACGCCGCCTGCTAGGCTGCGCCGCACCGCTCCAGAGGAACCGCCATGGCCGTGACCTATTCGATCAGCTTGCCCGACCCCGCCCGCGCACGCGGCAGCGAACCCTCGCTCAGCTTCAGCGCCAACGGCGCCGATGCCTTCGCCGAACAGTTGCAGCAGGCCTTGAGCAGCCCCGCCTGGTTCGAGCGCTGGCGCGCGCTGCAGCCGGAGCCGGACGACGTGGATCCGTCGCTGGGTGTGGTCGATCCGGCCGCCACGGTCAGCGGCAAGCAGGACGACCTGCGCATCGACCTGGTCGCCACCACCAGCATTCCCGGCGACATCCTCAAGCAACGCATGCGACTGCTCGCCGGCAGCGGCTGGGAATTGCGCAACGTGCGTTGAGCGCGTCGCCGCCGCGTGCCCGCGACGACGTGGATCGGCTAGAGCATCCTTGATGCAGGCGATGACACCTGTAGGGGCGACTTCAATCACGACTGGCCTGCTGGAGAGGTCTGTCGCGGCTGAAGCCGCTCCTACATTGCTTCGTCGACTGCAATGAGCATCTAAGGCGCCACGCCGCCTGCCGCCGCGCCTGCAGCGCGCTGCGGCCAACGCCATTTCAGGTTCACCGCCAGTGTGCCGAGCACGATCAGCGCCAAGCCCAGCCATTGCACCGGCACCAGCCGGTGGCCGTACAGCAGGAAGTCCAGCAGCAAGGTGACCAGCGGGTACACGAACGCCAGGATCGCGATCGTCGCCACGTGCAGGTGCCGGTAGGACGAATAGAACAGCACGTAGACGATGCCGCTGTGGATCACCCCCAGGCCGGCCAGCCACAGCCAGTGCATGCCCGGATGCAGTGCGCTGCCGCTGGAAAATCCCGCCAGCAGCAGCGTGCCCACCCAGCACTGCACCGTCACCACCGCCAGCGGCCGCTCGCGGCTGATGCGTCGCGACATCAACAGCGACGCGCCGCACAGCAGCGCCGCCAGCAAGGTCAGCGCGATGCCGAGCAGGTAGCCGCGATCGGCGGTATGCCAGAGCCGCGCCGGGTCCGCGGAGCAGGCCACGCCGACGAAGGCCAGCAGCGTCCAGCCCAGGTCGCTGCGGCGCGTGCGCTCGCCTTGCAGCATCGCGGCCAGGATCAGCATCACGAACGGGAACACGTGGTAGACCATCGTCGCCACGCCGATCGACGAGCGCGCCATGCCGGCGAACAGCGCCACCCAGTTCAGCACCAGCAGCACGCCGCTGATCGCCGCATCGCGCAGCAACCTGCGCTCGCGCCACAGCCCACGCAGCTGACCGCCGAGCAGCCCGCAGACGGTGAGGAACACTGCGCCGAACAGGCAGCGGTAGAACACCGCGGTCACCGGGTCCTGCCCGCTCTCGTGCACGAACACGCCGACCGAGCCGATCAGCACTTCGGCCAGCAACAACTGCCACAGCGCGCGCCGCATGGCGCCGGCGGGAGCGGCGACGACCGCGCTCACAAGGCGATCGTCCCGTGCAGGTACTGCACCGCGCTGCCACGGACATACACGTACTGCGCCTCGACCCGACACCCAAGCTCGCCGCCACGCGCCGAGGCCTGCAATGCGGTCAGCTGCGCCTTGCCCAGCGTCTGCGCCCACAACGGCGCCAGCGCGGCATGGATCGAGCCGGTCACCGGATCCTCGGCGCCGCCATTGGCCGGCCAGAAATAGCGCGACACGAAATCGTGGCCGCTGCCTGGTGCGGTCACCGCGACGTCGCGCGGCGCCAGCGCCAGCATTCGCGTCAGATCCGGCACCACCTCGCGCACCTGGCGCTCGTCCGCGTACACCGCGATGTATGCCTGCCGGTTGGCGTAGACCGCCTGCGGCGCGATCGACAAGGCATCGAACAAGGCCTGCGGCACCGACGCCAACAAGGTCGGCGCCTGATTCGGAAAGCGCATCTCGAAGCTGCCGTCGGCGAGCCGCTCCACACCCAGTTCGCCGACCGCGGCCGCACGCAAGCGCAACGGGAACGGCGCCAGCTGCTGGGTTGCGATCACGAACGCACTGGCCAGCGTCGCATGGCCGCAGAAGCCGACTTCCTTCAGTGGTGAGAACCAGCGGATCGCGAACACGCCATCGGCATCGCGCACGAAGAATGCGGTCTCCGACAGGTTGTTCTCGCTGGCGATGGCCTGCATCAGCGCATCCGGCAGCCAGGCCTGCAGCGGCACCACCGCGGCGGAATTGCCCTTGAAGCGGACCGTGGTGAAGGCATCGACGACGAACACGGAAAGCGGCATGGGCAGCCTCGCAAGCAAGAGGAACGCCGACACTGTGGCCGGCACAGGACCAGTGTGCAGCGCCGCCCACGACCAGTACAGATTCAGATACGCTGTAAGTGGACCGATACAGATGAGGCGCCCGCATGCTCTTGTACGAATCGCTCGCCGTGCAGCTGCGCGAGCAGATCGAGCGCGGCACACTGCGCGCCGGCGAGCGCCTGCCGTCGATCCGGCAGCTGGCCGCCAACCACGGCATCAGCACCGCCACCGCGGTGCAGGCCTGCCTGCAGTTGGAACGAGAAGGGCGGGTACAGGCGCGGCCGCGTTCGGGCTATTTCGTGCGTGCCGCAACGGAATCGTTGCCGCCGCTGCCGGCGCCGATGCGGCGGCGCACCCCGGGCGTGGTCGACAACCCGGCGCTGCAGGGCGTGCTCGACATGCTCGCGCGCTCGGACCTGGTCCCACTGCACACCGCCACCCCGGCGCCGGCGCTGCTGCCGGCCGCACACCTCGCCGCCGCGCTGGCGCGGCAGCTGCGCCGCCATCGCGCGGTCGCGCTCGACTACGCACCGCCGCAAGGCCACGCTGCGCTGCGCCGGCAGATCGCGCAGCGCTACGCGCACTGCGCCACCACGGTGGCGGCGGACGAAGTGGTGGTGACCGCCGGCGCGATGGAGGCGATCAGCCTGGCGCTGCGCACGCTGACCGCACCCGGCGACGTGGTGCTGGTGGAAACGCCGACCTACCACGGCATCCTGCAGGCAGTCGCGGCGCTGCGGTTGAAGGTGATGGAAGTGCCCACCCGGGCCGGCCTCGGCATCGACGCGGTGCGCCTGGACGCGCTGCTGCAACGCACCCCGGCGCGCGCGGCGGTGCTGGTGCCCAACTTCAACAATCCGCTCGGCAGCCTTACCCCCGACAGCGCCAAGCGCGCCCTGCTCGACAGCTGCGCGCGCCACGGCACGGTGGTGATCGAGGACGACATCTACGGCGAGCTGGATTGGTCAGGACAGCGCCCGCGTCCGCTGCGCCACTTCGATACGCACGGCAACGTGATCACCTGCGGCTCGTTCTCCAAGGTGCTGGCGCCGGGCCTGCGCGTGGGCTGGCTGCTCGGCGGCGAATGGACCGACGCGCTGGTCCGCGCCAAATACTTCTCCACCGTTGGCGGCGCCAGCCTGCCGCAGCTGGCGCTGGCCGACTACCTGGCCCAGCACGATCTGGAACGGCACCTGCGCAAGCTGCGCCGCACCCTCGCCGACAACGGCCAGCGCCTGCGCGAGGCGATCGTGCGGCATTGGCCCGCCGGCACCCGGGTCGGCGATCCCGCCGGCGGGCTGTCGCTATGGCTGCAGCTGGCCGACGGCGGCAGTGGCCAGGCCTTGTTCGAAACCGCGCTGGCCGCAGGCATCGGCACTTCGCCCGGGCATCTGTATTCCAGCCGCGGCGACTACGCCGACCACCTGCGCCTGACCTGCGGCCAACCGTGGAGCGAGACGCTGGAAAGCGCGATGCGGCGGCTGGGCAAGCTGGCCGCGCGGCTGCCGCGCTGAGGCGTCGAGCGTCGAGCGTCGAGCGTCGGGCGTCGGGCAGCACGATAGGATGCGGGCCATGCTTGCCTACTGCACGCGCGGTCTGGTGCGGAAGATACCGCCGAGCGCCGAACACGGTTCACTCGATGCGGTCGATGCGGTCGATGCGGCCACCACCGAATGGACGCCATCGCGCGCGTCTACGGTAGACCAGCGACGAAGCGTCAACGCCCGGGGCTCATCCAGTTGCAGGCAATCCGCCCTGCCAGGGACGGCGCTAGGCGGCCCCGGCCCATCAGTCGCAACAGACACCGCACCTGCACCTGTCGCGCGCCAAGAGAAAACCACTGCGGTACGCCGCCAAGCCGTTCCTGTTTATGGCGTCGCCGCGCCGATCGCCAGCGCCGCGCAAGCGCCGAACAAGGTACAGGCGAGCATGGCCAGCACGCTGAGCGGACTGCGCCAGCGCTGCCGCGAGAACAACGATGCAGGTTTGCGGCAAGCGAGCATGACGCGACTCCAGTCCCGGAAGACACGATGGCGAAGGCCGAGGAATCTAGCGGCACGCCGTCTCAGCCGACGCGACGGCAATCGCACAACCGCGCATTGGACGATGCGCCGCGCATTTGTTTACGAGCGGCGCCGGTACCCGGGTGGAATCGACATGCAACTGCCACTGCGCCGTCATCGTGCAGCAGTGATCGCGATGGCTCGATGGCGGCGAGAGCCGGCCAGTGCCGCAATGCCAGCGGCACAGCAACACTGCGCCAGAGCGGTTCTTTATCTGCTTACAGGCAACGTAACCTTGTGGGAGCGACTTCAGTCGCGACAGGCCTTACCGGTAGAACCCGTCGCGACTGAAGTCGCTCCCACAATGATGCCCAGGCATGTACCCCGCCATCGCTTCCGATGCGGAGCACGCTGCGCTAGCGCATGCAACCGCCGGCGCCCGGCATGACCGGAACACCGCCGCATTGCGCACTCAATCCTGCAGCGCGCGCGCGTGGTGAGCGATGTGCTCGCCGATGAAGCTGCCGATGAAGTAGTAGCTGTGGTCGTAGCCGGGCTGCAGGCGCAGCGTCAGCGGATAGCCGGCGGCATCGGCCGCGGCCTGCAGCAACTGCGGCTGCAACTGCTTGTCGAGGAACTCGTCGCCGCCGCCCTGGTCGATCAGCAACGGCAGGCGCTCGCTGGCCTCGGCGATCAGCGCGGTGGCGTCGTAGGCCTTCCAGCTGCCGCGGTCGTCACCAAGATAGGCCGAAAACGCCTTCTCGCCCCACGGTACCTGCGACGGCGCCACGATCGGCGAGAACGCCGACACGCTGCGATAACGGCCCGGATTCTTCAGCGCGATCACCAGCGCGCCGTGGCCGCCCATCGAGTGGCCGCTGATCGCGCGCCGCCCGTTGTGCGGGAACTGCGCTTCGATCAATGCAGGCAGCTCCTGCACCACGTAGTCGTACATGCGGTAGTGCTTGGCCCACGGTTCGCGGGTCGCGTTGACGTAGAAACCGGCACCCTTGCCCAGGTCGTAGCCCTCGGCATCGGCGACATCGTCGCCGCGCGGGCTGGTATCCGGCGCAACCAGGATCACGCCATGTTCGGCGGCGTAGCGCTGCGCGCCGGCCTTGGTGATGAAATTCTGCTCGGTGCAGGTGAGCCCGCTGAGCCAGTACAGCACCGGCAGCGTGGCGTGTTCGGCCTGCGGCGGTAGGTACACGGCGACATTCATCGTGCAGCCGAGCACGGCCGAGTCGTGGCGATAGACGTCCTGCCAGCCGCCGCAGCAGGCATGGTGTTCGATGCGTTCCATGGAAGGGATCCCGAAGATGAGGAGGCGGCCGGGCAAACGCCGGCCGCTTCCGGAGACGCCGCCAAGACGCGCCGCCAGGACGGCACGCCGCGGGCGGCAGGCTTTACTGCAGCACGCCGTTCTTGCGCGCGACGTGCGTGGAGATCGCGTCCATCAACGCCGGCGACAGGCAGTCGTACGGCTCCAACTTCAGCTCGCGCAGCCGGCTGCGCACGCCGTCCATCGCTTCCGGGCGGGTGCCGCTCTCGATGATCGAGGACACGAACGCGGCGAAGCCCGGCGCCGACCAGCCCTGCTGCGGCGACAGCTCGGTATGGATGAAGTCCAGGCCGTAGAACGGATGCTCGGTGTTCTCGATGCGCCCATACAGGTGCACGCCGCAGCCGGTGCAGGCATGGCGCCGGATCGTCGCGCTGTCGTCGACGACCTTCAGCTTCTCCTCGTGCGCGGTGACCTTGACCTTGTCGCGGCCCACCACCGCCACCACCGAGAAGGTCGCCCCTTTCGGTTTCCAGCACTTGGTGCAGCCGCAGGCGTGGTTGTGCGCGGTCTGCGCCCCCACGTCCACGGTGACCTTGTCGCTGGCGCAGTGGCATTCCAGGGTGCCGCCCTGGAAATTCTCCGCGCCTGCGCGCACACCACCGTCCACCGACGGATGAATCGTTACGGTACTCATCATGCCCCTCCCGGGTTTGTCGCGTACCTGCATGCGCGGAATCGGCCGCGCGCCGGACTGACCGTCAGGTCAGAAATGGATCACGGTGCGGATCGACTTGCCTTCGTGCATCAGGTGGAAGGCTTCGTTGATCTCTTCCAGCGGCATGGTGTGGGTGATGAACGGATCCAGATCGATCTCGCCATGCATCGCCTGCTCCACCATGCCCGGCAATTGGGTGCGGCCCTTGACGCCGCCGAACGCGCTGCCGCGCCACACGCGGCCGGTGACCAGCTGGAACGGACGCGTGCTGATCTCCTGGCCGGCACCGGCCACGCCGATGATGACGCTCTCGCCCCAGCCCTTGTGGCAGCACTCCAGCGCCGAGCGCATCACGTGCACGTTGCCGATGCACTCGAAGCTGAAATCCACGCCGCC
>Ga0308160_10002734_pt1 | contig 20717 bp, 20 predicted proteins | sample PhyFR1_FD_201036 | JGI IMG/M metagenome (GOLD analysis project Ga0308160, IMG submission 201036) | Phyllosphere microbial communities from UC Gill Tract Community Farm, Albany, California, United States - DLSLF.R1 | ecosystem: Host-associated > Plants > Phyllosphere > Unclassified | place: USA...
GCATCTGGGAGGATCAGCAATTCCCCTTCATAAATCAGTTTGCACACATCTAATATGGAATGAGCCGAATTATTGTCAAGGAGTGCTTTTATCTTGTCTATCTGGCATTGTGCAGCTCGGAAGAGCTGAAGAGGATCGTCTGCACATTCAAGCCGCGAACCCGAAAAAACAGGTGAATACTTACGCATGATTGTAGCAATTTTAAAATCATCATTATTGCGAATCGCGTCAATGAGTGGCCAGAGTTGTGAGGATAAGAACGTTATTTCCTGGCTTTCCCCATTGATTGCCGCTTCACGTAGTCTTTCAACCTCCAAAAGCGGTAGAAAAAAGTTTTCGAATTCAGCACGTCTAGCCGCCATATGGTGCTCAAGCGTAAGCACCATGACTGACTTTTTGTTAATCCATTCAATATCAGCTGCCTGTTCAGCCATATGTTCAGCAACCTGACGCTCAATATCAGCCCTTTCCTTATGCATATTCATGTCAACCAGAAATAAGTGTGCGGTTCCAGGTTGGGCGTCAGGAGCCGGATCCTGAGTATGTGTGTCATTCTCTTGCCTGATGGCGTTGATCAAAGTGACAATTCTCACCGGTGAACGGTAGTTAATTGTTATCTCCGGTGACTCCCATCCAGGGGGTAAAGGAGCGTCCAAGTCGGATTTTCCCCCGCTGAATATCTGCTGCATCATATCGCCGAACAACCCAATGCAAAACTTTGTGGGGTACTCCTGCTGTGTCTTGATAAGCGACTCAATAAGATATTTATTCGTGTCCTGGCTTTCATCAATCAAGAGCACAGGGTATCTACTGAATAAAATCTCTCTGAACAGAGCTTCATTTTGGAGGAGATAGGCTGTGACATTTATCACTTCACTATGATTTAACGCCCCTTTTTCAGGCCTGTTGCTTGTGGGGGAATAGCTAAATTTTTGAATATTATCGAGGTTTTGCAATCGCTTCGTTTTGCTGGCTAAACTCAGACTTTTTTTCTGGGCCGTAGCGCCTTCCGGTTTTCTGCTTTTTTCTATCTCACGGGTGAGTTGATCAATACTCTTACTGAGTTCGTTTCCAAGCCACAACTTTATGTCTGTTGTAAATGGGTTGATTAAGTCCCAGCAAAAGCTGTGTATAGTTGAAACCATAAAGTTGGCATCAAAGAATAACCGTCTTTGTATTTCCTCACAGGCTGCGTTTGTAAACGTTATAATGCCTAATCTTTTTCCGGATTTAGACAGCTCCGCTGAATACCTTTGTTTCATTTTCTCCAGCACTCTGACCAACGTACGGGTTTTCCCAGATCCGGCACCAGCAAAAAGCAGAAAGCTTCTAGGGTTGCCCAGATCCAAATAACTTAACAGCTGTTCTACGACGAGTTCATTCGCGGATGGTATCTCCATGATTATTCTTCCTCCCGTACGTCTGTGGCTTCCCGCACTTCCGGCGTAAAGTCTCTGCTAGCCACTTTCAGCTCTTTATTAAGCCAGTCCAGTCCCTCCTGTATATATGCAGGTACGTCGAGTTCGGCAGGGTCGGCACAGTATAGTAAATCGAGTGCCATCTCGGCTTTATCATCTTTGAGGGCTAAATAGAGCTTTTCACAGCACTGTTCAAGCGTATCGAGGTTAAGGGCATCCTGCATTTTCTTCATCATACCGGTAGGCTTTTCTACTTTTCTGAATAACTCAGGGTTTGTTAATGCAATAGCGTCTTCAAATGTATACGGGAAAGCCTTGTCCGTCTCATCTTTTCCGAATTTAATGGGGATACCGTATTGAAACGCAATCCTGACATTACCGCGAATTTTCTCATCCTCCGGCATCTCCAGGACCTTATCAAGCGTATCATCAACTTCGAGCCAGATTTTGATGGTATGGCTGCCAGTAATGTATCCCTTGCCAAGTTCCGGCCTGATAGCTTTTGGTTTAGCCGCTGAGCTGCCGTTTTGATCATCTCCCGATGGCTTGCATTGGGCATCGGTATCCGTAATGACAAGAGTCGGAAGCCCGAGTATGTCAATCAATGCCTTTAGTCGGTGAGCATGGGCTCCACCTACTTCCAAGATCGAAATGTAGCTGTCATCCAGGCTGGTATTGGGGTTATGATTATTACGGATAAAATGCGGCATCAGGATACGTTCTGCCGCCCCTTCTACTAGAATTATCCCATTCGCAAAAAAGAGGTCGCAGTGTGTGGTTTTGAGATAACGCGCCACGAACTGAGCAGTTTGTAAGACCTCATCCGAGCGGGTTTTACCGCTGCCAAATGTACAGGAAAGATCAATCACTTCCGCAGTCGGCACGTCATTATCACCTGTAGCAGGTTTACGTTTGAAGTACCTTAGCTTTTCAAAACCCACTTCATGTGCCAGGTAGCTTGAATGTGTGCTGACCACCAGTTGGCTCGAGAACCGCGTTGATGTCTGCAAATCAATATGATTTCGCAGCACGGAATAGGCTTTTTTGATAAACACCTGCTGAACCTGCGCATGCAGGTGAGCTTCCGGCTCTTCAATCAGAATGAGGTGAAGGGGCTCTACAAAGGCATCCTCGTCTGACTTTCTCAGTCCAGCCTTGCCGACGCGCATCCACTGGTCTCTAAAGCTCATCATTGTGAAAACCATGGATATCAGATTCTTATAGCCAAGTCCGTTGTATTTCTCTGACAGACTCATCAGCGGCCCCCCACCCCCATTGGCGTGACTGGTTTTAAAAATCTCAAAGAGAATGGCCGCTTCATGGTCTAAATTATCGATCGGATTAACCCTGCTCGATAATTTGATGTGGGGATCATTGAACCCCGGATACCCCAGCATTTCTAACTCTTTCAGTGGCTTAGTAAACACCTCATTAAGTCTCTCATCAAAGGAGTGCTGTGCAAAGGAAATGGCTTCGAGTGCGCCCAAATCTTCGTTACAGGGCAGATCGGTGGGGTTTAAATGCCGATTGTAGTACTGGTTCATCTGACTGGCCAAATTAGATGCGACATGCTGAGAACTGACTGCCACATAGGGATCTGAAAACCCGCGAGAAGCATCAATGATATCGACCTTGAACAGTCCTTTGAAAGGATAAAAGTCCAGCGGTAGTTGCTCTTCGGCCAGCACTTGTGGCCGGAATTCATCGTCCGATTCCGAATTTAACTTTGCAGGATCAAGTAAGTAAGATTTTATCTCGAAGCCCCTGGAAAACTCTCGTTCAATGTATTCACGCAGCGAGCCGGGCCATAATGAAAATTTGAAATCACTGGGTTCAGACGCTGAACCGCCTGTATTTTTTTTTGCATTTTTTTCAGCCGTGATTTTAAGCTCCTCAGCGGCTTTGAAGTGGGCAATGAAGTCGGCTTTTAGAGCCACAAGATCTTTGGGCTGATAAATCATCCTGATTCCTAACAGTCCTCCATCCCATTTTAATGTCGGAATCAGGTGCCGTACCCGGTGAATTTCACTTTTATCGACTTTCAACCAGACATCCAACGTCGGGCACAAAGGTTGCCAGTCACTGATTTGTTGGCCATTTGCTTCGGCGTTCGCCCATGACTGACCAAATTGATTCAGCTGATGCCAGTTTGACAGGGTGAAATCGGCGACACCTAATTTTCGTGAAGAGGAAGGTTTACCTGATGCAATGCTAGCAGCCGTTCTTCCTCGTTGATCCAGAAAGAAAATGAGCGCATCCATTGCTGACGTCTTGCCGCTGTTATTTGCTCCTACGAGCAGAGTTTCTTTTTCGGCCAGTCGAATTCTGCAGGTTTTCAGCTTTCTGTAATTCTGGATATCAATATATTCAATTTTCATCTGGCTTCCTTTCCTCAGTAATGAGGATAAGCATTCTAAATGTCAGGCTCGGCATATTTAATACGGCAATGATATAAGGTTGTGCAGTCTGAAGCAGCGGCGATTATCCTGATGGTGTATTAATCTTAAACATTGTTGTCTCGCGGATTATCCGTTCTCCATAGAGATTATTCAATTTGCCAATGTCAGCTTCTGGCACTGTAAATACACCCATTTAAGTTCCACAGTGAGACATCCATGATCAACCTCCAATATTGCATGAGAGTTAATTATGGTCATCTCGTCCGAGCTATGAGCGGACGTTAACATTGTATGTAACTGGCCTGACTTCGGCAGGCCAGTTGATCAAAGTTATAGTGTATTCTGAGAAGAATTGCATATGAATTGATAACCTCGATGAGCTAAAGGGTGACCAGTTCGGCGATTTTAGTCGCGACGACTGCCATTAAATCTTCTCCAGTGTCCAAGCCGCTACGGGAGGCAAGTAAGGGACTGACATTACGAAGAGCTTCATACGATGTCTTATTCACGATTGGAACGAGCTGGTTACCAGCTAAGAGTGCCGAAAGCTCTTTGTCGGCGACGCCCTCTTTGGGTAACCGGCTCAGTAGTGCAGGGGTAACCAAAACAAGTCCGATTCGTGAATTTACCAAGCCCTTATCGATAGCACGCATCATAGGAACTCCAAAGCCGAGATCCTTCTCGCTGAACCAGACTTACCAGCCGCCACAAGCAAATCGTGCAGCTTTTTGGCTAAACCCTACCGATCGTCCCAAGCGTGGCAAAGGAAGACATCACGAAGATCAGGTTGCTCTGTTGCTCGCATTTCAACATTTTGTCGGATTGGTGTGAGTGAACGAACTTCGGCAGAAGTGTACACCAAGGATGAACCTGCTGGAGACCAACGCGGTTTTCCGCTGCTGCTGGAACCGTTAGAGCTATTCCCACCGCCCCCGCTGCTCCTGGATGATGAGGAACAGGGCGAGGAGGAATATGAGGATGAACGGTAACCGCCATAGTAATTCCCACAAGCGGGGAAATTTGCTCTTGCGCTCGCTGAGCGGTGACCATTTATCGGTACCGTACATCTAGACATGTCAAAACCTTTCTAGTCGTAATTTTATGATTAATTAAATTAGCTACATTGTAACCATTTTTCAATTAAGCAGATAAATTTCTTTAAATTACAAAAAGAGAAAGCAAGAAGATATCATTATTCAATATTAAACAACAAGTTGACGCTATTATAATTAGAAACTTTCAATTGCGAGTGGCTTTGTTGAATAAATCGAACTTTTGGCTGTAGTCAGGATCAGATCACCACACTCCTGATCCTGCAGCGATATCCCGTGGCAAAACAAAAGTTAAAATCACCAACTGGGCTACCTACAACAAGGCGCTCATCAATCGGGGCTCTGGCATCCAGCTTCTGTTGCGCATCATCGGTTGCATAGAACAACCTGTATTAGCTGTAGACATCCATCATGAACAAGTAAAATACTGATATATATGTAAAAGTTATTATGGGGACGAAAGAGCGCGTGCGCATCTCAGGTTTAGATTAAATATTCCTTATTGGTAGTACAGCAGGTAACAAATGTTTATCAAACTAAATTACATGTGAACTAACAGCTATCACTGCGGGCTCTATGCCGCCCGCACCCGCAGCCTCCGTGTTTGTCAGACAGCTGAACTTCGCTGCCTGACAAACACGGAGGGTCGGTTTAATTACCCCCCTGCCCACCCGTTACCCTGTCTATTTCTTTCAGCATCCACAGCATGTCGGTGGCATCGGGTACGCAGATATTCCAGCGGAGTCCGGTCCTGAACTCCGCCTCACCCGGCCACAGCGTATTGCCGGTGACGGTGATAAGGATATCCAGCGTTTTATCATGCACATCTGCAAGGTGAACGGCCACGCAGCTGCGTCGGCCAACTCGGTGCGGATAGGCCGACAGCAGCATCGGTTGCTCCAGCCGGTTGAGGATTTCCCCCTGCAACTGCTCAAGCGACTGGCGATCAGACTGGCCAATCGATGCCCCACCCTGTGGCGGCACGGTAAAAATAACGGAAGCAATCAGCGCATTGTCAGGGAGAACCCTCGGCGGTGTCATGGTCAGCTTTTTCATCATGTCCTCTGTCAGATAACCATACCGCGACTCTCGTCGAGACGCCGCGCAACATGAAAAGCAGCCTCAAGCTCTGAGCACTGATGTTCATTCATAATCGACCGCCTTTCGGCTTTCTCTTCTTTTTCTGTCATACCCAGCGCCAGATACAGGCTGGGCGGCACGGCACGAAACAGCGCCTGCACCTTACGGGACAAGATCACGCCCTCGGTGTATTTTCTCGGTAGTTTGGTGGCTGACAGCAGCATGGTCTTTTGCTCATCCGTCAGCGTCTTAAAGCGCGCTATCTGCTCCACCTCGTCCGGTGGCATGACAAGACATACCCACCATTCCGCCATGTTGAGCATCTTTTTTGCCGTATCGGGAAAGTCCGACAGGTTCTGGGTAAACAGCCATAGCCAGGCACCGAGCTTACGCCACATCTTGACAATCTTGGTGGCGTAAGGCCCCAGCAGCGGGTTGGCGGTGACGATATGCGCTTCGTCGATCGGTACAAGGGTTTCTCTTTCACTGTACTGCTCGCGCTCGGCGATAGTGTTGATGGTATTAAGCAGAGAGATCACCGCAACCGCCATCTGGGCCTCGTACCCTTCCCGCGCCAGCGTCCCCAGATCCACGATAGTGACGTCGGCCTCCGGCCAGGGAGTACCAGGACGGTTAAACAGCTCACCCTCAAAGCCTTCGGTAAACATGCGTAGCGCTTCCGACATCTCTTCAGCCCGTGCGCGACGCGCGGCCGTGCGCTTCTCGCGGCCATCGTCGCCGGTGCTGACATCACGCGCGATATTCTGTAGCACATACATCAGGTCTTCCGGCAGCATCTGGCGGTTTGCGTCAAAAGCGGTTCTAGCCGCAATCAGTATCGCCTCGCGGATCATGCCGCGATCGGCGCGGGTCATCCTCGCTTCCTCCGCCGCCTCCCCGCCGGTAATCATCAGGCGTGCCGCAATCTCCATCTCACCCAGCACGTCACGCTCTTCATCCTTGTCCTCATCGTCTTCTACATCCTCATCGATATCCGGCAACGCCTCTTCGCTGACAAGCCACGCATCCGGCTTCACCTGCATCAGCAGGTGCGAATCACCAAACGGAGCCAAAGAGATCACCTTGCCGGGCTTGATGCTGACGCGGTGTACCTTCAGCCCCAGTGAAGCGCAGTAATCCCCAAACAGGCCAAAGCTGTTGCCTGCCTCAAGCAGGAAGATACGTGGCCGATAGATGGCCATCATCTGCGCCAGCTCACAGAGCGCGGTGGACGACTTACCGGCACCGGTCGGGCCGAACAGCAGCTTGTGCGCGTTCTGTGTGCGGTCATTTTTATTCAGCGGATCGACAGACAACGGGCCGCCGCCGCGGTTAAAGAAGGTAAAACCCGGATTGCCAGTGCCGGTATCGCGACCATACACCGGTGCCAGGGAGGCAAAGTGCTGGACAAACATCAGGCGCGAATACCAGTGATGGCGATCCTGCTGTGGGTTAAAGCACATCGGCATGGCACGCAGGTAACTGCTGAGCGGCCCGATATCATGTTCCGGGTTTACCGGCTCCAGGCCGCAGTTCAGCAGCTTGCTGCTGAGGTCGAGATAGCGTTTGTCCAGGGTTTCCAGGTCCCGGGCCTTAATCAGCAGCGAGATGGCCGCGCGATAGATCTTGTGCTTGTTCCCCAGGAAGGTCCGCGCTCTGGCGGCATCCTCGCGCGCACGTAGCGAGTCGACGTTCTCCCCCATCGAGTTGCGGCTCAGACGGGCAAAATTCTCCTCCAGCCTGTCCTGCGGCTGGATAATCAGCGTCAGCGTCAGCACGGTGCCCTGCGGCAGCAGATCCATGATGGCGTTAATGCTGTCGCCGCGTGTTACCTCACCGGTCAAATGGCCGGTGGACGGGGGATTGCGCAGGCGGGCAACCGGTACCGCCTTGTGAGCCACATCATCAAACCACCAGACGCCTTTCTCCGCATCGCTGCGCGGACGGGTGAACCACAGGCTTTCGCTGAAATCATTGAGCAGCGGCAGGTCTCCCGGGGCATCATCACTGTAACGGGCGCAGCGATATAGCGTCGCCTTGTCAACCCACTTCGGTTCGGGATTGAACCAGCGCAGCAGCCAACTGTGGATCTGCTCGCCATTTTGTCGCTGGCTCTGGATGCCGGCACCGCTCATGGCAGCGGTCAGGCGGTCGCATACCTGATTTAACAGTACTTCCGGTGCCATCGGGTCACGGTATGGGGTTTCCACCCAGCGATAGACCACCATGCGGGTGCGGCGCATCTGACCCCGCCAAGGCGCTCCGGTCACCGCGTCATCCATAAACAGCCCCTGTTCAACGGCGACGTTTTGCAGGTGACGCGCCTGTTCGCAGAGCCAGGCCTCGGTAAACGCGGTCCCCTGTGCCCATGGCTTGACGTAGCCCCTGACCTTATCCATGTAACAGGAAAGGTCAGATTCATCCTGGCAATAAAACTGCACCACCCACTGATGTGAGTCGAGCTCCGGCAGGCTGTCCTGCAGGGCGTTCTCCACCACGTCGCGAATGTCTGCCAGCAGGGACGCGGGTCGACCCTCGGTACCAACCGGCGTAATTTCATAGACCGCACCTACCGACACGCCGTCATCAAGCAGCAGGCACTGGTGTTCAGCGAGGTACTCCCCCCATGGCACATGATCGATAACAGACGGCGCAGTGGCGTACAGGCGCGCTTCGTCCGAACGCGTCAGACGTCCATCCCGGGTCAGGGGTTGGTGGCTGTTAACGGAAAACGGCCCGTTGCCATGTTGGTGAACGTCCTGTCGCTTTTGCCTGCGGCGGAAAAGAGGGAATGTCATCAGAGATCCTCCGTGCGCTCGCCGGGCAACGCATAGTGCACCTGACGGTAGAAAGGAAACACGGTGCTGTAGCCCGGTACCGGCGTGTTGCCCTCCACCAGATGCGGGAATACATACATCACCATGTCAGGGTTGGGCAGGCGGGGAAATGTCTGCTGGATCTCGTTTTCCTGGCTGCGGCTGTAACTGTTGCGCGTCTGCTGTGCACGCGTGCGTTCGCTGTCTGTAACCGGCCTGCGCAGCGTGGTGCGGCTTTCCACCGTGGCGTGCGTGGCCGACGCACCCGCGTTCCACAGCGCCAGCATGGTACTGTCACCCGGGGGCAACATTTCGTCTTTCGAGGTGCTACAGCCCGCAAGCATGAGCGACATGGCAGCCACACACGCAGAGGTGGCCAGAAGCTTGCGTCGGTGCATCCCAGGGTTGTTGTTTTGCATCATGTTCCCCATCAGTCCATGCCCGTGCCGTTTCCGACCAGGCTAAAGTCATATTTCACCTTGCGGCCCTTCTCTTCATAATCGATGGCCAGTTGGCGCGTGATATGCAGCGCCACTTTCTGGCCAGGGGGTACGTAGACGGCATCAAAAGTCTGGCCATAGCGTGCCTTGACCCAGTCAACGGTTTCTCGCATGCCGCCGGAAAACGCCTTGCCCAGCACGGCCTGGCCCGCATCGCCCGTCAGGCTGGCGGTGACGCCGCCATAGCCGTTGGTCTGGGTGGTATTCTGGTTCTGTGCCAGCGTTTCACCGGCGACGCCAGCGGCGGCAAGTACGGCGAGGGTAGGCAGATAAGTGGAGGCATTACTTTTGCGCGTACCGGAAATACAGGGGATGCCATTGTCGTCCGACAGCCAGCCGATGCTGTTGTTATTGCCGCTGCCGCCCTGGCTGTTCTGATTACCGCCGCTGCCGTTCGGTGATGGCAGGGTGCGAACGGTGCCGTCAGTAAAGACGAAGGTGATACTGGTAATGGCACCGCGTACACAGGAGAGCGTCCAGTCCCCAGTTGCGGTTCCCGACACGATGGCCCCCTGCACGTCAGGCAGCTCGATGCCGTTGGCCGTGAGGTTGTCTTTGCCAATCATCACTTTGAAGGGGTACGGATCGGTGACCTTGCCGTCAACAGGCACGCGCCCCAATAGCGCCGTCATGGCCTGGCTACCAACCAGGGTGGCGTTCTCCGGCAGGGTATAGACCGGATCAATGGCATTCTCGGCCGCTGACAGCGTATCCTGTACGACCGAGCCCACCGCTGCGCCCGCCTGTTTGGTGGCATCGCTTACAGCGCCAAAGGTGCTGGCAAAGGCAAAGCCGGTGGCATTATTGCTGTTACTGCCCGATAGCGGACGGCCGTTGGCATCGGTGGAAATGCCATCATTCGGCTCTACCCACCGCAGGCTATCTGACGATAACGCGTTGTTGGCACCGCTCAGTCCGTTGTCATAACCCAGACCGACCGGGATATCGCTACCGGGAGCGGTATTTTTACTGGCCACTGTCGTGCTGGCTCCGCCATTTTTAAGCTGCCTCATAAGCTGATCAACCTGCGCACTCAGGTCGGTCACCTGCTCGCTAAGCTGTGTGCGCTTCTGCACCTCTTCGGCACGGGCGTTGCCCACGACCTGGCTTATCTGTTCATCAACATTGCGGTGAGTCTTTTTGAGCGCCTTGTTTTCATCGCTGAGCTTTTTATTGTCATCAGCGAGGCCATCGAGGCGATCCTGCACTTTACGGAAGTTGCCCACAATGGTACGCAGCGTGTCCTGAGGCGTATCCCCCTCAATGCCCAGGGATTTCAGGTCTTCGGGCGTCAGGTCCTTTAACGCCACGTGGGTATTTTTCTGCCCACCCGTGGTCAGGCTGCGGCTTTGAGAGCAGGATTTGACGCCGAGCATGATAGTGCCCGACAGCACCAGGGGAACGGCGATCTTCACCAACATATTTGAAGCAGGTGCTTTCATTTTTTCGCTCTCCTGCTGCCTTTAACTGCCTTTTGCATCGCCGGTTCAGCGATAAATGCCCCCTCCGGCCGCCCGGCGGTCACCAGATACAGCACGGTGGTATCTTCCGGCGTGCCAGCACGACCCAACCAGCGGTGCTGGAAGGTTGCCGTGACGAACTGACCTTCCAGCACCTGCGGATCGAGGATGACCTTGTCCGCAGAACGGTTACGCACCTGTAGCGCGATCACGCTACTGCCCTGAAGGCTCCAGGCCGCCATGGGGGTAAGGGTCACCGGTTCGGACGGCATCAGCGTGGTGAGGGGAGACGGCAGCTTGAGAGAAACCGGGCTGATGCCCGGTACCGCTTCCACCGTACGCGGTGGGCCGTACATGTTCTGCGCCGCATATCGTGTCAATACCACGGGCAGTGGAGCGTGGAGCTTTGCTGGCTTACGGCTGGCCCCCACGTCGCGCTGGGATGACTGGCGGGCGCTGCTGTCACCGCTGACCGTCTGCTTGTCGTTCGCAGTGGCATTGGCCACCTCACCGTCATAGACAAGCTTCACCGGCTCGCGCATCGTTTTACCGGGTTCGGCGCTAACATCGAGCAGAATGATTTCACCGTTTTCCTTGTTCTGCAATTCAAGACGCGTCACCGGAAACGTCTCCTTTGCAGCGAGATAGACCACACCGCCGGTGCTCTGGATGCGCAACTTGTCATTCAGTGACGGCGGGAAACCCACGCGCACATTTTTATCCACGAAAACGATGCGCTCCTGGCCGACAGTCAGGGGTATTTGCAGCGGAATACGCTCCCACTTCATCAATTCTACAGCCCGTGCTGCGCCTGACGTCAGCAGCAGAGCCAGCAGTATCAGAGAATATCTTTTCACTTGAACGCTCCTGACTTTTTCTCCGGTTCAGGCTGCGCGATAGCCTCCAGACGCTGTGGGATAGCGGCATAGCAGTCCAGCGCCAGACCGAACGGGTTGCGTTCAGGATCGCCCTCCCAGCGCACCACCTTCAGCGGATAGCGCACCAGCGCCCGTTTGACCGGTTCGGTGTGGTAATACTCATCCGCCACCAGGTCGAGCCGGGCAATCCAGTTATCCTGATCGAGCAGGGTAACGCTGCGGCGGCTGTAGCCACGACGCGGGATTTCATACACCACACGTACGCGATCGCGCAGCTCGTCGCTGTTCTTACGCATCTGCGCATCTTTATTAAGAAAATCCTGACAGGACGGCGTCAAGTAGGCACTCATCTGCGCAATCTTCGCCAGGTAGTCCACCTCACCGTTTTTTGGCCATGCGTTGAGCTGCTGGAAGATATAGAAGGCAAAGCTGTATACCGTTGACGGCGGCACCTCCCACCATTTACGGGTACTTCCGGATCGCAAATCAGGCGGATTATGGATGGTGAGTTCAGATGGCGCACGCATCCAGCCTATGCCAGTGATCAGCATGCCCGCGAACAGCAGTACGCAGGCAATGCGCAACGAAAAGATATGGTTATCGCGTGCGGTCATACCGTTACGGAACCGACTCATACCTGACCTCCGCGTTTGACTGCCGAGGTCCGCTTCATCTCCCACGTCCGGCTGTCAAGGATCAACGAGCGCGACAGGTGAGCGCGGCAGCGCAGCGCCTCGATGCGCTGCCAGATATAGTTCTCCGGCTTGCCACGTTTGTAGTCGGCAATCCATCCGCCGCCGAGAAACACCATAACCAGCGGCGTCAACAGCATGCAGGTGGGGAACGCCAGCCATCCGATAAACGGTAGCAGCGACAGCAGCACGGCCAGCGGAATGCCGGCCAGCATACCGATGATGGCGGCCAGCAAAAACTCACTGGAGGTGAACCCTTTCCACACCACCGGTGGGTTGTTCAGTCTGTCAGGAAGAAAGTCGATGACGGCCATGGCAACTCCTTAAATGATATTGGCAGCTTTGGTGGCCAGATAGATAACCAGCAGGATGAGGCCGATACCGACCACCAGATAGAGCAGAAACTCGGTCCAGGAGCCCTTGCCGCGACGGATATCATGGAAGGAGGTAATGACGGCGTGAGCCACGGCAAGAAACGCAGCCACGCAGACCAGCAGGCCGAGCGCCAGACCGCCCATTTTGATGTAGCCCATGACGGTGTTATAGGTCCCCCCACCACCGCCTGTGGTGGGCTGTTCAACGGAGGGCAGATCTGCCAGCACCTGGCCGCCCCAGCACAGCCCCGGCAGCAGCAGGAGTCTGGCGCGCCGCAGTGCAGCACGGTATAGCGTAACTAACGTGGCTTTCATAACAGTGTCCTATCAGTGGAAGAAGAAAAACAGGGTCAGGAGGATGAGCACGATCAATCGTATCAGCAGTTCGTTGAACTGGCGGAACATCACGGCTTTGCTGGCAAGCCCACGATAGGCCTGCACCATCGCCCAGGCGGCAAACAGAAACAGGACAATGGCCAGGGAACCCAGAATCAGCGTGTTAAGCTGTGCAGGCGTCAGGCTGTTGCCGGTGCCGGCACTCCAGCCAGAGAGCTGGTCTCCGTTCATCGCCATGATGGCTCCTCAGCACGGTACTGGCCGCTAACCGATGCAGAACGGGATGAGGGCTGGGCTCGTGACGGCTCCAGGTAAGTGGAAATACCCTGCTTCATGATGGTGATATCGCGCGTAGCCTGCTGATAGTCGAAATAAAAACGGGCATCCTGATCCTGGTTGGCCACCACGCGTGCACGGTCAAGACTGGCCTGCACCTGGTCAAGTTGACGCATCACCAGCGCCAGTTCGTCTTTCTCAGAGGCCTGACAATGCAGCGCCGGCAGCGCGGCCAGCAGCAGTAAAAGAATGGGGTTGGTGTGACGCATAGGCGGCTCTCCCGGGTAACTGATGGTCGGGAGAGTGACGCAAAGCTGCGGGGGTTACAGCTGGAAATTGTTATCGCTTTGGAAAAAATAAAACCGTGGGCGGACAATAACGACTAGAGATATTTCTTAAATGAGGCTGTGACCACCGCCAGTACCCCACCAACCAGCAGTGCCGAAGGGAGCAGCAGCAAGTTCGGCCACACGGCTGTCGGCCATGCCAGATAAAACATACAGGGGCCATACAGCGCCGGTTTGATAAAGCGTTTCGCGTGGTGATACACAAAGCTCGATTCATATCCTGCCCCGTAACGTCGCAGGTCGCGCCGCACCAGCCCCTCCACCACCCCGGTTATCACGACCAGCAAGAAAAGCGGCAGGCTTAGAAACAGGATCATCACCCGGATAAAGAAAATCAGCGTGACCCATATCGTCGCCTGCAGGTACACGCCCAACCCACTCACCAGTGAGGCTCCCAGCCCATTGAGCGCGGGAATAATCCCGCTGCCTTCCTCGCTCAGCGTTTTAAACGACTGCAACCCGCCGCTGAGTCCGCTGTCTACAAAAAGCCACTGCCAAGCAGCGTAAACCCAGTGACTGACCGTGGTCACCGGGGTAGCCATCAGCAGGCTGCGGGTGTATCCCTCAGACAGCCAGCGGCTTTCCGCTACCATCACACGATAGCTATGTGCAGCCCCCTCATCCGGCCACAGCAAGGCGATACAGACATACTCAATCAGCAGGCTGGCCAGCAGAGAGCCGAACAAAATACCGATAAGGCTGATTGGCAGATCCCACAGCAGCAGGCCAAACGGCCCGGCCCGCTGCTGACGTGCCGATGCGCTGCGCCGGTCATGATCGCCATTATGGTGCGACATCCCCCCCTCCCGCGAACGTCATATCACCGCCGGTCCACCAGGTTTCGTCGGTGCGGTAGTTTTTCTCCATGTTGTCGGCCAGTTGCTCAAGGCTTGCTGGCATATGCGGATCATCATTGTCGGCCGGCAGCGGCATGCGGATTTTCCACAGCCGCCCACCTTCCAGCAGCGCATAGGCTTGCCCCTTGGGCAGGTTGATGATATCGGCAGGGCTTATCATCGGCACTTTGACCAGGCTCACCTGGTCATTCACGTTGCTGTTAAAGTCCGTTTTCTCACCGGGACGCGATACGTCAGTCACGCCGGAGGTCAGTGTTTTCTGATACACATCGACGTCAGGCAGTTGGTCGGTGAGCAGCATGGCGGTGTTTTTCTCCCGCACGCGCAACATCACCAGTGTGTTGAAATTCCCCACCACCTGATTCGCTTTGGCCGTGCTGCCAATGCGCGCCTCAATGTCGGAGAGCGTCTGGGTGTAGGCGGTTACCTGAAAGCCCGCCCCGCCACCTTTGTTGATAAGCGGGATAAACTCATCCCCCATCAGTTCGTTAAACTCGTCGCAGTGCAGGTTGATGGCCACCTTGCCGGATCTCCCCTTGTTCTCGTCGCCAAGACCAAACTTATAGATATGCCCTCCCTCGGACACCAGATCAGCGAACATGCTGTTGCCGACCGCCGCAGCGACCACCGGGTCGGATAGCGCATCAAGACCAACGTAAACCACGCCGCGTGCCTTGATGATGTTGTGCCAGTCCAGTATGGGCCGGGGATCGTCAAGGTCGGTGTAATCGGGTGCCAGCAACGCCGCGGTCTTGCCGGTGGTGAGTTTCTCCAGCAACGGCAGCAGCGACGCGACGATTTTATCGAAGTAGGTGCGGTCGTACTGGACGGCGCTACGCAGCCCATCCAGTACCGGATCCCAGAGCTTTTTGCCCTCCGGGCTACCCAATACCTGCTCGAAAACCCAGATTTTCAGGCCGTTGGGTCTGTCTTGCAGGTGACGCGGCAGATCCTTCTCGCTGAGACCACTCTGCATCATGGCCTCAACGGTCATCATCAACTGGGGGGCCTTTTCACTCAGCAGGTTTTCCACATAGGTTTCATACAGTTCGCTGATGTTGGTCACATAGCGCAGGATAAGGCCGTAATCGGGTCTCTGACCCAGCGCGACCAGCGCCCGGGTAATGATGTTGACGAAACGCCAGGCAAACTCGCGAAAGGCGGCAGAATTGCCCTCGCCGGAGAGCTGACCGGCCACGCGGGAGGCCACTTCAGAGATGCGACTGAACCGCCCAACGGCATTGTAACGGGCGCTGATATCCGGCCAGCCGAGGTGGAAAACCCAGAAGTTATCCTGCCGGCCAACGCGATGTGACTCGGCGTACATGCGCCGCAGCAGATCAGCGTCGCCTTTGGGGTCAAACACGATGACCACCTCATGCTCGCCCGCTACGTTTGTACGGCGGATATCCTGGGTGATAAGCAACTCTGCCAGACGGGTTTTGCCAACGCGGGTGGTACCGATGACCAGCATATGTCCCACGCGTTCATTCAGATCATAGGTCACCGTCGTTTCGTCCAGCTCCACGCCATGGTATATCGGGCTACCCCCCACCGGCGGCAGTGGGCGTAACGGGTTGAGCGCCGAATCCGAGCGGGCCAGCCGACACAGCCAGGGAAGACTGAACTCCATCTTTTTTTCCATTTGACGCGCCATGCGGTACAGTACGGAGGGTTGTACGTAAACTTCACATTCCGGACGACGTGCCTCCATCAGGCGCTGGGTGTGACGCGGCGACCACTGAAATCCTCTGCCGAGAAACAGCTGGCGGCGGCTGACCGGTATCTGATCGCTGGTCAGCACGTAGCGTGACAGACGACGGATGTTGCGACGGTAGCGAAGGATTTTCATACCCTGCGCGGTACGTCTGATCGCCAACACGCCAAAACCGGCAGCGGTGACCCAACTTACAGACGGAGCGAGTGCCACCGCCCAAGGAGCGGTCAAGCAAATGTAGGTGGCGCTACCTGCAACAGTAGCGGAATACAGCTCTACGGCGGGGCGCAGTAGAGACTCCATGACATGGCGATTGCTCATCTTCCGCTCCCGCTTTCGCCACAGGTGTTTTCTTGCCACGGCCAGCCGGTCAGTCGGTGTAGTATGGAGACCAGTTCAAACATCAATCCCGTCATAAACAGCCAGGACCACATATGCGGTATCAGGTGCGCCACCCTGACAACTCCGTCCATTGCCGCAGGCTCCGTAAATGACGGGCTGATAAAGACGGCAACGGGTATCGCCGTCAGTAATACCAGCAAAATGCAGCAGATAATCAGCAGCGGCCGGAAGATGATTGCCCTGAAGGTGAAATTCAGCAGCTCAGCGATAACGGCGAATATAAAACTCTTACGAAACGTAATCGCCCGGTCATAGATGGATTTACTGGACAGACGCATGATGACTCCTTAGTACATTGACGGGATAAGACTGAACCGGTATCTGTTGATGCGCTACCGGGGTGTGCTACGCCGTGGTGCTGGCTGTTTGCGGGAATGCTGCCAGCGGTCGTCACCTGACAGCAGCATCAGCAGGTTCTGACCGCTGATAAGGGTGATAGCCGGGTAGTGGCTGAAAGCTTCACGGCAGACAGCGCCGGTCCGGCCGGTATGAATAAACAACCCGCGACAGCCTTCACGCCGCACGAGCAGGCCAAAGTCACTGACGTGAGCCGCGCTGAGGGTGGCGGCGTAGCGTTTGGCCTGAATCAGCCAGCGCTGCCCGTCAATCCAGACCTGGCCATCGACACCGCCGTCGCCGCTGTAACTGGCGTTACGTTTGATCCGGTGTCCCTGGGCGGACAACGCGCTTAACAGCATTTCTTCAAACACGTAGGGATTCATTTTCCTCAGCCAGACGATGCGCGCCGCATCGTCACGCAGCTGCGGCAGACGCTGCAGTGCCCGGGCTGCCTGTTCCTGATAGCGGCGATGCCTGCGATGCCGCGCCGTGAACAGACCAAATGACTGAAGCGCCAACAGCAGCACAAGTACCACGAGCACCGCTGCCTGGAACGGATGCGCCCACAGCATCTGTGCAATAAGATCAACAGGCATCACTGCTGCATTCCCGAAGCGGTAATGAGTACAGGGTAATGCGCCAACTGTAGACGACGAGCCAGATCGCCCCCGCGCACGGGGACCAGGCTGAGACCCGGTACAAGCTGGCGCAGCGCGTTCAAATTGGTCTCATCGCTCACGTTGACCACCATGCCGGTGGCACCGCTTTGCCGCAGGCTGGCTGCACGAGTTTCCAGCCACTGACGTGAGCTGGGGTCATCGCCGACTATAAATACCGGCGGCATACCGGGTAGATTTAACGGTCTGGCAGCAACCTGTCCGGGGGTCATCTCCGGCGTGCTGACCGGCAACATGTCAGAAATGGATAAGGACTTGGGCGGTTGCTGCAGGGCCAGGCGGTTCGCTGGCGTGGCACGGGGACCGGCATTAATCGCATCAAACAGCGGTGCGGTTGACTCACCGCCAAGGTCACCGACAACGGTCAGGGCCAGCGCAGTACCGGCACTGCCAGTGCCAACCAGCAGCACAACACAGAGCAACACTTTCAGGTAATAGCGTTTTTTCATTGGGGTTCAATCCAGGTAAGAGAGGAGATGGCCAGCGCGACCGGCTGGATTTTGAAGACGGCGGGATCGGCTTGCGCTATCTGGCTGAGCTTGAAACGCACGATAGCCATATAGTTTGCAGCGAGCTGACCACCTGCGGGGTGGTGGTAACAGCCCGCTGCCCTGACCCAACTGCCCGGATGGGCGTCATAGCAGGCACGGAGAATTTGCGCCGCCGCACGCAGATTGAGCCAGGGGTCAAAGGCATCGCATATAGACGGGAAGAAATGGCCGTTCCAGCCAAGGTTGACCTGCGCCACGCCGACATCGATGCGTTTTAGCGGCCAGCGTTGCACAAACCCCAACAGCGCAACCATGGCCTCCTCGCGCGTGTCATAGTGATATCCTTTTCCCGCTACGTTAATCGTCCAGGGCCACGGCTTTGAGCCCCAGGCGGTTTTGCGTGTACTTTCGACCATGGCCAGCGCATAGAGCGACTCGGCCGGTACACGCTCCATGGCCGCTATCTGGCGGTAGGCATCGGGAATGGCCTGCACACTGCCGCCATCGACAGGCATTGCGGTGCAGGTAGCACTGGCGAACCACAGTGCGGCGGTGATCCTCATCAGAATGCGGCGAGCTGCCATCCGTTTTCCCCCTGCTGCAGGATCACCGGCATCTGGCCCTGCCCATAACGCAGCCACAATCCTCCGTCACGGTTTAGCGTAATCTGTCGGCTGCGCACTTTATCAATCGGAATAGTGTGGCGCACGGCCCAGGTACGGATAACCTTGTCACTGTCGCCGCCCACCAGGTAAATATCAACGGGTCGGTTGTCTGCCAAAACGGCTGCCAGGCGCGTATCACAGCGGGAGCAATTCTCTTTTACAAACAGCGCGAGACGCCCCCGCGTATCGTGCGCGATACCGGCAGTGTTGCTACCCATGTTTACGGCTAGCGTCTCTGGATGCAGGCGCAGCCAGGCGGCGTTAATTTCTCGCTGGAACGCCAGTTCTTTTTCGCTGCGCTGATATTCATGTTCTACCCAGAGTTCGGCCAGTCGGCGGCGCTCGGTGCTGTTATCGGTTTCAACACCGAGCGCTGTCAGAGGATCTAAGCCCGGCGACATTATCCCGCGCGCGCCCTTCATCAGCGTCTGATAGCGGCTCCAGTCGCTGTCAGACAGCCCCCACTGGGAATTCTGCTGTCCAGTGGCGGACTCCTGCAGTGCAGTAATGCTGCTCTGCGCGGAGGGCGTTTGCACCATGGCAGCCATGGATATCAACGGAACACACAGGGTTGCCGATAGAACTGTTTTTTTAATCACAGAAGTTTCTCCCTTACTGAACCAGCAGCCGGTGCTCGCTGCCGCTTACCATAAACAGAGCCGCGCGTTTGCCTTCAGTGGCCCGCAGCGTCCAACCCATCAGGCCGTCTCCTGGTGAGAGCAGGTGCATGGCTGATATCTCCGATACCCCGCGCGGAATGATCACGGCGAAGGTTTGCCCCCCACGATGCTCAATGCCGGTCAGCAGAAAGGGGGCAACCGGCGTCGCCGCTCGTCTGGCTGACCGGTTATTCTTTTTTACAGGCGTCGCCGTTTTTTCGACCGGGGCGGCTTTCGCCTTTTCCGGTTCGACAGCTTTCTGCGTAAGCTGTCGATTTATCTCACCTAACGCTACTGCGGACTGCTTCACATCGTGCTCAAGCGTGCTGATGCGCGTCAGCACCTGCGCCACGTCCTGGCGACTGCCAGTGTCAGCATCACGAAATTGCTGCAGCGCTTCACGCAGGGTGGCCTGTGCCTCGTTGTTTGACTGCACTTCAGCCGGGAGTTTCGCCAGCTCAGTAACCTGCTGTTCGAGTGTGTTTAGGCGTATTTCCATGGCGGTGACATTTGAGGTGAGCTGACCAATCTGGCCACTGCGAAAGGCGGCATCGAGGGTATTGACGCGAATGGTCAGGTTCGAGATTTCCCGAATCATGACGGCGAAAGCAACGACAGCACCGATAAGCGTGATGGCAAGTACAGTCACACCACCGGCGCGGGTTATTTTCTTCATGTTTATGGACAGCCGCTGTCGCGGTGCCCTTTTTGCAACAGGCGGCACATCCTGGTAAGAACCCTGAGACACCGGAGTTTCCGGGAGCAGTTCGTCGGGTGACGCATGGCTGAGAGGCATACTGGCAATCCTTATAGCTACAGAACGGCCATAAGGTGCAAAAACATCGGTCTGATGGCGATGATTAACTCATCAGCCAATACTGAAGATTTTTATCCGGTGGGTGAACCGGGCTTTGTCTTTTTTAACCGGGAACAGGATATTGTTACCAACGGTGTAACCCAGTTCCCAAGCTCACTTAGCTTCCTTATTCCTTAAGAAGGATCCACTCAGTTTCTTCTCAAGATAGCGGTAAGAAGCGACGGCCAGCAGAATCGACAATATCGAAGACGCAATAAAGCGCGGCACTCCATCCCTAATTCCGAGTTCCGCAAACCTACTGCCAATACCGTCATTCATCAGGCCATGGATTAAGTAAAGAGAGAAAGAGGCATTCCCTGTGAGAATGAAGAATGAAGGCGTATATTTCTTCAACAGATCCTCATTTATTACACAGGCCATTAGCAACAACGCCAGATACCAGCCCGAACCGTCTATGCCATGCCA
>Ga0308160_10002735_pt1 | contig 20713 bp, 12 predicted proteins | sample PhyFR1_FD_201036 | JGI IMG/M metagenome (GOLD analysis project Ga0308160, IMG submission 201036) | Phyllosphere microbial communities from UC Gill Tract Community Farm, Albany, California, United States - DLSLF.R1 | ecosystem: Host-associated > Plants > Phyllosphere > Unclassified | place: USA...
CCGGTGATGATCCAGGCCCTGGAAGGCGACAATGCCGTCCTGGCCCACCGCGACCTGCTGGGCGCCACCAATCCGAAGGAAGCCGCTGCGGGCACCATCCGCGCCGACTTCGCTGAATCCATCGATGCCAATGCCGCCCACGGCTCGGACTCGGTTGAGAATGCCGCGATCGAAATCGCCTACTTCTTCGCCGCGACCGAAGTCGTCTCGCGCTGAGAGTGATGCCGTGAACGAGGTCGTACAGCCAACCGCCATCCCATCCGTGCTCGTCCCGAGCGTGGCTGTGGCCAAGCAGAACCTGCTCGACCTCGATCGCGAGGGTCTGGAGCGCTTCTTCGCCGAGACCCTCGGCGAGGCGCGCTACCGTGCCCATCAGGTGATGAAGTGGATTCACCATCACTACGTCACCGATTTCGATGAAATGACCGACCTCGGCAAGGCCTTGCGCGCCAAGCTCAAGCAGCATGCCGAGGTGCTGGTCCCGAACATCGTGTTCGACAAACCGTCCAACGACGGCACCCACAAGTGGCTGCTGGCGATGGGCAACGATGGCAAGAACGCCATCGAGGCGGTCTACATCCCGGACAAGAACCGCGGCACGCTGTGCGTGTCCTCGCAGGTCGGCTGTGCGCTGAACTGCACGTTCTGTTCGACTGCTACCCAGGGCTTCAACCGCAACCTGTCCACCGCCGAGATCATCGGCCAGGTGTGGGTGGCGGCGCGGCATCTGGGCAACATCCCGCACAAGCAGCGTCGTCTCACCAACGTGGTGATGATGGGCATGGGCGAGCCGTTGATGAATTTCGACAACGTCGTGCGCGCCATGAGCGTGATGCGCGACGACCTGGGCTACGGGCTGGCCAACAAGCGCGTGACCCTGTCCACCTCGGGCCTGGTGCCGCAGATCGACCGGCTGTCCGCCGAGAGCGACGTATCGCTGGCGGTGTCGCTGCATGCGCCCAACGATGCGCTGCGCGAAACCCTGGTGCCGCTCAACAAGAAGTACCCGATCGTCGAGCTGATGGCCTCGTGCGCACGTTACCTGCGTGCCAACAAGCGCCGCGAATCGGTCACCTTCGAATACACCCTGATGAAGGGCATCAACGACCAGCCCGAACACGCCCGCCAGCTGGCGCGGCTGATGCGCCAGTTCGACAACGCCGTGCAGGCGTCGCACTCGGGCAAGGTCAACCTGATCCCCTTCAATCCGTTCCCGGGCACGCGCTATGAGCGCTCCGGCGACACCGAGATCCGTGCCTTCCAGAAGATCCTGCTGGATTCGCAGGTCCTGACGATGGTCCGACGCACCCGCGGCGACGACATCGACGCCGCCTGTGGCCAGCTCAAGGGCCAGGTGATGGACCGCACGCGCCGCCAGGCCGAGTTCAACAAGACGCTCCAGGATGGGAAAAGCCGGGATGCCGCTGCCTGATTTCCGATTGCCAGCCGTTGTTTTCATCGCGCTGGCATTGGTCGGCTGCGGTAAAGAAGGCAAGCGAGCGCCCAGTGCGCCGCTCGGTGTGGCTCCCACTTATGAAGTCCGTGACAGCGCGGCCACGCGCCGCCGGTTGAATTACCAGGACCAGATGACCCTGGCCGACCGGGCCTATCAATCCGGCTCGCTGGCGGCGGCGGAGAAAAACGCCCGGACGGCGCTCAAGCTGGATGGCGACCGGCCCGAGGCCTACCTGATGCTGGCCACGCTGGCTGCACGGCGCGGCGAGGATACCGCCGCCGGCGGACTCTACCGCAAGGCCGCCGAGCTGGCGCCCGAGCGCGGGGACGTCCTTAACAATTATGGTGCGTGGTTATGTACACATGGCCGCCCGGCCGAGTCGCTGGTCTGGTTTGACCGCGCGCTTGCCGCGCCGGGCTATGCCACACCGGCGTCGGCGCTGGCCAATGCCGGTGGCTGTGCGCTGGACGCCGGCCAGTCCGAACGGGCCGCCCGCGACCTGCGTGCCGCCCTGCAGGCCGAGCCGGGCAACGCCTATGCGCTGGAGTCGATGGCGCGCAGCGAATTCGCCCAAGGCCGCTATTTCGAGGCGCGGGCCTTCTCCCAACGTCGTCTTGCGGCTGCACCGGCCACACGTTCCGTGTTACAACTTGCCTCTGAAATCGAGGCGCAGTTGGGTGACACGGTTGCATCGGGTCGCTATCTGCAGCGAATTCGCGACGAATTTCCGCAGGATGCGGCTCCTAATTCCCGGGGTTGAAGCATTGTGATTGATGACCAGACTGTGAACGCTTTTGATGCCGCTGCCGGCTGCGGGGTTCGTCTCCGCCAGGCGCGGGAAGCGGCAGGGCTGACGCTTGAAGCGGTAGGGCAGCAGTTGCACATGCCGGTCCAGGTGGTGAAATCGCTGGAAGCCGAGCAGTGGGACCGCCTCGGCGCCCCGGTGTTCGTCCGCGGCCAGTTGCGCAGCTACGCGCGCCTGCTGAAGATCGATCTGGGTGATGTGCTGGAGCAGGCCCGGATCGGGCCGGTGGTGCCGCCGGAGTTGATCAGCCACACCCATACCCCCCGGGCCAGGCGCATTGCCGAGAGCCTGGGGCGCCGCGTGCTCTATGTGGGCATCACCGCCGTACTGGCGGTGCCGGTCTGGTTTGCCACCCGGGGCCACTTCGACGGCAGCGCCAACACCCCCAATACCGCGTCGCTGGATGTGATCCCGGCGGCCGTCCCGGTGGGCGGCGGTGCCGTTCCAGCAGAAACGACCCCGGCGGCGCCGGCACCTACCAGTGCCACCACCGGCACCCCGTCGGCGCCTTACCTGGCGTCGCTGACACCGGTGCCGCGTCCGGCCACCACCGCGGCGGTGCCGACCGGCGCGCTCAACCTGCAGTTCAAAGGCGACAGCTGGGTCGATATCGCGGCCCCCGATGGCAGTATCGTGGAAAAGGCACTGATCAAATCGGGCGAAGCGCGCAGCTTCACGCCGGGCCAGGTGGGCCGCATGGTGCTGGGCAATGCGTCGGCGGTCGAGGTTCAGCAAGCGGGCACTATCGTCGACCTTTCGCCGTACCAGCGAGCCAACGTGGCACGCTTTACGGTATCCTCTGACGGCTCCGTGGCCCCAGTTCCGCACTGAGTCGCGTTTCCCAATCCAATTCAAACAGCCCCTCCTCACGGACGGGGCGAGAGTACGCATGGCGATCGACGACCTGCTCGACGAGCACGAACAAAGTGAACGCGTCCGCGGCTGGCTGCGGAAGAATGGTGTCAGCATCCTCGCCGGCGTGGCGATCGCAATCGGCGGCATCGCCGGTTGGCAGTGGTGGCAGAAGGACCACAGCAACCAGCTGGCCGGCGCCAACGTCCAGTACCAGGCGGTGCTCAAGCACCTGCAGGACAAGGATCTGGCCCAGGCGGCCAAGGGCGTGAAGGCGCTCGACGACGGCAAGGCCAACATCTACTCGGACCTGGCCGCGCTGCAGCTGGCCAAGGCCCAGGTCGAGGCAGGCAAGAACGAAGACGCGCTGGCAACGCTGCGTGCGATCAAGGCCGACCCGGAGTTCCAGCCGGTGATCGAGCAGCGCATCGCACGCCTGTTGCTGGCCACCGGCAAGGCCGATGACGCGATCAAGGCGCTTGGCACCGCCAGCGACAGCGCCAGCCTGGAAATCCATGGCGATGCGCTGATGGCGCAGGGCAAGCGTGATGCGGCCCGTCAACAGTATGAGAAGGCGCTCAAGACGCTGGACGTGGCAGCGCCGCAGCGGCGCCTGCTTGAAACCAAAGTGATGGATGCCGGTGGCACCGTCACCGATGCTGCGGAGTCGGTGTAATGAAGCATATGGTCATGATCAAGCGCGTTGCCACCCTGGTTCTGCTGGGCGTGGCGCTGTCTGGCTGCTCCACCGTCAAGGGGTGGTTCGCCGGCAAGGATGCAGCAGCCAAGAAGGCGCTGGAACCGGCTGAACTGGTGAAGTTCGAGCCGACCGTGAAAGTGGACCGGCTCTGGAGCGTGAACGTCGGCAAGGGCGAGAAGCGCATCGGCGTTCGCCAGGGCCCGACCGTGGCCGATGGCCGCGTCTACGCGGCGGCCATTTACGGCGGCGTGCACGCCATCGACCTGCAGACCGGCAAGAAGGTCTGGACCTGGGAGCCGACCAAGGAAAAGAAGAAGCCCAAGCTGCGCCTGTCCGGTGGCCCCGGCGTCGGTGACGGCCTGGTGGTGATCGGGACGCTGGACGGCCAGGTGATCGCCCTGAGCGCCGAGGATGGTGCCGAGAAGTGGCGCGCCAAGGTGCCCGGCGAAGTGATCGCCGCCCCGGCAATCGCCCAGGGCATGGTGTTCGTGCGCAGCAACGACGGTCGCGTGACCGCCCTGGACGCCGACAACGGCACCCAGCGTTGGTTCAACCCGCGTGAGCTGCCGGCGCTGACCGTGCGCGGCAATGCCGCCGTGGTGACCGGCCCGGGCGTGCTGTTCGTCGGCAACGATGATGGCAGCGTGTCGGCCCTGGCCATGACCGATGGCCGCACCGTGTGGGACCAGATGGTCGCCAACGGCGAAGGCCGTACCGAACTGGAGCGCATGTCCGACGTGGACGGTGCGCCGGTGCTGGAAGGCAACACCCTGTTCGTGGGCAGCTTCAAGAACCAGACCATGGCGATCGAAGGCCCCACGGGCCGTCCGCTGTGGACGCGTGATCATGGCGGCGCCGGTGGCGTGGCCCTGACCTCGGGCAATGTGTTTGTCACCGACAACAAGGGTGGCGTGTTCGGCCTGGACAAGAACAGTGGCAGCGCGATGTGGTCGCAGACCGCCTTGGCGCGCCGCTCGCTGACCGGGCCGGCGGTGCAGGGCGACTACGTCGTTGTAGGCGACTACAAGGGCTACCTGCACTGGTTGCGGACGGATAATGGCGAGCTTGCCGCTCGCGCCAAGAGTGGCGGTGACGCCCTGCTGGCGCAGCCGGTAACCGCCGATGGGATTCTGCTGGTGCAGAACGTTGATGGAAAGCTGACCGCATTCCGGTTGGCACAATAAGGAGTTACCGCGATGCTGCCCTTGGTCGCCCTGGTTGGACGGCCGAATGTCGGCAAGTCCACGCTGTTCAATGCGTTTACCCGTACGCGCGACGCGCTGGTCCATGACCAGCCCGGCGTGACCCGGGACCGTAATTACGGTGTTTGTCGTCTTAACGAAGACCACCCGTTCCTGGTGGTCGATACCGGCGGTATCGCCGGTGAAGAAGAAGGCCTGGCTGGCGCTACCGCGCGTCAGGCCCGCGCTGCCGCCGCCGAGGCGGATCTGATCCTGTTCGTGGTCGATGCCCGTGAGGGCCCGATGGACGACGAGATCCTGTCCTGGCTGCGCAAGCTGGCGCGTCCGACGCTGCTGCTGATCAACAAGATCGACGGCATGAACGAAGACACCGTGCGGTCGGAATTCGCCCGCTACGGCTTCGGCGAAATGCTGACCGTGTCGGCCGCGCACCGCCAGGGTCTTGACGATCTGCTGGACGAAGTCGTGGAGCGGCTGCCCGAAGAGGGCACCACCGAAACCCTCGACACCGATCCCAACCGCATCCGCATTGCCTTCGTGGGCCGCCCCAACGTGGGCAAGTCGACGCTGGTCAATCGCCTGCTGGGCGAAGAGCGCATGATCGCCTCCGAAGTGCCCGGTACCACCCGCGACTCGATCGCGGTGGACATGGAGCGCGACGGTCGCGAGTACCGTCTGATCGACACCGCCGGCCTGCGTCGCAAGGCGCGCGTTGAGGAGGTGGTCGAGAAGTTCAGCGTGATCAAGACGTTGCAGGCGATCGAGCAGTGCCAGGTGGCCGTGCTGATGCTGGACGCGTCCGAAGGCGTGACCGACCAGGACGCCAGCGTGCTGGGCGCGGTGCTCGATGCCGGCCGTGCGCTGGTGGTGGCGATCAACAAGTGGGATGGCCTGACCGACTACCAGCGCGAGCAGGCTGAAGCGCTGGTGTCGCGCAAGCTCGGCTTCGTGCCGTGGGCCGAAGTGGTGCGCATCTCGGCCAAGCATGGCTCGGGCTTGCGCGAGCTGTTCCGCTGCATCCACGCCGCGCATGCCTCGGCGACGCATGAGTTCAGCACCAGCGAGGTCAACAAGGCGCTGGAAGTGGCCTACGAGACCAACCCGCCGCCGGCGATCCGTGGACACGTGTCCAAGCTGCGCTACGTGCATCCGGGCGGCTCCAACCCGCCGACCTTCATCGTGCACGGCACGCGCCTGAAGGATCTGCCGGAGTCGTACAAGCGCTACCTGGAGAACTTTTTCCGCAAGCGCTTCAAGCTGGTTGGTACCCCGGTGCAGTTCATCTTCCGCGAGGGCGTGAACCCTTACGAGGGCAAGAAGAATGTACTCACCGAGCGTCAGATCAAGCGCAAACGGCGCCTGATCAAGCACGTCAAGGGCAAGTGATCCACGAAGAGCCGGCGAAAGCCGGCTCTTTTCGTTACGGTGCCCCCGGCTGTCCGGCACGCGCCGGTAATGCCGGCCGCTGGCCGGCAACCGCGACAAACCCACCGCGTGCGCGCCGGTGCGCGATAATCCCGGCATGAGCACGATCCCCGAACTCACCCCCGCCCAGGCGCGTGAACGCGTCGCCCGTGGCGCGTTGCTCATCGACGTGCGCGAGGCGCACGAACGCGCCGTCGGCATGGCCGAAGGCGCGCTGGGCATCGCCAAGGGCGAGCTGCTGGCATCGCCCTCGACGCACCTGCCCACCATTGATCGCGAGGTCGTGTTGATCTGCCAGAGCGGTCGGCGATCGCTGGACGCGGCGAGCGCACTGGTCGATCTGGGCTACACGGATCTGGCGTCCGTCGGCGGTGGCACCAACGCCTGGCGTGCCGACGGACTGCCCCTGGTGCAGCCGCTGCAGACCGACGCCGAGCGCGACTTCAACGCGCGCTACGCGCGCCACCTGCTGCTGCCCCAAGTGGGCGTGACCGGTCAGCAGACATTGTTGGCCTCGCGCGTGCTGGTGCTCGGTGCCGGTGGACTGGGTGCCCCTGCGGCCTTCTATCTGGCGGCGGCCGGGGTAGGGCATCTGCGTATCGCCGATGACGATGTGGTGGAGCGCAGCAACCTGCAGCGCCAGATCCTGCACACCGACGCCAGCGTCGGCATGCCCAAGGTGCTGTCGGCGCGCGACCGCCTGCTGGCGCTCAATCCGCACCTGGATGTGGAGGCCGTGCAGGTGCGTGTCAGCGCCGACAACGTCGATGCACTGCTGGACGGGGTGGACGTGGTGCTGGACGGCTCGGACAACTTCCCGCTGCGCTATCTGCTCAACGATGCCTGTCTCCAGCACCGCGTTCCGCTGGTGTATGGCGCGGTCGAGCGCTTCACCGGGCAGGTCAGCGTGTTCGACGCCGGCCGCCAGCGTGGCCAGGCCCCGTGCTACCGCTGCCTGTTCCCGGAGCCACCGCCGCCGGAATTCGCGCCCAACTGTTCGGAAGCCGGTGTGCTGGGCGTGCTGCCTGGGATGATCGGGCTGCTGCAGGCCAGCGAGGTGCTCAAGCTGCTGCTCGGCATCGGCGAGCCGCTGGTCGGGCGGCTGCTGAGTTTCGATGCGCTGGGCATGCGTTTTCGTGAGACCCGGCTGCGCCCCGATCCGGACTGCCCGCTGTGCGCGCCGGGGAAGGCGTTTCCCGGGTACATCGATTACGCCGCGTTCTGCAGCGGGCCGTAGCGCGGGTGCTGCCCGGCTGCATTTCGCACGTTGCTGGTCAGCCGGGCAGAGCCCGGCTCTACGTGATTGCGGCGACCCCGTAGCGCCGGGCGCTGCCCGGCTGCATTTCGCATGTTGTCGGTCAGCCGGGCAGAGCCCGGCTCTACGTGATTGCGGCGACCCCGTAGCGCCGGGCTCTGCCCGGCTGCATTTCGCACGGTGCTGGCCAGCCGGGCAGAGCCCGGCTCTACGTGATTGCGGCGACCCCGTAGCGCCGGGCTTTGCCCGGCGGCATTTCGCGTGTTGCCGGCCAGCCGGGCAGAGCCCGGCTCTATGTGATTTCAGGACGATCCTCGCAGCCACCTGGCCCATCGTTCTGTTTTCGGCACGATCATGCGCAACATGGATGCTATTGCCGCCCGGCGCTTTGCCCTATCGTTGACCCCTCTAAGTAGTCCGGGGAAACAACCGCATGGCGGTCGAAGCAGGTGCCAGTGAGCTGGTGAAAGTCGTGGCGCTGCTGGGCGCGGCGGTGGTGATGGTGCCGCTGTTCAGGCGTCTGAGCCTGGGCTCGGTGCTGGGCTATTTCGCCGCCGGCCTGGCCATTGGCCCATTCGGCTTCGGCTGGTTCTCCGACCCGCAGGCGATCCTGCACACCGCCGAACTCGGCGTGGTGATGTTCCTGTTCGTGATCGGGCTGGAAATGCGGCCCTCGCACCTGTGGGGCCTGCGCAACGAAATCTTCGGGCTCGGCACGCTGCAGATCGTGGTCTGCGGCGCGGTGCTGACCGGCGTGTGCATGCTGTTCGGGTTCCCGGTCAACGTGGCCTTCATCGGTGCCTTCGGCTTCGTGCTGACCTCCACCGCGGTGGTGATGCAGCTGCTGGCCGAGCGCGGCGACATTGCACTGCCGTCCGGGCAGAAGATCGTCTCGATCCTGCTGTTTGAAGACCTGCTGATCGTGCCGCTGCTGGCCGTGGTGGCCTTCATGGCCCCCGTGCAGGCCGACGCCGGCGACAGTTCGCGCTGGGTCAGCGTGGGCATCGGTGCCGGTGCCATCGTCGGCCTGGTGCTGGTGGGCCGGTTCCTGCTCAATCCGCTGTTCCGCATCCTGGCCGCGGCCAAGGCGCGCGAAGTGATGACCGCCGCCGCGCTGCTGGTGGTGCTGGGGGCGGCGCTGCTGATGCAGCTGGGCGGGCTGTCGATGGCGATGGGTGCGTTCCTGGCCGGCGTGCTGCTCAGCGAATCCACGTTCCGCCACCAGATCGAAGCGGACATCGAGCCGTTCCGCGGCATCCTGCTGGGGCTGTTCTTCCTCAGCGTGGGCATGGCGCTGGACCTCACCGTGGTGGCCAACAACTGGCCGTTGATCGTCTCGGGCGTGTTCGCGCTGATGCTGGCCAAGGGCGTGTGCATCTACATCGTGGCGCGCATCATGGGCAGCGACCACCGCCAGGCGCTGGACCGCGGCGTGGTGATGGCGCAGGGCGGCGAGTTCGCGTTCGTGCTGTTTTCCGCGGCCGCGGCGGCCGGCGTGATCGGGGTGGAGGTCAACGCCAACCTGACCGCGATCGTGGTGCTGTCGATGGCGCTCACGCCGCTGTTCGTGCTGCTGCACGACAAGCTGATGCCCGACCGCGAAGTGTCGCTGGATGGCGTTGAAGAGGCCGACGGCCTGTCCGGCAGCGTGTTGATGATCGGCTTCGGTCGCTTCGGCCAGGTGGCCAGCCAGTCGCTGCTGGCGCGCGATGTGGACGTGACCATCATCGACAACGACGTGGACATGATCCACAACGCCGAGCGCTTCGGCTTCAAGATCTACTACGGCGACGGCACCCGCCTGGACGTGCTGCACGCCTCCGGTGCGGGCTCGGCGCGTGCCATCGCGGTGTGCGTCAACAACGCCCAGGACGCCGACCGCATCGTGGAGCTGGTCACCCATCAGTTCCCGCAGGCCAAGCTGCTGGTGCGCTCGTTCGACCGCGAGCATTCGCTGCGGCTGATCCATGCCGGTGTGGACTACCAGATCCGCGAGACCTTCGAATCGGCGTTGCAGTTCGGTCAGGCCGCCCTGATGGAACTGGGTGCCGACCAGGACGATGCGCGCGAGATCGCCGAGCAGATCCGCGAGCGCGACGCCGAGCGTTTCGAGCTGGAAATGGCCGGCGGCAGCCTGCGCGCCGGGGCGCACATGGTGTTCGGTACGGCGCTGCCGGGCGTGCCCACGCCCACGCCGTTCACCGCGCCCAAGCGCAAGGCACGCACGCTCAATGCCGACGAAGTGCCGGAAGAGGAATGACGCGCCGGTGGGCGGGGCGGGCCTAATCGGGGACAATGGCCTCCCCGCCGCCCCGCCTGCCGCCCTCGATGAGCTCACCGACCCCCGCACCTGCCGTTCCCGCCCGCATTCTGGATGGGCGCCGCATCGCCGAAGACCTGCTGGACAGCCTGAAGGTCCGGGTGGACGCCCGCCTGGCCGCCGGTGGCAGCCGCCCGGGCCTGGCCGTGGTGCTGGTGGGGGGCGACCCGGCCTCGACCGTGTACGTGCGCAACAAACGCCGCGCCGCCGAGAAGGTGGGCATCGAGGCATTCGACTACGACCTGCCGGCCGGCACCAACGAAGCGCAGCTGCTTGCGCTCATCGACCAGCTCAACAACGACCCCAAGATCCACGGCATCCTGGTGCAGCTGCCGCTGCCGGGCATTCCCGACGCCAGCCGGCTGATCCACCGCATCGACCCGCGCAAGGACGTGGACGGTTTCCACCCCGAGAACGTGGGCCATCTGGCCCTGCGCGAGTTCGGCCTGCGCCCCTGCACCCCGCGCGGCATCGTCACCCTGTTGGGCCACACCGACCAGCCGGTGCGCGGCCGCAACGCCACCATCGTGGGGGTCAGCAACCATGTCGGCCGCCCGATGGGGCTGGAGCTGCTGATTGCCGGCTGCACCGTGACCAGCTGCCACAAGTTCACCCCGCGCGACGTGCTCGAGCGCAGCGTGCGCGACGCCGACATCCTGGTGGTCGCGGTGGGCCGCCCGGGCATCGTGCCGGGTGAATGGGTGAAGCCGGGCGCGGTGGTGATCGACGTCGGCATCAATCGCCTGGATGACGGCCGTCTGGTCGGCGACGTCGGCTTCGAGGCCGCCGCCCAGCGCGCCAGCTGGATCACCCCGGTACCGGGCGGGGTAGGGCCGATGACCGTGGCCACGTTGATGCAGAACACCTTGGAAGCGGCCGAAGCGGCGGTCTGACCGCCCGTGCCGACCCCGGTCGGCGCCTCGCCCGGATGCCCATGTGGCGCGCCACCGTGCCGACCAACGGTCGGCACCTACCGTGGCGGCAACCTCCGGGCGGTACGCGGCGGCAACCCCCGGTAGAGCCGACCGTTGGTCGGCTGCCGTTGGCGCGGTGGCGCATCGCTCCCGGGTAGAGCCGACCGTTGGTCGGCTGCCGTTGGCGCGGTGCCTCATCGCTCCCCGGTAGAGCCGACCGTTGGTCGGCTGCCGTTGGCGCAGTGGCGCATCGCTCGAAGGGCAGCCGACCAACGGTCGGCTCTACCCGTCCGCCGGCGCGACACAGCGTCGCACCGGCCCCCTGCCCAAGCGGGCCGAATCAGGGTAAAATGTCGCGCTTCCCCACATCTCGGGTATGCCGATGCTGCGCATCCAGGCTGAAGCTCTCACCTACGACGACGTCTCGCTCGTCCCCGCACACTCCACGATCCTGCCCAAGGATGTCAGCCTGGAAACCCGGCTGACCCGCGACCTGCGGCTGAAGCTTCCGATCCTCTCCGCGGCCATGGATACGGTCACCGAAGCACGCCTGGCCATCGCCATGGCCCAGCTTGGTGGCATGGGCATCATCCACAAGAACCTGACCGTGGAGCAGCAGGCCGCCGAAGTGGCCCAGGTCAAGAAGTTCGAGGCCGGCGTCATCCGCGACCCGATCACGGTCGGTCCGGAAACCACCATCCGCGACGTGCTGGCCCTGACCCAGGCGCGCAACATCTCCGGCGTGCCGGTGGTGGACGGCGGCGGCCAGCTGGTCGGCATCGTCACCCACCGTGACATGCGCTTCGAGACCGAGCTGGACGATCCGGTCCGCCACATCATGACCAAGAAGGATCGCCTGATCACGGTCAAGGAAGGCGCCGCATCGGAAGAAGTGCTGCAGCTGCTGCACCGCAACCGCATCGAGAAGATCCTGGTGGTCAACGATGATTTCGCCCTGCGTGGCCTGATCACCGTGAAGGACATCCAGAAGAACACCGATTACCCGAACGCCGCCAAGGACACCGCCACGCGTCTGCTGGTGGGTGCTGCGGTAGGCGTGGGTGGCGACACCGATCGCCGCGTCGAAGCGCTGGTCGCCGCCGGCGTGGACGTGCTGGTGGTGGACACCGCGCACGGCCATTCGCAGGGCGTGCTGGACCGCGTGCGCTGGGTCAAGAAGAACTTCCCGAACGTGCAGGTCGTGGGTGGCAACATCTGCACCGGCGAAGCCGCGCTGGCGCTGCTGGACTGTGGCGCGGACGCGGTCAAGGTCGGCATCGGCCCGGGCTCGATCTGCACCACCCGCGTGGTCGCCGGTGTCGGCGTGCCGCAGATCACCGCGATCGACCTGGTGGCCGAAGCGCTGCAAGACCGCATCCCGCTGATCGCCGACGGTGGCATCCGCTACTCCGGCGACATCGGCAAGGCGCTCGCCGCCGGTGCGTCCACCATCATGATCGGTGGCCTGCTGGCCGGTACCGAGGAATCGCCCGGCGAAACCGAGCTGTTCCAGGGCCGTTCCTACAAGAGCTACCGCGGCATGGGCTCGCTGGCCGCCATGGAGAAGGGGTCCAAGGACCGCTACTTCCAGGACGCCTCCAGCGCCGACAAGCTGGTGCCCGAAGGCATCGAAGGCCGCGTGCCGTATCGCGGCCCGGTCGGCGGCATCATCCACCAGCTGATGGGCGGCCTGCGCGCCACCATGGGTTACGTGGGCTGCGGAACCGTCGAAGACATGCGCAGCAAGCCGAAGTTCGTCAAGATCAGCGGCGCCGGCCAACGAGAGAGCCACGTCCACGACGTGCAGATCACCAAAGAGCCGCCGAACTACCGCGCCTGATGCGGCATGAGCAAAGAGGAACGAGGAAGCTGATTCCCGTTCCTCTTTCTCTATAGGCCGCCGGTTTTCGTATTCGTTTCCTGTTTTCTTTCCTGCATTGCCCAGGGCGCCATGACCAACATCCATAACGACAAGATCCTCATCCTCGATTTCGGTGCCCAGTACACCCAGCTGATCGCGCGCCGCATCCGCGAGCTCGGCGTGTACTGCGAAATCTGGGCGTGGGACCACAACCCGGCCGAGATTGCCGCCTTCGGCGCCAAGGGCATCATCCTGTCCGGTGGCCCGGAATCGACCACGCTGCCGGGCGCGCCTGCCGCGCCGCAGGAAGTGTTCGACAGCGGCCTGCCGATCTTCGGCATCTGCTACGGCATGCAGACCCTGGCCGCCCAGCTCGGTGGCGCCACCGAAGCCGCCGACCAGCGTGAGTTCGGCCATGCCGAAGTCAACGTCGTGCACCCCGATGCGCTGTTCAAGGGCTTGAGCGACCACGGCGGCGAGCCGAAGTTGAACGTCTGGATGAGCCACGGCGACCACGTCTCCGTCGCCCCGCCGGGCTTCACCGTGACGGCCGTGACCGATCGCATCCCGGTGGCCGCGATGGCCAACGAAGAGAAGCGCTGGTACGGCGTGCAGTTCCACCCGGAAGTGACCCACACCCTGCAGGGCCAGGCGCTGCTGCGCCGCTTCGTGGTGGACGTGTGCGGCTGCGAAACCCTGTGGACCGCCGCCAACATCATCGACGACCAGATCGCCCGCGTGCGAGAACTGGTGGGCGATGACGAAGTGATTCTGGGCCTGTCCGGCGGCGTCGATTCGTCGGTCGTAGCCGCGCTGCTGCACAAGGCGATCGGCGACAAGCTGACCTGCGTGTTCGTCGATACCGGCCTGCTGCGCTGGCAGGAAGGTGACCAGGTGATGGCGATGTTCGCCGAGCACATGGGCGTCAAGGTGATCCGCGTGAATGCCGCGGACCGCTATTTCAGCAAGCTCGAAGGCGTGAGCGATCCGGAAGCCAAGCGCAAGATCATCGGCAACCTGTTCGTGGACATCTTCGATGAAGAATCCACCAAGCTGAAGAATGCCAAGTGGCTGGCGCAGGGCACCATCTACCCCGACGTGATCGAGTCGGCCGGCAGCAAGACCGGCAAGGCCCACGTGATCAAGAGCCACCACAACGTCGGCGGCCTGCCGGAGCACATGAAGCTGGGCCTGGTCGAGCCGTTGCGCGAGCTGTTCAAGGACGAAGTGCGTCGCCTCGGCGTTGAGCTGGGCCTGCCGCGCAGCATGGTCTACCGCCACCCGTTCCCGGGCCCGGGCCTTGGCGTGCGCATCCTCGGCGAAGTGAAGCGCGAATACGCCGAGCTGCTGGCCAAGGCCGATGCCATCTTCATTGATGAGCTGCGCAAGGCCGATCTGTACGACAAGACCAGCCAGGCGTTTGCGGTGTTTCATGACGGCGCATTGGGCGCATCTGCCGTATGAGTTCCTGGGTACGGTGAGTAACCGGATCATCAATGAGTTGCGGGGGGTGTCGCGGGTTGTTTATGACATCTCGGGGAAGCCGCCGGCTACTATTGAGTGGGAGTGATTCGGCTTCTGGTGTTTGCTGGCAGTTAGTCGCACGAAAGTCTACCTAAGCCCGCGCAACTGCGGGCTTTTTTATGATTTAGCTGAGCGCATTGCCGGCCAACATCCGGCATCGCTAAATACCGTTTCTTCATGGCATGATGGATAAAACTGAGCGCTTCTACGTCATGAGACGTTGCCGATAGCCTAGAAGACGCAGGACAAGACATGAGCGCCCCACAGAAAGACAGCAGCTTGGCGGATAAGCCAGCAACAGGAGGCTGGTCGTGCCGGTGGTCGCAAGCCGAAGCTGGACGAGTAGCAGGTGAGAGAGATCAAGGTCCTGCTGTATGACCCCGATATACAGGTGGCGGACGTGGCCCGCCGCTATGGCGTATCCCGAACCGCGATCTACAAGCATTGCGGTGTCGTACAAGCACGTCATCAATAGCGAAGAAGCAATAGAGAGAAAACATTTCCGTGTCCAGACTGACTGATTTGATTGCCAAGGCCAAAGCCAAGGATTCGACCCTGGGGGCTGAGTTGGATCGAGAGTTCAAAATGCTCTCTTCGCGCCTTCCCTTTGGCTTGAACTTCGAGCGGCATAGCCCGGAGGCGGTGGAACTACCGCTGCGCCCGCCGCGCAAGGGCGACAAGGTGCGTGTGCTGCCGGAGCGTAGCGAAACCCGAAAGGGCGATCAGCGGCTGTGGCAGGTGAAGGCCATCCACAAGGCGAAGAAGACGGCCGACCTGGAGTTGCTGGGTGCGGCAGAGATCGAAACGCAGACCGTGGCGTTGGATGATCTGGTGGTGGTGGCCCAGTTCCGCGACACCATCTATCCCGGCTTGGTCAGTACCGGCAAGGTGCAGCGTGGTGGTGACAAGCCCTGCCACACTGTCATCAATGGCGAGAATTACCACGTTCTCAAAGCGTTGACCTATACGCATCGGGGCACGGTGGATGCCATCTACATCGACCCGCCGTACAACACCGGGGCGAAGGATTGGAAGTACAACAACGACTATGTAGAAGGTGATGACCAATATCGCCACAGCAAATGGCTGGCGATGATGGAGCGCCGCTTGCAAGTGGCGAAGGAATTGTTGAATCCGGCGGATTCGGTGTTGATTGTTACGATTGATGAAAAGGAATATCTGCGGCTAGGGCTGCTGTTGGAGCAGCTGTTCCCAGAGGCCCAAATCGAAATGGTCACGACAGTGATCAGTGCCAAAGGTGTGGCTCGTTTTGGTCAGTTTTCTCGTGTTGAAGAGTTCATCTTTTTTGCAAGAATCGGTAAGTCTACAGTCCAGCTCGGCGAGCAAAATATGCTGGACGAGTCGCGTTCGGCGACAGCACAGATCGGAAAAGACATTGACTGGCTTGGGCTGCGCCGTCGGGAGCCCACGGCAAAGCGCGGAGCGCGACCAAATCAGTTCTACCCGATCTTCGTGGACACGAAGACCGGCTACATCGAGTCCATCGGTGAACCGATCACTGATGATGTCGACCGACTGAAAGTCAAAGTTCCAAAGGGAACCTTCGCGGTCTGGCCACTAAGACCAAATGGCGGCGAAGGGCTTTGGGGAATTACGCCTGAAACCGCGAAGTGCTACCTCAAAGATGGCTACATCCGCGCCCGTAACTACAAGCCAGAGCTTGAACAGGTTTCTATCCACTACCTTCCCAGCGGAACGGTGAGCGCAATTCAAGATGGGCGGATCGACGTTGTTGGCCGCGATCCTGACGGCGCAGTTCAAGCAGTTTACCGCGAACGCAAAGGCGTGATCCCCAAACGGGTATGGAACATGACGACGCACAATGCTGAGAACGGCGGGTCACTGATCCTGTCCAAATTGCTTCTTGGGCGCCGATTCCCGTTTCCTAAGTCTCTGTATGCCGTAGAAGACTCACTTCGCTTCTTCATAGGCGACAAGCCAGAAGCCGTTATCCTCGATTTTTTCAGCGGCTCCGGCACCACAGCCCACGCAGTAATGCGACTGAACCGTCAGGATGGCGGTCATCGTCAATGCATCAGCGTCACCAACAATGAAGTCGCTGCCGATGAACAGAAGAAGTTACGCGAAGCGGGTTTACGCCCCGGTGATGCCGAGTGGGAAAAAAATGGCATCTGCGACTACATCACCAAGCCCCGCGTTGCCAGCGCCATCACAGGCAGGACACCCAACGGCGAGCCCATCAAGGGCGACTACAAATTCCCCGACGAATTCCCGATGGCGGATGGCTTTGAGGAAAATGCAGAGTTCTTCACGCTGACCTATGAGACGCCGGTATCGGTCAATTACAACCTTGCGTTCAACCGGATTGCGCCGTTGCTGTGGTTGCGAGCCGGGGCGCGGGGCGGCCGCATAGACAGGCTGCCTAGTGATGGCTGGGGGGTGGCAGACGCCTATGGCTTGCTTCACCAAGTGGACGCGGCCACACCCTTTATCAAAGCGCTGTCCAAGGCCGATGAAATCCGCATCGCCTATATCGTCACCGATGACGACCGGCGCTTTCAGGCCATTGCCAAGCGCTTGCCTGATGGCGTTGAGCCGGTGCGCTTGTACGAATCGTATCTGACTAATTTCAGCTTCGCTAACGGAGAGTAAGGGATGAAGTTCACGCTAAAAGACTACCAGCGCGACGCCGTCCGCGACTCCCTGAACAATCTGGGCAAGGCCCGCCGCCTGTGGCAGGGCGAGGCCGACAGGACGGCGTTTTCACTGACGGCGGTTACCGGCGCGGGTAAGACCGTGATGGCCGCTGCCACGTTCGAGGCGCTGTTTCACGGTGACGATGAATTCAGCTTCGACGCCGACCCTGGCGCGGTGGTGATCTGGTTCAGTGACGATCCTTCGCTGAACGAGCAGACCCGCTTTCGCTTTATCGAGGCCAGTGACCGCATCAGCTACACCGATCTGGTGGTGGTGGAAAACACCTTCAACCGGCCAAAGTTCCAGGCGGGGAAAATCTACTTTCTGAACACCCAGAAGCTCAGCAAGAACAGCTTGCTGGTGCGCGGCTACGACCCTGAAGAGATGGCCGCCAAGCGGGACGGCACCTTCCCGGACATGCGACCAGACCTGCGGGCCTATACGATCTGGGACACCATCCAGAACACCATTGAAGACCCGGATTTGACGCTCTATCTCGTGCTGGATGAGGCGCACCGTGGCATGGGCGCGCAAACAGCCGCCAGTCAGAACGCCAAGAGCACCATCGTCCAGCGGCTGATCAATGGCGTGGGCAGCGTGCCGGGCATTCCGGCGGTTTGGGGCATTTCGGCCACAGTGGAACGATTCAACAAGGCGATTGAGTCGGCAGGCAAGCACATCAAGCTGCCGAATGTGGAAGTGGATGCCTCCAAGGTGCAGGAATCCGGCCTGATCAAGGACACCATCCTGCTGGATATTCCAGATGAAGCTGGCGACTTTGATACCGTGCTGGTGCGGCGAGCGACCGATAAATTGAAGGAGTCCAGCCTTGCCTGGAGCGCTTACTCTAGGCTGCAACAGGAAGCCCATGTTGTTGTGCCGTTGATGGTCCTACAGGTACCCAACACGCCTGAACCCGATGAAATCGGACGGGCGCTTGATACGATTTTCAAACACTATCCAGAGCTGCCCTCTGCCTGCGTGGCGCATGTTTTCGGGGATCACACTACCCAGCGCTTCGGTAACCGCGATGTGCCCTACATCGAGCCGCAGCGGGTTCAGGAATCGACGTGGGTGCGGGTGCTGATTGCCAAGGATGCCATCAGTACCGGCTGGGATTGCCCGCGTGCCGAGGTCATGGTGTCGTTCCGTGCGGCCAACGACAAAACGCACATCACGCAGTTGTTGGGTCGTCTGGTGCGCTCGCCGCTGGCCCGCCGTGTTCCCGGTAACGACCGCCTGAATGCGGTTGACTGCTTGCTGCCGAAATTCAATCGCAAGGCCGTGGAAGAAGTGGTTGATGCGTTGATGACCGGCAGCGAGGCCGCCACACCGGGACGGGTGTTGATCGACTACATCGAGGTGCGGCCGAACCCGGCGGCCGCGCCTGCGGTGTGGGAGGCATTCGAGGCGCTGCCGTCGCAAACCCGGCCGCAACGGGGTGCCAGGCCGGCGGTCAGGTTGACCGCACTGGCACATGAATTGGTATCTGACGATATTCTGTCCGGCGCAGGCCAACGGGCACACGCCGAGATGCATACGGTCTTGGATGCGTTTCAGGCCGACAACGAGGCCAAGATCAAGGCCAAGCGGCAGTCGGTGCTGGTGGTGGACGGCAAGACCGTGAAGGCTGACCTGCTGGGTCAGGGCCGAAGTCTAGAGAAATTCTGGGAAGACGCCGATGTGGCAGTCATCGACGATGCCTACCGCCGTGCGGCGCGCATCTTCAGCCCGTCGATTGCCCATTCCTATGTTGACCATCTGGCAAGTCAGGAAGCCGACCGCGACGAAGATCCGGAGGGTTTTCTTGAGGCCATCATGGAGGCTCGCGTAACCGTTGCCGGTTTGGGGCTGGTGATGGAGGCACAGGCTTACTTCGATGCCGAGGCCGATAAGCTGACGAAGGACTGGCTGGTCAAGTACGGGGCGCAGATCAAGGCGCTCAGTGACGATCGACGGGAATCCTACAGGCAGATCATCGAAATGAGCACGGAGCCGCAGGACGTGGGCTTGCTCAAGCCCGAGGCTCGTTATGAGGCGACCAAGGCGAACGAAAACGGCAAGGTGAGAGTGCTTCCGGTCTGGGATGGCCACTTGCTGTGCAACGAGGCCGGCAAGTATCCTGCTGAACTGAATGACTGGGAGTGGACGGTCGTCGAGACGGAATCGGCAAAGCCGGGATTCTCGTTCTGGTATCGCAACCCGCAGCAGCCAGGGCAGGCTTCGCTGGGTATCGTCTATGAGAAAGCCGGGCAGTACGGAATTGTTCGCCCGGATTTTCTGTTCTTTGCCACGCAGGGGGATGGCTTCCTTGTCGTTGATCTGGTTGATCCGCACGGCCTGCATTTGAGCGACGCGCTGGTCAAGTTGCAAGGCTTGGCGCTGTACGCAGCCAACCATGCCGACGCCTATCGCCGGATCGAGTCCATTGCGAAGGTTAAGGGCAGCGACAAACTGCGCGTGCTTGACTTGAAACGGCCGGAAGTGCGGGATGCGATTGCCGTTGGCCAGGATGCAGAGGTTTTGTTCAGCAGCGGGTTGGCAGATGATTACCAGTGACCGTCTAAGCGCAATGACGAATCAGCACATTCGAAATGGATCGATTAACGAAGTTATCTATGATCCAAATGCCGTGCAACTGGCAGGCTACGCGCGGACTCACTATGAGGATGGACCATGATGGAAAATCTGCGACCGAAGCAGCCAGGCGCTCGATCTATGGTCTTTGCAGAAGGGGCGCTGTGGGTCCGCGCTGACTTTCATCTGCATACCCGAGCGGACCGTGAATTCAAGTTCTCGGGCGATGACAATTTTTACAACAGCAACTATGTGGATGCGTTGGAGAAAGCCAACATCCGATTGGGCGTCATCACTAACCACAATAAGTTCGACTTCGAAGAATTCAAGGCGCTGCGAAAGACTGCCCAGAAGAAGGGTGTTGCGCTGCTGCCAGGCGTTGAGTTGTCGGTCAATGACGGGGCCAATGGTATCCACACGCTTGTTGTCTTTTCAGATGATTGGTTGGCCGATGGTCATGACCATATCAATCCCTTCTTGGGAGTCGCATTCAAAGGAAAAGTCCCAGCTCAGTATGAGCAGGAAAATGGTCGATCATCGCTGTCTCTGGTCAGTACCATCGAGGAGTTGGAAAGCTACCACCGCGACTTCTTTCTCGTCTTTGCCCATGTCGAAGCGCCGAGTGGACTTTGGGCTGAGCTGGATGGGGGGCGTCTTGCTGAGCTGGGCCGAAATAAGTTATTTCGCCGCCGCACGTTTGGTTTTCAGAAGGTGCGCACGTACAATAAGGTGCAAGAGAAAAACAAACCCTGCCGAACTAAAGCACAGCAGCATCTAGGTGAGTGGTATCCCGCCGAACTCGAAGGCAGCGACGCCAAATGCATAGAAGACATTGGCCAGGGCAAAGCCTGTTATCTCAAATTGGGCGAGCTGTCCTTCGAGGCGGTCAAGTTTGCCTTGAGCGATCCGGCAGGGCGGGTAGCCATGGATCCGCCAAAACATCAAGCGTCGCACATCCTCAGCATCCGCTTCGACGGCGGCATCCTCGACGGGCAAGTGCTGTATTTCTCTTCCGAACTCAACACGTTGATCGGCATCCGGGGCAGTGGAAAATCATCGATCTTGGAGGCAGTACGCTACGCCCTCGACATTCCACGCGGTGAGAAGGCGCAGGACACCAAGTACAAGGATGAGTTGATCCGC
>Ga0308160_10002737_pt1 | contig 20704 bp, 18 predicted proteins | sample PhyFR1_FD_201036 | JGI IMG/M metagenome (GOLD analysis project Ga0308160, IMG submission 201036) | Phyllosphere microbial communities from UC Gill Tract Community Farm, Albany, California, United States - DLSLF.R1 | ecosystem: Host-associated > Plants > Phyllosphere > Unclassified | place: USA...
AAAATCGTCCAAAAAAATAATTATTCGTGGTGCGAGGAGGGGGACTCGAACCCCCACACCATTGCTGGCGTCAGGACCTAAACCTGGTGCGTCTACCAATTTCGCCATCCTCGCGCAGGATTGCATCTTGCCACAAAAACAAAGGGCGCCCGATCGAACACCCGGCCGCCCTGCATTCCATTTGTTTAGGGGCTACAACTTCAACCCGATATTTTACTGGATTTTCTGACAGCATTGGATGATTTTTAAATCGTGCAATGCCGCTCAGTTAATCGCTTTTTATCGCTGAGATTTTTCTGCGTTATATCAGATACTTAGCTTGCACGCGTGGACGGCGCAGCCGTCCACCCTACCTGTCAAACCGGCTTTTTTACCCGGAACCAGGCTGCGTACAGGGCCGGCAAGAACAGCAGCGTGAGCGCCGTCGCCACCAGCAAGCCACCCATGATCGCCACCGCCATCGGCCCCCAGAACACCGAGCGCGACAGTGGGATCATGGCCAGCGCCGCCGCGGCCGCGGTCAGCAGGATCGGCCGGCAGCGCCGCACCGCCGCTTCGACGATCGCATCCCAGGCCGGCACGCCGGCGGCGATGTCGGTTTCGATCTGGTCGACCAGGATCACCGAATTACGGATGATCATGCCGAACAGCGCGATCACGCCCAGGTTGGCGACGAAGCCGAACGGCCGGCCCAGCGCCAGCAGCGCCATCGCCGCCCCGGCCACGCCCAGCGGCCCGGTGAGGAACACCAGCAGCGCGCGCGAGAAGCTGTGCAGCTGCAGCATCAACAGGGTGAACACCAGGAACAGCACCAGCGGCACGTTGGCCGAGATAGAGGCTTCCGCCTCGGCACTGTCGGCGGCCGCGCCTTCCTGCTGGATGCGGTAGCCGGCCGGCAGCATCTTGCGCAGCCCGGCCAGGCGCTCGTCGACCTGGGTCGAGACGGTCGGCCCCTGGATGCCCTCCACCACGTCGGCCTGGACCATGATCGCCCACTCGCGCCACTCGCGCCACACTACGCCCGGCTCCCACACGAACTCGATCCGTGCCAGCTGCGACAGCGGCACCGGCTTGCCGGCGGCGGTGGCGACGTTGGTATTGGCCAGCACCGACATGGTCGAGCGCTCCTCGAGCGGCTGGCGCACCACGATGTCGATCAGGCGGTTGCTTTCCCGGAACTGGCCGATCGTGGTGCCCGACAGGACCGTGGCGACGGTGCGCCGCACCGCCTGCGAGGTCACGCCGAGGGCGCGCAGCTTGTCCTGGTCGAGATCGAGGCGGAGCACCTTGACCGCCTCGTTCCAGTTGTCGTTGACGCCGACCGTGTTCTGGTTGGCGCGCATCACGTCCTTGACCTGGTCGGCCACGCGCCGCACCACGGCGATGTCCGGTCCGGTGACGCGGAACTGCACCGGATACGGCACCGGCGGCCCGTTCGGCAGCAGCTTCACGCGCCCGCGCACTTCCGGGAAATCGTCCTTGAACACTTGCCGGATCTTGCGCAGCAGCGTCTCGCGCCCCGCCAGGGTCTTCGGCAGCACCACGAACTGCGACACGTTCGAGGCCGGGAAGATCTGGTCCAGCGGCAGGTAGAAGCGCGGGCTGCCGGTACCGATATAGCTGGTGACGCTCTCCAGCTCCGGCTGGCGGCGCACGAAGGCTTCGAATTTCTTGGCCAGCGCCTCGTTGACGGCGAAGCTGGTGCCTTCCGGCGTCCACATCTCGACCATCAGCTCGGGGCGACTGGAATCCGGAAAGAACTGCTTTTCGATGAACTTGAAGCCGAACACGCCGAGCGCGAACACCGCCAGCGACAACACGATCGTGGTCATGCGCCACTCCACACACCAGTTGACCAGGCGGCGGAAGCGCTGGTACGCCGGCGAATCGAATACGTCGTGGTGCGAGGCTTCGCCCGCGGCATGCGGCTGCACGCGCAGCAGCACGAAGCCGATGTAGGGCGTGAAGGTCACCGCCACCACCCACGACACGATCAGCGCGATCGCATTCACCGAGAACATCGAGAAGGTGTATTCGCCGGCGGTGGACCTGGCCAGGCCGATCGGCAGGAAGCCGGCCGCCGTGATCAGGGTCCCGGTCAGCATCGGGAAGGCGGTCGAGGTGTAGGCGAAGGTGGCCGCCTCGAAACGCGACATGCCCTCCTCCATCTTGCGCACCATCATCTCGACGGCGATGATGGCATCGTCCACCAGCAGGCCCAGTGCGATGATCAGCGCCCCCAGCGACACCTTGTGCAGCGAGATATCGAAGATCCGCATGAACATGAAGGTAATCGCCAGCACCAGCGGGATGGTCAGCGCCACCACCAGGCCGGGACGCACGTCCAGGCGCAGCTTCGGTTTTGAATGCAAACCCAGGGCCACGAAGGACACCAGCAGCACGATCACCACCGCCTCCACCAGGGTGTGCATGAATTCGCTCACCGAGGCCGTCACCGCGGCCGGCTGGTTCGACACCCGCTCCAGCTCGATACCGACCGGCAGCTGGGCGCGGATGCGCGCCACCGTCTGTTCCAGCCCCTCGCCCAGCTGGATGATGTTGCCGCCCTTTTCCATCGACACGCCCAGGCCGATCACTTCCTTGCCGTTGAAGCGCATCTTGTCGCGCGGCGGGTCCTGGTAGGCACGCTCCACCTTCGCGAAGTCGCCGAGGCGGAAGGTGGTGCCGTTGGCGCGCAGGCTCAGGTCTTCCAGGTCCTTCGGGGTCTTGAGGCCGCCGCTCACGCGCACCTGCAGGTTTTCGCCCGGCGTCACCAGCACGCCCGAGGCCTCGATGCCGTTCTGGGTCGCGATCTGGTTGACGATGGTGTCCATCGGCACGCCGAGCTGGGCGAACTTCTGCTGCGAGAACAGGATGTTCAGCTTTTCTTCCTGCACCCCGAACTGCTCGACCTTGGCTACCAGCGGCACGGCCAGCAGCTGCTGGCGCACGAAGTCGGCATAGTCGCGCATCTCGGCATAGGTGAAGCCGTCGCCCGACAGCGCGAAGATCGAACCGTAGGTGTCGCCGAATTCGTCGTTGAAGAAGGGACCGACCACGCCGGCCGGCAGCGTCGCCGCGATGTCGCCGACCTTCTTGCGCACCTGGTACCACGTCGGCGGCACGTCCTTCGGCGCGGTCGATTCCTTCAGCTCCAGGATGACGGTGGTTTCGCCGGGCTTGGAAAAGCTCGAGATCTTGTCGATCGACGGCGTTTCCTGCAGCTTGCGCTCGAGTTTATCCGTCACCTGCTGCGCCATCTGCACCGCGGTGGCGCCCGGCCAGTAAGCCGTCAGCACCATGATGCGGAAGGTGAACGGCGGATCCTCGTCCTGGCCGAGCACGTTGTAGCTGAGGATGCCGCCGATCAGCAGCGCGGCGATCAGGTAGCGCGTGAGCGGGATGTGTTCCAGCGCCCAGCGCGACAGGTTGAAACCCCTCATTTAGCCGCTCCCGCACTGGCGTGCTTGCGGCCGTGCGCTGCAGCGGTCTTGTTCGAGGTCTTGTCGGTACGCTTTTTGGCGTGTTCGGCGGATTTCTTTTTCACGTCTTTCCGTGTTTCCTTTTTCGCTTCCTTCCGGCTTTCCTTGCGGGCCGCCTTATGCTCTGGCCTGGCGGCCGGCTTCGCAGCCGCGTGCGCGGACTCCGGTGCCGGCGCCTTGGCCAGGACCGCCGCCCCGGCACCGACCGCCGCAGCCCCGGCCACCGCAGCGGCAGCCGGCACGGCGACCGGCGCCGCTGCAGGTGCCGCTGCAGCCGACGGCACGCCCGCCCCGGCCGGCGGCGCGCCAAGCGCAGCCTGCCCGCCGGGCGCGCCCGCTCCCGCGCCATGCTCCGCGCCGTGCTCCGTCGTCGAACCCTTGCCGCCATGCGCCTCCGACTTGCCCGCGGCCTCGGCCTCGGCATCCGCGCGGCGCGCCACGTCGGCGGTCAGGATCTTGACCCGCTGGCCGTCGCGCAGCAGGTTCACGCCGGCCGTCACCACCACCTGGCCGGCTTGCACGCCGCCCGCCAGCACCACGTCGTTGCCGGCCACGCCGCCGACCTGCACCGGCCGCAGGCGCGCCACGCCGTCGTCGACGACCCAGACCGAAGTCACGCCCTTGTCCTGGTACAGCGCCGAGGTCGGCACGCGCAGCTGCGACGCATTCGGCCCGGCCGCGCGGTGCAGCAGCTGGACCACCGCCGTCATCCCCAGGCGCACGTCCTCGCGCGCCGGCATCGCGACCTTGACCGTGTAGGTGCGCGTGGCCGGATCCGCCATCGGCGACACTTCGCGGATGCGTCCCGCGATGCTGGCGTTGGGGTCGGCCCACAGCTTGACCTTGACCTCGCTCACCTTGCGCAAGGCCTCGACCTGGTCTTCCGGCACGCCGATCACGACTTCCTTTTCGTCGGTGCGCGCGACCCGCACCACCGGGGTACCGGCGGCGACCACCTGGCCGACCTCGGCGTCGATCGCCGTCACCACGCCGTCCGTATCCGACACCAGGTTGGCATAGCCGGCCTGGTTGCTCTGCTCGCGCAGCGCGGCGCGGCTCGATTCCACCGTCGCCTGGCTGGAGCGCGCCGCCGCCACTTTCTCGTCGAGCACGGCCTGGCTGACGAAGTTCTGGGCGCGCAAGCCCTGGTAGCGCTTGAGTTCCGCCTGGGCCAGCTCGGAGGTGGTCTCGGCCGCGCGCAAGGCCGCCTGGGCCTGGGCCTGGCCGAGTCGCAGGTCTTGCGGATCGAGCTGCATCAGGACCGTCCCGCGCGTCACGACGCTACCGACGTCGACCTTGCGCGCGCTGATCTTGCCGCCGACGCGAAAAGCCAGGCGCGATTCGTAACGCGGGCGCACGTCGCCCGAAAACTCGGCGCTGCTGCCCACGGCGGCGGCGGCCAGCGTGAGGGTGCGCACCGGACGCACCTCGGGGGCCGGCGGCGCCGGCTTGGAACACGCGGACAACAAGGCGGACAACAGCAGGGGCAACAAAATGGGCAGCGCCAGGGAACGGCGGGACAAGCAGGATTCGCGGACGGGCACGGTGTCTTCCTCTGTAGCCCGGGCCGGATGCCCAGGCAATTCTGATTTTTTAATTTGAGCAATTATAATCATGCAAACACAACACCGCATCCCCCATGGCCGTCGATCACTACGAAAACTTCCCCGTCGCCTCAATCCTGCTGCCGCGCCGCCTGCGGCCGGCGGTGGAAGCGATCTACGCCTTCGCGCGCAGCGCCGACGACATCGCCGACGAGGGCGACGCCCGCCCCGAGGAGCGGCTGGCGGCCCTGGGCGCCTATGACGCGGCGCTGGACGCCATCGCGGCCGGCACGCCGCCGCAGGACCCGATGTTCGCGCGCCTGGCCGCCGTCGTCGTCGATTACCGGCTCGACCTGCAGCCCCTGCGCAACCTGCTGAGCGCCTTCCGCCAGGACGTGACGACCGTCCGCTACGCCGATTTTGCCGCCCTGCTCGACTATTGCCGCCGTTCGGCCGACCCGGTCGGGCGCCTGATGCTGGCCCTGTACGGCGTGGCCGACCCGCTCAGCCTGCGCCAGTCGGATGCCGTATGCAGCGCACTGCAGCTGATCAATTTCTGGCAGGACGTGGCGATCGACATCGAAAAAGGCCGCATCTACCTGCCGCTGGAAGATTTGGATCGCTTCGGCGTCAGCGAAGCCGACATCCGCGCCGGCCGCCGGGGCCCGGCCTGGACCGCGCTGATGCGCTTCGAGGTGGGGCGGGCGCGCGCCCTGATGCTGGAAGGCGCTCCGCTCGCCACCCGCCTGCCGGGCCGCGTCGGCTGGGAACTGCGGATGGTGGTGCAGGGCGGCCTGCGCATCCTGGAAGCGATCGAACGGGTCGATTACGACGTGTTCGCCCGGCGTCCCAAACTCCAGCGGCCGGACTGGCTGGCGATCGGCTGGCGCGCACTCCGCATGTAAGATGCGGCTGTAATTCCCCCACATCGCCCTCATCTGGGGGGCTTATCAGAGATAGAATAGCGGACTTGCTCCAGGAATTTGCATTTTTATAATATGTCTCCCGACGAATACTGCCAACAAAAGACCGTCCAAAGCGGCTCCAGCTTTTATTACAGCTTCCTGTTCCTGCCGCCCGAACGCCGGCGCGCGATCACGGCGCTGTATGCATTCTGCCGGGAAGTCGACGACACGGTCGACGAAGCCAGCGACGGCTCGCTGGCGCGCATCAAGCTGGCCTGGTGGCGCAATGAGGTGGCGAGCATGTATGCCGCGGACGGCACGCCGACCCACCCGGTGATGCTGGCGCTGCGCCCGCACATCGCCATCTACGACCTCAAGCAGGAACACCTGCAGGCCATCATCGACGGCATGGAGATGGACCTCGACCAGTCGCGCTACCTCGACTACCCGGGCCTGCGCAAATACTGCTGGCACGTGGCCGGCGTGGTCGGCATCCTGTCGGCCAGCATCTTCGGCGTGACCGATCCGAAGACCCTCGCGTATGCGGAAAAGCTGGGCCTGGCCTTCCAGCTGACCAACATCATCCGCGACGTCGGCGAAGATGCGAGAAAGGGCCGCATCTACCTGCCTGTCAACGAGCTGCAGCAGTTCGGCGTCACCGCGGCCGACCTGCTCAACGCACGCCACAGCGAGAAGTTCGAGGCGCTGATGAAGTTCCAGACCGACCGCGCCCAGGCCTGCTACGACGAAGCCCTGGCGCTGCTGCCGAAGCAGGACCGGCGCGCCCAGCGACCCGGCCTGATGATGGCGGCGATCTACCGCACGCTGCTCGACGAGATCGAGCGCGACGGTTTCCACGTGCTGACGCAGCGGATTTCGCTGACGCCGCTGCGCAAGCTGTGGCTGGCGTGGAAAACCTATGTCCGCAACTAGGAAGGCGGCGCCATCGCGCTCGGTTGCGGTGGTCGGCGGCGGCTGGGCCGGCTGCGCCGCGGCCGTGGCCCTGGCCGACGCCGGCCACGCGGTGACCCTGTACGAAGCCGCGCGCACCCTCGGCGGCCGCGCGCGCGCCGTGGAGGCCCACGGCCGCCAGCTCGACAACGGCCAGCACATCATGCTGGGCGCCTACGACCGGACCCTGGGCCTGCTGCGCCGGGTCGGCATCAAGCCGCGCGACGCGCTGCTGCGCCTGCCGCTGCAGATGCGCTACCCGCCCGGCCGCGGCCTGATGGATTTCGTCGCCCCGCCGCTGCCGGCGCCGCTGCACATGCTGGCGGCGCTGCTGCGCGCGCGCGGCCTCACCGGCGCCGACAAGATGGCGCTGGCGCGCTTCTCGACCAGCGCGCGCTGGATGGGTTGGCAGCTGCACAACGATTGCAGCGTGGCCGAACTGCTGGAACGCTTCGACCAGACCCCGAACCTGGTCCGCCAGATGTGGCGCCCGCTGTGCCTGGCGGCGCTCAACACTGCGCCCGAACACGCTTCCAGCCAGGTATTCCTGGCGGTGCTGCGCGACAGCCTCGGCGCCAAGCGGGCGGCGTCCGACATGCTGCTGCCGCGCCTGCTGCTCGATCAGCTGTTTCCGGATGCCGCCCGCCGCCACATCGAACAGAACGGCGGCCGCGTGCTGACCGCGGCCCGTGTCGACGCCCTGGCCCGGGACGACGACGGCCGCTGGCGCGTGACGACCTCCGGTGGCTGCGTCAAGTTCGACGGCGTGGTACTGGCGACCGCGCCGTGGCAGGCCGCCGCTTTCCTGCGGACCCTGCCCGGCCTCGATGCCCTCGCCGGCCAGCTCGACGCCTTCGACTACGAACCGATTTCCACGGTCTACCTGCAATACGGCCCGGCGCTGCGCCTGCCGCTGCCCTTCTGCGCGCTGCTGGACGAGCCGGAACGCGGCCACTGGGGCCAGTTCGTGTTCGACCGCGGGCAACTGGACGCCAGCCAGAACGGCTTGCTGGCGGTGGTGATCAGCGGCGCTTCCGGTGCCGCGGAGCTCGAGCGCGGCCAGCTGGCGGCCCAGGTCGCGGCCCAGCTGGCGGACGCCTTCGGCCTGCCGGCGCTGGCCGCGCCGACCTGGCACCAGGTGATCACCGAAAAGCGCGCCACCTTCAGCTGCAGGCCGGCCCTCGCCCGGCCGGGCAACGATACCGGCGTCAAGGGGCTGGCGCTGGCCGGCGACTATACCGCCTGCGACTACCCAGCAACGCTGGAATCGGCGGTGCGCAGCGGCCTGGCGGCGGCGACCGCGCTGGACCGCATCGCTGCTTGAACCTGCGCCCATCGGCCCTGGCGGCGCCCTGGGCCGCGTATCCTGCAGACTGTCGCACGGCGCTGGCGCGGCCGGGCCGTACGGCGTAGTCTGGCAGCATCGAATACTGCATTACGGAACTCCGATGGGAAAACTGGAATACCTCGACGCGCTCAAGCGTGCGATGCTGGGCCTGACGCCCGAGGTCCAGGCCAGGACCCTGGCCTATTACGAGCAGCGCTTCGTCGACGCCGCCAACCTCGGCCGCAGCGAAGAGGACGTCGCACGCGAACTCGACGACCCGAAAAAGATCGCGATGACACTGCGCGCCAACACGCATCTGGACGCGCTCACCGCCGATGCCAACACCAACGCCAACGCCAGGGGCAGCGGAGACAAACCCCAAAAGAAGGCACCGGCCAACCTGCCCCGCATGATCGTATCGGCGGCAGGCCTGGCCATCTTCAATTTGTTCATGATCGTCCCGGCGATCGTCTATTCGGCATTGCTGTTCGCCCTGTACGTGTGCGCGCTGGCCTTTTATGTGGGCGGCATCATGACCACCGCCAGCGGCCTGGCAGGCACCAACGAGCTGGTGCTCGACTGGCCGGCCCGCTACATGACGGTCGATCCGGACAGCCGCGGCGAGCGCCAGACCCGCATCACCATCGGCGCCGGCGACATCCAGGTCACTCAGGACAGCCCGCGCGGCGCCGCGGATGCCGGCCCGGACGACGAAGGCAGCAGCCGGCGCGAGCGTTCGCGCGTGCTGCGCGGCGCCGAAGCCGTCACCGACGGCTCGCTGCGCATCAGCACCGAGATGGATGCCGAATCGCGCACCACCCAGACCGCGGTCGGCCTGGGCATGGTGATCGGCGGGATCGCCCTGTTCCTGATCTCGCTGGTGGTTACCCGCTTTACCCTGGTCGGCCTGAAGCGCTACTTCCAGATGAACCGTTCCCTTCTCGCAGGACACTGAGGCCACCATGCGCGCATTGCTCAAGACCGGCTTCGTCCTGCTGCTGATTGCCTTCGGCCTGATCGGCGTGTCCTACACCGTGCTGCGGGCCCAGGGCACGACCGGCGCCTCTAGCCCCGGCAGCCGCCTGCTGGCCACCGACAAGCGCACGCTGGACGCCCAGATCACCGCCGTCGAACTGAGCGGCCCGATCAACCTGACCCTGCGCCAGGGTCCGGAACCGGCGCTGGAAGTACGCGGCGAACAGCGCCTGCTGGCCAACATCGGCACCACCGTGGAAGGCCGCACCCTGCACATCGGTCCGCGCGGCATCCTGCTGCGCCACCGCCAGCCGATCGAAGTCACGCTGACGCTGCCGGCGCTCGACACCCTGCACGTCAACGGCAGCGGCGACACCACCGCCAGCGGCTTCGCCGGCGAACGCCTCGACCTCGGCCTGGGCGGCAGCGGCACCCTGCGATTCAACGGCCGCTACCGCGAGAACGTCGTCGCCCTGCACGGCAGCGGCGACCTCGAACTCACCGGCGGCAGCAGCGAGCGCGTGAAGGCCGAGAGCGTCGGCTCCGGCAACCTGACCCTGGTCGGCGCCACGCGCGAACTGGAGGCCGAGCTGCAGGGCTCGGGCGAACTGGACGCGCGCCACCTGCGCGCCGAACAGGTCCGCCTAGAGCACACCGGTTCCGGCACCAGCGCCGTGTATGCCAGCCGTGAAGCCAGACTGGAACTGGCCGGCAGCGGCGATTCGACCGTCTACGGCAATCCGGAGCGGCGCGAGGTCAGCCGCCACGGCAGCGCCAGCGTCAATTTCCACGACTGAAACAAATTGTCGCGATCGCCCCTTGCCGTTCGCGGCCCATGAATATATGATTCGTATATTGATCACATACGGAACATATCATGGGTATCGTAAACATCGACGACGAGCTGCACGACCAGCTGCGCAAGGCCAGCGTGGTCTCGGTCCGCTCGATCAACGCGCAAGCGGCCTTCTGGCTGAAGATCGGCATGCTGGCCGAAATGAATCCGACGATGAGCTTCAACGAGATCGTCGAGCGCGAATTGCGCGCGGCCGGGGTCGTGACGCAACGGATCCGGGCGGCCTAGCGATGACCAAGCGTCCCGAAGAAATCGCCCTGATGGCGGAATCCGGCCGGCTGCTGGCGGCCGTGTTCGGCGAGCTCGACAAACTGAACCTGATCGGCATGTCGACCATGGCCGTCAACGACCTGGTCGAGCGCTTCATCGTCGACACCCTCGCCGCGCGGCCGGCCAGCATTGGCCAGTATGGCTATGCCTACGCGCTGAATTCGTCGCGCAACCACGTGGTGTGCCATGGCGTGCCGTCGCCGTCCGAACTGCTGCAGGCCGGCGACATCGTGAACTTCGACATCACGCTGGAAAAGAACGGCTACATCGCGGACTCCAGCAAGACCTACCTGGTCGGCGAAGTGTCGCCGCTGGCCAAGCGGCTGGTGCAGGTGACCTACGAAGCGATGTGGAAGGGGATCAAGGCGGTGCGGCCGGGCGCCCGCCTGGGCGACGTCGGCCACGCGATCGAACGGCATGCGCGCCGCAACGGCTATTCGGTGGTACGCGAATACTGCGGCCACGGCATCGGCCGCGAGATGCACGAGCCGCCGCAGGTGCTCCACTGGGGCAAGCCGCAGACCGGCCTGGTGCTGCGCGAAGGCATGGTGTTCACCATCGAGCCGATGCTGAACGAGGGACGCGGCTGGGTCGATACCGAGGATGACGGCTGGACCGTCGTCACGCGCGACGGCAAGCTGTCCGCGCAGTTCGAGCACACGGTGGCGGTGACGCGCACCGGGGTGCGGGTGCTGACGCTACGGCCCGAAGAAACCACGCGGCATTGATTGCAGGGTGAACGCGGACGGCGAGTCGGCTCGCCGTCCACGCTACGCGTTCAACCATTCGACTGCAGCGCGGCCCGCGGCGCGCCCGCTGCCGAAACAGGCCGTCAGCAGATAGCCCCCGGTCGGCGCCTCCCAGTCGACCATCTCGCCCGCCACGAATACGCCCGGCAGCGCGCGCAGCATGCCGCCGGCACCCGCCATCGCCTCGAAACGTACCCCGCCGCCGCTGCTGATCGCCTCGTCGATCGGGCGCGCACGCACCAGCACCAGCGGCAGCGCCTTCAGCGCCTGCGCCAGCCGCACTGGATCGGCATACTCGTCCTTCGACAGGCATTCGTGCAGCAACCCGGATTTCACGCCCTTGATCCCAAGCCGGCTTTGCAGGTGGCTGGCCATCGAACGGGTGCCGCGCGGATGCGTCACCTCGGCCAGCACGCGCGCCAAGCTATGGTCAGGCAGCAGGTCGATCCACACGGTGGCGCGGCCCTGCCCCGCGATGGCGTCGCGGATCGGTGCCGACAGCGCATACACCAGGCTGCCCTCGATGCCGCTCGCGGTGACCACGAACTGGCCCTTGCGGAATACCGGCTTGCCGTCCGGCCCCGGCATGCCGAGCGCCACGGTCGTCAGCGGCGCGCCCGCATGGCGGCTCGCGAAGTGCTCGCTCCAGTCGGCGTCGAAGCCGCAATTCATCGGCACCAGCGGCGCCACGTCCACGCGCTTCTCCTGCAGCAGCGGCACCCAGGCGCCGTCCGATCCGAGGCGCGCCCAGCTCGCGCCGCCGAGCGCCAGCACGGTGGCGTCGGCCTGCTCCAGGCGTTCGCCGTCGGGCGTGGCGAACAGCAGCGCGCCGTCGCGCCAGCCCAGCCAGCGATGCCGCATGTGGAAGCGCACGCCGGCGTCGCGCAGGCGGTGCAGCCAGGCGCGCAGCAGGGGCGCGGCCTTCATCTCCGTCGGGAACACGCGCCCCGAGCTGCCCACGAAGGTGTCGATGCCGAGGCCATGGATCCAGTCGCGCACCTGCTGCGGGGTGAAGCCGTTTAGCCACGGCGTGACCTCGGCGCGCCGTGCGCCGTAGCGGCCGGCGAAGGCATCGAACTCTTCGGCGTGGGTGATGTTCATGCCGCCCTTGCCGGCCAGCAGGAACTTGCGGCCCACCGACGGCATGGCGTCGTACAGGTCGACCTCGACGCCGCCCGCGGCCAGGACTTCGGCCGCCATCAGGCCGGCAGGGCCGCCGCCGATGACGATGGCGCGGCGGGATGGGGTCGAAACTTGGGACATGGCGGTGAACGGGATAGCGGGATGGAGGGAGCCGCATTGTAGTCGAGAGCGGGCGCCGAAAACAGATGTAAAGGAAGCTTGACATCGGCCGGAAGCGTCACTACGATGTAAAGCATACTTTACATCATTCATCCAACCCAGGGAGAGCGGATATGCATGAAAAGCGAGTCGCACGGGCCTATCACACCGAATTGTGGGTGGCGATCGGCGTCTACATCGTGCTGCTGGTCGGGTCGATCAAGTTGGCGCGTCCGATGGCCGACGGGACGCTGCGCACGGTCCTGCTGCTGTTGCCGATGCTCGGCTTCGCCCTGATGATCCGCGCCATCGTGCGCCACGTCGCCCGCAGCGACGAATACCAGCGCCTGCGCATGCTGGAATCGATCGGCATCGCCTTCGCCATTACCGGCGCCCTCACCTTCAGCTACGGCTTCCTCGAAACCGCGGGCTTCCCGAAGATGTCGATGTTCGTCGTCTGGATGGTGATGTGCGCCAGCTGGGGCGTGGTGAACCTGGTGCGCAAATGGAGCGGACGATGAAGAACCTGATCCGCGAACTGCGCGCCGGCCGCGGCTGGAGCCAGGCGCACCTGGCCGAGCTGCTGGACGTATCGCGCCAGACCGTGATCGCCATCGAGACCGGCAAGTACGACCCCAGTCTGCCGCTGGCGTTTTCCGTATCGAAGCTGTTCGAACAACCGATCGAAGCCATTTTCTTCCCCGACCAGGAGCCCGCATGAGCCTTTGCCACACCACCCGCAAACAACGCCTGATCTACGCCGCCTTCGCTGTGCTGCTGGCGCTGGGCGCCTTCGAGAAGACACACGCCGCCGACGCCACGACCACCGCGCCGGCGGCGGCACCGAACCGCTTTGCCGCCACCCTGGCCCCGGCCGAACGCTTCGAGGTCGGCGGCGTGCTGGTCGAGCGCCACGGCCCCGCCGCCGGCCGGCCCTTGATCCTGATCCCGGGCCTGGCCAGCGGCAGCTGGGTGTGGCAGGACACGATCCGCGCCTTTGCCGCCAGCCATCCAATCTACGTGCTGACCCTGCCCGGCTTTGACGGCCGCGCGGCCGCCCCTGCCACGTCCTCGTCGCCTTTTAGTGCCGCCCGCGCCGCGGTCGAACAGCTGATCGCCGAGCGCAACTTGCCAAAGCCGGTGATCGTCGGCCACAGCCTCGGCGGCACCCTCGGCTATGCAGTGGCCGAAGACCGGCCGGCGGCCGTCGGCGGCGTGGTCAGCATCGATGGCCTGCCGGTGATGCCGGGCACCGAAACGATGGCGCCGGCCCAGCGCAGCCAGATGGCGGCAGGCATGCGCGGGCGCGTCGCCACCGACCCGGCGGCCTTTGCGCGCCAGCAGCAAAGCTACATGCGCACCATCGGCGTGCTCGACATGGGCAAGGCGGACGCGCTGGCCCAGTTGTCGGCACGCAGCGATCCAGCAGCGACCGGCCAGTACGCGGCCGACGTGCTGAACCTCGACCTGCGTCCCGGCCTGAAAGACGTCCAGGCACCGCTGCTGGTGATCTCGCCCTACCACGACCTCGACGCCGCGCAGCAGGGCATCAGCGAAAGCGCCAAGGCCGATTACTACAAGGCGCTGCTGGAAGGCGCGCCGCGGGTGCAGGTGGTGTCGGTGGCGCCGGCACGCCACTTCGCGATGATCGACCAGACCGAGAAGGTGATCGACGCCATTCGCAGCTTCCTCGCAGCGCTGTAAACCCGACACGGGACACCGCGCGCTTGCTGCGCCGCGGCGTCCCGCTGGAAGCCTCGCGCTTCATTCTCACCGCATCTTTTCCCCACGCAAGGCCGGGCTTTTCAAGCACATTTTTATGTTGCGCCGCATGAGCATTCGCTCAAATATTCTCTTGACATGTTTACAGCTGAGCCTATGCTTATACGTTAAATAATGCAAAAAAAGCGCAAACCTAAAGACGGGTGAAGAAGCGCCGCAGCAGTCGTTCAGGCGTACACGATTCGTCCGGTAGTCCGTAAGACCATCTTGGAGGATGACTATGTCGGTAGTGACTCGCAGGACAGTACTGGGCGCGCTCGCGACCAGCCCCCTCTGGCTGCAGACGGCCTGGGCCCAGCCCGGCAGCCTCAGGATTTCCCACCAGTTCCCCGCCGGCAGCGTCGCCGAAGGCGATTTCCGCGATCGCCTGTGCCGCATGTTCGCCGAACAGGCCGAACGCGCCACGCGCGGCAAGCTCAAGTTCTCGATCTACCCGGCCTCCAGCCTGATGAAGAGCGAAGCCCAGATCCCGGCGCTGTCGAAAGGCGCGCTCGACCTGGCACTGGTGCCGCTGTCCTATGCCGGCGACGAATTCCCGGAAGTGAACATCGGCCTGATGCCCGGCCTGGTCACGTCCTACGACCAGGGCTACGCCTGGAAGAACATGGACGTCGGCCGCGAATTCACCCGCATGCTCGGCGAGCGCGGCATGGTGATCCTGAGCTGGATCTGGCAGGCCGGCGGCGCCGCCTCGCGCGTCAAGCCGATCGTCGATCCCGAGGATGCCGCCGGCCTGAAGGTGCGCGGCGGCTCGCACGCGCTCGACCTGATCCTCAAGGAAGCCGGCGCCACCGTGGTCAACATCCCCTCCAACGACATCCGCAGCGCCATGCAGAGCGGCGCGCTGGACGCCGCCATGACCTCGTCCTCGTCGCTGATGTCGTTCCGCCTCGACGAAGTCTCGAAATCGGTAACCACCGCGCGCGGCGGCACCTACTGGTTCATGCTGGAGCCGCTCTTGATGTCGAAGACGGTGTTCGACCGCCTGCCACGCGACCAGCAGGCGGCCCTCATGAAGATCGGCGCCGACCTCGAAGGCTTTGCGCGCAAGTCGGCGCAGATGGACGATGCCGCCGTAGCGGCCCAGTTTGCGGGCCGCGGCGGGCGTGCGGTGGACCTGAACGCGGCGTCGCTGCGCAAGTGGCAGGACATCGCGCGCAATACGGCGTGGCGCGATTTCGGGGAGAAGAATGCGAATTGCGCCAGGCTGCTGGCGCTGGCGGAGAAGACGGTGGCGTGATGCCGGCGTGATGGCGGCCGGCAAACCGATCCGGGAAGGTGCCTGCAACTTGATCAGGAAAGCGTACACCTATCTCGAGCGTTCACCCGCCCGTCACCGGCGGGAAAAACGCCACCTCGCCGCCTTCGGCCAGCGGTGTGTCCGGTTCGCACATCACATGGTTGAACGCCATGCGCAGCGCCCGCTCGTGCGCCAGCGCCTCGGCCCAAACGCCGCCGCGCGCGATCAGGAAATCGCGCACCACGCCGACCGTGGCCACGCCTTCGGGCAGCGCCACCGTTTCGCCCGAGGTGCCGACGGCTTCACGCACGCTGGCAAAGAAACGTAACTGAATATTCACACACTTCCTTTCGACTTCAGACTTCCACGAACCACCATCAATAACTCAGCGCCGAGAGCGGGATGAAGCGCACCACGTCCCCGGGGGCGATCGCCTGTCCCGGCGGATTGTCGACCAGGCCGTCGGCCCAGACGGTCGAGGTCAGCACGCCCGAGCCCTGGTTCGGGAACAGGTCCAGTCCGCCGCCCTCGTTCATGCGCACGCGCAGGAATTCGTTGCGGCGGTCCGGCTTGGGCCAGTTGAAGTCGGCGCGCATCATGATCGTGCGCGGCTCGACCGCACCGGTCACGCCCTGCAAACGCAGCACGAAAGGCCGCACGAACAGCAGGAAGGTGATGAAGCTCGACACCGGATTGCCCGGCAGGCCGATGAAGAACGCAGCGTCGGTTTCAGCGCCGCCCTCGGTGTCACCTTGTCTGCGCACTTCGCCGAAGGCGAGCGGCTTGCCCGGCTTGACCGCGATCTGCCACATGTTCAGGCGCCCTTCGGCTTCCACCGCCGGCTTGATGTGGTCTTCCTCGCCGACCGAGACGCCGCCCGAGGTGATGATCAGGTCGTGCGCGCGGGCCGCCTCGCGCAGCGTGTCGCGCGTGGCCTGCAGCGAATCCGGCACGATGCCGTAGTCGGTGAACTCGCAGCCGAGGTTCTCCAGCAGGCCGCGCAGCGTGAAGCGGTTCGAGTTGTAGATCGCGCCGGGCTTCAGGGGCTCGCCCGGCATCGCCAGTTCGTCGCCGGTAAAGAACACCGCCACGCGCAGGCGCCGCCGCACCGGCAGCGTCGCCAGGCCGACCGATGCGGCCAGCCCCAGCTCCTGGCCGCGCAGGCGGGTGCCGGCCGGCAGGATCACGGCGCCGCTGCGCACGTCCTCGCCGGCGCGGCGGATCCACTCGCCCGCCGCCGGCGTGTGCTTGACGATGACATAGTCGCCATCGACCTCGCACTGTTCCTGCATCACCACCGCGTCCGCCCCTTGCGGAATCAGGGCGCCGGTGAAGATGCGGGCCGCGGTGCCGGCAGCCAGCGGCTGGCCGACGCTGCCGGCCGGGATGCGCTGCGCCACCTGCAGGCGCGCCGCGCCACCGGCACAGTCGGCCGCGCGCACCGCATAGCCATCCATCTGGGTATTGTCGGCGGCCGGCACGTCGAGGGGCGAGACCTGGTCTTCGGCCAGCACGCGGCCGTTGGCTTCCAGCGTGGCGACCTTCTCGGTCTCCGCCACCGGACGCGCGGCGGCCAGCAGGAAGTCGAGCGCTTCGCGCACTGCCAGCATGGGCTTGCGGTTCGGTTGCGCAGCGCCGCTCACGCCACCGCCCCCTGCGCCAGCCCCGTGTGCGCGGCAATGAATTCCTTCATCTGGGCGACGTTCGGATGCATGACGACGAAGCGCTGCGGCAGGCTCTCGATGTCCTCGAAACCGGCCGGGCGCGCGGCGTCGGTACCGAGCGCTTCCAGGATGGTCTCGTTGAACTTGGCCGCCAGCGCGGTCTCCAGCACGATCATCGGCACGCCGGGTTCGACGTGCTCGCGCGCGACCTTGATGCCGTCGGCGGTGTGGGTATCGATCGTGATGCCGTAGTCGTCGAAGACTTCGCGGATGGTCGCCAGGCGATTCTCGTGGTTCGAACTGCCGGACTGGAAGCCATACTGCGCGACCGCCTTGAATTCGTCGCCGTCGCTGCCGGGCGCGCCGGACAGGTCGAAGCCGCCGTGGGTCTCGACCTTGCGGAACAGCGCATGCGTGCGCTCGGCGTCGCGGCCGACCAGGTCGTAGACGAAGCGCTCGAAGTTCGAGGCCTTCGAGATGTCCATCGACGGGCTGCTGGTGTGATAGGTCTCGGCGGCTTTGCGCACGCGGTAGACGCCGGTGCGGAAGAACTCGTCGAGCACGTTGTTCTCGTTGGTGGCGACCACCAGCTTGTCGATCGGCAGGCCCATCATGCGGGCGATGTGGCCAGCGCAGATGTTGCCGAAGTTCCCCGACGGGACCGTGAACGACACTTTCTGGTCGTTGCTCGTGGTGGCCTTCAGGTAGCCGCGGAAGTAGTACACGACCTGCGCCACCACGCGGGCCCAGTTGATCGAGTTGACGGTGCCGATCTTCTGGCGCACCTTGAATTCGAGGTCGCTCGACACGGCCTTGACCATGTCCTGGCAATCGTCGAACACGCCTTCGACCGCGATGTTGAAGATGTTCGGGTCCTGCAGGCTGAACATCTGGGCGGTCTGGAAGGCGCTCATCTTGGCGTGCGGCGACAGCATGAACACGCGGATGCCGCGCTTACCGCGCATCGCGTACTCGGCGGCGCTGCCGGTGTCGCCCGAGGTGGCGCCGAAGATGTTCAGTTCGTCGCCGTTCTTGGCCAGCGCGTATTCGAACAGGTTGCCCAGCAACTGCATCGCCATGTCCTTGAAGGCCAGCGTCGGGCCGTTCGACAGGCCCTGCAGGATCAGCGTGCGCTCCGGGCCCTGCTCCAGCACGCGCAGCGGCGTGATCTCTTCGGCGGATTCATCGGCGCGCGCATTGCGGTAGACCGCCGGCGTATAGGTCTTCGCGGTCAGCGCCTTCAGGTCCTGGTCGGGGATGTCGGTGGCAAACTTGCGCAGGATTTCGTAGGCCAGCTCGGCGTACGACAGGCTGCGCCAGGCGTCGAGTTCGGCGCCGCTCACCTGCGGATAGGTTTCCGGCAGATACAGGCCGCCGTCCGGCGCCAGGCCGCCCAGCAGGATATCGGAGAAGGATTGGGGATTGCGTGCTGCGGACGCGCTGGTCGCGCGGGTGGACACATAGTGCATACGGTAGAAAGGATCCGGTTGGCTCGGGAGGACATTTATTATAGTCCGGCGGCGGGAAAGTTGTCTTTTTACCGAATAATGTTCCGTTTTATGCGTCCACCCTACACTTCAACAGGCGGCGTGGTTGACCGTCACCACGTGGATGGCCAGGCCGCCGAGCGAGGTTTCCTTGTACTTGACCTGCATGTCGGCCCCGGTCTGGCGCATGGTCTCGATCACGTCGTCCAGGCTGACGAAGTGTGTACCGTCGCCCTTCATCGCCAGCGACGCCGCGGTGATCGCCTTGATCGCGCCCATGCCGTTGCGCTCGATGCACGGGATCTGCACCAGGCCGCCGATCGGGTCGCAGGTCATGCCGAGATGGTGCTCGATGCCGATTTCGGCCGCGTTCTCGATCTGCTCGTTGGTGCCGCCGAGTGCCGCCACCAGGCCGGCCGCCGCCATCGCGCAGGCCACGCCGACCTCGCCCTGGCAGCCGATCTCGGCGCCCGAGATCGAAGCGTTCTTCTTGCACAGCATGCCGATCGCGCTCGAGGCCAGCAGGAAGTCGCGGATGCCGCGCTGCGGGTCGCTCGGGCGGCAATCCTCGGCGTAGTAGCGCAGCACCGCCGGGATGATGCCGGCTGCGCCATTGGTCGGCGCCGTCACCACGCGCCCGCCGGCCGCGTTCTCTTCGTTGACCGCCATGGCGTATAGGCTGACCTGGTTCACCGCGTCGTGCGGCAGGCTGTTCGTGACGCCCTTGGCCGCCTGTTCACGCTCCTGGCGCCACAGCTTGGCCGCGCGGCGCTTCACGTTCAGGCCGCCCGGCAGTTCTCCCTCGGTGACCAGACCGTGGCAGATGCAGTCGCGCATCACCTGCCAGATGCGGTCCAGGCCGGCGTCCAGCTGCTCGTCGGTCATGCGCGTGCGTTCGTTCGCGCGCAGCATGGCCGGGATCGACAGGCCGTGGGCCTGGCCCTGGGCCAGCAGCTCGCGCATCGTATCGAAGGGGAACGGCAGCGCGGCGCGTCCGCTCTCTTCGCGCGGCGCCGATGCTTCGGCCCTGGCTTCGCCGGCCGCGGTGATGAAACCGCCGCCGACCGAGTAGTACACGCGCTCGATCACGCTGCCGTCCGCCAGCTTCAGCACGAAGCGCATGCCGTTCGGGTGCTCGGGCATGCTCGATTCCTTGTGCCAGACCAGGCCGGTCCTGGCCGTGAACGGCACGGCTTTGGTGCCGAGCAGCTTCAGCACGCCGTCCAGCTCGGCCTCGGCCAGCTTGTCCTCGACCGTGTCCGGATCGATGTCCTGCGGGGTCTCGCCCATCAGGCCGAGGATCACGGCCTTGTCGGTAGCGTGGCCGACGCCGGTCAGCGCCAGCGAACCGTACAGGTGGGCTTCGACGCCGACGGCTTCGTCGAGGTGGCCTGCTTCCAGCAGGAAGCGGCGCGCGGCGACCATCGGGCCGACCGTGTGCGAGCTGGAGGGGCCGATGCCGATCTTGAACAGGTCAAATACGCTCATGTCCATGCGCTGTCTCCTAAATACTTATGTTAACTTCAGAACGACTTGTCAGCTTCAAAACGTCATTCCCGCGAAAGCGGGAATCCATACTGAGACAACTTCGGACGCTCAGCATGGATTCCCGCTTTCGCGGGAATGACGATTCTTAGGATGTTGGTCACAACCGGGTACGAATGACTCAGGCAGTCTGCCCGACGTCCACGTTTTCCAGCATGTCGTTCACCATCTCATCCACGCCGATGCGCGCCTTCCAGCCCCAGTCCGCGCTCGCGCGGCTGTCGTCGAGGCTCTTCGGCCACGAATCGGCGATCTGCTGGCGGCTGTCCGGCTTGTAGGCGATGCGGAAGGCCGGCAGGCGGGCCCCGATCGCGGCGGCCAGTTCGCGCGGGTTGAAGGAGACGCCGGCGACGTTGTACGAGGAGCGGATCGCGACCTGGTCGGCTGGAGCATCCATCAGCTCGATGGTGGCGCGGATCGCGTCCGGCATGTAGATCATCGGCAGCGTGGTCTCGGGGCCGAGGAAGCATTCGTAGGTCTCGCCCTTGAGGGCCGCGTGGAAGATCGCGATCGCGTAGTCGGTGGTGCCGCCCCCCGGAGGCGACTTGAAGCTGATGATGCCCGGGTAGCGGATGCTGCGCACGTCGACGCCATACTTGGCGTGGTAGTACTCGCACAGGCGCTCGCCGGCCAGCTTGCTGATGCC
>Ga0308160_10002738_pt1 | contig 20699 bp, 32 predicted proteins | sample PhyFR1_FD_201036 | JGI IMG/M metagenome (GOLD analysis project Ga0308160, IMG submission 201036) | Phyllosphere microbial communities from UC Gill Tract Community Farm, Albany, California, United States - DLSLF.R1 | ecosystem: Host-associated > Plants > Phyllosphere > Unclassified | place: USA...
TATCGATGTACCATAATGACGTTATCGGTCATCTCCGGATGAATCAATCGATCCTATCCATGATCTGTCATTCATCATTGTGCATAGTAAGATGACCAAACCAATGAAGAAGGTAGCAATCATAGGAGCGGGTCCAACAGGTTTAGCTCAATTGAAGAACTTGCTCGAGGTCTCAAAGTCCTCGAAAGCGAAATACGAGCTTCAAGTCAGAATATTCGAAAGTAAACCGGATGTCGGTGGGGTCTGGTATGTTCCCGAACTATATCCAGTATATGCTGATAATAGGTACTCGACTGGTGAAGAAAAACATTATCGAACATCTGTGATCCGAGATGTAAAGGGAAAGGGCAAGGAGAAGATGTATATCTACCCACCGGGGGATGAGGAGCCTTCACCGATGTACGAGGGTTTACGGACGAATCTGCCTCATGTACGTCTCATCTCCCTACTCAATTTATCAATCCTCGAGGAGAGCTATAAGAAGGGGACATAGTTGATGAGTAGGAATTAATGGCATTCCGCGATTTCCCATTCCCAGTTGAAACACCTCTATTCCCCGATCGTCGTATGTCAATAAGTCAAAAGGGGCACTGATATCAGGTATGATCCACGACTATTTCCGCGACTACGCAACTCAATTTAATTTATGGGAATATATTACATTCAGTACTCGCGTTGAGAGGCTGTTTCGGCGTCGAGACAGTACCTGGGTTGTGGAGACGAGGGAGGGTGAGGAGGAATTTGATTTTGTATGTGTTGGGAATGGACATTATGAGGATGGGTGGATACCTGATATCCCGGGCCTGTCGTACGTCTTCCCTTTACTTCTGGCATCCTGCATCATCTTGCAAGGGGGTTAAAGGCGAGCGAGGTAGCTGATGTGCAGTAAGTTCAGAGGAGAAATCCTACATTCAATATACTACCTCCGTCCAGCCGACTATATCTCCCGTTCAATCCTAGTAGTAGGTTCCTTCGCCTCAGGCTCCGATCTAGCTCGCCAGCTCGCATCCCTCAATATTGGGAAATACGAGCCAAACAGCCCAGAAGAGGGATATACAAAAGTCTACGTATCATGTTCAACCCCACCGGACAGTATCGATCCATGGACACCATACATAACTTACCTACCTCTCATTTCACATTGTCAAGGTGGAAGGATAGTATTAGAGGATGGACAGGAAGTGGAGGTGGAAGTCATCATCTTCGCTACGGGGTATAATTTCAGTTTACCATTCTGTAAAATCACCGATCACCCGTGGTCTGATCCCAAATATCAGGTACTTGATGAAGTGATCCAAGAGGAAGAGAGGGAAGGTGGACGAAAAGGGGAGGCGGGGGGGATGAAGGGATTAAGTATGGATCAGTTGGACGAGGTCATGTTGTTCCTCGAAGCAGATGAGGGGAGGAGTATAGCTTTTCCAGCATTGCGTGAGTTCCCATTTCCCTTCTATGCCCTCAATCTCTCTTCACATCCGGGCGATAGATGAGTAGGGCTGATGTTAGAATACCAAATCGTCCCATTCCCACTTGTCGAAACTCAAACCCGCCTGACAGCTTTGATATGGTCAGGAGCCCTCACCCTCCCCACCGATCTCAAAGTCCCACCAAATCCATCAAACCCATACTACTCTTCTCCAGCCTCTGAGCCAGAGCAACAGAATAAAGAGGTCGCAGAGCAGAAGAAAGAAGAAGGAGCAGAAAAGAAATCCGCACCTCGCAAAACGATCCAACTTCGGAAGAAATTAGTTTTCGGAGCGACGTACGAATTCATATACCAAGAATACCTGATATCCCTCCTTCAGGAAGTGGATGATCCGGAATGGATCAAGAATTGGTGGGATAATCAGGATGTGAAGAAACGTTGGAGGAGTGATACGACTTTGCGTAAGCGGACTTTGGGGTATTGAGTGGGCGAGTGAAGCGAGCACAGCCACGGCGATCGAGGGTGAGAGATTGATATCGTTGTAATTGCATGCATTAATGATTTGGACACGATGGAGTCTAGTCCTCTCGATCCAGGAATGAAGCTCCTCGATCATTCTGGACTTTTCTTGTGAAATTGTTGTACCACTGTTGGAATACCGATAATGGGATAGGTGTTTCCGGTCTACATATCAGCTTTCTACCCTTCTCTCCTGTTGGAACCCAATGAGGAGCCCGGAGTAGGCTGAGACGGGACTTACGTGAGCTTTACATCTCCTCCAAAGGAATGCAGGTAATTAAATAACTATCATTAGCCTCATTCTCTTACTTGCCCAGAACCACGGACAACAAGGAGATCAGAGCAAGAGAGGAGAGAGGATAGAATCGAAGAAAATAAGATGGAGAGGCTTACATTCTTAACAACCTTCTCAGCAACTTTCCCCACATCAATCTTCCCAGCAACTTCCTTGCCCTTTCCCTCGGACGTACCCCCAATCGTCGAAAGGAGCTGTTCAAGTTGAGGTAAAGGAGCGATTTCAATACCTAAATTAGCTGCTGGCGTTGGTGTTGATGTAGGTAAAGGAGCGTCTGGGGGTAGATGGGGTCTTAGACGATATATCGCTGATGGTTTTTGATTTGTTAGACTATTGTAAGCTTTTCCTCTTCGCCTTGTCCTTCGTCTTACTCCCTTCTTCCAGCTATTCATCGTGCCCCTCGGGTTATAGCTTGATATAGTGGAGAGGAGAAATGGACATACACGCCTAGTGGTATATAATCTTTATTTGGCCAAGCGAAATGTACCGACGCGCCATAACCTTCTGGAAATGGGACTACCATCAGCTTGCACTCCACCCCCAAGGTGAATTAGGGAGATACGTACCACCAGTAAGAAACACAGTAAGGTGATTGATATCGTATGGTTGTTCTAATGTAAAGACAAAATGGGTTTCATCACTATCATCAGCTGTATATGATGTTTGGACGTGCATTTGCTGTAAATTTGTCTGACTACCAATCAGCCCCATTTCTCAAGAGTGTGTAGTGACATACACTAAGCGGCCTGCTACTATAGCTCCGAACATCTTCTTCGTCTTCGACTATTGGGTATGGTAGACAAATAGGTTAGGTATATGATATGGTATAGCGTGAGGTCAAGAACAAAGAACAAAGCGTAATTGATCCGCGGCTTTTCCGGAGAACCCACTGGTCGAGCTACTCAGTCTATCGCAGTACATCATGCATATCTAGCAGTCAGATGCTTCCTTGATGCACATATAGCATCGCTCAGGACAACTCCAAGCTCCCAATGAGACCGAACAAACATGCAATACCAATCGGGATCCTTATCTCCACTTATTCCGTCCTTATCGGACCACCTCCGCCTAGCGCTTAATTACCCGGTCACATCAACATCCTATCATCCTATCAACCATACCATCAACTATCATACAGAGCAATGCCAATCCATATCCTCCAACATCCACTTGCGAAAGTCTATCTCTCTGTTCTGAGGGATAAGACCACAGATCCGGGTACTTTCAGGTATGTCCCCCACCCACCCACCTACGAGTAGAGTTGACTGATGATAGGACTACATTGAGGCGATTGGCGGGTTTGGTTGGATTGGAAGCTACTTCCTCTATACAGCTCAAGGATGTTCCCGATGTGAGTGCACCTCTACACCTACTTTCTACTCGATTATTGAGGAGGCACACATCAGTCCGAGCGATAGCGCGAGACGAGATAGAGTGGGGAAGATAGCGGACAGGGCTGATATCAGCTCCAATCCCCTTGGTCTTCATATACCGGTTCAGAGCTAGGTGAGAAGATAGGTTTAGCGCCCATTCTCCGTTCGGGAGTGGGTATGGAAGAGGCTTTACTGGATCTACTACCTGGTGCGCCAGTCTATCACTTGGGTTTATATCGGTATGTCTCTCTCCATTCATCATCGTCTCACCAACCTACCTCGCTGCCAATCATCTCGCTCCATCCAACCCCCTGGTACGCTCCCTATCGCTCGCTGATAAACAGAGACCCAATCTCCCTCCAAGCCATAGAATATTATTCCCGCCTACCCCAACAAATCAACGTAGATAGGATATTCATCCTAGATCCAATGGTAGCTACCGGAAACACCGCATTAGCAGCGATGAAGATGATGAAAGAGTGGGGGCTTGGTATGGATAAAGTTTGTTTTTTGGGGATTATTGGGAGTCGGAAAGCTTTAGAGGGGTTGGAGGGGAAGTATCCTGATGTTCACGTGAGTCACGCCGAGTGAGCGAAGCGAACGAGGCGTTGGTGAGGAAGTTGAGCGAGGGAAAGACGGCCCGACATCGAGGGACTGAGAACGAAGACAAGCTACTGGATCAGGAGGACGGTGGTTTATCGACATGGCTAGGGATGGGAATGATGGCTGAGAGAAGGGGAGAAGGATGGCGCTGATACCAGTTCTACTTCGCAGCAGTCGACGAGGAATTAACAGATAAAGGCTACGTGATCCCAGGATGCGGAGATGTAGGAGATAGGTTGTACAATTCCATCAAGTAGGGCTGGGGCGTTGGTACCAATTCCATCAAGTAGGATAGTAGTGGTTGTAACATGTCATGAAATGCATAAAGTCTGTGAATCACAGTCGGAGGAGAAACTAGAAGATGGTCCCATCACTTTCTATTTCGATTGGAGGGCCGCCATTTGTCCTCTTTTCTGCTGCTATGAGTCGACCGCATTTCCAAGTTGCGCTTTCGAGGACTTGGGGTAGTGTAAAGTTGAAATCTAATTTCGTCCTTAGGCCAGCGGCGATCTTGTCCCTATTGATCAGTCCTCCGCCTTGTATGACATTCCCCGAGAAGAATGAAGCGAAATAGGAGCAATCGTGAGGGGGCAAACAGAAAGTTGACGTACAAGGCAATAACCGTGATAGCCCTCCACTCAATGACAGTCTGCGAAGAAGGCGAGAACTTGTATATCCCCTCATTCTCAGAGATAGCTTCCGATTTAGCTTTATCCGTCAACGTCAACAGTCCAAGGTCAACAAGTAATCCACCATTTCGGTACTCCGGTAATCCTATCATCAGTCGTACTATAGCAAGGGGCGAGGGACATACCAGTCATGACGTCCGTACCCCTAATCTCCCACCCCAAAATCTTCTGCATTGGTTCGAGGAGGGAATAAGTGAGCCATTGAGATAATTTATGGAATGGGACACTATCATCAGCCACGTTGTTGGGTTGACTTACATTTGTTCCTCCCCATCCCCCGGGAGGGTGTCACAAGGCCAAGCGTCTCCTAATGATACTCCGTCCAATTGAGTTCTAGATGCAGGCCAGACGGGGCCGAGACCATCCATGACAATCGACCAGATCTTGCTCAATTCCACCCCTTCCCCTTCGCTTGTAGGTTTCAAGTAATCTATCATCAGCCAATCCCCCATTGAAAACGTACCTAACATATTCCCTGGCCTTTTGGGATCGGTACCGAAGAATTGAGGACTAGCCTCTAAAGCATCGGCTAAGCGGAATAAGAGTCCACAACGACCTTCCAGTCCCGACATTGGGTTCTCGGGTGATACTTGAAATGCAGTTGATAATTTCTCCAAAGTCAAGCCTCGAAGACCTGCCGCTGGACATCAGCTATCAAGTCTCAAGGAGATGGCTTACCTGTCACCTGATAAGGTGACTGGTGATCATCAGAGAACAACCCATCGAGGTACATCTCCAAACTAGCCACTGCTAGGCCTTCACTCCTCCTCACATTCTCCCCGGACTTGGTAGTGTATGACCAACTGTTTCCTGCTCCCGCTATTTAGTCAGTACTATACTATGAGGGGACATACCATCAACGAGAACTGAGACGACAAACAAGTCGATCAATCGCTTGGCGATCTCCAAAGGGGGTATACCCTCGTTCTCCCATCCGGCGAGGATTGGTTTGAGGAGGTCTGGGGTTTTTGGGGTTGTGAAATGTCTCCAGCGAGAGTGGGGTTGGATCTAGGATCAGCACCGTGATCGACTTGCAGTGATTAGCGTACCGAAGCGTAATCTGTCCCATAGTCTTTCTGCTCATCAGCTCGGCCTTGCCTAAGGATAAGGCAGTTAACTCACGTTGATAGCCTTTGCACAGACCTCTATAATCGCGTCATATCTCCCCTCTTCCAGCTTGAAATGATCCACTTTGCCCTCTTGCGCCAACTTGTACACATTCCCACACCTCTCCCTCACACTAGGCAGCTCTCTTAATGCTTGTACCTTTGACATAGTAGTATAGTATCAACTGAAGTGCTACAGATACGAATAGGTAATGAACGGTTATCTTTAAACGAGGTTCCGTCCGGCCCGGGTTGATCGGGCTTACATTTAACCGTTATCATACAACCCCCCACTTACACGTCAACACTTGATCATTGTACATCATATCATAACAATGTCATTAGAAGCACCAGTCATACCAGTTGAAGTGGGGAGGGAAGCAGTTGAGACGACTACTAAAGCAGTGGAAGTGGGTGTAGGGGAGACATTGACGGAGGAAATGTTGTACCCCGATAGGGCTATCTTGACTAGTACGCCACCTCTCAGACGTGACTGATATCAGCCTACCCGGGTCAAGTCGGTATCAAACCTATCCCACTCGTATGGGGCGCTTCATCCGCAGAGGAGCGTGGACCAGTCTTATCGTCCAGGCATCCTGACTCGATCAAGAAGAGGAACGCGGTTGGGTGAGTCTCGCATTATAAATAGGCATTGGGCAGTAGGCTAATGCATCAGGGCTCATGGTGGATCGTATTCGGTCTACAGAGCCCTCGCCATCGCAATGAATGCCCTCGACCCAAATCACAAACCAGATTATACAAACACTCATCCACCATTCGAAATCCCCCCTAGTCCAAGTTGGTTCCAGAAGGACAAGATCGTCTCGCTGGATCCATGGGGACATATGGCTCAAACCATCTTTAAGTCTGTACGTCTCTTATCCATTCCCTCAATGCCCTTTCTCGGCCTATCGGACTGACTTTCAGCACATCGATTCCGGCCTTGACGTAAAACCGACAATCTCATGCACCAAAGCCCATATCAAAATGACTGAATTAGATCTCGCCAATTCCACAGGCTCAATCGAAGTAGACGGCAAGATAGTCACGAAATCACAAATCTTACCTGCTTTCCCCAATAATGATCCGGGGATAGAGGTGAATACGTATAAAGCTGCCATTGAGCCTGTCTGGCATTTACCAGGTTTGGCCAAGAGGTTTGATGTTTCAGAGGAGTTGCTCAGGAGGGCTCTTTTTGAAGGTAAGTCATACTTTCTCTATCTCAAGAGTCAAAGATGGGGATGAGGAAGGAAGAAGAGAAGAGGCTGATTGATAGAAACCGGGGGAATGTACCCAGAACTCCTTACTCGCCGAGACCTCGAAACATTCCTTCCCCCAATCGGAGGTCAGACGGTATATATATTTGGTAATCCCGCCTACTTGAGAGACCCAACGAAAGAATTAACAGTGAGGGTACATGATGAATGTAATGGTTCGGACGTATTGTACGTGGTCTCTCCTTCTCGCCTCCCTGTCGATCCTTCACTTCTCCTCTCCCCCATTTCGAATTGACGAAATGGAACAGAAGCTGACGTATAGTGGTTCTGATATATGTACATGCCGCCCTTACCTCATTTATGGAATTGAAGAAGCAGTCAAGTGCGCTCAAAGGGGTGGAGTGGGATTGATAGTATATTTCAGGAAAGAGGGAAGGGCATTGGGAGAAGTCACGAAATGTATGTCCCCATCTCTCCTTCCTCAAACCCATATTCCTACACTTCCCAACCTCTCCCTCTCGGCACTCTTGGTTTCTGCCTCTCTATCCGCTCAAGCCGAGGATATACCTACTGCCTTCCCTCGGCTCGAGCAGCCGTCTGCCATTGCGCTCGCTCCGCTCGAGCAAAGCTAATGACAGACCTAGTATACAACTCCCGTAAACGAGGCGGAGATTCCGCAGACCGATATTTCAAAGCTACCGAAATGATTGCCGGAGTCAAAGATATGAGGTTCCAAGCTATTATGCCTGATACATTACATTGGTTGGGTGTTCAGAAGATTGATAATATGATCTCAATGGTCAGTCATTCCTCAGTTCTCGACCACCTCACCTTGAGATACTGATGAAATAGAGTGATATGAAATACAATGCGATTGTCGACTCTGGGATCCCAATTTTGAAACGATATGATATCCCAGATCACCTCATTCCACCAGTATGTCCCTTCACCGATCTTCACATCGTGTTCCCCTCCCTCCATTCCTCTCGTTTCCGTCCAAGGTGGCTGTCATCTCTCATCTCGCTGCAAGGCTCCCCTTCCCCAGTTCGAAGAGCTGATAGACAGGATTCCCAAGTTGAAATCGACGCCAAGATTGCCGCTGGGTACTTTGGTGGAGCTAAAGATGTTAAAGCTGAGGATTTACACCTGACTGTTGGAAGAGCATGGGAGGATCTGGAGCATTAGTCCGGCAAAGTAAAGAATAGTTGTAGTTTGAATGCATGGTTGTAAGCCCCTACTCAGAACCCTACACCCAATGAGGCAAAAACAAGCGTCGAGCCGACGCGACCGCCACCCCGCTGTCTTGTAGAGTCGTGGATAAGGGACAAAAAGGTGTAAGAGAGATTCGAACTCCCGCCTGCGAACAGAATTGATTTCTAATCAATCTCCTTAGACCACTCGGACATCACACCTTTCATGTTGTTTTGGTTTCTCGTTGGCCCATAAACCGCAACACAGAGCAGGGGGGAACGGTTCTCAGCTCATCCTCTTCCCCCCGTCCCAATGAGATACACTCGCGATGCTTGTTTGACTCTCATCGACGCAAGTGTCTATGACTCCCCTCTAATAGGCTCGCGACGGCCGGATGTGAGGTACAGAAGCGCTGATGCGTCTCATAAGCTAATTGAAATAAAGAAGCGCGACCTCCACTTTGACGACTTAATCTAGTTACAAGATCAATTGACTTCCCTCTACGTCTCCCAAGTACCAAGTCAGTAAGATGGTCCGGATCCCAAAGATCCGTGATTGGCTACGTGAGTCTCTTATTCCTCTATACAATCTGTTGTGATTTAGAGGAAAGCTAATAACAAGTGGACGAAGCAGAAGGTTTCCTACTTGAACACGCGTTAATCTCCCCACCTAGAACATGGCCCCCTCTACCAACCACCCAAGCGGACAGGGTTGCCCAAGGACGGAGAAAGATGGATTGGGAAGGGGAGGTGAGGGATAATCCTGATGATCCCGCCCCTATTCCTCATCGAGGCGGAGAAGAGGGGGAAGAGAATAAAGAGAGATGTGTGATTTGCTTGATGGCGCTTAGGGATCGGACTATTGTTGGGGTCTGTGGGCATGAGTTCTGTGTATGTGCCTCTCTTCCTCTTCACCTGAGATCATCGAATTGACTGGGTACTCGCTTGAGATGTTGGTGGCTGACGGCTAGTTTGAATGTATTGGGGTATGGGCGAATCAATCTCGTAAATGTCCATTATGTTCAGCCGAAATGGCTCCATTCCTACTACACGACCTAGATAGTAGTGTTCCAACAAAAGTGAGTCCCCCATCTCCCTCCTCCAAGATTCCATATATGTGACAGGGAAGGAAGCTGATAACAGTTCTACCTCCCACCCCTACCTCAACTGAAACTACCTTCCTCCTCACAAGCCGGCCCATCAAGACAGACAATTGGGAGATGGCAGAAACATCGTCAAGATATGGATGAGCTAGATTATCAAGTGGAAAGGAGGATTGAGATATACAAAAATGAATTATTCGTCAAGGTACGTCCCCCCTCCTCATCTGATAAGAGCTGATGAGGATAGCACATAGGTTCTAATCCAATAACGAAATTCGTCCCTAATCCAACTCCACGCCAGATATCCGAAGACCCCGCCCTAATCCAACGAGCAACCCAATTCTTAAGGAGGGAACTTCGAGTCTGGTCATTGGTTGATGTGGAAGTCTTGACGGGCCATATACTAGTCTTGATCAAGGCGATTGATATTCGATCAGAACCTGCTGTGAGATTACTTGGGGAATTACTTGATACGGATGAATATCCGAGGGGGGCCGAACAATTTGCGCATGAATTGTATTCGTGGTTGAGGAGCCCGTATAAGGATTTGAGGAGGTATGATGAGATTGCCCAGGTGAGTAAATCTCTGGGAGAGATTCGCACATCTGTGTATAAAGATAGACGGGAGCTGATAATAGTATGACAAAGTACCCGACCCTAACGATCGATCACCTAGTCGAAGTCGGAGTAGGAGTAAAAGCAGGAGTCGCTCGATATCCCCTCCTCGTCCATCTCCATCTCCATTTTCATCCGACTCCCGCTCCCTATCCTCACTATCATCAACCTCCTCCCGCCGCTCACGCTCACGCTCACGTTCGCGTTCTCAACAACGACCCCGCTCCCGCTCACGATCGAGACCTAAAAGATGGGATGAACCCGATACATGGCTTGATCCAGAATATGAAGCCTACCTCCGCGCCAGAGAAAAATCTCACAAGGAGAGGATGGAGATTCGTCGTCGAATGGCTCAGGAGCGTGATCATCCCCATCAAGAACCAAAGCCAATGCGATCATGGGGTCAAAATAATAAAGAACTATTACCTTCTCCACCACCTGCGGCTCTACGGATGGACGAAGATCCCGAAGACCATGTTGCCGAGACTACCGCTTTGACGATCAAGGGAGCAGCAAGGGATACAACAGAGACGAAACGCTTAACTCTCCTGGAGAGGTTGGCAAAAGCAAAAGCCGAGGGATCTATCAAACCAACCCCATCACCCGTCGAGAACAACAATGCAGATGTGGACATGAAAGTAATCAAAGGACGTGGAATAAGAGCTAGGATTCAACTGAAAATCAAATTGGAATCCGAGAAAAAACAATTCCGACATAACGTCAATGAATCAAAAGCCCAAGCACTCCGTCATCTACTCCTCGAATCCAAAGCAAGGCGAGAAGCAGCAGAGACGGATTTAACATTGAAGAGGCTGGATATGATTGATAGGCAAAGGGAAGTTAGGAGGAGGTTGATGGTTTTGAAAATGATGGCTGCAGAGACGGATCAGGAGAGGAGGGCAAGGGAATTGAGGGAAAAGTTGTTGGCTAGGAAGGCGATGCTTAGCAAGGGACCAGTGGCTGCTTAATTAATGTACTTGACGACTTTGCTGTAATATACACTATTCATGGCATTATGCAAATCAAATCATGACGAAGATGTCATTTCTACGTATATGTCCTCTACACCTATGTTCTCACTCTCTTGAACCCATGCGTCTCTCATGTCTCATGCCCCTCTGTCCTCCGCGTCGGACTCATCATCCCCACTGAACTAGCCTAGACGCCCAACCTCCGTTTCATATCCTCATAAACGATCCAACTGACTCCAACAGCCGGCCCAACCTTTAGGATAGAAGGTAGCAGTCCTTTATACAGCCCTCTCCACCCTTCATTCTTTAATGTCTGCTGGGCGACATCGACGAATCCAGTATACGTATGTCTATGTCCTGACGATCCGGCCGCTTGAAGTCGAGTACGTAGTAGATTGACAGCTAGTCATTAGCTCTCTACTTTGTTTCCAAAGGAGAAAGGAGGTGACATACGATAAACACTAGCAGCTCCAATAGAACCAGATAGAGCTCCAAATGACAGCGTAGCCATAACTCCAGGTTCATCAACCTTCATACTCTTACAGTAATACCTCCTCAACGTCTCATAAGTCCCCATATCAATAGCACTATATGGAAATACTCCGACCAATCCAAGTGTTAGACCACGATAATAAGCCCTAATTCCACCCGACTGCCACATGGTCTTAGCCATTGCTTTGACAGCTTTCATTCCTTGGGCAGGACCTATTTCAGATTGAACTCGTGTTTTCAAGGTTTCGAGACCGTAGATTGCGAATTGGGATGTGATACCTCCTACTCCACCTGCAAAGAATCGTGAGGAGGAAGATAATTCGGATACGTCTGATACGCAATCCCAGTATTTCGCTAGGAATCGTTTTGATTGTTCGTAGGATACGAATTTGATGGCGGATTCCTGGAGGTCAGTCACACATTCGATTAGAAAGGCCGCCGGCGAGCCGAGCTCAAAGGCAAACTGCACGAGAAGAACTCACGGGAAAGATTTTGATAACATTCAATCCATTCCCGACCCAAAACGCCCTAACCCCACCACCATCCACATAAATCTTGCCCATAGCTCCCCACAGATTGTTGATAGCCTTCGACCAGACCCTAGTCGGATGTACCAACCCACTAACTGAATTCGGATTGATATGTTGAGTATCGGTCGTGATCAAATAAATCTTTAATCGATCAAAAGGAGCAGTTACAGATCGAGAGACTGCTCCAGCAACTCCACCAGCCAGAAGGAACCGCCATGCTTCGTGATGATCGACAGGGGGGTCTTCTGTATCTTGGAAATCTTCGTCTTCTTCTTTTTCTTTATCTGTTTTAGGACCGAAGAGAGCTGTTGAAGTCGATGTGGATCCTGGTGGGCGGGGGAATGACACATTCAGATCGCCATCTTTGTCTACTCGAGCTGCGCCTCGACCGTCGTTGTAGCGTGTTGTCACCTGGTAGTCTGTTTGTCAGCTTTATCGCTCCCCAATGTGATAAGTGACTTACATTTATATATCTCCAGCGGGGTAGCTCGCCTAGGCAGCATGATCAAGAAATCCCTAAACTCTCCGAATGTAATGTACATATCCTCCTGACTTAATGTATCCTTCTTTGGCAATTTCCAGACCCCATGAGCAAGATGCCTGACTAGATCTTCCACTACCGCCGGGGTTGTTTCAATTCCTGAGCGTGATAAAGCGGCTTTCATTTCCACAGCATCCAGACGGCCATCTCCATTCTTGTCGAGATCTTGGAACGTGTCCCATAATTCACGTTCTTTGTCCCATAAGAAACGTCTATTTGTAAGTTTGATCAAGTCGGGAAGTGAGGGACATACCGGAAATCCTCCCATTTTATACCCTTCGTAGTATCCGGTTTCCAATCATCCCGTCCACCCCATAATTTAGCCAATGGCCTTTTATCACTACATTCCCTAACCAATTCCTCCAAATACAACTCCTTCAACCGCTCAGCCCGCTCAGGACTAAGAGCAGCCATAGTATCCTGTCCAGGCAATTTCATTCGTTTCGTAGCAGTAGGTCCCTCTGATAATTCAGGTAAAGAAGGTAATGCTTCCCATAATGCTTCAAGCTTTTCTGCTCGCGTGGTAGCTCCTTCGGACTGACGGAATTGAGTCAACGTAGGTCGAGTAGTTGGTAAGAGGTCGGGTGCTGGGGGTTCACGTAATGTCGTTGCGCGTGTTGGGGTGTCGATAGAGGGTTTTGTATTCGGGTTGGTCGGTGTGGAAGAAAGAGGAGACTTCGAGGACGATGCCTCTGGCTGAGATGAGACGTTCATTGTAATTTGCGTGTGGTTCGTATACGGGCTAGGAATATCAGCAACGATTTTAACAGGAGAGTGAGGACGTACCTAGCGGGATCATTGACGTGAGCGACTTATCCTCTCAAGCCGTGTTGTGTACTGCTTATCTGGCCATCAGTACTAGTTCCAATCGTGTGCTTTGAGCCCAAGCTGGGCCTAGTCACGTAGAGCTCACTCACTTGATGAGTAGAAGGGCGTATACGTATTACCCTGACCAATCCAGAAGATTTGATTGTCCGGCCCGAGTATATCAATCGTCCAACGTGATCGAGCGCGTCAACTTACACAAGTATCGTCCAGTATCGAGTCCCAGTCTGATTGTAAGCTTTGCCGAGTGCTTGTCCAGTCGATGATCGTGTAAGAGGTAGTGATAGACAGGTGTATAGTATAAGTAGAGTAGTAGTAGTGTCGGTTACCGCCGGAATGAAAAGCGCGGCGGGATTGGATAATGACAACGAGTGGAGAATGGTAGACCGTACAAATCCGATTCATGTTTCTACATTACATGCATAGGTGACCAGTGCGGGCAGTGAGCGGGCAATATACGCAAGGTAGTGATTGGCTCTGGGTACATCGTTAGAGTTTATGGGACGCGTTTCGAGGGAGGGGTAGGGATATGTATCGTCTAGTCTCTGACTTGACTGCGCCCGCAAGACACCTCATGTCATCTGGTGTTCAGTACTCAGAGTGATTATACCTTCAGCTGTGCTATACTATACCACCATGATCTTATAAGGCGCACGAATCGGCACGATTCACTCGGCCCCAGCCTCGGTCGAGTAGTACGGGCATACGCGTTCATCACCGTACTTTACTTCTCAAACGCGACATGTGTATATATATCCTCGACCAGTCCCTTTGTCATCGTATCCCACCCTCACTCATCTGGTCCAGCATAGTCTTTTCATAGGCCTGAGGTAGCTTCGTACGATCGAGCGATCAACGATACACCAACGACTAGATGACCCGAGGAGTTCACCTCATAGTCCTAATCCACGGATTATACGGGAATCCAGATAATTTAAAGGTCGTCAAGGAAGAACTAGAACGTGCTTCGAGGCATGAACCAAGCTCGAAGTATCGATATAGGGAGGAGGACGAAGTAGAAGCCCTCCTCGACTCCTCATCATCGGCTTCTTCATCGTCATCAACGAGATCGAGAAGGAGCAGACTTGAAGTCAAGATACTGGTCTGTGAGAGCTTTACAGGGAGTCATACGTGGGATGGAATCGATGTGAATGCGCATAAAGCAGCGGGCGAGATTGATGATGTGATCAAGGAATTGGAGGGCGAAGGAAAGGCAGTTGAGGTGTTTAGTGTCGTAAGTCCTAGTATGAAGAAGGTGGGCTGATGGCAGATGGGCTATTCTCTAGGAGGTCGTAAGAACTTCATTCGATATTGAGGATATGGTAGGCTGATGAGCAGTGGTTGGACGATATCTCGTTGGCCTTCTACAGAGTCGGACACCCTCTTTCTTTGAGAAATACAGACCGGGAACGTTTAGTACTTTCGCTACGCCCGTACGTTCCCTCCTCTACCTCTCTTTTCACCCCCTGAATCCATCATCCCTTTTCTCTAGACATCCCGTAGAAGGGGGATGCAACACCACTCCCGCACGAAGGAAGACAGAGAGGCTGACGGGCAGCACATAGGCACAGTCCGCTACGGTTCCCGTATGAACACGATAGTCAATACAATCGGCAAAAGACTATTCTCAAGGAGTGGTCAACAACTATTCCGCCTGGACAAAAATGAAGATGGGAGATCATTGCTCTCAATACTAGCCGATCCGAGTATGTGCTTTCCTCTCCATTTGTAGAGAGAGAGAGAGAGAGAGAGAGAGCTGACGGTAGATCATATCTTCTTCCAGGCTCTATCTAAATTCCCAAGAATCAAGATCGTAGCCAACGGGTGAGTACCCTCATCCATTACTTTTGGGTCGGTGGGAGACTAAGAGAATAGATGTAACGATCTCACAGTCCCCTATCCCTCAGGATCCATCTCTCTGACCGATCCATTCGTAGACCACGCAACGAATCATATCGACATCCACCTAGACGACTCGAATTGCGTGGTCGATTATTCGTTTCCTCCTACGCATCCTACTCCGGAAGAACAACTGGAAGAGAGGAGAGTGAGGAGGGAAGAGAGGTTGGCAGAATTGGAGAGGACGAGACATAGGTTACCGCCTTTTATTGTTTTACCGTTTCCTGGGCCTTTGAAACATGTACGTCCGTTTCCACCTATCTGCTTAAACGTTGTGGAGTGGACCTAATGATTCAGATGGCATTCCTGATCTTACCATTCTTATTACCAATCATCCTCACATGGGTGTAAGTCCTCTTACACGTTAAGTGTCAAAACTGACTAAACAGTATCTTGACTCTCTTGGTTCACACATGGCAATCGTGAGTCTACCATCCCATTCGAAGCAAGGCTAATGAACAGGACAAAAAGACTCCGGAATCACTTACATCTACATCATCACCACCACAGCCACTCGGAAGAACATACACCTCTACTCACATCCTCATCAAACTCAGCTCGCCCATCCCATATCCGATTTGACTCTTCCGCAAATCCCATACCCGACGCGCAAGAGATTCCAGTGAATCGTATACCCCTCTTACTTGATCCTGAACAGGTGACAATGATTCATAATCTCAACCAGCTTCCTCTGGAGAAGGTAATCACGTTTTGGCCTTGGTGTTGGAATACTCATGCTATGTTGGTTGTTAGGTATGTCTGTCATTTCCCCCCTTCTCTTCGATGTAGAGTGCGACTGATGCTCAGGGCGGCCAAGAGGTTCAAATACCAAGAAGAAGGGCGGAAGGTCGTCAGAAATTGGGCAGAGTGGACCTTGGAAGTAGGAGAGGAAGTTGCCCAGACATCGTAGATGGAGGCGAGGCATGTTGTACACCAGTTAGCACAGTTATGTGAGGTATGTGTGAAACAACAATGCATGATCTATAATGGAAGCAGAATGAGTGAATGTACTAATGTGATTTTGGTTTTGTGATTGATAATGTCCTGACGACAGAGAATTTATCTCTGTTTATGTTCCAACTCCTCCAGGGGGACTCGAGATTGTTGAGCGTAATTTGATCCACCAACATCGGGGTTCTTCTCTTTCCGTCTCCTGAGCTGTTCATCTAATTGTCAGCATTGCTCTTCTCCTAGCATTGATTCGACGTACTGGTAAAGTAGGTATGTAATCCCTTCGTAATCTCACTTCCCTCATCATCATCCTCCATCTGCTCCCCCTTATTCAATTCCTTCTCCTGCATCCTAGCCTCATAAACGACTCTCAACTCTTTAACCCTCTGCTTCCTGTCCAACTCGGGATCATAAGCCTGGCCTCTCTTCAATACAACCCTCTCCCACCAACTCAAATGTCTAGGATGAACGGCAATACCATGGTATTCACCCGCTCGTCCTTCCCTTACGAAAGCCCAGTAACGGTCCTGTTCTCGTAGATCGAGTCCGGTAGTATCGGGGATGAATAGTTCAGTAACGATCCATCCTGCGAAACCGAACCAGCAGACTACCCAGAATCGGGTTTGAGCGTCAATGTAGTTGTACAAGATAGCAGGGATGAGTGCTCCGAGTTTTCCAGCTGCGGCAGAGAGACCGTGGGCGGTAGCTCGGACTGAGATTGGGTAGACTTCAGCGGCGAGTAGGAAGGTTGTACAGCTACCCGTTAGCATGCGACTGGCGACGGACAAGGGTGACTTACTTGGGACCGAACTGCTGGAAGAAGGAGGATAGGAAGTAGATAGCTTGGAATCCCTTGATGTGGGTTCGGGAAGTGAGTTCATTGTACCAGACTACATATCAGTGTTGTTTCTCCACATCAAGTCGGAATAGACTCGACTTACTAGCAGGGATCAAGAACAACACGGCATCCGCCAAAAACCCAACAGTCTGCATCCTCTTTCTTCCGTAAAACTTGTGATCAATCAAGAAAGCAGCCAAGTAGTAACCACAAAGTGAAACACCGATATTGACAAGATTCCACAACCAACCAGTCATGACATTATCTCCAGCTCCAGGTGAAATGACTTTAATGAACGACCCAGCAAATAGCTTGTTTCCGTAGAATAGGAAATCGTTGAATAGCCATCCGGTTGTTGTTCCTACCAATCGACCTGTGAAGTGGGTAGAGACGAGTTTGAGAGTTGCGAAATCGTATCCAGATTGATTAACTCGGGCGTTCTTCTTTGATCGAGCTAGGGCAGTGGAAGAGTAGGCGGTCTTGTAGTATCGGAAGTAGGCTGACTGTCAGCTCCGCCCCATAGCGTAGAGGTGAGAGGGACATACCAAGCCAGAGGGTCATGGCGGCCATGATACCGAAAGATACTCGGAAAGTCCACTGAGCAGAGAGCTCGGAATAAGGAGGGTTTCCAGATCCATGGTGGAATATCAAGAGGAGAACAATCAACATGACCTGATTGAATAGTTGACCCCATCCTATAAATCAGCGATAGCTCATAACACAGAAGGAGGACTTACCCTGCATCAAGAAAGCCAAGACGACATTCCTTCCTCGGTGGAGCTTATCGTCCGTCTGAGAATTCGTCATAACTTTCGATTCCATAGCGGTGGTGGAAGTCATTGGGTATTCTCCTCCTACACCGATACCGTAGAAGAATTGGGAGAGAGCGTAACAGATGACCCATCCGTTGAGGGATGTTCCCCAGGAGGCAGTCAACATAACTAGACCGACTGGTTGTTAGTGGTCTCCTTTCGCATTCTGGAAGTAGACATACGGGTCATGACCAAAGCATCTTGGACTAGACCGAATCGTCGTCCGACCCAATCTCCCTCGAAACCGACGAGGATCTGGCCTACAATGATACCGATGATCTGGAGGTATGTGACAGCCGAGATCCAGTTCTTGTCGCATACTTCATGGGTTGACCAGCACTCAGGCCAGACGGCAGAGTATAGCGAGCTCAAATTACCGATAGAGAATAGACTAGTGGTTAGCAATCAACGAGAAATTGGTGCCGCAACTCACGTGTAACCCTCGGTGAAAAGACCGAAACCACCAATAACGTATCGCTTGCAGTAAGCCGACAAGGGAGACAAGGGATCAGCCTTGAACATCTTTCCTATCGTCTTGAGTTCTCTCTTCGTCTCGCCATTGGATTGCTGGTTGACCCATTTCTGTCGCGTCTTCCATGGTAGATCCGCCTAAAAATCAGCTTGGTTCCTAAATGATGAAAAATTGTGACCTACCCAGTATGTACCATTCTTGTCATAACTGTCCTCTGGAGCCAAGTCCTGGAACAGAGGGTGATCAACACCGAAAGCTTTACCTAGCCCCTCATCGACTTCACCATTGGTAAGGTGGTCGTCGGCGTGAGGACCTGGCGCGCCAGGCAGGTTGAGCGTGTCGTCCTCTGAAGATGGGAGCGAGGGGTCATTAGCCCTAATGTAGGGCGTGTGAGTCGGCGTCGATACGTTCGACAACGACATTCTGGGTGGTAAATGAATTGGAGATGAGATGGGATGAGTAGTCAGTCTCGCTAGAGTATATGAGATTCAACTTTGCTAGCCGGCTAGACTCGAATCTGAATTTTCATTAAACCCCTAGGCCACGCTCCACCTTGATTCCTAAATCCTGCATCCAGGATTCATCTGGAATATAAATAGAACAACTGATGATGCGGTCTTCAGCTGTCACACGACCACCTTTATGCATGTCTAGGGTTTCAGGAATGGCCAGACCCGACTCACCTGAAGATCATTGGTTCATCAGTCTCTTTTTCACGAACGTGCTCAAATGAGTTTCAGGAACAAGGAGGGTGTTCAGGGTTCTCGGCATATCCGGCACAAGTCCGGCCGGCGTAGTCTGGTGGCGGATATTCAACCATGACTTGAGCTGTGCCTCGTAATCATTTCATAAAAGACACCGACGTCGTCAAAGGAGTTCTAAATAGGATCCAAGGAGGAATGAACGTGTAAAGGACGTTCACGTTCGATATGACGTCGAGAGTGTGCAGCTATCTCGGTCTTCCACCAACTCGCAAGCTTGTTGAAGGACGGTATCGGTGATCAACTCCAGCAAAGGGGTCATTTCGGAGATTGAATCAGGTAATCTGCCTTTGACAACACCGCATTCAATTCATTATGTCCTTGCGCAGGCTTATCCATTCTACAGGTTCCTTCCCGAAGGTCATTTTGGCTCGCTGACTTCCCAGACATGGTAGCGTTGAGGAAGGGTGTCTTTACAAGTCATTGTACTTTACTGTTTGTACTCAATCTACTCAACGTCAAGTGTACATGTCACTCTCACCAACAGAGTCTCGCCCTTCCACCCATCTGAAACACCAACGATGTTATCGACTCTGATCGTTCCCCTGCTTCTGACGATCCTCCTACCATTCACATACGCAATAGACTTTCCCCGCCCAATCGCTTTCCTAATTATACATAAGAGCGAAACACCGCAAAACCAATTCTTTCAAGATACAACCCAATACAATACATCCGATACTTCATCATACTTTATCCCAGACCCTTCACCAACTTACTTGATGAGGGGAACGGAGGATATGAGGATATTCCACTGGTCGAGGGATACGACTTTATGGAAGATTCGAAATGTATGTCCGCCCCTGTCATGTTGTCGGAGCTGATGATAGTGTACGGTAGTTCTAGCGACTGATCCTGGAGTGGCCAAGGTCCTTTGGGTGATGAACAGCGCCAAACTATGGGCGATGGGAGGTGGGAGAGAAGGAGTGGAATTCGACCCGTCGGCTGCGCGGATGATTTGTGATCCGATTGAAAAGGCGGAGAGGACATGATATGACGAGCTGGTCTCGATTTGGGCAGGAATGTATTCATTTAGTTTGGGGAACGTGGATCTGGTATTGAACGATGAGAACAGATTGACCAGGCGGGCAGTCGTGACTGACGTCGAGTGAATCGCTACGAGACCACAGACCCCTGCCCTCACTTACTGACTATCTACTCGGGAGACTCGACGGTGACTGTACCCGGCTCATACCCTCGTCGATTCCAGAACCCAGCGATACCAAACGCGCCTCCCTCAAAGAAGTTCCGGGCCCGCCAGATCACCACCGACACCTGAACCGTCCGTATAAATGACCAGTCGAAGTGGGAAAGATCTGCATTGACGGATTCCGTTTCATGGAGACGTTTGGTTCATGAGTTGTTGAGTGAATATGTTTCATTGTCCAATTTCCGGATGGCCAGGGGCGATCGCCAATGACCGACCGCACATACAAAGGGGACAACGCAATTGATTTGCGTACCCCTCTCAAAT
>Ga0308160_10002739_pt1 | contig 20697 bp, 23 predicted proteins | sample PhyFR1_FD_201036 | JGI IMG/M metagenome (GOLD analysis project Ga0308160, IMG submission 201036) | Phyllosphere microbial communities from UC Gill Tract Community Farm, Albany, California, United States - DLSLF.R1 | ecosystem: Host-associated > Plants > Phyllosphere > Unclassified | place: USA...
CGGCGATGTCGAGCTGCGACATGATCTTGATACGCGAGATCAGCGAGGCGTGGATGCCCTTGCGCGGACGCACGATGTCGCGCAGGGCGCCGTCGATGCGGAAGCGCACGACCGAGGTCTGCTCGAAGGGCTCGATGTGGATGTCGGACGCCCCTTCGCGCAGCGATTGCGTGAGCAGGGCGTTGATCATGCGGATCACCGGCGCATCGTCGGACGATTCGAGCAGGTCTTCGATGGCCGGCACGTCCTGCAGCAGGCGCGTGAGGTCGAGGTCGGCGTCGAATTCGTCGGCCACCTGGTTGGCGTCGCCGCCGGCCGAGGCATAGGCGGAGGCGATGGCGTCGTCGAGTTCGGTGCGCTCGAGGCGGCGCAGCGCGATGCGGCCGAAACGGCGCGACACCTCGGCAATGGCGGCCGGCGGCGTGGCGTTCGAGATCAGCACTTCGACGCTTTGCGCCGGATCGTCGCCGGCGCGCGCCAGCACCCCGTGGTCGCGGGCGAAGGCGTAAGGCAACAGGTTAGTCATGGCTCATCAATTCTGGTTCGACGGCTGTACCGGGCGGTACTCGGGCACCGGTGCGGGTGCCCGCTGGCCGGACGGTTGCGCCGGCTGGGCCGCTCCGGAGCCGGTGGCGGCGCCCGGGCGCACGGTGGGCGGCGCGGGCGGCGGCAGGGTCGCCATGTCGCCGCCGGCCGGAGGCTGGCCGTTGGTTAATGGAGGCAGGATCGGCGCGCCGAGGTTCTGCAGCAGGATCGTGTCGTCTTGCGGCTGCGTGGCAACGCCGAGGGCGCGCATGTATTCGTAGCGGTCCATCGAGATGCTGTTGTTCTGTTCCTTGCTGCGCACCACCACCGGGCGCAGGAACACCATCAGGTTGGTCTTGTCGCGCGTACGCGAGCGGTACTTGAACAAATTGCCCAGTACCGGGATATCGCCCAGGCCGCGCACTTTTTCTTCGCCGGTGCCGGAGTTATCCTGGATCAGGCCACCCAGCACGATGATCTGGCCGTCGTCGGCCAGCACGTTGCTTTCGATGGCGCGCACCGTGGTCACGATGCCTTCGGTCCTCGTCACGGAGTTGTCGATGCCCGAATTCTCGTGGTAGATCGACAGCTTGACGACGCCGCCCTCGGAAATCTGAGGACGCACTTTCAGCAGCAGGCCTATGTCCTTGCGGTCGACGGTCTGGAAGGGGTTGTTGGCGCCGCTGGTGCCGGTCGTGAACGAACCCGTGATGATCGGGATGTTCTGCCCCACCTTGATGGTCGCCAGCTCGTTGTCGAGGGTGATCATGTTCGGTGTGGACAAGATGTTGGCGTTGCCGCCGTTTTCAAGGGCGCTGGCCACGGCGCCCAGGCCCAGCTGGCCATTCACCTGGCGGAAGATACCGAGCGTCAGGCCTGGCAGGCTCGGCACCGAGGTGGCGTTGCTCAGGCCCGAGCTGGCGGCCGCGGCCAGGTTGATCAGGTTGTTGCTGCTGCCCGAATTGAAGGACTGCAGGCCGCCGATGCGGTACTTGCTGGCATCGTCGCCCGACAGGCCGAGCCACTGGACGCCGAATTCCGAGGCTTTACTGGAGGTCATTTCCACCACCAGGGCCTCGATGTAGACCTGGGCGCGGCGCACGTCGAGCTGGTCGATGACGCCGCGCAGGTTGCGGTAGACGGCGTCGGGCGCGGTGATGATCAGGCTGTTGGTGGAAGCGTCGGCCTGGATGAAGCCGGAACCCTGGCCGCCGCCGCCGCCGCTGGCCGTGGCCTGGCCCTGCTGGGCGTAGGTGTTGCCGGTGCCGCCCATGCCGATGCTGCTTTGCTGGCCTTGCTGGCCGCCGAGGTTGCTGCCGCCGGTGCCGCCGGCCGCGCCGGCCTGGATCGCGCCGCCGGAGGTGCCCTGCTGCTGCACCGGCACCGCCGAGGCGTCTTGCGAGACCACGGCGCGCAGGGTTTGCGCGACGCGGGTAGCGTCGGCGTTCTTCAGGTAGACCACGTGGATGTTGCCGCGTTCCGTGGTCGGCTGGTCGAGCTTGGCGATCAGCGACTTGGCGAGATTCGCGCGGGCCTGCGACGGCGCGCGCACCACGATGGAATTGGTGCGCGGATCGGCCAGCACGGCCACGCGGCCGGAATCGCCGCCGGCGGCCGGTTCCATCAGGCGCCCGACCAGGGTGGCGATGTCGCTGGCGATGCCGTTACGCACCGGCACGACGTCGAGGTCGGCCGCCACCGGCGCGTCGAGCGCGGCGATGATGCGCGACAGGCGGCGCAGGTTGTCGGCGTAGTCGGTGATCACCAGGCTGTTGTTGCCCGGGTTCGCCATGATGGAATTGTTCGGCGAAATCAGCGGACGCAGCACGGCGGTGAGGTTGGCGGCCGATTCGTATTGCAGGTGGTAGATCTGGGTGGCGATCTGGTCGCCCTGGACGCGCGAGCCGCGGGTGCCGACCTGGGTCGGCGAGGATTGCAGCTTGGCCTCGGCTTCCGGCACCACCTTCGCATAGCCCTCGCCGGTGGTGACCACCGCGTAGCCCTGCAGGCGCAGGGCCGAGGTGAGCAGGCCGAAGGCCTGGCTCTTGGTGAGCGAGCGTTCCGACTGCAGCGTGAGCGTGCCCTTGACGCGCGGGTCGACGATGAAGGTCATGCCAGTGTAGTGGCCGACGGCCTTGATCACCGATTCGATGTCGGCGTTCACGAAGCTGAGCGCGGCAGAGTTTTCCTGGGCGAAGACTGGCACAGGCAAGGCCGTGAACAGCGTGCAGCAGAGCATGGCGCCGGCGGCGATGCGGCGCAGCGCCGGGAAGTCGGCGCTGCTGGCGGGGGTGCGACGGAAGGATGTTTTCATTATCTGAACTCGAGTGCGATTATGTTTTTACCGTTCACCATGCGGCGCTGCCCGAGCAGGTTCAACATGTTGCCCAGCGTGTCTTCGTAGCCGTCCGCGGCCGACGCCTGCCCTGAAAAGCGCAGGCGTCCATTCTGTAGTTGCCCGCTTCCCGACAGCAGCAGCGCGCCACGCACCGTGGAGAGCACCAGGTCGGCCTGCGGGCCACGCCAGTCCATCGCCATCTCGTAGCTGCCCAGCGGCCGGACCGGGGCCATGCGCGACCCCATGTCGGCCATGGTCAGGACGGTGCGCCCGGTTACCGTCACGTTGTTGGCCTCGCGCACCAGGTCGAGCTGGTTCCATGAGAGCCGGATCTTGCCCGAGGGCGCCAGCGTGTTCAGCGGCGCACCCAGGCCGGCCAGGCCTTCCGCCGGCAGCAGCAATTGCCCGGCACTGACTTGCCACTGGCGCCAGCTGCCCTGCACCAGTACCGGCGCGGCCAGCGCCTGCGGGTTTGCCAGGCGCATGTTCACCTGCCCGAACAGCACCAGCGGCGACAGGCGCCAGCTGAAGCGGCCCGGCAGCAAGGGCGTCACGGCCCCGCCGATGCCTGGCGCGCCGCCCACGAACGCTGAGCCGTTCCAGAGCGTACCTTGGGCATCCCCGAGAGTCAAACGGCCGCCGGTCTGGCGCTCGACGATGTTGCCGAGCCAGCTGGCGGGCAGGAAGGCCAGCACGGTCAGGACCACCGCGAGCGCAACGACGCCTGTCCACAAGAGCGCTCGCCTCATCGGGCACCAGCGTCCTGGCGCAGGGTGAGGCTGGCGTCGACCTGGCCGGCCGGCGTTTGCGCGGTGAAGCTGGATTCCTGGACGGCGATGCGGTTTTCGCGGCGCTGGGCGTCGAGCCAGACCAGCAGGTTGGCAAACGACGTGGCGTTGACCTGCATGCGCGCATACTCGCCGGTGAGCGAGAGCGAGGCGGGCTTGATGCCGCGCGCCGCGAGGCTGGCACTGAGGGTTTCCTGGGTCATGGGCGTGACCGGCACCGGCGCGGCGCCCGCCAGGGCGCGCGCCTGCTCGGCCATGCCGGCCAGTTCGGCGGCCTGCTGCTTGAGTGCCGGCAGCGAACGCTCGAGCCGGGCGCGGCCTTCGACGGCGGGCTCGACGAGCGCCATGTAGAGCAGCGCCACCACCACCACGGCAAAGCCGGCCGTGAGGAAGCGCCGCTCCTGGTCGGTACGTGCGATCCAGTAGGCCTGGGCGCGCGCGCGCACCCCGCCGATTGTGCTGCCCAGACTCATGGCTTGGCTCCTGTGCTGCGCACCGTCCAGTTGGCGGGCGCGGTTTCTTCGAGACGTAGATTACGTACGGACAAGGACGCTTGCAGCTGCTGCAGCGCGCCGCGGTCGACCGTTTCCGGTTTGACGCGCAAGTGCAGCGCTCGTTCCTTGTACTCCATTGATGTAATTCCGGGCGGGCGCGGCATTTCCCGTGTTGCGTCGCCCACGGCGCCGGCAAGATACAGGAATTCGTCGGCGCCGATCTGGCCACTGCCGGCCTGGGCGCGGCTGATGTGCAGGCGCATCTGCGCCACCGGATCGGAAATCGGCTCGTTCGGGTAGACCGAGCGGTAGGTTTGCGTCATTTGCTGGCGCACCGCGTCGGATTCGCCGCGCAGGCGCAGCCATTCGATGTTCAGGCCGGCCAGGTTCACCGCCACGCCGATGAAGGCCAGGGCGATCGGCAGGCGCCAGCGGCGCCAGTCGCGCTGGCGGGCGCCGGCCGCGCCGAGGGCGGGAACCAGGTCGAAGCTGGTACTCTTGGCGCCGTTCACCCAGTGCGCCCAGTCGTCGCCTTCGAGCTGGACGGCAGGACCGGCCTCGGCCAGCAGCACGCCGTACTCGCCCAATTGCTCGCGCGGCACGTACAGGGTAAGCGGGGCGTCGCCGGCCAGGGCGCGCGCGGTTTGCAGGGCGGCGGCGGGGTTCGCGTCCAGCGCCAGGCCGAGGCCGCCGTACTGGCCCGTCCTCAGCAGCAGCTCGGCGCCGCCGATGGCTGCGCTCACGCCGCCCGGCTGCAGCGGCAGGCAGAGTTGCGCGGGCAAGGCCGCCACGGCGCGTGCGCCCTGCCCCAGCAGGATGCGCACCAGCGCCTCGAGCCAGTCGCGCTGCACCACCGCCACCGGGCGGCTGCCGTCGCCGGCTTGCGGGCCGGCCATCAGCACGCAATCGAGCGGGTCGCCCAGGATGTGTTCCTCGACCAGGCCGGGCAGCGCGGCGCGCAGCTTGTTGCCTGCCAGCGGAGGCGCCTGCACGGTAATCAAATTGACGTCGGTGCCGGCCAGCAGCAGCACCACGCGGCGGCTGGCGGCCACCAGGTCGGCCAGCTTGCGCAGCGTGCCTTCGCCCTGCTGCTCGATGGCGCCGGCGTCGCCCACCACGGCAAAGCGGCAGGGAGCGCCCTCGCCTTCGGCGCGTGCGGGATGGCGGATATAAAGTGTAGTCAAACCGTCTCGCTTTCTTCTAGTTTTGACGAACCCAGACCACCGTGATGCTGCCTGGCCCGAAGGAGGCGGCGCGCTTGATCAGCGCTTCGGCGTTCAGGGCGCCACGGTCGAGCCGGATGCGGCTGGACACGATGAAATAATCGCTGTGCACCGACAAGGAATTGTCCACCAGGCTGCGGCCACCGATGTCGGCAATAAAGTACTGCATGCCGCGCCAGGGTACGCTGCGGCGCCGCTGCACCAGCGCGTTCGCTTCCGACAGCGAAAAATTCGGGACCACCGCCGCCAGCACCTCGGGCGGCGCGGTGTTCACGTTCACCGGCGTCGGGTCGGGCAGCACGGTCACGAAGGGCCGCAGCTTGTCGAGTATCGCCGGGGTGAACCCCGGCACGGCCAGCAAATCCTCCACTTCCAGGAACTTGATCGGCGTACCGATGCCTTCGCGCTTGACCGCCTGCAGCCGCACCGCGCCGCCAACCGTGTCGCCGCTGTCGCCTTCCGCTCCGCCGTTTTCAGCGGCGGCCGAGTCGCCCTGGGTAACGCCGCCCGCCTCGCCTTGCTTGCCGCCCGGTCCGCCGACTTCCTGGCCGGTGATCGGATCGACCGCGCCGGTGAGCGCCGCGGGCGCACCGGCGGCCACCAGGTTGGCCGCCGTCTTGGCCAGCGCCGGGTTGAGCTGCAGGTTGGTCAGCAGGCGCGCGAAGATATCCACCTGCGCCAGGTCGATCTGCCCCGCGTTCGTCAGGTTGGTGAGATTGTAGCGCGAGGTGGCGTCGGCGATGCTGCCCGAGAGGGTGGCGTCGAAGACTTCGCCCTCGACCCGCTCGCGCTCGATGTACTGGTCGAGCCGGGTTTCGGCCAGCGGCGTGGCCCAGATGTGGTTCAGCGCCGTATAAGTGCGGTTGTCGATGGCGTCCTGGCGCAGCACCAGGCTCGACCAGTCGAGGGCGCCGCGCAGGATCCAGCGCGTCTGCAAATTCAGGCGCTGGTTTTCCATCGAGCGCACCTCGACCTGCTGCTGCCAGAACAGGCTGGCCACGATGGTGATGGCGAGCGTGGTCAGCAGCAAGGCAGTGATCACGGCCACGCCGCGCTGGCGCTGGGGACGGCGGGGCCGCATCAGATACTCCCCAGCAAGAAGGATTTGGTGAGCGGTTGCGGGTAGCCGCGCGTGCGCAGTACCACCTGCAGGCCGGTGATGGCCAGGGCCGAGGCGCTCGTCACCGGCGCCGGCGGATTGGCTTCGGCCTGCGGCCGCCAGGCGCCGTTCTGCCAGACCTGCACGCCCATCCCCTCGATGCCGCCCTGCAGCACCACCGGCGGCGTGGAGTCGGCATCGGTGATCGCCGCCTGCCACAGCGCGTCGAGCTGGACCAGGTCGCGCGTGGCGCTCGATTCGCGGCGCAGCAATTGCTTGTCCACCAGGCGGTAGGCGATCACCTGCAGGCGCGCCGGCTCGTTTTCGTTGAACACGGTGCGCACCAGGGTGATGCGGCCATCGGCTTGCTGGAGGAAGGGGCGGCGCCCGAGGATGCTGGCGTCGGCCGCGTGCTCGCAGTCGCTTTGCAGCTGGGCAAAAGCGAGCTGCATGCCGCGCGTGACTTCCATTTGCTCGGTTAATGAGGTGCGCGCACGCACGATGCCGTCCAGGCCGCGCCAGCCGAGCACGGCTACCATGGCCAGGATGCCGATCGCCACCAGCAGTTCGATCAGCGTGAAGCCGCGCATGCCGTTGTTCATCGCGGCCTCAACACCAGTTGGACCAGTTTCAGGATGCGGCGTTCCGGATTGGCCGCGTCGACCACCGACACTTCGACCCGGCGCAATTGCGGGTTCGGGCTGACCAGCACTTCCTCGTAGCAGATCAGGGGCAGGTCGCCTTGCCCGCACGCATAGCTGCGCTTGCCGACCTCGGGGAATTCGCGTCCCAGGCGAATTTGCACCAGGCGGTTCTCGGCCGACCAGGTGGCCATCATGGAGGCGCGCAGGCCGGCGCTGTTCTGGGCCAGGCTGCCGATCGCACGCAGGCCGGCGCCGAGCGCGGTGGCGACGATGGTCAGCGCCACCAGCACTTCGAGCAGGGTAAAGCCGCGGGCGTGACGGGGATTCATTGGGCGCCTTCGCTGGCGGGATCGACGACGGTGAAGTGGCCGACGCCGTCGGCCTGGATCGCCACGCTGTAGTTACCGTGGGCCAGGGTAAGGCGGAAAGGCTTGTGCACGGGTTCGCGCCCGAAGGTGATGCGCAGCAGATCGTTGCCGGCGCCGCCAGTATTTGCCACGGGCGGGTCGAGCAGCAGGCGCAGCGGGGCATTCCGGAAAGGCCGCTCGCGCAGCAGGTCGTCCTGGTTCATGGCGGTCCAGCCGGTTTCGTTGCGCACCCTGAAACTATAGTGCTCGGGCGTGGCTTCGAAGGCCACTTCGCGGTTGCGCACGATGGCTTCGTCGCGCGCCAGCTGCAGCAGCAGGGTCAGGCGCTTGGCTTCGTTCTCGAGGTCCTGGCGCGGGCTCGGGATCGCGTTCAGCGACGCCAGGCCCAGCGTGATGCCGACGATGACCATCACGACAAGGATCTCGATCAGCGTGAAACCGGCGTGCGCCAGCCCGGCGCGACTGCGGCCAGGCTTCCTGCGCGGCGCCGTGGCGGCAGCCATGGTCGTGGCTTACTGCTGCCAAGAACCGACGTCGGCGTCTTCGCCTTCGCCGCCGGCCTGGCCGTCGCCGCCGAACGAGAACACGTCGATCTCGCCATGCAGGCCCGGCTGCAGGTACTGGTACGGGTTGCCCCACGGATCTTTCGGCAGGCGCTCGACGTAGCCGCCTTCCTTCCAGCCATTCGCGGACGGACCCGAGGTCGGCTTGGTGGTCAGGGCTTGCAGGCCTTGCTCGGTGGTCGGGTAGCGCTGGTTGTCGAGCTTGTAGAGCTTGAGCGCCTGCATCAGGGTGGCGATGTCGGTCTTGGCGGCCACGATGCGCGATTCGCCGGTACGGCCCAGCACCTTCGGCAGCACCAGGGCGCCGAGGATGCCGATGATGACCACGACCACCATGATTTCAACGAGGGTGAAGCCGCGCGCGAAACGCCGGCCAACTGCACGGTGCGAAACGATCTGCATAGTCAATCTTGGATAAGTGGATCGGAACAATCGGCTTAGTATAAGGCCGATTGGGGGCAGCGGCCACCGTGAGCGATGCATCGGGATGCGAACGATGTCGCCGGCGCGGTGTCACACCGGGGTGAGGCATTGTATTGCAGAGCTCCCCGGCATGCACCTCAAGCGTGTGCGCCGCGTGCCGCGCATACCGGGCAGGCCGGATTGCGGGCGGCGCCGATCTCGGCCCACGCCATGGCGCGGCCGTCGAGCATCAGCAGCCGCCCGGCCAGGGGCTGGCCCACGGCCATGATCAGCTTCAAGGCTTCGGCGGCCTGGACCGCGCCGACGATGCCGACCAGCGGGGCGAATACCCCCATCGTGCTGCAGGCAACATCCTCGAAGCCACTGTCTTCAGGGAAGACGCAGGCATAGCAGGGACAGGTTTCCTGGCGCATGTCGAATACCGACAATTGGCCGTCGAAACGGATGGCGGCGCCGGCCACCAGCGGCGTGCCGGTCGCGACGCAGGCGCGGTTGACGGCGTGGCGGGTGGCGAAGTTGTCGCTGCAGTCGAGCACGACCGTGGCGCCGCGGGCCAGGTCCAGCAGGCGTGCGGCGTCGGCCCTCTCCTGCAGGGTAATGACGTCGACCTCGGGGTTGATGGCGTGCACGGCCAGGCGGCCGGACTCGACCTTCGGCATGCCGATGCGTTCGGTCGTGTGCATGACCTGGCGCTGCAAATTGGTGAGGTCGACCTCGTCGTCATCGACCAGGGTGATGCGGCCGACGCCGCTGGCGGCCAGGTACAGCGCGGCCGGGGAACCGAGGCCGCCAGCGCCGATGATGACGGCGTGCGCGGCCAGCAGGCGTTCCTGGCCTTCGATGCCGATGTCGTCGAGCAAGATGTGGCGCGAGTAGCGCAGGAGTTGGGTGTCGTTCATGGGAATGATTGCGAATGCCGGATGGGGCCGCTATCGTGAACCGTACGGTGGGCACTCCGTGCCCACGCGGAACGATGCATCATCGGCGGCTACCGTGCTTGTGGTAACACGCGCATGTTGATGAGCGTCCTGATGAGTACAAGTAGCGTCTGCTCTCACCGAGACGTCGACAATCATCATCTGGCCAAGCCAGCACACGCGCCAACATCATTCGGAGTTCCGCGTGGGCACGGAGTGCCCACCGTACGGTCAACGCCTCGGGCCGGAATTACTTCTTGTCGCCCTTGATCTCCGGCGGCTTGGTCTCGGCGCCCGGCAATTCCTTCGGCTCGGCCGACTCCGCTTCCTTCGCGCGCTGCTCCTCCGCCCTGACCGTCTTCACTGGCAAGCCCTTGAAGTGGTTCAAGGCCTGGGCCAGCTGGAAGTCGTCCTTGCCGCCCAGTTCCAGCGGCTGGCGGTTCTTCAGCACGGCCAGCGCTTTCTGGCGCTGCTCGGCTTCGTCGCGCGCCTTTTTCGCGTCCGGCTTTTCGTTTTCGCCGGTCAAATGCCGCTGGAGGTCCGATTCGCGCACGCGCAGGGCGTTCAGGCCGTCGCCCTCGGCGGTTTCTTCCACCGCCAAATCGGGCACGATGCCGGTGGCCTGGATCGGCCTGCCCTTCGGCGTGTAGTAGCGCGCCGTGGTCAGCTTGATCGCGGTGTCGGCGGACAATGGACGCAAGGTCTGGACCGACCCTTTGCCAAAGGTCTGGCTGCCCAGGATGATGGCGCGCTTGTAGTCCTGCAGGGCGCCGGCGACGATTTCCGAGGCCGAGGCCGAACCGCCATTCACCAGCACCACCATCGGCACGGTTTTCAGTTCGGCCGGCAATGTCGCCAGCGGATCGACGCCGCGCGGGGCATAGAATTCGCGGCGGCCATAGAAGGACGCATTCGAGTCAGGCAATTGCCCTTTGGTAGAGACAATCAGTTCTTCCTTCGGCAGGAAGGCGCTGGATACGCCGATCGCACCCGGCAGCAAGCCGCCCGGGTCGTTGCGCAAATCGAGCACCAGGCCCTTGATGCCGGGATTGTCCTTGTACAAGGCGGCGGTCTTGCTCGCCAGTTCTTGCAGCGTGGCTTCCTGGAACTGGCTGATACGCACCCAGGCATAGCCGGGCTCGACCATCTTGGCCTTTACGCTCTGGACGCGGATTTCCTCGCGCATCACGGGCACCACCCAGGGGCGGTCGTCGCCGCGGCGGGCGATGGTCAAGGTGACCTTGGTACCGGGCTTGCCGCGCATCTTTTTCACGGCGTCATCGATCGACAGGCCTTTCACCGGCGTGTTGTCGATGCGGGTGATCAGGTCGCCCGCCTTGATGCCGGCGCGGTAGGCCGGCGAATCCTCGATCGGCGAAACGATCTTCACATAGCCGTCTTCGCTGGAGACCTCGATGCCGACGCCGACGAACTTGCCCTGCACGCTTTCGCGCATCTCGCGGTAGGCTTTCTGGTCGAGGTAGACCGAGTGCGGGTCGAGCGAGGCGACCATGCCGGAAATGGCTTCGGACAAGAGCTTCTTGTCTTCGACCGGCACCACGTAGTCGCTCTTGATCAGGCCGTACACGTCGGCCAGCTGGCGCAGTTCTTCCAGCGGCAGCGGGCTGCCCTCGCCTTTCTGGGCCCAGGCCGAAACCTGCACCGTGAGGGCCACGCCGGCCACCAGTCCCAGGCCGACCAGCCCCGCGCTCCGTGCTTTGCTACCCGCTTTGTTACTCATTGCTACCCCTAGAAGTTGATCCAGCTCGCCGGATCGAATGCCTTGCCAAGATGCCTGAGCTCGAAGTATAGACCCGATTCTTCGTTACCGCCGGTATTGCCCGCGCTGGCAATCGGCTCAGCGGCGCGCACCGCGTCGCCCACGCGTTTCAGCAGGGTCTGGTTGTTGGCATAGATCGACAGGTAGTCGCCGCCATGGTCGACGATGATGAGGTTGCCGAAGCCGCGCATCCAGCCCGAGTGCACCACGCGGCCGACGGCCACGGCGCGCACCTCGCTGCCTTCCGGCGCCTTGATGAACATGCCTTTCCAGCTCGGGCCGGCGCCGCCGCGCTTGGCGCCGAAGCGCGCCGCGACCGTGCCGCTGAGCGGGCTGCTCAGGCGCCCCTTCATCTTGGCAAAGGCCCCGGCCGGTGCGGCGGGCGCCAGGGAAATATCCGGCGTGCGCTCCTCGGCTTTCGGCTGCTCGGCGACCTTTGGCTCTTCCGGCTCGGGCAGGGGTTTCGGCGCCGGCTTGCCGGCTTTCTTCGCTTCGCGCGCCAGGCGTTCCCGCTCGCGTTCGCGCTCGGCCTTGGCGGCGGCGCGCGCCACGGCCCGGGCTTTGGCTTCCTCCGCGGCCTTGGCGCGGGCGGCGGCCAGGGCTTCCTGGCGCTTGCGCTCGGCCTCGGCTTGCTGGCGGATGAGTTGCGTCAGCTTGTCGACCAGGCCGCTCATGCGCTGCTCGTCGCGCTCCAGGGTATCGGCCTGCTTGCGCTGGGCCACCAGCTTGCTCGACAGATTGCCGAGCAGGGCGGCACGCTTGGCCTTTTCCTTTTCCAGCACGGATTTCTGGTCGCGTTGTTCCTGGGCGATTTCTTCCAGTTCAGTCTTGGCGTTCTCGACCTTGTCGCGGTTTTCCTGCACCTGGGCCAGGTTCGCGTTCAGCGAAGCGATCAGGCGTGCCTGGGCCTGCGACACATAGGCCATCATCTGCAGGTCGCGGTTGATGCGGTTCGGGTTGTCGCCCGAGAGCAGCAGCTTGATGCGGTCCTCGTTGCCGGCAACATAGTGCTCACGCAAAAGGCTCGACAATTGTTTTTTCTGAGAAACAATTGTCTGCTCCAGGCGCCCGTGTTCGGTGGCCAAATCCTGCAGGCGCGTATTCGTTTCGCTTTGTTCGTTGGCCAGGTCGCGCAGGGCGCGGTTGGCGTTCGAGATCGCCGCTTCCGACTCGGCCAAATCGTCGGCCACGTCTTCCTTCTCGTCCTCGGTACGGCTGATCTCTTTCTTCAGCGCCGACAATTGCTTCTGGATGCCGGCGCGCTTGGCTTCGGCGGCCGCCTTCTGGCGGCTGCGCTCGGTGGGCTTGCCGGCGGCGAGCGACTGGCCCGCACACAGCAGCGCCAGCAGGCCGCACAGCAATGCGCTGCCGGCCGACTTCTTGAATGAAAAATGCAAGACTTACTTCGCCTTCCCTTGGTTGGCCACGGCCGCCATGGCGGCATGGATGACGTCCTGGTCGCCCAGGTAATAGTGGCGGATCGGCTTCAAGTGCTCGTCGAGCTCGTACACCAGCGGCTGGCCGTTCGGGATGTTCAGGCCGACGATGTCGGTGTCGCTGATGTTGTCGAGCATCTTGATGATGGCGCGCAGGCTATTGCCGTGGGCGGAAATCAGGATGTTCTTGCCCGCGCGGATGGCTGGGGCGATTTCATTGTCCCAGACCGGCATCACGCGTGCGACCGTGTCCTTCAGGCATTCGGTCAGCGGAATCTGTGCCTTGTCCAGGCCGGCGTAGCGCGGGTCCTTGAACGACACGCGCTCGTCGGATTCTTCCAGGCTCGGCGGCGGGGTATCGTAGCTGCGGCGCCAGACCAGTACCTGCTCGTCGCCGAACTTGGCGGCGGTCTCGGCCTTGTCCAGGCCTTGCAGGGCGCCGTAGTGGCGCTCGTTCAGGCGCCAGTCGTTGATGATCGGCAGGTACATCTGGTCCATTTCATCGAGCGCCAGCCAGAGGGTGCGGATGGCGCGCTTCAGGACCGAGGTGTAGGCGACGTCGAAGGCGAAGCCCGCTTCGCGCAGCACGCGGCCGGCGCTGCGCGCCTCGTGGATGCCCTTTTCAGTCAGGTCGACGTCGGTCCAGCCCGTGAAACGGTTCTCGAGATTCCAGGTGGATTCGCCATGGCGCATGAATACGATCTTGTACATAAGCTCTTCTTTAAAAAGTCTGCAAAAAGTTTCTCGATACCCCAACCGATGCCCGGTCCGGCTTCTATTTTATAATGCGCGGATTGACTTCAACCAATGGAAGCCTTGTGAAATTCATCCTCGATAATATCTTCATTGTTGCAATTGCTGCCATTTCCGGTGGCGCGCTGCTGTTCCCGGCACTGATGCCCAAGGGCCGCCGTGCTACCGCGCTGCAAGTGACCCAGTTCATCAACCGCGGCAAGACCCTGGTGCTGGACGTGCGCAGCGCCGACGAGTTCGCCGCCAGCCACCTGCGCGACGCGAAAAACATTCCGCTGGCAGACTTGGGCAATCGCATCGGTGAACTTGAAAAATCGAAAACCCGCACCATCGTGGTCGTATGCCAGAGTGGCGCCCGTGCCGACAAGGCAGCGCGCCAACTGAAAGCGGCCGGCTTCGAAGACGTGGTCAGCCTGGAAGGCGGCATGACCGCCTGGACCGCGGCTGGCTTGCCGGTCACCAAGTAAACCAGCATTTGGAAGGAAGAATGATGAGCGCCCATGTTGTCCTGTACCACACCGCCAGCTGCCCCTACTGCGTCCGTGCCGAGCGCCTGCTCGAAGCCAAGGGCGTGACCGAGATCGAACGCATCCGTGTCGACCTCGACCCGGAACAGCGCCAGATCATGATGCAAAAGACCGGCCGCCGTACCGTGCCGCAGATTTACGTGGGCGAAACCCACGTGGGCGGTTTCGACGACTTGTATGCGCTGGATCAGGCAGGACGCCTGGACCCGCTGCTCAAGGGCGAATAATCGGGTCTAACCAGGGCTGATGGCACCTGGTGGCACGTGGTTTCTTTGGTGGGGGCACGTCCCCACCCTAGGAGCCAGCGCCGGCGCGGGATGGTCAGAAAATGGCCCGCCGCCGGAGCTATTGCATCCAAATTGATTTTGATACAATTGCCGGTGCGTTTGACTCCAAGCCCATCGGGGCGGCGCGTTGCCGTCCCTTTTACTTCACCACGAAAGCGTTCCATGTCTGACGAAAACCTGCAACCAGTATTCCAAATCCAACGCGTCTACCTGAAAGACATGTCGCTGGAGCAACCGAATTCCCCGGCGATCTTCCTCGAGCAGGAAGCCCCGACCATCGAGGTCTCGCTGGACGTTGGCGCGGAAGCCATCGCCGACGGCATCTACGAGTCGACCGTCACCATCACCGTGACCGCCAAGGTCAAGGACAAGGTCGCTTTCCTGGTCGAAGGCAAGCAAGCCGGCATCTTCGAGGCACGCAACATCCCTGCCGACCAGATGGACCCGCTGCTGGGCATCGGCTGCCCGAACATCGTTTACCCTTACCTGCGCAGCAACATCGCCGACGTGATCACCCGTGCCGGCTTCCCGCCTGTGCACCTGGCCGAGATCAACTTCGAAGTGTTCTACCAGCAGCGTCGCCAGGCAATGGCCGAAGCCGCTACCACCCCGGCAAACTAAGCAGTCCAGTAGTAGCGCTGCCGCCCGTACGGGTAGCGGCAAGATCCTCGACGGGCAGCCGCCATGCGGCTGCCCTTCCTGCCATATTGGCGTCTGGTTTTACCACCCGGGGCCCCGCGATGACCCTTTCCCGATCCTGTGCAAGCGTGCTGCTGATGCTGGCATGCGGTACCGTATCCGCTTTCGAATTCCGTTCGGTCGGCCCGCCCTCGGTGGTGCTGTACGACACGCCGTCCGCCAAGGGCGTCAAGCGCTACGTCGCGCCACGCGGCATGCCGCTCGAAGTCGTGGCGCGCTATGGCGACTGGGCCAAGGTGCGCGACGCCGAAGGCGAACTTTCCTGGACCGAAGCCAGGGGCCTGGCAGCGCAGCGCAATGTCGTCGTCAAGCTTGCGGCGGCCAGGGTGCGCGCTTCGCCCGACGACAGCGCCGCGGTCGTGATGACCGCCGACAAGGGCGTCCTGCTGGAACTGATCGACACGCTGGGTACCGGCTGGGCGCAGGTGCGCCACCGCGACGGCATCGTCGGCTTCGTACGCATCACCGAGGTTTGGGGCAACTGAACGGATACCATGCAAGAACTCAAGAACATGAACAAGATTACCGTGCTGGGCGCGGGCGCCTGGGGCACCGCGGTGGCGATCGCCGTGGCCGCGCGTCACGACGTGCTACTGTGGGGCCGCAACGCCGAACAAATGGCCGCGACCGAGGCTGCGCGCGAGAACACCCATTACCTACCGGGCCAGCCCCTGCCTGCTGCGCTGCGCGTCACCGCCGATGTCAACGCGGCGCTGGCGCATGTCTGCGATGCCGCGGAAGACGAGGCGCCGCTGCTGATCGCGGCCTGCCCGGTGGCCGGCCTGCGTCCGCTGCTGGAAAGCCTGAAGGGCCGCCGCATTCCAAACGTGGTGTGGCTGTGCAAGGGTTTCGAATACGGCACCGGTTTGCTGCCGCACCAGGTGGTGCGAGAAATCCTGGGCGATGGCGTGCCGGGTGCGGCCTTGTCCGGCCCCTCGTTTGCGCAGGAAGTGGCGAAGGGCTTGCCGTGTGCGCTGACGGTGGCATCGTCTTCGCCGGCGTTGCGCGAGCGCGTGGTCGGTGCGGTGCACGGCGGTAACCTGCGCGTGTATGGCTGCGACGATTTGATCGGCGTGGAAGTGGGTGGCGCGGTGAAGAACGTGCTGGCCATTGCCACTGGCACCGCCGATGGGCTTGGCCTGGGCCTGAATGCGCGCGCGGCGCTGATCACGCGCGGGCTGGCGGAGATTACCCGCCTGGGCGAGGCCCTGGGCGCGCAGGCGGGCACCTTCATGGGGCTGACCGGGATGGGCGACCTGATCCTGACCTGCACCGGCGACCTGTCGCGCAACCGGCGCGTGGGCCTGGCACTGGCCGAGGGCAAGCCGCTGGCGACCATCGTGGCCGAACTGGGGCACGTGGCCGAGGGCGTGCCGTGCTCGAAGGCGGTGCGCGAACTGGCAGCCAAGCTGGGCGTGGACATGCCGATCACGAATGCGGTGGCGGCGGTGCTGTTCGATGGCTACGACGCCAAGGAAATGGCGGCGCAGCTGCTGGCGCGTGATCCGAGGAATGAGTTGGCGTAAAGCGCCAGAATGGCCGCAGCCAGATCATGATCTGCGGCGGCTGGAAGTTCTGGCTTGCGGCCTGTCCCGTACGGTGGGCACTCCGTGCCCACGCGGAACGCCGAACATCGTTGGCTGAGCGGCGATCTGCACCCTGGTCATATCGAAACATTTCGAATGATCATTTGGATGCGCCGCCATCATGCATATTGCGCGGCATGAAAACGGCCAACACCATTCATACATCCGCGTGGGCACTTCGTCATTGATGCCCCCGGCATCAATGACCCCACCGTACGGTCAACGGCGCCGCAGTAATCAGCCGCCCTGCCCGCGCGGATCGTTCGTCGGGCCGCCGGTGCGCACCGGACCCAGCAGGATGGTCATCAGGGCCACCGCATCCGTGTTGGCGCGGATCGCATGCGGTTCGCCGCCGGCCAGATACACCATGTCGTTCGGGCGTAGCACGATGGTGCGGCCGTGGGCGTCGAAGGCGATTTCGCCTTGCAGGCACAGCAGCGTCATCTCGCCCTCGACCCGGTGTTCCGGCATCGGCTTGTCGACCGGCACCACCAGCCGGATCAGTTCCATGTGTTCGGTCTTCGCCAGCGCGATCGACGTGAAATTGGCGATGTCGTCTTCGCCGCGTTCCAAGGCGATCCGTTCGCCCGATGCTGCGTGTTGCAAGGCCATGTCGCCTCCTTTCTACTCTTCTTCCGTATATGGTACGCCGCGCAGCCAGGTGACCAGCGCAAACGCATCCTCGAATCCGCGCGCCAGTTGCGGCACCAGCTCCTCCGGCTTGTTCAGGGCCAGCGGCACCTCGTTCCAGGCAAAAAAGCTCTTCAGCTTGATGTACTCGATGTGCGGGTGGGCCGCGTCGAAGCCTTTCGGCGGCCGCTGCAAACGGTCTTCCTCGAGCAGGCTGCGGTAAGTCGCGCGCAGGTGTTTATTCTTTAATACTTTCGCAAATCCTGTCGCATCGTTGACGATGTGCTCGCGGATCGCCTTCAGGCGCGGCCCGGGCGGCAGGTATTCGCCGGCGCCAAAGCCCAGCGTGCCGTCGCCCTCGATGTGGAAGTAATAGGTCGGGCCAGCGCCGGCGCTCGGGCGGCGCTTGTCGTTCGGCGCGATGCCGGCCGAGAAACGGGTTTTGTACGGGGTCTTGTCGTTCGAAAAGCGGATGTCGCGGTTGATGCGGAACATCGCCTTCTTCGGGTTGCAAGCGGCCACCTGGCGGTCGAATTTGCTTAGTTCACGGATCAGCTCGCTCACCACGTCATGGAACTCTTCGCGCAGGATGTCGTAGCGCGGTTTGTTCATGATGAACCAGGGGCGGCTGTTGTTGTCTTTGAGTTCGGTGAGGTATTGGGTCAGGTCCCGCAGGTGCATGGAAAGTCCGAAAAATAGAAATTATTGGCGCTGGCGCGGACGCTTGCCGACGGTCACGTCGACCGTGGATTCGTGGTTCTCGCGCATCAGCTTGAGTGTGGCCTTGGCGCCCGGCGCGAGCTGGGCCACCAGGTTCAGCATGTCGCCGGTATTCGCCACCGGCTTGCCCTCGACCGCCAGCAAGATGTCGCCCGGACGCACGCCGGCACGGTCGGCCGGGCCGTTGCGCACCACGCCGGCAATGATCGCCCCGCTCTTGCGGCCGAGGCCGAAGCTGGTGGCGAGTTCGGGCGTGATGTCCTGGGATTCGATGCCGATCCAGCCGCGCACGACTTGCCCGTGCTTGATGATCGATTCCAGCACCGTGCGCGCGGTGGAAACGGGAATCGCGAAGCCGATGCCGATCGAGCCGCCGGTCTGTGAGTAAATTGCCGAATTAATGCCCAGCAAATTGCCATGGGTATCGACCAGCGCCCCGCCCGAGTTGCCGAAGTTAATCGCGGCATCGGTCTGGATGAAATTCTCGAAATGGTTGATGTGCAGGTTGTTGCGCCCCACGGCCGAGATGATACCCATGGTGACCGTTTGGCCGACACCGAAGGGATTGCCAATCGCCAGCACCACGTCGCCGACGCGCGCCTCATCGGGCTGGCCCAGCACCATCACCGGCAAATCGCCTTCCTTGATGCGGATCACGGCCAGGTCGGTCTCGGGATCGGTGCCGACGATCTTGGCCGCCGCCTTGCGCCCATCGGCCAGGCCGACTTCGATGGCGTCCGCCCCTTCGACGACGTGGTTGTTGGTGACGATATAACCCTCGCCGCTGACGATCACGCCCGAGCCAAGGCTGGCCAGCTGTTCCTGGGGCGGCAGGCGGTCGCCGAAGAAGCGGCGGAAAAAGGGATCCTTCAGGATCGGATGGGCTTCGCGCGAGGCCTTGCTGGTGAGGATATTCACCACGGCAGGCATGGCGCGCCCGGCCGCTTCGCGGTAACTGCCGGAGGCCGGCAGCGATGGCGCCTGCAGCACCGGCACGGTTTTCGCACCCGGGCCGACCGGCACCTGCAGCGGCGCCGTGCGGCCCAGCCAGTCGGGGCGGAAGACGCTCAAAACGAAATAGATCGCCAGCACGACCGTCACCGCCTGGGCGAACAGCAGCCACAGGCGTCGCGCCGTACCCGGCATAGTCGTGGTGGCGAGGTCTTTCACTGTGTCGGCATATCGGGGGTATGCAGGGGATCGCGGCGCAGTGCATCGCGGATTTCACGCAGCAGCAGGATGTCTTCCGGCGTGGCGGGCGCCTTGGCTACCTCTTCGGGTGCGACCCGCTGGCGCAAACGGTTCATCAGGCGCACCATCTGGAAAATAATGAAGGCGAGGATGATGAAATTCAGGAGAATCGTCAGGAAATTGCCATAGGCGATAACGGCGCCGGCCTTTTTCGCTTCCGCGAGCGTCAATGCCGTACTTTGGTGATTCAGCGGAATGTAGTAATTCGCAAAATCCAGTCCGCCGAACAAGCGGCCAATGGGCGGCATGATGACGTCCTGCACCAGCGAATCGACAATGCGCCCGAACGCGCCGCCGATGATCACACCGACCGCCAGGTCGACGACATTGCCACGCATGGCAAATTTCTTGAACTCTTCCATCATTGCCATTTGGTTTCCCTTTTTTATTGAAAAAGCTGTTGGGATGATACCGCAAGGACTTCGACGCCGTTCACACGCCCGGGTTCCGGCTTTTGCCACGCAGGGCGCATAAGGGTGCAGTGCAGCATGGACAAATCGTCTCACCACTACCCTGTTCGCAATATTTTTTCTCCAATAAAGATTGCCATTCACATATAATTTTGTGTTGCTGCAAGCTCTTTATTGATTCTTAAGTTTCGTAATTTCACGGAGTGGGGTTGGTATGAGTAATGATAAGCAGGTCGATACAGGCCGGCGCGGCTTGCTGGTCGCCACATGCGCCGCGGGTGGCGTTGTCGGTGTCGCCACCGCAGGCGCCCTGGTCAGCACGTTCCAGCCATCCGAGCGCGCCAAGGCAGCCGGCGCTCCGGTCGAAGTAGACATTTCCGACGTCAAGCCGGGCGAAATGAAGGTCGTGGAATGGCGCGGCAAGCCAGTGTGGATCTTGCGCCGCACGCCCGAAATGATGGCCAGCCTCCCCAAGAACGATCCGCTGCTCGCCGATCCGAACTCCGACAAAATCTACCAGCTCGACATGCCGGAGTACGCGAAGAACGAATTCCGCGCCCGCCCCGAGCACAAGGAAGTGCTGGTTACCGTGGGCATTTGCTCGCACCTGGGCTGCTCGCCCTCCTCGCGCTTCAGCGAAGGCCCCCAGCCGAATTTGCCAGACAACTGGCACGGCGGCTTCCTGTGCCCTTGCCACGGCTCGACCTTCGATTTGGCCGGCCGCGTGTTCCAGAACAAGCCCGCCCCGACCAATATGGACGTTCCGCCGTACATGTACCTGTCGGATAACCGCATCGTGATCGGCAAAGACGAAAAAGGGGAGGCATAACATGGGCGGCCCGTTCAAGGAAACCAAACTGCCGGCCAGCGCGCCGGCAGGCCACAAGGCGCTGGCCTGGGTCGACGACCGCTTCCCGCTGTCGAAACTCTGGAACGACCAATGGGGCAAGTACTACGCCCCGAAAAACTTCAATTTCTGGTACATCTTCGGTTCGCTGGCGATGCTGATCCTGGTGATGCAGATCGTTACCGGCATCTTCCTGACCATGCACTACAAGCCGGACGCCAACCTGGCCTTCGGCAGCGTCGAATACATCATGCGTGAAGTACCGTGGGGCTGGCTGGTGCGCTACATGCACTCGACCGGCGCCTCGATGTTCTTCATCGTCGTCTACCTGCATATGACCCGCGGGCTGATCTACGGTTCCTACCGCAAGCCGCGCGAGTTGATCTGGC
>Ga0308160_10002740_pt1 | contig 20693 bp, 29 predicted proteins | sample PhyFR1_FD_201036 | JGI IMG/M metagenome (GOLD analysis project Ga0308160, IMG submission 201036) | Phyllosphere microbial communities from UC Gill Tract Community Farm, Albany, California, United States - DLSLF.R1 | ecosystem: Host-associated > Plants > Phyllosphere > Unclassified | place: USA...
TCGCCGAGGTTGTATCAGATGACTGAAGGTCCAATGAACATCTCTGCGGAGTTTCAGCAGCTGGGGAGGCGAGCTTCCAGGCGTTTGCACAACCGTTGCGCGCGACCCGTCTCAGCGCTGGGAAGGGTCGACAGGGGCGGCAGTCTCGAGCAAGGCGGCCCGCTTCCTGGCCCCTTGGCGCCCACCAGGCTGTCAAAGCATCGCCGAGCTGGAGCACACGGCAGCCTTGCTTGAGCGGATCGATCTATGAGGTCAAGGAAACAGGGATTTGACCCAGAAGATGAGGAGGAGGAGGAGGAGGAGGAGGAGTTGAGGTGGTCGCCGCCAATTGACCGGCGGAGCGTCGTCGTCTGCTGCCGGCTCCCCTCTAACGCCATTGCTCCCATCTCTCTCGCCGTCCAGAAGACTATGTGTACCAGAGCGCCCAATCAGATATCAGCATAGCCGTGTTATCAGGCTATGAGGCGGGCGGACGGGCGACGAGGCCAGAGCAGCCTGTGCCCCGACCGACGAGGTGGGTGCTGCGCGCCGTGCAGCAGCGCCGATGTCGCTGTCAACGACCGGCTGGCTGCCCACGAGCGATAGTTAGGGGTCGCTGACAGCTGTGGCAAGAGTAGCGGCGTGGGTCTGACGTGGCTTGCTAGGAGACATGCTGGGTGGGATGTGGACGCTGGGAGGACAAGGAGGGTGAGTCGAGCGCTTCGGCAGCAGCGCAGAGGGGTCAAAGGAAGGCGTCCGATCAATGCTCGCCCCGTTTCCGAGGGAAGCTCGCCTCCCCAGCTGCTGAAACTCCGCAGAGATGTTCATTGGACCTTCAGTCATCTGATACAACCTCGGCGAGCGGAGGTTTGCTTAGAGTTGGTTGGTAGAGATGCCCGACAAGCGGGATGGGCAGCTCGTGCCGCCCCCGTCGGACCCCCCCCCCCCCTCGCGCGCCGCGACCGGGCGCGCGCAACAGTTATGCAAACGCCTGTCGCCGCGTTGGGCAACACGGATCGGCGCGGCCACGCCCGGGCCGCAGCAGCAGGAGCAGCGAGGACGCGACGACGCGTCGTCGTCGACGGCCGAGCAGCACGGTTGGCATCCTCTCAGTCGCCCGGGTTCTGCTGAAGAATGGAGCATGAAGAGACGACCAGAGCGAATAGAGGGGCGTGGCATGCAGCGCGACGCGGATACAGGTGTGACGAAAACATGGCAAGGGATAGCTCGACGGCGGCCCTTCTACATCTCCTCGAGATAGCGGTACTCGAAGCGGAAATCCGACTTCTTGCGCTGACACCACGAGTTTTCCCAGTCAAAGTAGATGTACTGCCGCGACGAGGTCGAACGAGCCGGCCGGCCGAATGGTCAGCCGATGCGCGCAACCGGGCCGGCTTCGCAGGCCGGAAAACGCACCATGCCCTGCTCGTAGTCGTCGGTGATGGCCTGCGGCTGGCTCAGCCGCTGAAACCACGTCAGGTACTGCTTATGGAAGCGCCAGCTCTGCTTCTTGAGCTCCCGGGCGGCGAGCCACCTGCGCGGTCGGACGGGGCGCAGATGAATGGGGTCAGCGAAAAGTCCGCGTCGCGTACGCGCAGGGAAGGGAAAGTCTCGGTGACGCACTGCTCGTACGAGTTTGCGTGGTAGTAGAAGATGTAGAAGAGTGTGTCGAGGTCGAGCTTGGCGTAGAAGTCCTTGTCCTGGAAGCCCGCGAACGGCTCCTGCGGGTAGTAGAGCGGCGTCTGGTACGGGTTCTTAGGGATATAGTAGCGCGGCCTGGACAGAGCAAGCGCAGAGTCAGCGGGAGCAACGACGACGGGCGCGGATGGGCGGGGATGAACTTCTCAGCGTCCTGAGGATGCGGCAGAGCTTGGAACGATGCGTCGAGCGCAGAATGGAGCTGGTCCATGTCGCCCGCACGTTGCGAGGCTACCGCGGGGGAGGAAGCGGAGGCCACGGTGGTCGCCATCAGCGCTTGAGAACGGGACGTCAGAGGGGGATGGGTGAGGTACGTACAACGCTGCTTTGCGTTTTCGAAGCTCGATACGAGGTCCGCGAGGGCGTTCGGCAGACGGGCACCGTCGCTCCGCGAAGCCGGTCGGGCGCCCTGCTGCGTCGACGACGATGACGAAAGCTGCTGCTGCTGCAGAAGGACCTGGACCTGCATAGGCTGGGCGACGGGGCTCTGAGTGCTGCTCGAAGGGTCGGTCGGGATGGCCGACAATGGGGCGGGAGACCGCTGCGCCTGCTCCACAGCGGCGCTCGGTGGTGGCGGCGGCGCAGACGGCTCGGCCGTACGCGATGCGGATGGAGGGGACGCCGCGGACGAGGCGACAGGCGAGGCAGAGACCGGCGGGGCGGACGGAGGAGAAGGAGCGAGTGGCGGAGGAGCAGTAGCCGTTGTAGATGGAGGCGGCGCAGTCGCGGAGGGGGGCGGCGGCGGTTGCGAGGGAGCGACTGCGGCGGCGGCGGCAGCAGCGTACCGGATAGCAGGGAGAGGGGCAGCCGTGGATGCTGGACGGGGTCCCGTCGCCGTCGGTGTCGGTGGCAGGCCAGCTTTGAGCGCGGACGACATTGGCTGCTGATTGAAGTTAGGCTTCGGCACGGGCGGTATCGGCTCCGACTTAGCTTCCGAGGCGGACTCTGCCAGGCGTCCTTGCGAGGAGCATTAGTCTCTGGCGACGACGAGCTTGTCAAGACGACCGGGCCACTCACTCTTTGACGGCGTCTTTCGGATGACGGGGCTCGCCGGTACGTCGTCGATCGATGCCTTGCGCTCACGTCCTGTCGGGGCGTCGTCGTCGACCCTCGTCAACCCCCGCGTCTTGAGCGAGAGTGGCGGGTCTGTCAGGATGAGATGGCCTCGAGAGTCAGCTTGCTGACGGCCGGCGCTCTCGATAGCTCGTGAGGTGGGCGCACCGTCCGTGACCGACTGCGAGTCGTGTGAGGACTGGACGTCGTCCTTGTCGTTGGCGTTGAGCAGGTCGTCGTCCTCCTGCAGGTCGAGCTCGTCGTAGATGCCTTCGTCCTCTTCGAAATCCTCCTCCTGAAGGATCAATCCCGGGCCGAGCAGCAGCGAGATCAGCGGCGGCGTACAGCAGCATAGACCGGCGACGACAGCCTGCAAAGCCAAGAATACTGCACGGACCTGGTTTGACTCGACAAAGTAGCTGATGTCCTCCTTCGTGCCGTCGACCGTCTCGACGCTGATGCCACCGTTGTCGACCATCCGCTGAATGAGCTCCATCCGGCCAACGTGCCATTTCCGGCGCTCGTTGAGCGTCTCGAGCTCGACGATGCGCTCGCCTCCAGGGCCCTTGCCGCGCTTCTTGCCGCTCGAGGCGGCGAGCACCTCAATCTCAGCCTCCGAGGCCTCAACCTGGCGGGCGAGCTCGTCGATCATGGACGAGAGCCAGTTGATCGTGTCCATCTTGGCCTTCTCGGCCGGGTCAAGCTTGGCCGCCTGGATGAGGCCCTCCTTCGAGAACGCCTTCGTCTTCATCTCCTTCTCGAGCGCCTTGAAACGCTCCATTTGCTAGAAGCGGATGGGATGCGAGCGAGCACAAGAGGTCAGCTCGGCGTCCTCAAAGAGTCAGTGAGGCTGGGAGCTCGGGTATGCTGAGCCAACGGCGAGCCGCCCGTCATCACGCTTGGGTAACAGGGCCGCCAACCGGTCCCAGTCCTGATGAGCTCCCCCTGAACCAAAGATGCGCGAGCGAACGCACCGTCTCAATCAGCTTGCGCGTCTCGAGCAGCTGGTTCTTGTCCTTGATCTCGCTGCTCGAGATCCACGTCTTGATCTGGTCTCGCAGCCGCTGGAGCTTCTTGATCTGCGTCTTGAGGTCCGTCTCGCACTTGTCCTTTTGTGTCGAGTTGGTCGATGCGTTCATCTTGTCAAAGATCGACTCGAATTGCTCGACGCCCTCCTGGACCTTCTTGAGCGTCCGGTCGATCTCGGCTGAGGCACGAGGCCAGGGCGACACAATGCGCGGCGGGGGAGGGGGGGCGGCAGGTCGAGGCGACGACGGGTCAGTCCGTGCTCGTGCGAGTCGCCACCTCGGCCGGAGCTCCGGGGGACTGACTCTGCAGCTTGCGTTGCGCCATGGTGGTGCTGACGTCTCTCCTCTCTGCTAAGGGCTCTCGGTTGTGAGGTTTGGAGGGTGGCGAGAGGGGGTAATGGGTTCGGACGCAGGAGCTCGCGGAGGTCGCAGCTGCTGGTCGCAGGCGGGTTGGGCTCGCCGGGGGTGACGGAAATAATATAAATCCCGCCCGGGCGGCCTGCCGTTACAGTGTACTCGCAATGAGGCACTCATTTCGCATCGGGCAGCAGCAGCACCTCTTTCCTAAGCCATCGACGACGCTCTGAACCCCGGACCGCCCTCATTCGGCACCCAGCGGTCCGCCGCCGGGCCAGCCTTCTCGCGAGCCTCGCGCAGGCCATCCCTCGCCCGTTCGAGTCGCGCGGTCGTGAGCTCAAAACTCCGGGGCAGCGCCTCGTCCCAAGCCCACTGACCCTCGGGGAGGGTCAGCATTCGGGCCAGGGCTGAGGCGACTGACCAGATCTTGGACATCCCTGTGAGATCGGTGAAGGAAGAGCTTGTCAGAAAGACGGCTCGTCGGACGAGACTGGAAGCGAAAGGGGAGTCGAACCATGACCGTGGAATCCGGCGGCGAGATAGAGGCCCGGCGAGTCCGGCACGGGTCCGACGAGGGGACGGTAGTCGAGGACGTACGTCAGAACCCCGGTCCACGAGCGTGTTAAGCTGGAGCGAGCATGGGCCATCAGCCGTCAGCAGGTAGTCGACTTTTAGCGAGGCTGTGCGCACTCACCCCTCGCCGCGGGCCTCGGGTCCCCAATCATCGAAGTTCTTCGAGCAGTAATCGGAGAGGACTAGATAGGAGGGGACGGTCAGATGTGCACAGTGTCCATAGAGAGGCCCGAGCGGGCGTACCTTTGTCGAGAACCTCGATGGTTGTCGAGTCGTCGACCACGCCGATCGTTTGATTCGGCGTCATCTCCCCGCTCGCTTCGAGGGCATCGACTCCGCCGCCGAGCACGAGCCCGCCAGACGCCGTCTGAACGAGGTAGTGGTCCGGAGTGTTGTAAGTGTGCTGAAGGGCGCCTCCGCCGGAGAAGGGCATCGTCGGCGTGACGAGTGAGCATTGCGCAAGGCGCGGGGTGATGCTGCCGCGCGGTCGAGAGCGGTTAGCGCCTGCGAAAAGCTCGGGTGGCACAGAGAAGGGAAATCTCACTGAGAGTAAAGAAGGGAGTCTTCTGGGAAAAAGTTCCTCGTGTGCGCGTTCGTGCAGAGGATCAGTCGGCCGGCTTGAACCGGCCCCTGCTCGGTTTGGACGACCCAAGCCCCGTCCTGCTCCGTCAAGGGCTTGGGCTTCCCAATTACGGGCGTCCACGTGAAGAGCTGGACGTCGGCATGCTGGCTAGCTAGGGCGAGCTTCATGACCTCGGTGCAGAGCTTGTGACTGTCATGAGGAACATAAGGGGTGTGGTCAGCCCTTCAAGCTGCGAGCGTATGAGGCGTCACAAGGGTTTGGAGCCGCACGAGTGCACAGAGCCGGCGGGTCGGAGCTGAACTGAGATTGCGTCTTTGATGCGCGAGATCTGAGGGATGTTTGGACGATTGTCAGTCGTGCAAGCTCCGCTGTTATAAGGGAGGTATCGGCTCACCCTCTGGGCCTCCTTCGGGTCGGCGACGAACATCGTCTCGTGAGCATCGTCGGCAAGGCCCGCACGTGATCGTGCCGCGAGCCACGCGTCGTAGTTCTTGCGCGCGGTATCCGACTGGCCGTCAGACGTGTGCGTCTCGCACAGGTCGCCTCGCCAAAGGTCGACGTCGAGGCCCTCGGACCGGATCACCGCTTCGGCCAGGTCAAGGTTGTTGCGCTCGGCTTGGATGACGCGCACAGCCTCCTGCTCTGACAGCCCGCAACCAAACGGGAAGGGCTTGGTGTGAGCGATGAAGCTGTTCGACGTCGCCGGCTGGTGGTTCGTTGAGAGTATAGACACAGGAGCTGGGTCAACAGGCGGGTCAACGACGAGCGCTAGCGTGGCCGCGCGACACACCCCGATGTGCCCGCCGTTGCGACCGGTCGCGCCGCTCGCAACGTCCTTGGCCTCGAGCACGACGATTGTCTTGCCCTGGCCGGCGCCACCCTCACGCGAGAGATAGTAGGCGAGCGCCGCGCCCTGGAGGCCGGCGCCGACGATGACGATGTCGGCCGAGGCGGGGAGGCCTGCCAAGGGATTCGCGTGCGAGTAGAGCGAGCCTGGGCCGCGGTTGGTTGCTTGCCAGTGCGAGACGGACGAGAGGAAGGGCTGCGGGAAGGTCGACATGGCTGGCGTGCTTTTGATGAGAGCGATGGGGTTCGGGGCAATGGCCTCAAGAAGACGACGGCGACGAGGGCGCCTGTCAACGATTGCCCGTGAGCCGCCGCCGGCTGCGCAGAGTCGGACGAGGCCGACGAGCCGCCCCCTCGCTCTGCCTCCGAGCTTTCACACCGGCCGGCCCGACGTTCAGCCCTCCCTTCTGCGACGCGACGAGCCCTCCTGCCAGGCAGCCTCTCTTCTCCCGCCCACCGCAGCAGCTCGACCGCCTCTCGCAGCCCTCTCGTATCGAATCCGACAGCCGCCACACAATGTCGACCTCCGAAAACACCGCAGCAGCGGCGCTCGACCCGGCGCTTGCCTTCCTTCAGCCACTCATCGGTCGCGGCCGGCCGTACTCGCACCGGCCTTGGGTCACCCTGACGTACGCTCAGTCGCTCGACGGCAAGCTTGCCGGGCCCAAGGGCAAGCAGATTCACCTCAGCGGCCGGGAAAGCAAGGCGATGACCCACCGGTGCGTCGACTGACGTACCCCCGCAAGGTCTGGCAGCCGACTGACTTCGAGCGAGCCGCTCGCACGGACGGCGTGCGCGCAGGTTGAGGACGATGCACGGCGCCATCATGGTCGGCATCGAGACCTTGCTGAACGACGACCCTCTGCTGAACGGTGCGCTGCTGCTTCTGGCCACCTTGCTCGTCTACATTTTGCTGACGAGCCTCTGATCCCCCCTCGGGCCCCGCGCAGCGCGCGATCTGCCGGCCTTGCCTGAAGGGCGAGAGCACAATCAGCCGACGCCGATCATCCTCGACGCCCGCGCGCGTTTCCCGCTCTCGTCTCGCCTGTTCCGCAACTTCAAGGAGGGCAAGGGCAAGCGGCCCTGGATCGTCTGCGACTCGCTCATGTGCCGGGCTGACCGGCGGATCGAGCTGGAGGACGCCGGCTGCCGCATCCTCGTCATGCCGACCAAGGGAACGGGTGCGATCGCTCTTCCCTTTCGCGACTCTTGTCCCCGGGCACCGGCTTTATCGAGGATTTTATGCTCAACCAACTCTGCGGTCCTTCGCCAGGCATCTTTGACCTCCTCCCGCTGCTCGACAGGATCAACACGTCGATCACCCACCTGATGATTGAGGGCGGCTCGCGCGTCATCTCATCCTTCCTGACGTCGCCCAAGAACGTCCTGGACGTCGTCATCGTCACTGTCGCACCGACATTCGTCGGGGAGGATGGCGTCGGCGTGCTCGCGGTGGTGGGTGCCCTCCCCTTCCGGCCGCTTGCTTCCTGATTGGCACACGCTGATGAATTCGCCGTCCTCACCTCGTTCGCAACGCCACCCTCTCCTTCCCGACTGCGACTGCGACTCCCTCTCCAGAAACCCGGAGAGAACCTGCCCGAAATGGTGCCTCTAGCGACGCGGCAGTTTGGGAACGACGCCGTCTTTGCCTGCAAGCCGCGGCACGCCGACCGCTTTTCATAACATTGTCCGCTCGCTTCTATAGATGTCGCCCCTGCTCTTTCGACCTACGCCCTCTCGCACTCATCTGCAGCGAACGCAGACTCTTGCGGCCGCTGCAGCAGGACCGGAGTCCTGAGCTGCAGCGTAATGGAGGCAACCGTAACTACGCGTAAACGGGGCGTGCGTCGGCGCTCGCCCCTCTTCGCCGGCCAGCCGGTCGGGCTCCTCGACCACCTGAACCCGCACCCTCCGACCTTGTCTTCCAGCCCTTCTCCCGTCTTTCGTGGGTCCCAGGATCACGATTCAGTGCGGAGGACACCTGGCTGACCACTCGCTGCCCTCTCTGCTCAATCCAGTTTCCTCTTCGCCCGCCATGCCCGCTCCCAAGGCCTTCTTCCCCAACCTCTTCGGCATGCGCGCCTTCCCTACGCCGGTCCGTCCCTCATGCCTCCCGCCGCCCACTGCCTTCGCTTGCAGCGGTGCCTGCTCTGCCTTCTCAGCCTTCAAAGCCTCCATTGGCCTTGGACAGCCCGTCTCAGAGCTTTGTGAAGAGAGCTGACGCCCCGTCCGCCTCTTTTCGCTCATCCTCTCCGCGCAACGTCCGGTCGCCTGGCTCGCCTGCTGCCTGACGTCGCTCGCCTCGCAACTCGCCTGCTCGACCTCCCTCGAACCACGTCTTCCACTCGTCTACCTCGACCTCGTCTCACTTTCGCTCTGCCTACTCTTCGTCACGTCTCGCCACGTTGTCTTCGCCCACCTGGCTCGGGCTCTCGCCCGATGGCTTCCATCTCCGGCTTCCGACCCGACCCCTCGTCGACTTTCCCTCCTGCTCATCTCGGCGACCGAACGCCCCATCGGAACGTCTCGAAACAGATGTGGAAGCCCTACAAGTTCCTTCTTGGCGGCGCCGGCCTCTCGCTCTACATCATCTCGAAGCTCCAGGACACCATGGTCCGCCGTACGTCCTGCCCCCACCTTCCTCTCCGTCCTCAGCAGCACTCGAGCAACACCGGTCGGCATGGCTGGTACCTGCAGAACGTGTTCCTGGGTTGCCGAGCCGCGATTGACGCGATTGCTCCTTATACGAGTTTCCGTGCTCTTTCGCTCGCGGCCGCCTTTGGCCTGAAGGAGTCCAACGAACACGAGCTGATATGACCCTACCTGCCCGTCTCTCTTTGGTCTGTGCGGTCCGCGCTCGCCTCCTCTCGCGCCTACCCTTACCGTCCCGCCCGGCCGTCTCGTCGCGCCGTTGCCCTCGCCAGTCCCGGAGCACGTCAACAACGTACGTCGCCCCCTCCTGCTCTATGGTTGGCGCAAGTGAACGTGAAGGGCTGATCACCGTTGCTTCTACCTGCTCTCCCTCGTTCCGTAGCCCGAGAACCCGTACCGCGCGCAGATCCTGGCCGAGCAGGCTGCCGCCGCCGGTGGCCACCACTAAGGTGTGGACGCGTGACGCTCTCGCCCGAGCTGCGAGGCTGGCCCGGAGGAGGAGGAACGCTGTGTATAGATCGAGTGCTGGACGAGGAGGGGAGAGAGATGAGCATGATTGCGATCTTGGGAAGCGGCCTTTCGTCCGGGCGAGCGGCGGTAGATGAAAAGCCTCGGTCGCCAGGCGTATTCACCTGCGGCACTCGCGCGCCCGTGCTGGCCCGCGCGCGCCCGCCCGCCATCTCCCCTCGTCCAGCGGCGGCACCATCTCCTCGCCCCGGTCCCGTTTTCCTCCTACCCTTCCTCCTCTCCTCCCCCACCACTACACCCATGCCGCCCCTTGCCACTCTCGCCCGTACAGGCGCCTTTGCCTGGGGCACCTCTGCCGCTCACCTCCCCATCCTCGCGACCGGCACGGCCTCGGGTGCGCTCGACGACTCGTTCGACCAGGGCGGCCGGCTCGAGCTCTGGTCCGTCTACGGCGCCGACCCGTCGCTGCCATCGCCGTCAACCTCGTCGGAAGCTCCCCAGAGCCCCGTTGCGGCCAAGAAGAAGGCTTCGGCCAGGAAGGAGTCGATCGCGGCTGGGGCCGCCGACGACAGCCTCGACTTTGGCGAGGAGGGCGACGACGAGGACGGCTTCCTGGCCGAGGTCAGCACGACGGGCCATGGCGAGGCTGGCAAGCGCGAGCCCGTCCGAAGCTTCAAGGTCAAGTCGAGGTACGTCCAGCCCTCCGGGTGCGGTCGCATCGGGTAGATGGCGTTTGAACTCGGGCTAGGTCGCAGCCTAGGCAGCTCGGTCCAGGCAGCTCGAGGGCGCATGGCAGGCTAGGAGATGAGTCGGTCTCACACGGGCCACCCCGCGCATCGGCCTGGCCAGCTCCCCCGCCGGCTGGCCAGAGGCTTGCGCCTATCCCTCCGCTCCCTTTGGACCCCTGCAACCTGTTGGCAGTTGAAGCTGACGGTTCCGGCTCTGCGACTCTCTCGGTAGGTTCAGCAAGCTCGCCTGGTCGGCACCGTTCAGCGGGCGACCGCGGGGCGTGCTGGCGGCGGGCATGGAGGATGGCGAGCTGGTCGTCTATGATCCGGAGAAGCTTCTCTCAGGCTCCAGGTGCGTTACACTCACAGTGCGGCCGACCTCGACGGCGCATTGACTCCAACACTCTCGTCCGCTTAGCCTCGAGGAGGCGACCATCTTCCAGCAGGTCAAGCACAAGGGGCCGGTCCGAGCGCTCGACTTCAGCCTCGGCAAAAAGCAGCTGCTCGCTTCGGGCTCGTCGGATGGCGAGGTACGCAGCGAAAGTTGTCATCGTAAGGAGCTGTAGACGGGCGGCTGACTTCATCTCTTCCGACCTCGCCGCAGATCTTCATTTGGGACACGACGACGCTGAGCTCGAGCTCGACGGCGTACTCGCCTGGCCCGATCTCCAAGCCGGGCGATGTCACTGCCCTCGCTTGGAACTGCCAGAAGGAGTTCATCCTCGCCTCGGCGCTCTCGACCGGCCACACCATCATCTGGGACCTCCGGACCAAGTCGCAGATCAAGACGCTGACCTATGCCGCGCCGGGGCTCGGTGGCGGCGGGCCGGGCGGTAATGGCGGTCGTGGCGCCGTCAGCAGCGTCTGTTGGCATCCGGAAGATGTGCGTCCGCTGTGCCGCGAGGATGCTTTCGTTGATCCGCGCCGAAGCTGATAGCGTCCTCCCTGTCCCCTCGTCGGGCTGCAGCCGACGACCATCATCACCGCCTCGGAGGACGATGCCTCGCCCATCATCATGCTCTGGAGCCTGCGCAACGCCCTTGCGCCCGAGGCGATTCTCTCTGGCCACGATAAAGGCGTCCTCTCGCTCTCGTGGTGCCGGCAGGACCCGAGTCTGCTCCTGTCGAGCGGCAAGGACAACCGGACGATCCTGTGGAACCCGCTGACCAAGGAGCTCCTGGGCGAGGTGCGTCGCGCCGCTCCCTCTTCGAGCCGGCTGCTACCTGCGCAGCGACTGACATAGCTGCCCAACCCGCACCCTCTCGCAGTACCCCGTCAACAACAATTGGACGTTCCAGACCTCCTTCTACCCGCGCAACCCGGACCTGTTTGCGACCGCTTCGTTCGACGGCAAGGTCAACGTCTTTTCGCTCCAGTCGTCCGGCCCGGCCGAGGGCAGCAGCTCGTCAGCGGCCGAGCATGCGGCCGAGGGCGAGGATCTCTTTGACAACCCGGCTTTCCTTGCCTCGTCGACGGATGGTGGCTTCTCGCTGCAGCAGCCGCCACGCTGGCTCCGGCGGCCGGTCTCGGCGACCTTTGGCTTTGGTGGCGTGCTCACGACGACGTCGAACCTCACCGGCGCTTCGGGCAAGCACCAGAGCGGCACCGTCCACCTCCGGACGGTCGTGACCGAGACCGAGCTCATCGACCGAGTCCAGAAGCTCCAGGCTGCAAAGGGGTCGAAAGACAACCTCAGCGTCCTCTGCGAGGAGCGCTCGCGCCAGGCCGAGACTATTGAGGGCGGCCGCGACGTCCCCGGTTGGAAGGCGCTCTCGTCGCTCTTTACCGCCAACTCGCGCTCGGAGCTCGTCGGCCTGCTCGGCTTCTCTCAGCAGGAGGTCGCGGAGAAGGTGGCCGTCGCCATCAACAAGTTTAAGAAGGACCACGGCAAGGAAGACGACCCGACGGCGGTCGTCGAGCCGCCATCGACGGTAGTCACATCGGCTGACGGCGTCACCAGCGAGCCGGGCAAGGATGCCCAGACGCAGGAGGGCGACCCCTCGACCGCCTCGGCGAACGCCGGCGAGGTTGCCGGCTCCGAGGCCAGCGCAGGTGGCTTCTCGGACGCGACCAGGAAGACGGAAGTCGAGAGCGAGCCGACTGAGCCGTCGAGCAGCCTCTTCTCTGACGAGGTTGTCGGCACGCCCCAGACGGACGCCGCGCCCGACTTCTTCTCGTCAATGGGCACGCTCCGGTCGGCGCTGCCGTCGCACGTGCTCGTTCCGCATCAGCCGCAGCGGGCCGAGTCGTCGGCCGCCGCCACCGTCGGCTCTGCGCCCTCGCTCGCCGCCTCTGAGAACCTCAAGGTCGCGACGTTCAAGATCTACCCGTCGGACGAATCCGAGGTTGACAACCTCATCACGCGCGCGCTCGTCCTCGGCGACTTCGAGTCGGCTGTCTCGCTCTGCCTCTCGGCCGAGCGCTTTGCCGACGCGATCCTGCTCGCCGTCCGGGGCGGGCCCGAGCTCCTGGCCAAGACGCAGAAGACGTACTTTGAGCGCCGGACCGAGAGCTTGCCGTACCTGCGGCTGTTCCAATCGATCGTCTCGGACGACCTCTCGGACGTCGTCCAGAACGCCGACCTGTCTGAGTGGCAGGAGATCTTTGTCGTTCTCTGCACGTTTGCCAAGGCCGACGAGTTCAACGGCCTGGCCGAGCAACTCGGCCAGCGGCTCGAGCACCAGTACCGGGTTGCGGCAACGAGCGAGGCGGCCGAGTCGGCCGACCGGGCCAAGGAGTACCGCCGGCACGCGACGCTCTGCTTCCTCGCGGCCAAGAAGCTCGAGAAGGTTGTCACAATCTGGGCCGACGAGATGAAGGAGGAGGAGGACGCGATCGAGCAGGCCTCGGCCAGCCATTCGCGCTACGCCGCCCACGCGCAGGCGCTCCAGTCCTTTATGGAGAAGGTGACTGTCTTCCAGAGCGCGACCGACTATGTCGACAAGGAGCTCGCCTCGCCGACCGAGTCCGAGGCCGTCGCCGACTCGGGCGCGCGGTCGTACAAGCTTGCAAGCCTCTACGAGCGCTACTTTGAGTACGCCGACCTGCTCGCGACCCAGGGCCTCGTCCGCGACGCCGCCCAGTACATCCAGCTCACGCCGGCCGACTTCAAGCTCGATGGCGATGCGGCCGGCCCGAGCGCGGCGCGCGAGCGCTTCCTCACCGGCGCCTCGGTCTCCGAGGCGACCGCTGGTCCCTCGACCGCCGCTCCGGCTGCGGCGACCACAGGCTACCTGCCCGCGGCGCCTGCCGTTGCTGCTCCTGCGGCCGGCCCTGCTTACGCGACCCAGACTCGCGCGGCACCGCCTCCGCAGGCCCCGTCGGCCGGCTTCAAGGCGGCGCACAAGAGCCGGAACGGCCGCGCATCCATCTCGATCGACGGCTCGAGCCCGTTCGTCGCCGTCTCTGCGCCGACGCCGCCGGCGACGACGCCTGCCCCGCAGACGCAGCAGCTCTACACCCCGTATCAGCCAGCCAACGCCTACGGCAATCCCGCCTCGCAAGCGCAGCCCGGAGGCAGCTACGGTGCCGGCCCCTACGGGCAGCCCGCGTACGCGCAGCCTGGCAGTGTGAGCGTCCCTCCGCCACCGCGTCCGGTCGGCACCCCAAGCTCGGACAATCTGCCGCCACCGCCGCTTCCCGCCGCAGCCCGCCGCGACATTCCCGGCTGGAACGATGCGCCTCCGACCAAGGCCGGCGCCAACATCGTCCGCCCGACCTCGGCGGCGAGCAAGGTCGGTGCGATCACTTCGCCTTTCCCCAACTCGCCTGGCATCGCGCCCCCGCCCATGTCGCCTAGTGTCCACGGCCACGCGCATCAGCAGCAGAGCAACGGCTTCTTCCCGCCGCCTCGTGGGTCGACGCCTCAGGCGCCGCCCCCTCCCCCGCCTCGCGCGGGCTCGAGCATGCGCCCCGCTCCTCCGGCGGCGACGCCCCCACCTCCTCGGGCCGCGCCGCCTCCTGCAGGGCGGCCTGCGCCGCCGCCCGCCGGTCGGGCGCCCCCGCCGCGGGTCACCTCGCCGCTGGCCGGCAGCGCACCCTCAACGATCGGCATGCAGCAGGCCTCGGCGCCGCAGCCGCCTGCCGACGCTGGACGCTATGCGCCTCCGCCTGGCTCGCAGCCCTCGCCGGCCACCCCGGCCGGCTTCCAGCAGCCGCCCGTCGCAAAGGCCGCGCCGCCACCGCCACCGCCGCCTGCGCCTGTCAAGGAGCCCAAGCACCCGGCTGGCGACCGAACGCACATCCCTGCGGCCAACATTCCGATCTTTGAGCAGATCCAGTTTCTCTTCGAGTACGTGCGGTCACTGCCGCCGCCCAGCGTGAGTGCCTCTCTCCCTTTTTTGTGCTTCCGAGCGTAGATGCTTCGATGAGCTTAGCTGACACGCGCGCACTCGATCCTGGCGATCATGCTATCAGCCGCAGATCGCCCAGGAGCTCCAGCGGATGCCGGCCAAGCTCGATATTCTGTACGACCGGCTCAACAATGACGAGGTGTCGGAGGACCTGGCGAGCAAGCTGCGCGAGATCGCCAAGAGCATGGAGAACCGCCGGCTGGACGAGGCGTACCCGTTCCGTGAGTGCCGCCTTACGCTCTCGTCCATTCGGGTCGTTCGTAACTAAACCAGTCTGCTCGCCGTTCCCGCCTCCAGTGCTCTCGTTCATCCCCAACACGGCCTTCGACGGCCTGCTGCCGGCCATCACGTCGCTCAAGCTGCTGATGTCGATCGCGTCAGTTTCTCCGCGACCTTGCCCCGCCGAGGCCACCGTGCTGATTATCTCACCACCTCTCCTCCTCTGCAGCATGTCGCCGCCGCAGTAGGCGCCGCGATCTACGATAGGCCGTTCCAAACCGGTGCAGATGTCTTGCCGCACCGGTTGCCCATGCTATGTCCGAATTCAGTCTCGTCGCGGCAGCTTCTGCTTCGGTTGCCGGCCACCCAGCGCGCGCCCGCAGCCCTATGCGCGCAGTCGGGTGGCCGGGAGCAAGGACTTTCGGGAGCCAGCGGGTCGGAGCAGACGGAATGGGAAACGACTCTCGGAAGAGGAGACGGCGGGAGGGGATCACTGCACAGAAGATGCGCGAGATGTGCGAGAGGGGCGTGTGCGGAGGAAGAAGGGGCTACCGAAGAGCGAGAGCGAGGAGGCTGGAGGAGAAGAGTCGACGACCAGGGCCGAGGGCCTGGGCCGCAGATCCCTCGCGCGAGAAGAGGGCCTTTTCGCGCCGGCCGGCCCGACGCGCGAGCTCGACGCGAGCGAGGCCGCCTCTGCCGCTAGCTTCAGTTCCGCTCGCCCACCAGCACTGGCTGTCGTCCTCCAGCACGCCCTTCACGACCAGCGCCCCCGCCGCCCAGTCAACGAATGCGGTACGCAATCCCGCCCGTCTGGGCCGTCCGCACGGCTGGCATCACGGTCTTTGCCTTCATTGCCCTGACGATCTTGCACGCGAGCCGGCCCGAGTGCGTCCACCTCGCACCGCCCTGGCGCCCTCTCATATCGACTGACCGAGGCTCAACCTGTCGCTGCTCCAGAGCTCTCCCAGCCTTGCTGTCAGCAGCGTCGTTCCCGTCTCGCCCGCCCAGCGGTGATCCGGCGCCGCACTGCCCGGCCGACCCCTACCTTCAGCCTGGGCTGCTGCACCTCGTCGACGGAGCGCCGGCCGAGACGCGCTGGCTGCCGCTGATCTCGCCAGCTCCCAGCGAGACGACCTACGACGCGGTACGAGACTCGGACGACGCCTTGGGGCTCGGTTCGTCAGATGTCGAGACCCTCCTGGTCGACCTCGCGCAGGGCCGCCTCGCCGAGCTCGAATGGGCGAGGGACCGGGTTGTCGTACTCGTCGGTGCGCTCCCGGTATCGCCTTCCATACGCTGCAGCTACATTAGCTGACGTCCTCTCTGATGCCCACCACAGGCTCCAGCCACGACCGTAACAACGTGGAACACTTGGCTTCAATCGTCGGAGCCCAGTACCGTAGCTGGGGTGGGCACTTCGGCGGCAGCATGACGGTGCCGTCGCTCAATCTCACATTCGTAAACTACTTTCTCTTCGGGATGATCGACGACGAGGCGGCCGACTGGTTCGAGAGCTATGAAGTGCGACCGATCACGTTTGAGCAGCGGTTGCTTCTGCTCGAGGCGCGGCGCGTCGCGGACGGCATCGGCGAGCCATCGCTCGGGATCGCATCCTCGCTGTTTTGGGACGAGAAGCTCTTCCTGGTGAGTGCGACTAGCCAAGGCAAGCGCGCCTCGGTCTGGATCCTAACCTCACCCCCGTCGTTCAAACACAGAACTCACAGCACGCCGAACGTCACCATCCGCTCTGGGTTGGCCTGACACTCCCCGAGGCGCGCTGGCATCTTCAACGCGTATCCTCTCTTCTTGAGACACTGCAGCAACTGTGGCCCGCCAGCCGACTCATGGTCCGGACGCGGCACCACCGGGGATCCGAGGGGCCGGGTGCGCAACTTCGGATCGCTCAGCTCGATGCGAGCTGCCGAGCTGCTGCGGCTCGTATGCCCGGCGTCCGGCTCTTTGACTGGGGCCCGCTTCTCGAGGGTTGTGAGTGCGCCGCCGCCTAGATCCCAAAATGGCCTGCCAGCTGATAGTTTCTGCCGTCCTGCAGACAGGGTGTACTCCGATAATGATCAGCACTTCGCCCTCGGACCGACAACATATCTCGTCGGCGACATGCTCCTGTTTTATCTTCGCGCCGCCGTCCTTCCCGGCTGCTGGACTCTGTAACCAATTTCCGCTCATCTCTGCTCTTGTCCTCATCTCTGCTTTTGTCCCATCTCTGGTCCCATCCTTGGTTCTGCTCGGTCCTCCCCTACTCTATAGAAGGACAGTATCGCAATCACATTATCTTTCGTTTGACTTGGCCTTCCCGCTGAGTTGCCAGGCGCACAGCGACGCAGGTGAGGAGACGCACACGAGACGCTAAAGCGGCAGCGGTGTCAGAGCGGAGGTCAACCGTCTCGCTCCCGTCCCAGCTCGACGAGGACGGCGGCCCATCTACCGCCGGCGGCCGGCACATCGATTCTTAGCTGATACAACGTCTGATAGCGTTTGAGATCCTACACTTCCCTACTTCTATGGCCCCGCGGCCGTCGCAACCCTCACGCTCGGCCGGCTGCCATCAGCCGAAGTGAGCGACCATCTTCTCGTAGAGAAGGAAGATGAGCGCGCTGCTGGGTGCGGCCCGGGCAACGGTGATTCCGCACCTAATCAGATACCAACGGAATCGGTCAGCGAAGGACGCGCCTAGGATGCAGAAGCGGACTTCAAGAAGAGAGCTTACCCGGCGTAAAGGCCGCGCAGGCCGCGGGCCGCGTAGATTTCTTTAGCCGTCCCCGCGAAGGAGAGTCCGTGCTTCTGGTCGGGCCTAAGCTCGGCCCGCGTCTGCATGGCGCTCTTGATCGTGTCGGCCGGGAAGAGCACGACTGGCGGGCACGGCAGGCAATGTGGGTCAGCTTTGCGAAAGACGTCTACGTAACGCTAGAGCCGGTCGCTCACTGTTGTACGACATGCCTGCCGCAGCTCCGGCGACGCAGAGCTCCCACGCCTTCAAGTCGGCCTTGCCAAGCTCGCCCGTTGCCAGCCCGCGCTCGCGCTCACGCAAACGCATGAACGCTCGGCTGACCATCTCAAAGGCGGTGAACCAGGCCGAGGAGCCGCCCGTCTCGCGGAGGAGCGTTCCCGACTGACCGAGCCAAAGCCCGCGGAAGCCGTGCGAGGCAACCGTTTGCCTGATGATCGCCAATGGCCCGGGCAGGGTGGCAAAGTTTGGCCTGGGTCCCTGGCCGGTCGAGAGCGCCGTGGCACCGCCCGTCGACACTGGAGTGCTCATGAGGCCCTCGCGGGTAAGCAGTGTCACTTGCATCTTGACCTTGACGAGCTCTATCGGCGTCCTGCGGAGGCGATGGGAGAGGCGGCGGCCAGACCAGTTAAGCGGCGACCCACTCGATCGACTCCGCAAATAGCGGGCACTCACAGCAGAAAGCTGGAGACAGCGCCAGCCCCAGCCGCACTGAGCGCAAGCTCCCCGACTGTCACCTCGGCCTTGTCGAGGTTGGCGCCAGCGCCGCGGGCAGCGAGGATGGCCTCCTGGATGCGGTTGTAGATAAAGAAGAGCGAAGCATTCTCTACGGCCGCTCCAAAGATAGGCGCCGAAAGGCCCTGAATTATCGAGAGGAGGAAGGTCAGCGACGGATCCAGAGTGAAAGCGAGATGATGTCAGGGACGAGAGCGCGTACTCGATACAGGCCTCGCAGGCCCTCCTTGCGCCAGGTCTGCTGGAAGCAGTCGAGCGGGCCGGTGAAACGCAGGGCCTGGTCTGGAGGCTGAGACTGCAAGCTGTCGACCGGTCGAGAGCAGGAGCAGGCATCAGCGTCTGTCGGGAAGCAGCTCGCGGCTCGGACGACGCGGTCAGGCTGACGTACCGGACCTTGCCTGCGCGCAGGGACGAAGAGGGGGCGCTTCAGCTCCTGGCGCAATCTCGCAAAGCTGAACCGACGGTCTCGATGACTCCCTATCGATAGTCTCAGGAGCAGGACGCACAGAGATCGAAAGGGTGCTCGAAGACCTTGGACAGCGAGCCGGCAATCTGGCACAACGAGAGCGAGGGAAGGGCAGGCGCTAGTCAGCCCTGCTGCAGCTGCGGCTCGGAAACGCCAGTCGCCTAGCAGGTCAAGCCTCACCGAGCCAAACGCGATGTCCTTGGCTGGGTGTAGACCCTCCGATAGGGCAGGCGCGGCGTCCTCCATGAGCTAGCTAGGTGGGCTACGATGGGCTCCGAGGGCGCAAGTTGGACGACTGGCCGTGCGAGCTAGACGAGGTTGAGGGCGGGCGGCGAGCTCGAACGAGCGTCGGACAGCTCGGGTGACGCGCAGAACTCGCAGGATCGGCTAGCCAGACGGGAAGTCGAGAAAGGAATGTACGGCTACCAAAGGGTCCCCGGTATCTGTAGCCTTGGTTGGGGACGGCGAGGGGCTGCGAGTCAAGAGGTCACCGTCAAGCACGCGCCGCCAGCCGCTCGCGCAAGCGCGCTCGAGGCGATGCCGGCGGCATCAACACAGCTCGAGGTCCAGCTAGCAGGTTGGGGCACTTGACGTCGCTCTTCCTCCCTAAGAGGCAGAGCAGCTTCTACGACGCTTCCCCGTCTGCACCGAGAACCTCGACTGTCACGCGAAAAAAGCCTCTGCATCCTCGGTCGCAATCCACGCATCCGCTCGGTCGCCGAGTGACATTGAAACTCGGATCCCTGGTCGCCCCTCTCGCTCCCTCAGCTCAGTTGGCCGGGAGCTTGTCACCCTCGACCTCCTGCCCAAGCGCGATAGACCGGAAAAGCGCGTACGCCCGCTCAAGGTCGTCATTGACGAGGATAACGTCGGCGCTCTTGGGCTCGGCGGCGTAGGCGAGCTCAGAGTGCGCGGCTGAGAGGCGGGCGGTAATGGAGTCCTCGGTCTGGTGTCCGTCGGTGCAGTCCAGGAGGGCGATGGGGGATGATAGAGCGTCAGCTTGCGTTGGCGGGACCGAGAGGCGCGTGACTGGGCGAACGAACCTCGGTGCCGCGCGACGTCAGCCGCTCGCGGAGCGAGGCGAACGACGGGGGCGAAATAAACAGGAAGACGGGGTTCAGCTGCGGGTGGTTGGCCTTAATGAGCTTGACACCCTGCGAAGGACGACAACGATCATGTGGCGAAGAAGCGCAGGGAGGATACAAAGGACGACGTCAGTCATCTGCGTTGCACGTGTCGGCATGTCGAGAGCCCAGGAGCCAGAGCGAGACGGACCTGCGTGTCGATGTCGAGCAAGCAGCGCTTGCCGCTTCCCTCAAAGTCGGCGACGGCCTTCGCGCTCGTCCCGTAGCAGTTGCCCGAGAACTCTGCGTGCTCGATGAAGGCCCCCTGGCCAATGAGCGCCTCGAAACCTGGCCGGTCGGTGAAATGGTAGGCGACGCCATTCTCCTCGCCTGCTCGGGGCGAACGTGTCGTGTCTTGCCGACCGAAGGGTTGCAGTAGATTTGAAGGAAGGGTGTCAGCCTGCGCGTCGGGGGATTGACAGGAAGACAGCTCGCGTCACGACGGGGCGAGAGCGGCAGCAGGGCACTCACGCGAGACTGAGAAGCCAAACTGGCCAGGGAACTCGTCAAAGAGTTTCTTGAGGAGCGTTGACTTGCCCGTTCCGCTCGGACCAAAAAGGACGAGCGGCTGCGTCGACGGGACGAACAGGATGAGATCAAGGTCAGCCAGCCTGCGCGAGCCACACGGCGGCTGCTACCGAACGCACGCGGCCAAAGTTGGGACCCTTGGCAGACGACGAGGCAGTGGCGGCAGACATGGCGCGGCGAACGAGTGTGGACCGAATGGCGGGCGGGAGGGCGTGCGGGCGGGCGGGCGAGTTGAAAGAAGTCGGTCGGCCGAGGCGAAGGTGCGACAGGGCGGTCCTGGTCGGAGGGAGGGCGAGACCGAACGCGCCGAGAGGTGTAATCGAGTCGTAATGCGACAATCACGCTGGGGTTACGCCGGGCGGCCGAGGGATTTCAACAAGGGTCCCCTCCGACCAGCTCGACGACCTCCATCCTCCTTCCCTTCCCGAGCCGTGATCCATCAGTAGTGAGCTCCCACGCACACCGTTCTCCCATACCTGTACGTTCCAGACTGCGGCAACAGAACCAAGCAGGACTCGGAGGGGCTTGGAATGTCATCCTAACCCGTGCTCTTGCGCTCGC